>Ga0334887_1003277_pt1 | contig 16343 bp, 11 predicted proteins | sample GraSluR1_MG_10_FD_207217 | JGI IMG/M metagenome (GOLD analysis project Ga0334887, IMG submission 207217) | Sludge microbial communities from methane-producing bioreactor in Wageningen University, Netherlands - Granular Sludge_18_07-R1 | ecosystem: Engineered > Bioreactor > Anaerobic >...
AGAAAAATTTTTGTATAATTTACGGCATGAAGTACGAAGGGAAAACACAACGTGTCATTCGCATCATCTTTGGCCTCGGTCTGTTGGTGTATTTGTTCACTGATGAAAAATTCCCTTACTGGTTGCCTTTTTATACCTTCCACACCAATCTTTTTGTAGCGTTCTGGTACATCCTGGCTGGTGCTTTTCCCCATAACGGCAAATCATCTTTCTGGATGCATACCAGCGTCAAGGGAGCCATCACCGCCTACATCACCATCACCGGCCTGATCTACAACACCCTGCTCATCCCGGTGGAACGCGCCTACCGCGGTTATATTCCTTTTGCCTCGATCGTCACCCATATCTTTGTACCATTGATCATGATCCTGGATTATCTGCTCGCACCGGTGGTTGACAAACCTGATTGGCGCAGATTGTGGTTGTGGCTGTCCTATCCTCTGCTATACGCAGCCGGGGTGATTGTCGGCGGCTCCATCAGCGGAAACTATCCCTATCCCTTCATTGATCCTCAACAAGTTGGATCAACTCCCCGGTTGATCATCAACTATGCCGCTCTCATCCTGTTGCACCTCGGATTGGCTGCCCTTTATCTGGCAATCGGCAGGTATAAATATAAGCGACAGCAGGATCAAATATAATCGCGGCTGGTACGGTCCATCGGCAGAAAAGTCAGGCGGTTGCGTCCCAACGCATGTGACTGTGTCAAAGCAACATAGGCAACAGACAACATATCGTCCAGGGTCGCTTCTGCATTGCCCTCCAATAACGTATACCCAAGGCTGATGGTTATTTGAAACTCCTGGTTATAGAAGGTGAAGTGGTGGGTGGCAACCGCGTCTTTGATACGCGAGCAAATCTGGAAAGCCGAAAACTCGTCTGCTTTGGGCAAGATCAAAACCAGTTCATCACTCTCCAACCGCGCCAGCAGATCGGAAGCGCGGATCATGTTGTTGATGATATCCACCAGTTGTATCAAAGCCTGGTCACCAACCAGATGCGAGAAGCGTTGATTGACGGAATGAAAATCGTCAATATCGATCACCGCCAACACCAAAGATTGGCGCATGCGGCGGGTATTCTGGATCAACTTCTCACCAAATTGAAAGAGCGACTGTTTGTTGTACAAATTGGTCAGCGGGTCGCGTGCCACCCCCAACGCCATTTCTGTTGACGCCGGCGCATTCTGCTCAGATACATCCCGCAACTGCAGACGCAACCCGGTAATTGTGTTGGACTGCGGTTCTCTGATCTTCACCAAAGATGGTTCAAAGGTGTGGATCACTCCATCAATCGCCAGGTCGATAGATTGACTGGCATTGCCTTCTGAGAACAATTCAATAATCTGCGGGTAATCCATCAAGGCATGTTCCAGCTGTACATCGATCACCTGGTTGACATCCAGATCAAATACCTGCAGGCACGACATATTGACATCCAGAATGAAGTGGTCAGAATCAATCACCAACAACAGGTCATCAACCGGCTGAACCGGCATTTCCTCTTCCGGCATGAATTTGAACACCTTCTGAAAATAGATGGCGATGAACAAAAGCACCCCGAAAACCGCAAAGGCGACCGGCAGCGGATCTGCCCCGGCGACATCATTAAACAAAGCCGCCACCGCAACCAGCACACCTGCAAACACCACCACACTCACGATCACCAGCCAGAAACGCTGGCGCGAGGCACGGTTTTCCGGTTTGAACATAAACCTCACGACATAGAACAGACCATAAACGACCTCCAACAGTGCTGTACCCATCACGATCCAGAACCAGGAGGTGTATTCGATCATGCACAGGTTAATCTGCCAGTAAACACTACACCCATAATACCTGACCGGTGCGTCAAAACCCGCTATCGGAAAAACTATACTGAGATACCCCAAAGTATTGATAACCATCATCGGGATCAATGTCTGCCATTTACGCCTTTTGGGCGTATCAGTCAGCTCCAATACCAGCGACAGCCAGGCGATGGGTGTCATCAGGATACACGCATACACAAAATACATCAAATGCTGTTTGGCGTAGGCACTGCGCGTAAAAAGCGTAGCAAAATATAGCAGATTAAATCCGAACAAGAACAGCACAATCTCAAACAGCTGGCGCGCACCCTTAGCAGCCAGATGATGCCATGTATAGATCAATATCCCTATTAAGATAGCAGCATCGATCAATAACAGATAAAAATAGGCGATATTCCAATCCATGTGGTTCATCCTTTGAAGGAAAGAAGAGCAATTTCCTGCCAAATCTGGCTTCGATTAACTCTAATTGTATCCAATATACACGAAAAGAAAAGAGAATACACACATCTAACCATAGAATCTGGCCCTGCACATATTCACACCCGTCAACATGCGACTTAACTCTGTATAATTAACGTGAGAAGTAAGTAAAGGAAGTGAACCATGTGCGGAAGATATACCCTGCGCCTGCAAGCCGAAGAGATCGCCGACCAATTGGAATTGCCCCTGCCTGAAGAATTTGACTGGTCACCCAGTTTCAACATCGCGCCCACCCAGATGGTGCCGGTGGTCGTCCAATCGCCGGAAAAAAACCTTCTCATCATGCGCTGGGGTTTGATCCCGCATTGGATGAAAGCCAAACCTGACGGCAGCGCTGATGGATTCATCAACGCACGCTCTGAAACCGCTGCTGAAAAGCCCTCCTTTCGCACCGCCTTCCAGCAAAAGCGCTGTCTGATCCCGGCCGATGGCTTTTATGAATGGAAGAAGATGCCGGATGGCCGCAAGCAGCCCATGTATTTCTTCCAAAAAGACCGTCGGTTATTCACCTTTGCCGGTCTGTGGTCAGCCTGGCAGGCGCCCGATGGAGAAACCCTGCACACCTGTGCTATTCTCACCACTGAACCCAATAATCTGCTCGCGCAGGTGCATAACCGCATGCCCGTCATCCTGCCCGCTGAGGCGCGCGACGATTGGCTTGCAGAGCTGCCGACCGAATCGCTTCAGGCGCTGCTGGCCCCCTACCCCGCCCAGGACATGGCTGCCCATGCCGTCTCTACCCGCGTCAACAGCCCGCACTTCAACGATGAACAATGCGTCATGCCATTGGAAAACGATTCAGCGGCCGGCAGATTGTTCCAGTAACTCGATACGCGCCCGCAGCTGCGCGACCTGTTTTTGCTGTTCGATCAACATCGAAAGCAGAAACATCTCCATCGGCAGTGCATCAGCCGCCAATGACGCCGCCGCCAGGTGTTTGCGACTGTAGACCATCAATTCATCCAGCACCAACTGATCGCTGCGGCGCAGCCCGCGCCGGAAGTTGCGCATCATCTCTGATTCATAATGATACGAATCTGTGATCGTACGGACGGTCTTACCCATAGAATGGCCGCTCCTGTGAGGTGGGCGAATCAAACAAACCCGGCTGCCAATCCGTGCGCGCGGTTGGCGGATCGATCTCGTATACCTGCGCGGCGCGTTCAAACACCAGCCGCCACGGGTGCTGCTGCCAGCGTGCGCCTGGTTTCACCCCCACCAGCACCGGCCGCGCCGCAGCCAGGTCTGACAGCATGGCAAGATATTGCTGCAGGAAGAAATGCATGCGGCGCGCACCAATCGCCTCGTCTTCAAACAGCACCATGCCCCCCATCACCACCAACGCGCAGCGTTGATTGCGAAAAGAGCGCAGCGCTTCGGTCAGCTGGCAGGCATTGAATACGCGTGCCAGCTGGATCCGTTCCAGCAGTTCATACACCGGTTTTGCCTGCAAACGCGCCTGGCGCGCCGCACAGTATACGTCGAAATGATTGCCGGCATCCAGCACATTCACCGCGCCCTCCATCGCCAGCTGAGCGATCACGCGCATCAGCGCTTCGGCAGCGGCGTGCGCGCCAACCAGCAGAACATAGCCGGTATTTTCCTGGTTCATCAAAACGGGCAGCGGGATCAAATCATGCATGCCATTATCGTAGTACAAATGTTCTAATTCGGCAAACGTCATTAACCGCACCCTCCCCTGCCATACCTGACAGGGCGGTATGCGTGAAAAAGCCGCCCATTCACGGGCGGCTCGGTAACCTAAAAACAGTTGTTGTTATATATTCGGGTTGATAGTTACGCGTTGTTTGGTTTCAGCGCTCTCGATGGCACCAAACACCATCGCCAGGCTCTTGTAATTGTCTGTGCTGACGGTCTCCGGCGTCGTCCCGCCCAGGATACAATCCACAAAGTGCTGAATCTGGCCGATGTGCCCGCCCAGCGGGATGTCAGTATTAATCAGGGGAGCATCCAGCAATTGCGTATCGCGCCTGAATTTGGCTTCTGCGCCGTCCGGCACCGATTCAGCACGGAAACTGCTGTGGCCGTCCCACAAGATCGAGCCCTTGCTGCCCACCGCGCGCCAGTCCGACTCCCAATGGGTGTTCAGCCCTTCTGAACACCAGGAACCGCGGTAATTGAACACCACCCCGTTGGAAAATTCGAAAATCGCCATGGCAGAGGCGTCGCGGTCATACCAGGAGCCTCGCGGATTCCACTCGTGGCAATACACGCCCACAGGGTCAGCATTCACCAGCATGCGCGCCAGATCGAAGGTATGGATGGCCATATCCAGTATCAGGACATGCGCCATGTGGTCACGGAAACCGCCGAAGTGCGCCCCCAGGTAAAAATCGGCGTTAAGTGTGGTCAGTTCACCGATCGATTTAGACGCCAGAAATTCCTGCATCACACGGCTGCCGGCGGCAAAACGGCGGTTCTGCATCACGGCATGCACCCGCCCGGTCTCACGCATGGCGGCGATGATATTCTGCGCCTGTGTCAGCGAAGCCGCCAGCGGTTTTTCACCCAGCACATCACAGCCCATATGCATGGCGGTCAGCGCCACCTGCGCATGCGCTTCGGGAATGGTGCAGTCAAAGACCACATCCGGCCTGGTCGCATCGATCACTTTCTCGAGGTCAGCCCCGGCCAGCGCTTCTGACAATCCATAACGCAGTTTCTGCTCCCTCGCACTCTCTTCACGTATATCCACCAGCCCGACGATCTCCAGCGAATCGATCTGCTGGTTGGCATGCAGCCAGGCATTGCTGATGCCACCGCAGCCGGCCAGTACGGCCCGTAATGTTCTTTTTTCCATGGGTGTCTGTCTCCTTTGTTTTGTCGCCTTTGATTATACCCAGTTCAACCATACCATTCAGTAACTCTCACATGAATCAATCCTCTTTTGCTTTCATATTGATAGTAAAACCAGCCATTTTGTTGTAAGATAAGGGTAGCGGCGGTTGTGGTTGAATCACCCATCCATATCTGCCCAACCAATATCACTTATACAATCGAATAGCCGATAGAAGGAGTGCAGTATGTTCAAAGGACTGGATGAAGCCCTGCAGTTTGTAGCGGATCATGACATTCGCACGATTGATTTAAAATTCGCGGATCTGTGGGGACGCTGGCACCGTGTCACCATCTCTTCACGGATATTTAACCAGGAAATGATGGAGGCAGGCGTCGGCTTTGATGGCTCCAGCGTGGGTTTGAAAAGCGTTGATAGTGGCGATATGGTATTGATCCCCGATCTCAGTACCGGTTTCATGGATCCCTTTGCCGAACAACCCCTGCTCAGTTTCATCTGCAACACCCATGAGGCCGGCAGCAAACGCCTGTTTGCGCAGGACCCGCGCCAGATCGCGCGCCGTGCGGAAGAATACATGGATTCCCTGGGGATCGCTGATACCGGGGTCTGGGGGCCTGAGCTTGAGTTCTACATCTTCGACCGTGTTAGCTTCCATTCAGACGCCTTCGGCAGCGCTTACCAGGTGCGATGTGTTGAATCCAACCGCGACACAGACATCAACCAGCCAGCCTATTTCATCAAACCGCATGGCGGTTATCACGCCGCCTCTCCGCATGACCATTTCTTCGATATCCGTAACACCATCGTTACCATGCTGGAAGATGTGGGGGTGCCCATCAAATATCATCACCATGAAGTCGGCGGTTCCGGCCAGTGTGAGATCGAAACCCCCATGCTGCCCACCATCCAGGCGGCCGATGCCATGATGATCATCAAATACTTCACCAAGAATGTCGCCAATCAGCGCGGTTTCACCGCCTCCTTCCTGCCCAAACCCATGTACGGCGAAGCCGGCAATGGCATGCACTTCCACCAGCACATCTTTAAAAAAGGTGTCAACCAGTTCTATAACGCCGATGATCCCATGCTGTTGAGTGACATCGCTTATCAATACATTTGCGGCCTGCTCACCCATGCCCCCGCCCTGCTGGCATTCACCAACCCCAGCACCAACTCCTACAAGCGCCTGGTGCCCGGTTATGAAGCCCCCATCGGCTGCTTCTTCTCGCTTGGCAACCGCTCGGCTGCTGTGCGCATTCCGGAATATGCCAACCAACCCGACACCGTGCGCTTTGAGTACCGCCCTCCGGATGCCACCTGCAATATCTACCTCGCCATGGCGGGTATGCTCATGGCAGGCATTGACGGCATCGTCAAAAAGATGTCACCCGCAGACCATAACTTTGGCCCCATCAACGAAAACATCTTTAACTGGCCTGAAGAAGAGCGCAAAAAGATCAAAAACCTGCCGACCTCGCTGGAAGGCGCCCTGGACGCACTCGAAGCAGACCATGAATTCCTCATGGCAGGCGGTGTCTTCTCCGAAGAGATCATCCACAGCTGGATCAAGAACAAACGCAAAGAAATGATCGAGGTGCGCAACCGTCCGCACCCCTTCGAAATCGAATTGTATTCCGATCTCTAACCCAAACACCTATCCGCAAAGGCTCGCTGTTATAAAAGATAGTGAGCCTCTGCGGGCTCCAATTTTCCAGCATCACACCTTGACGAACCTTGCCAATGATGCTAAAATCACTTTCGCTTGAAGGCAATTTAACAGCATCCACACAATGCGGGCTTAGTTCAATTGGTAGAACGTTTCCTTGCCAAGGAAAAGGTTACGAGTTCGAGCCTCGTAGCCCGCTCTAAAGACCTGGTTCCAAGAACAAGGTCTTTTTTATTGATACACCCAAAATCAAGTATAATCATGTCGAAAAGGCGACGTGGCCAAGTTGGACAAGGCAAGGGTCTGCAAAACCCTGATCATCGGTTCAAATCCGATCGTCGCCTCACCACAAAAAAAGAACGGTCTTTGCACCGTTCTTTTTCATTTGGGAAAGCCTCTTTCCCTTCCTCTGCACGAAAACACAAGTTGCCGCTATTGCCATGGCTGGGGTAGACTGAGACAATAGAACTTTTGTTCTTATAAAGTCGCTGTTTGACAGCTGAAAGACCCCCTATACCGCTATGTACACCATTCACGGCTGGCTGCTTGACCTCTACACCCACCCCCGCCACGGAAAGACCTGTCTCTGGATCATCCAGCAGGACGGCATGCGCACCTGCCTGCAGCACACCTTTCCGGGTATTTTCTATGTGAGCGGCGCCGCCGCGCAGTTGCAGCGTGCAGAAAATTACCTGTATGCCCGCTTTGCCGCCCATATGCAGGTCACCCAGGAGCACCGCCAGCAGACCATACAGGCCGATGGCCAGCCGGTGTTGGCGGTGCGCACCCCCAACCCGCTCGTCATGCATCGCATCTTTCACAGCCTTGAAAATGAATTCCCCGCCCTTGATTATTACAACGTTGACCTGAACGCCACCCTGCATTACGCCGCGCAATTCGGCATGTTTGCCCTGTGCCGTCTGTCGCTGCAGGTCGATGACCACCAGCATATGCTGGATGCCGTTGTGGAAGATTCCCCCTGGAACCTTGACACCGCCGCACCCCCGCTGCGCATCATGCGTCTGGTGCCCAACCACAACCCGCGCGCGCAAACCCCCACCCAGATCATGCTCGCTATAGACAACCAGCAGTTCACCTTCAGCTACCAATCCAACGAAGAGTTGGCGCGCAAGATCGCGCCTTTTTTGCGCCGCCATGACCCCGACGTGCTGCTCACCGATTACGGCGATGGTTATCTGCTGCATGCCCTGCAGGAGGGCGCCAAAGGCTGGATTGAGCCGCTGCCCCTCAACCGCGACCTGCAAGCCCCGCTGCAGATATTGAAAGAGCGCTCTTATCACTCCTACGGCCAGCTCTTTTACCGTCCGCAGGCGGTGTTCCTGTCAGGCCGCCACCACATTGACATGGAAAGCTCCTTCTTCTGGCAGGATTCCGGGCTGGAAGGCATTCTCGAAGTGGCGCGCGTCACCGCCCAATCGTTGCAGCGCACCGCCCGCACCACCCCTGGCACCGGCATCTCTTCCATGCAGATCGTGGAAGCCCTGCGCTCTGACATCCTTGTCCCTTACAAAAAACAGATCCCCGAACGTGGACGCAGCGCCGTCAACCTGCTGCAGCATGACATGGGCGGTTTGATCATGCAGCCCATCATCGGACTGCATGCCAATGTGGGCGCGGTTGACTTCATCAGCATGTACCCCTCGTTGATGGTGCGCTGTAATATCTCCCCCGAATGCGTGCCGCACGGCTTGCATGAAACCCACGATCAGCCCGGCCTCATTCCGCGCACGCTGGCGCCGCTGCTGGACAAACGGGTGGCGCTGAAATTACGCATGCAGACACTGGCAGACAAGGACCCGCAAAAACAATACGACAAAATGCGTTCAGACGCGCTCAAATGGCTGCTGGTGACCTGTTTCGGCTACCTGGGTTACAAGAACGCCCGCTTCGGGCGCATTTCATCACACGAGGCTGTCACCGGCGCCGGACGTGAAGCCCTGCTGCTGGCCAAAGAGGTGGCGGAGGAGATGGATTTCCTCGTGCTGCATGCCATCGTTGACAGCCTGTTCGTGCAGCGTGCCGGCTGCACAGACAAGGATGACTTTACCCCGCTGCTGGTCGCCATCGCCGAACGCACCGGCCTGCCGATCGGGGTGGACGGCGTCTTCCGCTGGGTGGCGTTCCCGCCCTCGCGCATGGATACGCGCGTGTCTGTACCCAACCGCTACTTCGGCGTGTTTCAAGACGGATCGCTCAAAGTGCGCGGCATCGAAGCCCGCCGGCGCGATGTGCCGCCTTATATCAAAGACACCCAGATGGAAGTGCTGCGCATCCTCGCCCAGGCACCCACCCTGGCGGAAACCAGGCGTTTTCTGCCCGAAGCCTTCGACTACAGCGCCCGCCGGCGGCGCCTGCTGGCGCTCAACCGCGTTGAACCGCCTGAACTCGTCATCCGCCACAAACTATCGCGTGCGTTGGAAGACTACCGCATGGCAACCCCGGCCTCCATCGCCGCGCGCGAACTGCTGGCGCATGGCAAAGACCCCCAGCCCGGAGAAATCATCCATTTTCTGCACACGCGCGGCAGCCCGCCCGCGCGCCTGTGGCAGCCCGGCAGCCCGCTCACCGCCAAAGACATCGACCCGCGCCTCTACCTGCGCATCTTTGACCGCGCCATCGAAACCATCCTGGGGTTGTTCGAAGAGCGCTTCCCCGAAGTGCGTAAAGCCAACCACCAGTATGCCCTGCCAGTGAAAAATGCAAGGTACCTGCTGCCCTATCCGGCAAAATAATGTACAATTGCAACGTTTAAATCCATTTCCTCAGGAGGAAACGTTGCAGAGCTTTCTCGCCACCCTCGATGTCATGCTGCCGGTCACCCTGGCGGTTGTTCTGGCGGTCATTTTCGGAAAATTCGTCAAAGTGGATGCCCGGCCCATCTCACAGACGGTCATTTATCTGTTCGGCCCCTGCCTGATCCTTTATTCCCTGCTCTCGCGACCCATCGATTCCTCCGCCCTGTTGGGCATCTTCGCTTTGAGCTTCCTCTCGACCCTCTTCCTGGTGGGCATCGGCTGGCTGATCGCGCGCGCCCTCAAGGTTGATCAACCCCTGCAAGCCACCATCATGTTGAGTATGTCATTGGGCAACACCGGCACCATCGGTCTGCCGCTGGCGGAATTCGCTTTCGGTGTAGAGGGCTTGCAGTATGCCGCCGTCTTCTACGTCACCACCACCGTGGTCGCCAACATCCTCGGCGTCTATCTGCCCTCCGCCGGACAGGTGTCCTTCAAGGAGATCGTCATTCGCATTCTCAAAGTGCCCATGATCTACGCCGCCGTGATCGGCGTCGCCCTCAATTTGATGGGGGTGCAGATGCCGCTGTTTCTCGAACGCACCACCTACCTGTTGGGTTATCCGGCGGTGGCGGGCGGCATCGCCTTCATGGGTATCCGCCTTGCCAACATGAAGCTGAAAGGCAACCTCAAGCCCATTCTACTTACCAGCCTGGCGCGGGTGCTGTTGACTCCGCTGGTCGGATTGTTCACTGCATTGATCCTCAACAGTGACCCGCTGGTGCGCGATGTCGGCATCCTGCAGATCAGTGTGCCCACCGCCCTGTTCACCGCCATGTTCGCCGAAGAATTCGGTGGTGAATCCGAGGTCGCCTCCGGCATCATACTGATGTCCTCCGTGTTCAGCCTCATCACGCTCAGTGTGTTGATCGCGCTGTTGCTCGCTTGATGTCTGCCGCTCCTTCCATCCCCGGCCTGGTCAGCGCTGCTGAAACACTGCATCGCCAGCTGTATCTGGCTGCCGCCAGCGGTCAGCCTGACCTTATGCCGCTATCAGACGCTTTCCAACAGCAGTGTGATTTCCTCGAAAATAAGCTGTCGGACAATCATATCCGAGTGGGCAACCTGCCTGCTCGCAGCCGGCAGGCAGCGCTGTGGTTGCTGTTCCTCAACCATCCAGCGCACCTGCACCAGCATGTGACGTTTTTGGCCAGCCTGCGTCACGCGCTGCCACCACCACCGCCTGTAACTAACCATACACCGCTCAACGCGGGCCTTTCCAGTTATCTTTACCGTTTGGAACGCCGCCAGGGCGGTTTTACCCTCACGGTGCAGGAAGGTTTCATCGGCGCCCCGCCAGAAATCATCTCCCACCTGGCAAGCTTGGTGGACAAAAGAAAGATCAATCCGCAAACACGCGCCGCTCTGGTCGCCTACAGCCGGTCAGCTGCCTACCGCGAAATCTTGCAAGCCATCCAGCAGAACGCCCGCGCTGTTTACTATGAGCCGGACGCGCGCGGAAATTTCCATCTCCTCAAAAACAGTTTTGAACGGGTCAACCACGCTTATTTCGAGGGGAAACAACTCCTACCGCATCTGTGTTGGAGCAGCCGCGCCACACAGCGCAAGCTGGGCCACTACAACCCGGTCACCGATACCATTCAGATCAGCCGCGCACTGGATAGCGCCCGCACGCCTGCCTATGCCCTCGATTATGTCATGTACCACGAAATCATTCACCGCCTGTTGGGCAGCCAGGAGAAGAACGGCCGTCAATCACACCATAATGCTGCTTTTCACGAGTTAGCACGTGCCTATCGTGATTATCAGCGCGCCAAGGACTTTCTGGCATCAAGAAAATGAGGCTGTCCGCAAAGATGACAGCCTCATTTCAACAACGTTAATAGATCAGACTTTTTTCAACCCGACTTTGAGAGTCTCGCCATCGAATTCTTCGGTCACCTGCGCCCAATCAGCCGGAACTTCGCCTTCCTTCATCGAAACCGCCAGCACCTCTGCCATGATCTTGTCAGCATGCTGCTGCATGGCTTCCGCCAGACGTTCACTCGCCTGATAGACGACCTCCACCCGGTCGGCGATTTCTAACTGTGCCGCCTTGCGCAAATCCTGCACCCGTCGCAGCATCTCTCGCACCAGGCCTTCTTGCTCCAGTTCAGGCGTCAGTACTGTGTCCAATGCCGCCAGGTAGGCGCCTTCGGTCGCAACCACCAGCCCTTCCTTTGCCTGCATGCGCACTTCTACTTCATCCGGCTGGATGGCATAGGTTTCGCCGTCGACCGTCACCTCGACCGTCTCGCCCGACAGTAAGGTGCGCGCCGTGCTTTCGGTGTCCAGCGCCAGGATCGCCTGCCGCACTTTAGGAAACAGGCCCTTAAAGCGCTGTCCCAGCTGTTTGGGATAGGGATTCAACATGTAAGCCGCGGCTTCCTGGGTACCTGAAAGCGTACGCACGTGTTTTACATTGAGTTCATCCATCAGCACGTCCGCGTATTTACTGACCACCGTCGCTTCATCAGGATTGTTCACCGCAAAAGCGGCTTCCGCCAGCGGCTGGCGTACCTTGATGCCGGCCGTGTTGCGTGCGGCATGCCCCAGCGATGCCAGTTTCATGGTCAACGCCATCTCAGCATTGAGATTCTCATCGATCGCCTGCGGATCGAAATCTTTCCAATCCGTCATATGCACACTCAACGGTGCATCTGCCTTCACAGACCGCACCAGATTCTGATACAGCGCTTCCGCCAAAAACGGCATGGTTGGCGCCAGCAGCTGGCTCAGGGTCAGCAAGGCTTCATACAGGGTGGCATAAGCAGCATATTTATCGCTGTCCGATTCGGTCTTCCAGAAGCGGCGGCGGCTGCGGCGCAGATACCAGTTCGACAGATCGTCCACAAAGCCTTCGATCGGTCGTGTCGCCCCCAGCACATCATAGTTTTCTAACGCTATGGTCACATCCCGCAGCAAGGTATGCAAGCGTGAACGCAGCCATTGATCCAGCGATGAATATACAGGTGTGACATCCGGGTCAGGCTGCCAGCCATCCAGGTTGGCATAGGTAACAAAGAAAGAATAGGTATTCCACAAGGTCAGGGTGAAACTGCGCACCACTTCCTCCACCAGGCGCGCGGAAAAGCGGCGTGACTGCCCCGGAGGGCTGGCGGTATACAGATACCAGCGCATGGCATCTGCCCCGCCTGCTTCCAGTACTTCCCACGGGCTGACGATATTGCCGCGCGATTTTGACATCTTGTAACCGTCTTCATCCAGGATCAGGCCTAAACAAATCACGTTCTTGAAACATTCCTGGTCAAACAGCAGTGTGCTGAGCGCGTGCAAAGTATAGAACCAGCCGCGTGTTTGATCGACCGCTTCGCAGATGAAATCCGCTGGATACTGCTGGTGGAAAATTTCCTGATTTTCGAAAGGATAGTGCCACTGTGCATACGGCATCGAGCCGGAATCTGCCCAGCAGTCGATGACCTCTTCCACACGCTTCATCACACCGCCGCATTCTCCGCAGGTAAGATGGACGTCATCTACATACGGACGGTGCAGGTCAAGATCCGACAGATCTTTGCCTGCGCGCTGGCTTAATTCTTCCACAGAACCGATGGCGTCTTTGTGATCGCAATCCTGACACACCCACACCGGCAGCGGGGTGCCCCAGTAGCGGTTGCGCCCCAGCGCCCAGTCAATATTGTTTTCCAGCCAGTTGCCAAAGCGGCCGTTCTTGATATGCTCCGGGTACCAGTTGATGTTCTCATTCAGTTCCACCATGCGTTCCTTCTTGCTGGTGGTGCGGATATACCAGGTCGGACGCGCGGAATATAGCAGCGGTGTTTTGCAGCGCCAGCAGAATGGATAGGTGTGCACCAGGGTGCCTGCCCTGAACATCAAACCACGCTCCTCCAGATTGGCGATGATGCCCGCATCCGCTTTTTTGACAAAAACGCCAGCCCATGGCTGCACCTCAGCCACAAATTCACCCGCATCGTTGATCGTCATCACAACCGGCAAGTCGTGTTCCACCGCCATGGCCATATCCTCGGCGCCAAAGGCTGGTGCCGTGTGCACCAGGCCGGTGCCTTCGTCCGTAGTGACATGGTTGCCCAGCACCACGAACCAGGCATCTTTGTCCGGTTCGATGAAGCGGAAAAGCGGTTCGTAGCGCAAGCCTGCCAGTTCCTTGCCTTTCATACGCTTCAATACAGTCACCGGCTGATCGCCGAACACTTTCTCCAACAAGGCTTCCGCCAGGATCAGTTTTTCGGTGCAGTCATGATGCTCGCCGTTTTCGTGATGATGAAATGAATGTTCCACCAGCACATAATCCACCTCAGGGTGAGCGGATACCGCCACATTGCCCGGCAAAGTCCAGGGCGTAGTCGTCCACACCAGCAGGGCTGTGTCCAGCTCATCCACCAGGCGCATGCGCACATAGATGGACGGGTCTTCTGCATCAGCATAGCCCTGCGCTACCTCGTGATCCGATAGCGGTGTACCGCAGCGCGGACAGTAGGGCAGCACCTTGTAGCCTTCGTACAGCAAATCCTGGTCCCAGAAGTTTTTAAGAATCCACCAGATGGTTTCGATGTATTCGTTTTTAAAGGTCACATAGGCGGTTTCCAGGTCAACCCAGAAACCGATTCGGTCGGTCAGTTTTTCCCACTCTTGAATATATTCGAAGGCGGATTCGCGGCACATCTCGTTGAATTTCGCCACACCATAGGCTTCGATCTGCTGTTTGCCGCTCAGACCCAGCTTTTTCTCGATTTCAATTTCAACCGGCAATCCCTGCGCATCCCAGCCACCACGGCGGATGACATGATAGCCGCGCATGGTTCTATAACGCGGAAAAATATCTTTAAACGCGCGCGCCAGCACATGATGCACGCCTGGGCGGCCATTGGCAGTCGGCGGCCCTTCGTAGAACACATATTCCGCCTGTCCCTGACGCTGGTCACCGCTCTTGTGGAAGATATCATTGGTCTGCCAGAAAGCAAGCACTTCATCTTCCATGCTGGTTACGTCGAGATTGGGCAATACTGGTTTAAACATACGTCTTCCTCCTGTATGACTGACAATAATACATTGTCATTAAAAAAAACGCTCACATCCCATCAGGGACGAGAGCGATCTCCCGCGGTACCACCCTGGTTCCTGCCCAGTCAGGCAGACACCTCACCGGATGCGCCAAAGTTCGCTTTGGCAGACCCGCACCTTGCTAACGGCTGGTGTTGCCGGCTTGCTTACTCGTTTTTTTACCTTTCAGCTCGCAGCTCCGGAAGGATTTTCAGCGCTTCTTACTGTCCCGGCTCTCACCGCCCCGGGTTCGCTTGCAGCAGCGGAAGCACTTACTCGTTTCCATCATCGCTTTTGTTAAGTTACTGAAATTATCCCATAAAAAACAGCCAAAATCAAATAAAAAGGATTATTGGCCCAACAATCCAAAACTGATTTTGAATAGTACATAATCGAAAGTATTGCCCATCAGGTTGCCCATGCGAATCATACGCAGCACCATCTCAATCGCAGTCAGAGTCTCATGACCATAGATCGCCAGCATGCGCTCCCGGATTTCGTCATCGGGATGCGCATCAGTTTCTGCCCAATGCTGCGCATACAGCAGGGCTGGCTGCTGCTCAGGCGGACTATTTTCAAAGTCAAAAGATGACACCGCTGCCAATTCCTCCTGTGGGATGCCAGCTCGCAACGCTTCACGCGCATGGAAATAGGAGCAATAGCGACAGCCGTTCACCTGGGTTACCGCCATCATCAAACGTTCACGAAAAGCTTCATCCACGGTACTGTTGCGCATCGCTGCACGGATGTCACTGCGATGTGTATACATGAATTTGAAATCAGTGAAGGCGCTTTTCAGCGATGGGTATCTGCGTTTGAGAAATTTTTTCTTCATTGTCACCTCTGGATTACCCTTGATTGTACTCGTGATTTAAGCATTCAAAGTAATAATGGTGAAAAACACAGAAATATACTTGTGTCTGAATCTGTTCATTGTCTCGGCATGGAATACCAGTTGATTTATACGCGTAGCGGCGGTGGCTCCACCGCCGCTGCAGAACTTATCCATGTTCTTAACAAAAAAGAAGGGGCTGTTTTGAAACAAGGACAGCCCCTTTACTGTTGCGGTTTATTACATTATTCGGCGATCTCGTAAACGAGGCTCACTTCCACCTGAAAGATCAGCTGCCCGCCGGAGACCGGCACATCTGCTGCGGATTCCATCATAGCACCACCGCCCATACCACGCCCCCACTGCGGATCGACGACATACCCCGAACCATACGTGGACAGGTTCATGATGTCACCAAGGGTGATCCCGGCGGCGTCAGCCAGTTGCTGCGCCTGCGCCATCGCATTGGCAACCGCCAGTTCGCGGGCTACTTTGGCGGCTTCGGTCTTGTCAAGCACATCGAAGCGCACATTATTCACGCTGTTTGCACCAGCGCCCAGCGCCGCATCGAGGACAGAGCCCAGATCATCGAAATCTTTCACGGTCACTTCCATCATGTTCTCGACCACGTAGCTGCGTTTCATGGGCACTCCTTCGCCCTGCCACTCATCATTCCAATACACATTGAAAGAAGAGGTGCGGATATCGCCTTCTGAGATGCCTTTGCCTTGCAGCGCAGCCATGATCGCATCAGCGATGCTGCTGTTCTCAGACACAGCTGAACCAGCTTCTTCTGATTGGGTGCGGATGCCCAACGTGACATAAGCTACATCCGGCTTCAGATAGACTTCACCCATCCCACTGACAGACACAGT
>Ga0334887_1003288_pt1 | contig 16300 bp, 19 predicted proteins | sample GraSluR1_MG_10_FD_207217 | JGI IMG/M metagenome (GOLD analysis project Ga0334887, IMG submission 207217) | Sludge microbial communities from methane-producing bioreactor in Wageningen University, Netherlands - Granular Sludge_18_07-R1 | ecosystem: Engineered > Bioreactor > Anaerobic >...
AAATATTGGATAAAGGAATGTTGAATCTTCTCTTCACATTCTTTTATCCATTTTTTATTCTATCGGTTAAATAAATTTGAAATAAACTTTCTTTTTCAAGAGATTTTAAATTACAAGTCTACAGTTAAAAAAATTTAGAGATGAAAAGTGTTTATTCAAGAACTATAGAGCTATGGATATGAAATTGTCTATCTATGGTAGAAGTAAGGACATTGAAGATGATGAATATGCTAATGATATGACTATTTTGCAGGATGACAAGATAAATATTTGGAAAATATCTCATGGAAACGATGGGAGTTTTACTGAGGAAGAGAGAGAAAGGTATTTTGATCAATGCATAATCACTGTTCATAGAGAAACTGGAAGAGGACAAGGACATGAATTTGAGAATGGTATAAAAATTGGAGATTACTTTTATTTGTGTTACGGAAATAGTGGAATAAAACTTCTTGGAAAGATTACATCAAAAGCTAAGCAACTGAATAGTAAAACTCAAGGATGGCTATATAGGAGTTACGAAGTAGTAGCGTATTCTAATGTTCCTAATTATCAATATTCAGCTGCTCAAAAAGGGTGGACTCCGAATTACAATTCTACTGCTTGGCGTATACCAATAAATGATTATGCTGAATTTGAAAAAAATATTCTATTGCCTTGCTTTGATATTAGAGTTAAAGAATTGTTATCTGATAACATAATGACTCAGACAATAAATGAAGAAGATGAAGAGGTGAATTACTGGTGGCTTAATGCAAGCCCTAAAATATGGAGTTTTAGCAATATTGAAGTGGGTCAGTCTGTGGAATATACATCAGTAAATGATAATGGACATAAAAGAAAAATTTATAAGAATTTTGAAAATGCGAAGGTTGGAGATATTGTTATCGGGTATGAGTCATATCCGGAAAAGGCTATTGTTGCAATATGCAAAATTTCACAAGAACATGATGGAGAGAGAATATGGGTTGAAAAAGTACAAAATCTTATTAACCCTATTAGATATAGTGATTTGCTTGAAATTGATGAGCTGCAAAATATGGAGTACTTTAAAACACCAAGAGGAAGTCTTTTTAAACTTACTCAAGAGGAATATGAAGTTATTATGGACTTGGTTAAAGAAGAAGAGTCTTCAGGTTCAAAAGGTTCCATAGAATTGTACTCTAAGGAAGATTTTTTAAATGAAGTATTTATTTCAGAGCAACAATATGACGAAATAGCAATACTTCTGAATAGAAAGAAAAATATTATCTTTCAGGGGGCACCTGGAGTTGGAAAAACCTTTGCTGCTAAAAGGTTATCTTATTCATTGATGGGATTTATAGATGATTCAAGAATAGAAATGGTTCAATTCCATCAAAACTACTCATATGAAGATTTTGTTATGGGATTTAGGCCTGTTGAAGGTGGAGGTTTTCAATTAAGAAATGGCATCTTTTATCAGTTTTGTATAAAGGCAGCTAACGATCCTGATAGGAACTATTACTTTATCATCGATGAAATAAATAGGGGAAATCTAAGTAAAATATTTGGTGAGCTTCTAATGCTTATTGAAAATGATAAAAGAGGCTCAAAGTTTGCGGTTCCCCTTACATACAAATCAGATAGTCGTTTTTATGTACCACAGAATGTTTTTATTATCGGTATGATGAATACTGCAGACCGCTCTTTGGCGATGATTGATTATGCACTTAGAAGAAGATTTTGTTTTATTGAGATTGAGCCGGCTTTTAATACACAATCATTTAGAAAATATTTAGCTGATAGTGGGGTTCATGTGAACTTAATTGAAAAGATTATAAGTAGGATGAACTATTTAAACAATCAAATAGTAGCTGACAACAATTTAGGAAGAGGATTTAGAATTGGACACAGTTATTTCTGCAACCCTTCAACTGATGAAAACTGGTATCAGAGTGTTGTTCAGTATGAAATTAATCCGCTTATTGAAGAATACTGGTTTGACAACGAAGAAAAAGTGCAGGAGTACAAGGAATATTTGCTGGGGTGATATAAATGACAAAGGAGATACCAATCCGTAATATATACTATATGCTCAGCTATGCTTATGATGTTTTAAGGGAAGGAGATAATGTTTATTTATCTGATGAGGAATTTGATAACATATATGACCTGTTTGCAAAAATTCTTGTAAATGGACTTAACCTTCTAATTAAGCGTGGTTTTAATAAAGAGTACGTCTGCGTATCTGATGAGCTTCCTGTACTTAGAGGTAAAGTGTCTATAAATGATACTCTAAAAAGACAAAGCTTTATTCATGGCAAAATTAGCTGCGAATATGATGAGCTCTCATCAAATGTTTTGTTTAACCAGATCATAAAGACAACAATAATTACCCTCATTAATTATAAAAAATTAGATAAACAGATAAAAAATCAGCTTATCCATTTTAATAGATATTTTCGGGAAATAGATGTTATAAGACTTCAGAAATCACATTTTTCAAGTATCGCCTATCATAGGAATAATCGTTTTTATAAGTTGATTGTAGATATTTGTGAGCTTATTTTTGATGAAGTAATTGTTACGTCCAAAAAGGGAGAAACGATATTTAAAGATTTTATTAGAGATAGTAGGATGGCTGCTCTATATGAGAAGTTTATACTTAATTTTTATAAAAAGGAACTATCATCAATATTAGTCTATTCTCCGATCTTTCAATGGCAAAAGGATGAGGACTTTGAGCATGTTGGTGAAGGTTTTCTGCCTATAATGAGAACTGATATTGTACTACAAAATAAAGAAAGACAATTGATTATTGATGCAAAGTATTATATCAATGCACTACAAATCCGCAATGTAGGGGATACGAAAAAGCTCATATCAGGAAATCTATATCAAATTTATACCTATATTAATAACAGTACTTTTACCGGAGAAAAAGCTGGAATGCTTATTTATCCGGTTGTAGACACTGAACTTAACTTTGTTTATAGTATTCAGGGACAAAAAATATACGTGAAGACATTGAATCTTAACACAAAATGGGAAGATATTTATAGACGATTGAAAGAAATAGCAGAAGTAATATAAAGTTTTATTCAGGATATTTTTAATAATATTGTTGAGAGGATGGTATAGCAAAAGAATGGAATGTGGAATGATTTCGACAAAACCTAATGGATACAAATTACCAGGTAATTTAAGAGGTAGGAGTATTCATGCAAAGGTAATACCAACAGTATGTAATTTAGAGAATATGCTTCAAAAGCTTTTACAAATCAATGGGGATTTTGCTCAGCTCAAACAGTGGGAGAAAAGAAGTTATAAAGCATACCGGATTGAAGAGATAAAAAATAGGATAATGACTTCTCCGCATTATGCATGGAAGGATATTATAAGAGAGCATATTTTGTCAAGAAGACCGTCTGATTTTGGTGCAAGTGTGATTGATATATATTTAGTTGCATATGTAGCAGAAACTTTCGGAGCTGGTAAGGAAGAATTTTTTAAATACGTTAAAAATGCGGGTATTTCTGAAAATGGTAATTCTGCACAAGCTATATGGCAAGTAGGAAAAGGCGATGGAGTATATCTTGAAATCCTTAATGATAACGGACAGGTAAGTGACTGGAGTTTTATGATTAAGTGGGTTGAAGGAAAATAAGAACTTATGTTGGCGCTGAAGAATAATATTTATAGTTGAGTTATTATATGTATTTTATAATATTTTATAATAATTTATAGTAATTTATAATATTTTATTGTAAAAAAACGCGTTAAGGTGTATATTATATATAAGAAGAGGTAATAATTCATGTTAGAACAATTAGCTGAAAAGATGATCCGCAAAAGAGTCAGTGAGGGAGATTTTGATGTTACTGATCATGCTTTTGAAAGAATGTCAGAACGTGAAATCGATATTGACAAAGTGTTGGAATGCATTATAAAAGGAAAGACTATAGAGTTTCAAACCGATAAGAGAACAAATGATATTAAAGTTTTATTTCAGGAGGCAACGGATAAAAGTCCAGAAGTATATACTGTTGTTGCAGCCTTAGAGACTCCTTTAATTATTACTGTATGCAGGACAAAAGATGAGGCTTGGAAGTGTATTGATAATGTCCTGAAGAGAAGGGGGAAATATTAATTATGAGTAAGAAATGTTATATCTGTAACAGTGACATGGAGAAAAAGACCACATCGATAAATACTGGATGGGGATCTTATAAGTTAACTGTAGATGGTGTTAACGCATATGTATGTCCACAATGTGGTGAGGTTACAATCGAAGGTAAAGATGCTATTATGCTGCAAAAGTTAAGTAAAAGCTTAGTTGATGTGGATGAAGATCAAAAACCTGATATCTTAAATTTAACTGAAGTAGCAGACTTACTAAGAGTTAGCAACCAGACAATATACAATATGATAAGAGATGGCAGACTAAAAGCCCATAAATTCGGAAGAGAATGGAGATTTCTGAGAAAAGATATAGAATCATTTATGGGTGGAGAAGAAGCATACGGCATTGCAGCAAGAGGTAAAACAGGGGAGTTAAATGAAAAAGATGCTGAGATAATATCTAAATATCTATAGCTTAAGAATGTATTTATATGAAAATAGTCCTGAGCTTTATGCTCAGGATATTCTTTCATCATTAAATTTAACTCCTCCTGTAGATATTTTTAAAGTATGTGAAGCCTATGATTTAAAGGTCAATTATGAAAATATAAGTTCTGCCGAAGCTCTTTTGATTGTATCTCAAGGAAAAAAGAACATAATAATAAATGACAGAAAGATTTTATATATACCAAGACAGAGATTTTCTATAGCTCATGAAGTAGGTCATTTTTTTATTCCTTGGCATAGTAGGAATATGTGTACTTGCACTAATATTGGAGATTTTAGTTCTGATAACTTAGAAGAAAATCAAGCAGATGTTTTTGCATCAGAACTATTGATACCAACAGATAAATTACTATCTAGAATTTCTGGAAAAGCAATTTCAATGGAATTAATAAAGGAATTAGCTCAGGAATTTAATGTGTCATTAGGAGCTATGACAAGAAAGGTAATATCAAATAGCGATGACAAGATTATAGCTTTGATATATTACAGTAATGGAAGAAAGATAGTTCAAGCAAAGTCATTAAGTTTTGATTTGAATTTAAAGCCAGGTATTATAAGAGGTTCAGCAGCGAAAGAACTTCTTCATAACAGATATAGTAATGAAACAGTAAAAAGAATTTTAAGTTGTGATGTATGGCTACAGGAGAATAGCCATGATTTTGAAATAGTAGAGGAATCATTATATCAACCTAATTTTAGTAGGGTATTTACACTGCTAAGAGTTGCTAATCATGCTGATTATATGGATGCATTTTTTGATATGTGATTACTTTCAAATAAACTTAATAATAGTTATTCAATTATATAATTTGACCACGTTAGAAAATAATCAGTGACGTGGTTTTTATATATAAAATTTTCTATACATATTATGGGTAAAGTGGGAGGGAATAATGGGTAAACAATTAAATAGACTAGGATTTAAAGTAACTAGCCAATTTTTGGAAAAGGATAGTTTTAAAAAATTTATATGCAATGAAGAATTAGTTCCATTAATAAGCTTAATTAAATCGTTCTCTAAGGAAGTATTGAAAGAAGAATGGCGTGCAAATAATGTACTAAAATTACCATATATTTTAAATGCTATAAATCCAGCATATATGGCTTTAAAATTTGTATATGAGGAAGGTGATATAATATGATGCGGTTATCTGAAAACTTTTATATAAAATGCAATAAATGCGGTCATGTAACATTGGTTGAAACAGATAGTCTAGAGTGTGACACTTCAACGTATGATAGAGCTATGGGAGCAGAAATAGAGTATAATTTTTATGGTGAAATATGTTGTGAAAAATGTAATACATGGATAGATTTTAGTATTAGATGTTATGAATATCCTGTTGGAGCATTCAATTTTTCAGATTGTGATTGTAACGGAGGGGGATTTGTAAAAGAACCAACATTGGAAATAGAGTATGAATTTGATGATGGCTATAGTGATTATGCATATGAAGAATATATTGAAGCTGAATCTATATTAGATTATCATAAAGAGCAGATAAAAAACATGTCTCCAAGAGATTTTGAATTTTTTGTTGGTGATATATTTGAAAAGTTAGGATTTAGTGTGAAAATAACACAGGCGACACGAGATGGAGGACGAGATATTATTGCAACGAAAGCAGAGCCGATTCCGTTTACATTAATTGTTGAATGTAAACATTGGGGAGAGAAGCATAAAGTAGATGTAAGTGTAGTTAGAAGTATATATGGGGTACAAACTGCTATGCAAGCAAATCAATCTATAGTTGTGACCTCTTCAAAATTTACGAAGGATGCGAGAAAATTTGCAGAGGAACGTAAAACTTTAATGGCACTATGGTATATTGATGATTTGATAAAACTAATTGAAAAATAATTATGGGAGCAATTGAACTCCCACAAATTTAGTTATGTCTATAACCTTTAATAGATTTTGTACATTTCATACGATACGGTTCGCCTCCACCATACAAGATTATAAATCCACATTAAAATTAAATTTTAATGTGGATTTTTTTCGAAAAGATATAATAATTATTTTATGCCAATAAATTTAGCATAGAAATTTTCTTTTTCTTCAAGTATAGTAGATGAATATCTGCCATTTCTAGGAGTAACTCTTTTGTATTCCTTAATGATTAATTTAGCTCTTTTCCTTTTACTTTCAATTACTAAATAATGTTCTATTTCTTTTATTAAGCTTATAGCATTGTTGTATTTTACCATATAAGTAAATGAATCTCTATGTTTGTCTAAATTATAATTTTTTTTACTTTTTATAGTACCCATTTCAGTTGTATTCTTTAACCATTGCAGTAACTCTATAGTTGTAGAACTTATACTTAAGCAAGGAGCTGGAAATTGATTATTATGAAATTTTATAAGCATTATACTTCCTTCACCATCTACAATTCCAGCAATATAGGCTTTTTCTTCTGGGGACATAGGTATCACAGCCTTTCAAATTAAAGTATATTTTATATAATATGTGTAATTTGTGATTTTATATATCTTATAACACTTATTTAATAACTCGTTAAATATAATTTAATAATTTAATAAATAAATGGAATTCAATAAAAAATGTTGGTATAATGTATATAACTTAATAAAATATTAGATTAAAAATTATTTGATATAATTCTCTAAATAATTTCAAAATTAAATTGATTACAACAATAAATTAACATATTAAAAAATTGAGGTTAATATAATTATGATAGAGGCTGTACTCATAGCAATGGTAATAGCTAAACTACGAAGATATAAGTTAAAACCATTATTTACTTCTTGGCACATATATCCTGTGCTATTTATGATTATTATATATATATTCTTAAATATTGGAGTATTTTGGGGAAATTACAGTTTTATAAAGTTTTCTGGTATATTGGAATCAATATACATAGGTACATTTTTTGTTTTAGTTATAAAATATAAACAATATATTAGTGCTATTATAGGTTCTATATGTATTGTTATAGGTACCATGTTGAATAAAGTAGCTATTTCAGCTAATGGTGACAAGATGCCTGTGTTTCCCACTTTGTCCTACACAACTGGTTATATTACAAATGAATCCTTTGCAAGAGCTAATGACATACATATCTTGGGGAATGAGGCTGCTAAATTAAAAATTCTTACTGATATTATTGATTTAGGATATAGTATTTTAAGTATAGGAGATATATTTATAAGAATTTTTACTTTTTTAATTATCTATAATTGCATTAAAAGTTTAAGTAAATCTGAAAATAACATAAATAGAAATGTAATTGAAAATAATTTTTAAAATATAGTTTTGTCTAAGGAGAAGAAGAATATGCTAAAGGTATCATTCTTAGAATTCATAATAAGGGGAATCCCAGAAAGTTTAGTGTTTTTTTTTGCAGCCTATGCTTTGACAAAAAATAAGATTCAATATAATAGATATTTAATTTCTGTTGTATTACTATCTGTTAGTGTGTATCTTATTAGGTTGCTTCCCATTGGAAATGGATCCAATTCTATATTAAATCTAATTATTTTTATTGTATTAACTGTTTTGGTAAATAAATTTCCGGTTATTCAATCTATTAAAACAGGTATTATTATAATGATTTTAGAATTTATATGTGAGGGAATTAATGTTTTTTTCATTCAGTTTATCCTTAAAAAAGATTTAAATGAAATTTTTAAGGATTCAATTTTAAAGATGTTATATACAAGTCCGTCATTAATTATTTTTGCTTGCATAATCATAATTTATTATATTAGGTTATGGAAGAGAAAAGAGTTGAAGAGTATTTAATTATGGAAAAGTTAACAAATAATATGGCTAGTAAAATTGCAAAAGAGCTTGAACTTGATAATGATAATCGAGATATAATTGCCTATGGAATGTTTGCTTTAATAAGTATAGCTTTATCAATAATATCTATCATAATATTTGGTATGATATTTCATGTTGCTATAGAAGCACTTATAATTTGTTTTACAGGTAGTATACTTAGAAAATATTCTGGGGGCGTTCATGCAAGCTCTCCAAGTAGATGTATAATTATAGGAACTATTGTCTGTATTGGACAAGCAATAATATTTTCACTTTTAATCGGTCCAGTTATTACTAAAAGTTTAGTGATAATTTTAGGGATAGTGGTTTTTGTAATGTCTTACTATTTTCTTTATAAACTAGCTCCAGTGGATAGTATTGCAAAGCCCATAAAAAAAAGAGAAAAAATAATTAGGATGAAAAAAAGATCTATTTTTGTTTTAAGCATATATTTGATAATTGTTATAATAAATATTTTTATGCATGAGTATTCTCAAAAGAAAGGGTCTCTTATTTATTCTCTATGTATATATGGAGGGGTAACTTGGCAGGTATTTACTCTTACTAAAATGGGAAATAATATAATGAATAAGATAGATTCTTTTTTTAGTCAAATAGCAAGATTTATTAAAGGAGTGAAGTAGAATGAAAAAGAAATTATTGATTGTAGTTGCAGCTGTTACAACTGTAGTTGCTTCTGTAATTGCTTCATCAGCATGTGTATTCTTTTTTTATCAACCAGAAGAACCAAAATGCTTACAGAAGAGGTAATCCTAAAGGGGGTCGGTTTACCGACCCTAATATTTTTTAGATTAATGTAAGGTAGTGAAAATATGAGTGAAGTAGATAATAAAAAAAAGCAAATAAATGATATTGTATCAGTAGTAAAATTATCTTCGTTGCTATTTTCTGGTATGGCATTTTTTAAATTTGTTCAGAAACATTTTAATATATCATTTAGTAATTTCAATTATTCATTAACAATACAATTTGTAATAGTTTCTGTACTTATTTTAACATTAATTTATTCTATATGGGCATTTTCTACAACTAAGAAATTTAATAAAAAGTATATTATTAGAATTCAAATAATTGAAAATTATATATTTGTTCTAATATTTTTGTGTATTATCCTTCTTACAGGTGCACATAGAAGTGATTTTAAATTTTTATTTCTTTTTATTATAATAACTACTGCTATACAATCGGGTATGAATCAAGGCTTAATAATTGCCTTTACATCTTCAATTATTGTATTGGCAATAGATCTTATATATGCTCAGGGACTTATGGAAAATATATACTTTGAAAAGGATCTGATATTAGCTGCTGTATTTATACTTACAGCCTGGCCCCTTGGATTTTATGTGAAAACTGAAAGAAATCATATAGAAAAGCTGCAAAATTTAGCCAATGAAGATGGGCTTACTGGGGTATATAATCATAGATTTTTTCATGAAGCTTTAAGAGAGAAATTAATATCATATAAAAAGGAAAATAGACCTATTTCATTGATATTTATAGATATAGATCATTTTAAGCATTATAATGATTTATACGGTCATCAAAAGGGTGATCAGGTGCTTAAAATTATAGGTTCATTATTAAAAGAGATTATAGTTGAAAATGGAATTGCAGCAAGATATGGAGGAGAAGAGTTTGCTATTATATTACCGGATACTTTAGAACAGGACGCAATAAAAATAGCTGAAAATATAAGATATAGAATCCAGGAAACTTATTTTGAAGGTGAAGAAAATCAACCAAAGGGAAAAATAACAGCTTCCATGGGGGTATCCACTTTTCCGGATAAAGCTGAAAATGAAGTTGAACTTATAAAGTGTGCAGATGATGCCCTTTATAGAGCTAAATTTTTTAATAAGAATAGAGTTGAAACTTATCATTCCATACTTGATGAGCTTAAAAAGGAGATAGAACATAAGGATATAGACCTTGTTACTTCTATAAAGACATTAATAAGTGTTATTAATGCAAAGGATAGATATACTTATGGTCATGTTGAAAGAGTAGTTTTCTACAGCAGATTACTTGCAGAAAAACTTGGACTTAGTGAGGAAGATAAGAAAAAATTAGTGTATGGAGCATACATGCATGATATAGGTAAAATTAATATTGGAGAAGAAGTATTGAATAAGAAAATGCCCTTGAATAATGAGGAGTGGGAAGTATTAAAGCAACATCCAGCAAATGGTGTAGAAATTATAAATCCAGTTAAATCTTTAAGTTATATTGCTCCGCTAATATTACATCATCATGAAAGATATGATGGAAAAGGTTATCCTGACAATTTAAAGGGGGAGAATATACCTTATCTTGCCAGAATTTTAACTGTAGTAGATAGTTTTGATGCCATGACTTCTAATAGACCTTATTCAAAGATAAAGAGTCATAGTGAAGCTATTGAAGAATTAAAAAAATGCAGAGGTAGCCAATTTGATTCTGATATTGCCGATGCATTTATTGAAGTTATTGAAGAAAATAAAGATAATATTACTTATTGATAATATTTTATTAGTCCATGTTAGGAATAATCTTAATGTGGATTTTTTATATAATAGATTATATTTATTGATAGGATAGATAGATATATTAGCATATATTTAAGTTGTTATTAATATCTGAATTAGTTATAATTAATGTATTAATTATAAAATGATTTTATAAAAATAAATAAAGGGATGATTGGATGAGTTATAGTGTTTTTTTACCAAGTTACAGTATAGGAACAGATGCCTATGATAGGATAAAGGAACTGTGTCCAAATTATGGTAAAAATATAGTTGTTATTGGTGGCAAAACTGCCATTGAAAAGGTAAAGAAAAAGATAAAAAGTGCGGTTACAGATAGTACACTTGAAATCCTAGATTTCATTTGGTATGGTGGAGATTCTTCCTTTGAAAATGTAGAAATGTTAAAGGAGAATCCTTTAATACATAAAGCTGATATTATATTTGCCGTAGGTGGTGGACGTGCTATAGATACTTGTAAAGTACTTTCTCACCAGATTAATAAGCCAATATTTACTTTTCCAACTATTGCTTCTAACTGTGCAGCTTGTACTTCTGTATGTGTTATGTATGACAATAAAGGTGTTTTCAAGGAATTATATTTTAGAGATAAACCAGCTGAGCATACTTTTATATGCACTGAAATAATTGCAGAGGCTCCTAAAGTATTTTTATGGGCAGGTATTGGTGATGCTTTAAGCAAAAAATATGAATGTACTTTTTCTTCTCGTAATGATAAGCTTGAGCATTTTAATGCACTGGGAGTTCAAATCAGTAAAATATGTACAGAACCTTTGCTGGAGAATGGTAAAAAAGCATTAGAAGATTGTGAAGCAAATATTGCCAGTTATGAATTAGAACAAGTTACTCTTGATATTATCATTAGCACAGGCCTTGTTTCCAATCTTGTTATAAATGATTATAATAGCTGTCTTGCCCATTCCATATATTATGGTATGACAGAATTAAAGCAGATTGAGAAAAATCATTTACATGGAGAAGTTGTTTCTTATGGAGTATTGGTATTGTTATTATGTGACAAACAATTTGATGAACTAAATAAAGTGTATAATTTCTGTAAAAGTATAGGGTTACCAACAAAACTTTCAGACTTAGAAGTTACAAAAGATGAACTGAAAATAGTAATTTCTAAAGTTATGCAAACAGGGGATATTGTTCATGTACCTTATGAAATTACCTATGATATGATAGAAGATTCAATTTTAAAATTAGAAGAATACAGTAATGAGCCTGTGAAAGCTGTCTAAAAGTAGAAGTCTTTAATAAATAGTTTAAACTTTTTAATTATACAATAATTTTATGTAAAGTAGAATTAAGCAATAATAAAATTTATCAATAAGTAAAAAGTTATAGTTTGCACTTTTTATATATTAATTTAGATATATAAAAAGTGCATTTTTGTATATCTAATAAAATTTAATATAAATTCTATTTATGAATTTTAATATCTAAATAAAATCATATTAAGTAAAATTAAAAATAAGGAGTTTGAATAAAAATAAGCAATTTGGATTATATAAGTGTATATAGTATAATTTTCATATAAATTAATTTATTTAAGCTATGGAGTGAATAAAATATGATTTATTTCTTAACTGCTCTATATTATGAAGCAAAAGATATAATTTTTCATTATAATATGAAAAAGTCTATGGAATCTACAAGATTTCAGGTTTTCAAAGGTAAAAATGAAATACTTATTATTAGTGGTACGGGATATATAAAATCTGTAGCTGCTGTAACTTATCTGTTAAATTGTTTTGGATATAATGAAAATGATATTTTCATAAATATAGGTATATGTGGAAGTACCAGATATGAGCTTGAAAAAGGAAAAATAATTTTATGTAATAAGCTCATAGATAATTGTTCAAAAAAATCTTTTTATCCAGATATGTTATTTAAACATCCATTTAATGAAGGTACTTTGGAATCTTTTGCACAGGTGGTTGAACAGGATAAACTAGAAAAAATAGAAGGAGATATTGTAGACCAGGAAGGGGCCTTTGTATACCAAGCTGCTTCTATATTTGCAAAACCTCATAATATTCACATAATAAAAATTGTTTCGGATATATTAAATCCACAATCTGTAACACCTGAAAAAATAGAAAGATTATTTGTAGATAGTATGCAAAGTATATATATCTGGCTGGAAAAAATAGTGAAAATAAATTTTTATAGTGAAGATATTATTACTAAAGAGGAATATAATGTTTTAAAGTTATTATCAGAAAATATAAAACTTACCTCTTCTATGAAGATGGAATTAAATAAACTTTCTACACAATATAAGATAAGAAATGGGCATGTTATTGAGTTACTTAAAGAGTATACAAAATTTCAATGTAAATCTAAAAATGAAGGGAAGAAGATTTTTGGGCAAGTTAAAAATAGACTTATGGAATTGTAAGTTTTCCCATATTTATGTAGAAGAACAGGCTTTAAATTATGAAATTTCTTCTAAAATTATTGACAATTTTAATAACAGCAAAGTAGTTAAAATAGATCATTATAAAGATGTATTTTGCAGAAGCCATCAGAATTTTGTAATTCAAAAGAATAGTCCAAAACTCATATTAGCTGTGAAGAAAAGTAATTTTGTGTATAAAGGTTCACAAATGTGTGATAGTTTTGGAAATAGCAATTTTTATTATACTTCAGCTGTAATGAATTGTATTTACAATTGTGAATATTGTTATTTACAGGGGATGTATCCTTCTGGAAATATTGTGATATTTGTAAATATTGAAGACAGCATATCTGAAATAGAAAAAATGCTTAAAAATCATCCCGTATACTTATGTGTATCTTATGACACAGATTTAATGGCTTTAGAAGGTATTACAGGATTTCTCCATAAGTGGATGGATACTGCGGCTAAGCATAATAATTTAAAAATAGAGATTAGAACTAAAAGTGCAAGTTTTGAATTATTAAAAGAAATACCTTGTTGTGATAATGTAATTTTAGCATGGACTTTATCGCCAAAAAAAGTTATAGAAGAATTTGAAATTGGTACTCCATTCTTACAGAAAAGATTGGAGAATATATGTCAGGCAATAGATAGAGGCTGGAAAGTAAGATTGTGCTTTGATCCTTTACTTTATATAAATAATTGGAAAAGAGTTTATAAAGAATTTATAGATACAATATTCAAAAATATTTCTGGAAGAAGAATTTATCAGGTAAGTATTGGAGTATTTAGAATATCAAAAAATTATTTAAAAATAATAAATAAATTAAGGACAAATTCTAAAATATTAGCCTATCCCTTTAGTGTAGAAGAAGATATTTGCAGTTATAATGAAAGACATATTGAGGAAATGATAAGATTTGTAAAAAATGAGACTATGAAATATATAAATGAGAATAAAATATATATTTAAGTATAAAAAGTTAAAAAGGTATATTTATTGATTAGATATAATTGTAGGGAGATGATATAGATGAAGTCTGCAATAGTAACAGGTGCATCTTCAGGAATAGGACTTGAGATAGCAAAAGTTCTACTTGATATGAGATATAAAGTTTATGGGATAGCAAGAAATTTTTCGAAAACTGATTTTCAACATGAAAATTTTATTGAAATAGTTTGTGATATAACTGATATTAATTTATTAGAGAAAAAAATTAAAGATATAAGGAGCGGTGAAAAGGAAATATTTATACTAGTTAACAATGCGGGGATAGGGTATTTTGGGCCTCATGAGGAAATAAGCACTAAAAAAATTCATGCAATGATAGCAACAAATTTAGAAGCGCCTATAATACTCACTCATATTCTCTTAAGAGATTTAAAAAGGAATTCCGGTTATATAATAAACATATCTTCGATAACTGCTAAAAAATCTAGTCCTATAGGCTGTGCCTATTCTGCTACTAAGGCCGGTCTCAGTCATTTTAGTGAGAGTTTATTTGATGAAACCAGAAAGGCTGGAGTAAAGGTGGTTACAATACATCCTGATATGACTAAAACGGATTTTTATAATAATGCTAAATTTAAAGAAGGAGATCTTCCAGAATCTTATATTACTGGAGAGTGTGTATCAAATGTAGTAGAAATGATAATTAGTCAGAGACCGGGAACAGTTCTCACTGATGTTACTATAAGACCGCAAAGACATGTTATAGGTAAGAAAAAATAAATTGCATAGTATAATTTAATAAAAAGGGAAATTAAATTTCATGAAAAATATATTGACGAAAAAAATTCCTTATATTATTATAGAATTGTAATTATAAAAAATTTAATTTTACAGTTTACTATTAAAGTTTTATACGATTACTATCCTCTTTACTATTTTTATATTCTTGACCTGAGAGTAAAGAGCGACTGTGTCTATAAATAATTACATAAAATAATAATTTAGTGGATTATTTTAATTTTAAGGAGGAAATAGATTTTGAATAGTGATGATTTAAAAAGAGAATGCGCAAAAGAAGCTCTAAAGTATATAAAAAATAACAGTATAATAGGTCTTGGTGGAGGAAGTACTATATCTTATTTAATCGACTACATAAGAGAAAATAGAAATCTAAATGTGAAGGTGGTTACTCCCTCTTTTAAAACTAAAATGTTGTGCATAGATAAGGGATTAGAAGTACTTCATACTTGTGTCGTAGATGAGGTATCTATAGCATTTGATGGTTGTGATGAAGTGGATGAAGAGTTAAATGCTTTAAAAAGTGGAGGAGGAATACATACCAAAGAGAAATTGATTGCTAGTATGGCAGAAGATTACGTATTACTAGTGGACAAAGCTAAATTTTCAAAGACATTAACCTTTAAACATCCCGTAGTTTTAGAAGTATTGCCAGATGCTTTAAAATATGTTGAAAAAAAGCTTAAGAAAATAGGTGGAGTACCAATTCTTAGAACTAGTGCAGCCAAAGATGGCGGAACAATAACTGAAAATGGAAATTTGCTAATTGATACAGATTTTAATAATGTCACAAATATTCAAGAACTTGAAAATAATTTAAAAAATATTTCTGGAGTTATTGACACTTCTTTATTTACCAAGGTAGTTACTAAGGTTTTAATTACTGATGAGGAAGGTACAAAGGTAATATCTAAAAATTGATATAACTATTATAGAGTATTTTTTTATTTAAAGTATTTTTTACAAATTAATCAAAGCATATTTGATAAAGTGGGACTTGTTTATTATTTAATGATGCAAGTCCTTTTTTGTGTTGTATTAAAAAATAAATGTAAATTTACAATAATTAATGCAGAACTTTCGCACCTAAATTCCAGTAAAAATTTTATTTTTACTGGAATTGTATTTTATTACACTTAATTAAAGAGCTGGTAAGCTCCATGACCGGTAGGTCCTAAATTTAATACACTTCCCCCTTA
>Ga0334887_1003289_pt1 | contig 16293 bp, 16 predicted proteins | sample GraSluR1_MG_10_FD_207217 | JGI IMG/M metagenome (GOLD analysis project Ga0334887, IMG submission 207217) | Sludge microbial communities from methane-producing bioreactor in Wageningen University, Netherlands - Granular Sludge_18_07-R1 | ecosystem: Engineered > Bioreactor > Anaerobic >...
CTATTTGCGCCCAAAATCGGCAGGAATTTCTCCCCAGTTGGCTGTATCCCATTTTAGGATTTTGTTATCGTATGAGTTGTTCTCTAACCAGTATTCAGCTTTATCGACCAGATCAAAAAGTCTGGCATTGCGATCGCTTCGTGCCAGCTTTGTGCGGCATTTTTTCTTTTTTACCCAAGACATGGCATTTACCGAATCGGAATATATTGGGTCCGTAATGCCCCTTTTACTGAAACAGGACAAAGCGTGCACTAGCGCCAGAAATTCTCCAACATTATTCGTCCCCTGTTCAAATGGTCCTTGATGAAAGATTTGTTTGCCGCTTTTGGTGTGGACGCCGCGATACTCTACCGGGCCAGGATTGCCGCTGCACGCAGCATCAACACAATAACTCTCGGGAATTGGCCCTCCTGGGCCGAACAAAAGTTTTTGAGAAACGCCAGGCTTGCCAATGTACGCATCAGGGCTTTCTTTCCAGGCGTTTTGTGCGGAGATTTGGGTCGGAAAGCCTTTATACTTTGCTCCTTGAAATCCTTTTACCTGCGCTTCACAATCTTTCCAGGAGCTATAAATCCCGGGCTTTCGGCCTTCCCAAACAACATAAAATTTATTCCTTGTTTTGCTCACACATCATCCCTCTTGCCCCGCCAGCACTTCCAGTTTTGCTAACGCATCGGACATATTTGCATAATCTGCCAGAACAATGTTTGCTTCGCCAAATTCAACACGCTCATCATCCTGATATCCTGTGAAACGAATGCTCCACATGCCCATGCGATTTGCACCGGCAACATCTGTGCGGCGCAAATCGCCAACATGCACAGCTTGTTGCGGTTCCACGCCAAGTCCTGATAGCGCTGCCTGAAATGGCTGTGCGGCCGGCTTACTGCTGTTGATTTCATCTGAATAGACCAGTTTTTTGAAAAATCTTAACAAGCCTTCCCGTTCCAGCAGCTTATTCAATGTTTTTCCCGAAGTAACACCAGTATCCGAAATAATTCCCAATCGATACTGCTTCGCCAATTCGGGAATCATCTCCACTACACCAGCAATCGGCTGTGTATTCCCATCCAGCACCACCTCTTCCAGCTCTTGTAAAACACGGGGTCGTATATCACCAGGGAGATCAAATTCCAGCAGAGCTTGCATAGTGTCAACCCATTCAGCCGCGCCCCACGTTCGATGCTCATTTTCCCATACATGCACCCACCTTTTCCACGCCTCTTCGATGGCTTCGATAACCTTTTCATCCGGAATGTCTGCTAACCCGGCCTCGCGGATAGCATTCTTCACTATTAAAGTCCGGTTAGAGTTGTTTATACGAGCACTGCGATACAGTGTCCCCCAAAAATCAAAAGTAATGGCTTGAATATTTTTCATTGAAGACCTCCTGCCTTTTATATTTGTTAATTAATTGTACCCGTAAATGGATTTTATTTCTTTCAAGGCTGCGAACGATCTTTGGGTTATTTCACGCCAAACAATGATTATTGGGGGAAATCCCCTGATAATTGTTAACGTTTCTTGATTTTGTGTGAATTTTGTGGTAAATTAGTATTGATAACGATAACGATAACGATAACGGGACGATAACAGGTAAATTTTCGACAATGGAAAAAAAAGTTACCATAAAAGACGTTGCCAAAATCGCAGGGGTATCTGCCCAAACTGTTTCGCGGGTGGTCAATAATCATCCAGATGTAGCGGATGAAACACGTACCAGAATCCAAAAAATTGTTAAAGATTTGGAATATAGTCCTAATATCATAGCCCGGAGTTTAATCCAGGGAAAAACAAACACGATTGGTGTAGTTGGTTTTCGCCTGGATTATTTTGGTTCCAATACTATCCTGACTGCCATTGAACGGAAAGCGGGCAAACTAGGGTTTTCTTTACTCCTGACTTTGATCAATGACCTTGATGAATCTAAAATTGACCCGGTATTGAATCAATTGCTTTCAAGACAGGTAGATGGCCTGATTTGGACGTTGCCGTGGTTGAAGGACACGCAAAATCGCATTTCAGAAATCACAAAAAATTTATCTGTACCGGTCGTTTTATTGAATCGCAAAGCATTTCCAGGGGACATTGTCGTTTGTTTGGATAATCGGCATGGTGCCCGTGTGGCAACAAAACATCTGCTGGAAAATGGATACAAGCATGTTGGCATTATTACCGGCCCTACCAATTGGTGGGAAGCAGAAGAACGTTATGAAGGTTGGCGCGAAGAAATGGGTTTTTCTATCTCTTCCCGGCAAGCTGAAATGTTGACAGCCCATGGTGATTGGACGCCACAAAGTGGTGAGGATGCTTTATACGAATTGATAAAGAAATCACCGGATACGGATGCGGTTTTTGTAAGCAATGATCAGATGGCGATTGGCGTATACCGTGCGGCTGGAAAACTGGGACTTCGTATTCCTGACGATTTGGGTATCGTTGGTTTTGATAACATCCCTGAAGCCGGTTTTCTCTCTCCCCCCTTGACAAGCATAGACCAACATTCTCGTTATCTAGGCGGCGGTGCTGTACAGCAAGTTGTTGAGCAAATCAAAAATCCTCAAAAGCGCAATGATGAAGAAATTGCGCCCTCTTGGGTGAAACCTGAATTAATCATACGAGAAAGTTCAACCCGGAATAATGACTAACTCCTTCAAGTAGTTTTATCGAAACAAATGAGCGTAAAGCTTAGATCAAGAAAGGAGAAAAACAAAAAAATATATCACCATCCGCAGGTTCGAACCAATTGTTTACGATATGTTCAAACAAAAAAGGAGAATTAGATGAACAAGAAGTTGTGGTTAGTTGTAAGTATTTTGGTTGTGTTCGCCATGGTATTGGGCGCGTGCACCCCTGCTGTTCCCGCTGCCGAAGAGGCTGCTCCCGCTGCTGAAGAGGCCGCTCCCGCCGCCGAAGAGGCTGCTCCCGCTGCTGAACTCCCCAAGATCGGTTTCACGATCTACAAATATGATGATAACTTCATGTCATTCGTGCGCCGTGCAATTGAAAAAGGTACCGAAGGCAAAGCCGAAATCATCATGAACGATTCCCAAAACGACCAGGCCAAGCAAAACGAGCAAGTCGACACCATGATTGCCAAAGGTGTTCAGGCTCTGGCGATCAACCTGGTTAACCCTCAGGGCGCTTCCGCGATCATCAAGAAGGCCGAAGAAGCAGGTCTGCCCGTTGTTTTCTTCAATAAAGAACCAAGTGCAGAAGATATGGCTTCCTGCGACCAGTGCTGGTACGTTGGTACCCAATCTGCTGAATCCGGAGTTATGCAGGGTCAGATTATTGTTGACACCTGGAAAGCTAACCCCGAATGGGACAAGAACGGCGACGGCGTTTTACAATACGTTTTGTTGAAGGGCGAACCCGGACATCCTGACGCCGAAGCACGCACCAAATTTGCAGTTGATACCATTACCGAAGCTGGCATCGCAGTTGAAGAACTGGAACTCCAGACCGGTATGTGGGACAGCATCAAGGGCAAGGAACTCATGGATGCATGGCTGGCCAAACATGGCGAAGGGATTGAATATGTGATTGCCAATAACGATGCCATGGCGCTCGGTGCGATCAATTCCTTGCAGGCCGAAGGCTACTTTGAAGGCGATAAATTCATGCCGGTCGTCGGTGTGGATGCTATCCCCGATGCCCTCGAGCAGATCAAAGCCGGCACCCTCGTCGGTACTGTCTTGAACGATGCTGCAAATCAGGGTGGTGCCACCGTTGATTTGGCGCTAAACGTTGCTATGGGCAGAGACCCCTTATATGGCACCAAATGGACGCTGGATGATGTTAAAGCAGTTCGTGTTCCGTATCTTGGCATCACCATGGACAACATTACGGTTGCCGAAGAAAGCTACAAATAGTATATAATTATCAGGTGGAGATGTAAGTACATCTCCACCTGATTTGGTGTCATCAACAAGCAGGTTTATAAGGAAAAACATGAGTACTGTTAATGACATGGATTTATTGGAAATGCAACAAATTTCCAAATCCTTCCCCGGCGTTAAAGCCCTTGACCAGGTAAGTCTGCATATCCGCAGGGGCAGTGTGCATGCACTCGTTGGAGAAAATGGTGCGGGCAAATCAACTTTGATGAAATGCCTTTTTGGCATCTATTCCAGAGATGAAGGAAATATTTTGCTGGAAGGAAAAAAAGTAGAATTCAATTCCGCAAAACAAGCGCTTGACCACGGCGTATCAATGGTCCACCAGGAACTTAACCAGGTGCAGCAAACCCGCATTATGGATAATATTTGGCTCGGACGTTTCCCCCGCAAGGGTTTGTTTATCGATGAAGATAAGATGTACCAGGACACACTGGATATTTTCAAAACACTTGATATTGATCTTGATCCCCGTACAACTGTTGCAGACCTTTCTGTTTCTGAAAGCCAAATGGTAGAAATTGCTAAAGCTGTTTCTTATGATTCGCGCATCATTGTGATGGATGAACCTACTTCCTCGCTGACCGAGAATGAGGTAAATCATCTCTTCAGAATTATCCGCTCGCTCCGCGACCGCGGCGCAGGTATCATCTATATTTCTCATAAAATGGAAGAGATTTTAACCATTGCTGATGAAGTCACTGTTATGCGTGATGGTCAATGGATTGCAACAAAAAAGGCGGAAGAAATCACCATTGAGGAAATTATCAAACTCATGGTTGGACGAGATCTGACAAATCGCTTCCCTAAAAAAACACACTCCCCTGGTGGTGAAATTTTACAGGTTTTGAATTTCACTACAGAAGAAGAACGATCTGTACAAGAGGTATCCTTCACCCTGCGCAAGGCTGAAATCCTTGGCGTTGCCGGGCTGGTCGGTTCCCAGCGAACAGAATTAGTCGAAGCAATTTTCGGCCTTTCACGTCTGGCTTCCGGCCAATTGATCATGAATGGTGAAGAAATCGAAAATTCCCATCCACAAAAAGCCATTGAAAATGGTTTTGCATTGGTGACAGAAGAGCGCCGAACAACAGGTATTTTTAATGTTGCCACGATTCGCTTTAACAGCACTATCGCGAATATGGATAAATATGTAACGCGTTACAGATTATTGAATGACCGTGCAAGAACTAGTGACACCGATTGGGCAATTGAGAGCTTGCGCATCAAAACACCCACACAGAAAACACGTATTGAATCGCTGTCTGGGGGTAATCAGCAAAAGGTGATTTTAGGACGCTGGCTATTGACAGAGCCTGAAATCCTTTTGATGGACGAACCCACTCGCGGTATTGATGTCGGTGCAAAATATGAAATCTATCAACTAATGCTTGACCTGGCAAATGAAGGTAAGGCAATTATCATGGTGTCCTCCGAAATGCCTGAACTACTAGGGATTACTGATCGCATCCTTGTAATGAGTAACGGCAAGCTGGCAGGTATTGTAGACACCGCGACAACTACTCAGGAAGAGATCCTCACACTCGCTGCAAAATTTATTTAAGGAAGGTTCAATAATGAAAAATCCTAAAAAGACTTCTGGTGTTTTCAGTGGGAAAAAGATCGGCAACTTTATTGTTGACAATGCGATTATTTTTGTGTTGATGTTATTGCTAATTGTCATCATTATCGCTGAACCTTCTTTCATCTCTTTTAGAAATCTTAAAAACATTTTGTCCCAGGCTTCAACACGTCTCATCTTCGCGTTAGGTGTAGGTGGCATCATCATCGCCAAAGGGACAGACCTTTCGTTGGGACGCCAGGTTGGTCTGGCAGCGGTAATTTCAGCATCCCTTCTTCAGGCGCCGGGTTATGCTTATCGCATGTATCCAGATCTGGCAGAGTTACCCATCATTGCTCCCGTTATATTGGTAATGCTTATAACAGCATTTTTTAGTGCCATTAATGGTTTCGTAATTGCCCGTTTGAAGGTTGATCCCTTTGTTGCCACGCTGGGTATGATGATTATTGTCTACGGCGTAACTTCTATTTACTTTGACCGCCCTCCTTACGGTGCTCAGCCCATTGGAGGCCTCAGTGACAAGTTCGCCAACTTTGCTCAGGGAGCAATAAACATAGGAAGTTTTGCTATTCCTTATTTGATTATCTACGCCACCCTCATAACAGCGTTAATTTACGTCCTTTGGAACAAAACCAAGTTTGGCAAAAATATGTATGCGATCGGCGGTAATATTGAAGCTGCGACAGTTTCTGGCGTAAATGTCTTCAAATATTTGATGATGGTCTACATTCTGGCTGGGCTGTTGTATGGATTAGGTGGTTCGCTGGAAGCGGCCCGCATCGGTAGTGCGACCAACAATACCGGTAATGGCTATGAGCTGGATGCGATTTCAGCCTGCATTGTGGGTGGGTTGTCTTTCAATGGCGGTATCGGTTCTGTGGGGGGAATTATTTTCGGTACCTTGATTTTCCAGGTTATCGCTTATGGTCTTTCTTTCATAGGTATTAACCCCTACCTGCAATACATTATCAAAGGTTTGATTATTATTATTGCTGTCGCAATTGATTCTTATAAATACCGAATGAAATAAGAAGTCTTGGATTCAAGTCATACAGCGAGACCGGATTGAAGTTTTGTCTCGCTGTATTTTTTAAGTGTTTTCTCTTTAATAATGCGCTTGTTAGAATATTATGGCTATGCGCATATTTATGTTTTGGGCATCTGTGGTATACTTATTTGTCTTCGTTGAATATAGATAGCGATTATCCGAAATGCTCTTCAACATACCAGGGTTTTCCCCCCTGGTTTTATTATGTAAATTACCGCTCTTGTTTTCATTCATTGGTATTTACCCCATTGCGGGGAAAAGAGCGGCTGCTGCACAGTGTTTTTGCAGTTGAATAACAACAAAAATACCAATTTAAGGAAAAATAGTGGATTTCAATACATTCTCTCTTCACCCGCAAATTAACGCGGGCGTTTCAAAAGCTGGTTATACTTCACCCACCCCTATTCAAAAACAAACCATCCCTGTCATTCTTGGAGGAAACGATGTGCTTGGGCTGGCACAAACCGGAACTGGAAAAACAGCTGCCTTTGTCCTGCCTATCTTACAACAATTAATGAAAGGTCCTCGCGGTAAACTGCGCGCCCTCATCCTTGCCCCTACCCGTGAATTGGCAGAGCAAACACACACTGCCATAACTCAGCTTGGTCATCAAACTGGCTTGCGCAGCATCACCGTTTACGGCGGTGTCAGTGCACAGCCCCAAATCAAAGGCCTGCGGCAAGGCATTGATATCGTAGTAGCCTGCCCAGGAAGATTGCTGGATTTGCACAGCCAAAAGGCGATTGATTTACGCAATATCGAAATACTCGTTCTGGATGAAGCTGACCAAATGTTTGATATGGGCTTTTTACCGGATATTCGGAGAATTATCGCTGCTGTTCCCCGAAAACGCCAAACGTTACTGTTTTCCGCAACCATGCCGAGTCAAATTCGATCGCTGGCAACAGAAATGTTGCATGATCCCGTAACAGTGGAGATTAGTATCACCCAGCCGTTAAAATCTATCAGCCATGCCATGTACAAGACAGAACAAACCCAAAAACGCGATGTACTGCTGAATCTTCTTTATGATAGCGGGGATGGGCAGGTATTAATTTTCACCCGCACGAAACATCGCGCAAAAAAACTGGCGCATCAGCTGATTAAAGATGATATTTCTGCCATAGCGCTGCAGGGAAATATGTCTCAAAACCAGCGTCAGTCCGCCATGGAAAAATTCCGCAAAGGTCGCGTAAAAGTAATGGTGGCAACGGACATCGCCGCACGGGGGATTGATGTTTCACAAGTGTCGCACGTAATCAACTACGATTTACCCAATACGGCTGAAGCCTACACCCATCGGACTGGGCGTACAGGCCGCATGGAACGGCTTGGTACAGCCATATCATTTGTGACCCACGAAGACGAAAAGATGGTGCGCATGATTGAAAAGACCATGGGCAAGAAATTGGATCGCCTTGAAATGAAAGGGTTTGATAACCGCCCTGACCAGACCGGCTTGTCCCCCCGAGGAAATACTGGCGGCAAGTCCACACCAAAACCTAAATTCCGTAATTCACACTCCCGATCCTCTGATTCCCAAAGAAGGGAAACCACCCTCAAGAAGCGGCACACTTAAATCGTCCATATAGGCTTTCAATGTATTTCTATTGACCGGAAAGAAAAGATGGGGTAAACTCGACCCAATGAACACGCTATCCGTTTTGATGAACGCAATAATGATTTCTACGATGTCAGTGATGATGTCTATGGCTATGCGCAGATTCATAGTACGGGCAGCTCGTTCACCCAGAACGACTTGTTGAGCTGAGCGATTTTCAGCATCTCCAACAGGCTGCCTGAACAGGCAGTCTGTTTTTATTTTCTCACTAGAGGAGCAGCAGCATGACCTTGCCCAAAACACACGTCTCGTCCACTACTTCCGTCACATCCACCATATTACACGGCCACTCTACCCGCGCCGTACATGCCGGCGCAAAAAGAAAAAAACCCTATCACGCTCTGATAGAACCCATTGTTCAAACAGCCACCTATGCTTTTGATGATCTTGCTGACATCCAGGCTTTCATCGCCGCGAAAGAGCAGGGCAGCGTCACACACGATGACTATGGACGATATGGGAACCCGACGGTTCAAGCCGTTGAATCCCGCATCGCAGCGTTAGAAAACGCAGACAGCGCGCTCTTATTGTCCTCCGGCATGGCTGCGATAACAACTACTCTTCTGGCTCTGCTCCGGTCAGATGATCATATCATCATTACCGATGACTGTTACAAACGCACCCGTGAATTCATTGAAACCTTCTTTGCTCGTTATGGCGTATCCTGCACCACAGTGCCCATGGGAAATTTTGAAGCCATCGCATCGGCAATTACACCAAAAACGCGCATCATCATTTCAGAAACCCCTACCAACCCTTATCTGCGGGTACTGGATATCGACCGGCTGGTGCAAATAGCAAAAACTCATAATCTGCTGACTCTTCTCGACACAACCTTCGCCACACCCATTAATCTCCGCCCTGCCCAATTTGGTGTTGATCTGATCATCCATTCTGGCACAAAATACCTTGGCGGACATCATGACTTGTTGGCGGGAACGGTTGTGGGGCGAGAAGATTTGATTGACCAGATCAGGGAACATCTAGGCATGCTGGGTGGAATCATCAGTCCGCAAAACGCATTCCTCCTTGGGAGAGGGCTAAAAACCCTGGCACTTCGCGTTCGCCACCAAAACAATAACGCCCAACAAGTGGCCGAATATCTGGAAAGCCATCCAGGAATTGAGCAGGTCTGGTACCCGGGACTGCTATCTCACCCCGACCATGAAATTGCAACCCGACAAATGGAAGGGTTTGGCGGCGTGGTCTCGTTTACGCTTTGCGGAACCCTGGACGAAACCGCCGCCTTTATTGATCGTATGCGTCTCCCCTATATCACTCCTTCGCTGGGCGGCACTGAAAGTCTGATCAGCCAACCCGCCCTTATGTCTTACTACAAACTGACAGGCGCTGAGCGTCAAGCCATTGGTATTCCAGATAATCTGGTACGCTTTGCTCTTGGCATTGAAGATATCGAAGATGTACTTGCTGACCTGGAACAGGCACTTGGGCGAAAACAAAATGCCGTCTAGTCCCCCTGCCAAAACAGAAAAAACGCTGGTGATGAAATTTGGCGGCACCTCAGTTGGCTCAATGGAAGGACTGAAACAAGTGATCGCGATTGTCAGCGCCGCTTCCCGGAATTGGCAGCATGTAATTGTCATAGCATCCGCCTTTAGCGGGGTGACCACCAACTTGCTGGCTAGTGCCACTTCCGCCGCGCAGGGAAACTTGCAGCCTTATGAAAACACCCTAACCGAGCTGCGCCATCGGCATATGCTCATGCTGAACGCATTCTCTGCTGAAGTTCCGGCAAATGAGCATTGGCGAAAAACTTTGCGGCAACTAATCGATCAGTTTTCGCAGTTAATCCTGGCAATCGCCGCCATTGGCGAATCCTCTCCACGCACTCTGGATGCTGTCGCGTCATTAGGCGAACGCCTGTCTGTATGTATTCTTACCGCGGCACTACAATCTGCAGGGATTTCTGCCGATTCAGTCAATGCCACCCAACTCATTCGTACAAACGACCAATTCCAAAACGCCATTCCAGACACCCAGCTTACTCGACAACAAACCCGCCGCGCCCTTTCTCCCCTGCTTCAACGCGGAATAACACCCATCGTTACTGGCTTTATCGGTGCGGCGGCCTGCGGTACAGTAACCACCCTGGGGCGCGGCGGCAGCGATTATTCTGCTTCCCTGATCACTGCACTGCTGCCAGCTGACGAACTATGGATCTGGACAGATGTTGATGGCGTTATGACAGCCGACCCGCGCGTTGTATCAGGAGCGAAAACAATCCCCATCATCTCCTACCGGGAAGTTGCGGAGTTGGCTTACTATGGTGCTAAGGTTTTGCACCCCAAAAGCATCCGCCCCGTGATCGAAGCAGACATACCTTTACGTGTGCTGAATACATTTAATCCACAATCACCGGGAACATTACTCACCAATGATGAGTACCCATCCAACGGAACCACTATCAAAGCGGTAACGGCCTTTCGCGATATGAGGATGATCACCGTCGAAGGCCGTGGCATGCTTGGTGTGCCAGGCGTAGCAGCACGCATCTTTTCCGCCGTGGCAACCACTGGAGCCACCGTCCCCTTAATTACCGAAGCCTCCTCCGAACAGTCGCTCACCTTTGCCATACCTTCTACAATGACACAACAGGTACTTGCAGTACTTCACAACGAATTGGCTTCGGAAATTTCCAATCGCAATATCGACCGAGTGTGGGCAACAGCAGAAGTTGTCATTATCACCGCAGTGTGTCCCGCAATGCGCACAAAACTGGGCGTTGCCGGCCGCGTTTTCAGTACGCTGGGAGAAGCGGAAGTTAATGTGCTGGCAATCTCGCATGGCTCATCCGATGTTTCGATCAGCCTCGTCGTTTCAGTTGAAGATTGGCAGCGCACTGTTATCGCTCTGCACGCCCTGACGTCTGGCTAAAAATTTAAAAAATACAACACCCTGTTCTCAATACCCTGGAGAAATATGAAAACCCAACACATTAAAGCAATCCTTTTTGACCTTGACGGCACACTGCTTAAAAACGATATGCGAGATTTCATGAATCGATATTACCAGCTTCTTACCGCTCGATTCGCTCATCTGGCATCTGCTAAAAACTTCCTTGCCGCAATGGACAAGGCTGCGCATGCAATGATCGCCAATCCGGGCACAAAAACAAACGCTGAGGTTTTTGACGAAGTTTTCTTCTCGATGGTTGGCTTTGAAAAATCAGACTCACTTCAAATCTTTGAAGATTTTTATCAGACCGATTTCCCAAAACTCTACAAAGAAACCAAAGCAGATCCCGAAGCTCCCCTGCTCGTTCATAAAGCGAAAGCAAAAGGGATTATCTGCGTTTTGGCAACCAACCCTCTTTTTCCTCATGCAGCAACCCGGCAGCGCTTAAACTGGGCTGGTTTGCAAATGGATGCAAAATCCGGGGCATGCCGTCCACTAATTCCGGAGCATGTCGGCCACTAATTCCGGGGGATGTCGGCCATTGATTCCGGAGTATGTCGGCCACTTTTTCGGAGCGCCCGGAATAGGTGGCCGGGATCAAACGGAAACATAAACAAAACTGGTCAGTTTCAACAAACTATGCCATGCTTGGCCTCAATTCAAACAAGGAGGCCAACATGGCACAAAGGATACTGACCGTGAGAAAGATCAAAGAAATATTACGCCTGAGATGGGCATTGGGGCTGAGCGAGCGCCAGGTAGGTGCAAGTCTGAAGGTTGCACACAGCACTGTGGGGGAATATGTAAAACGAGCGCAACGTTCAGGGCTGGATTGGGCTCAAGTAGAGAATATGACGGAAGCAGAGCTAAAAGACAGACTGTTCCCGGTGAAGGAAACCGACTCAGCCACACGTCCACAACCCGACTGGCAACAGATTGAAATCGAACTGCAATCAAAAGGGGTAACGCGGATGCTGTTGTGGAAGGAATACATAACAGAGCATCCCGATGGCTATGGATACAGCCAATTTTGCGAGCACTATCGCCGCTGGAGGAAAGCGCAAGAAAAACCCGTATTGCGCATTCCGAAGAAAATGGGGGAAGAAGCGCAAGTCGATTATGCAGGCAAGACTGTGCCGATCAATGATCGGCACACCGGGGAAATCACGCAGGCAGAGATCTTTGTGGGGGTGTTGAGTGCCAGCGGACTGATCTACGCCGAAGCGCATCTCAGTCAAAGTTTACCCAACTGGGTACGTGCACATGTACGCATGTTTGACTTCTTTGGCGGGACACCTAAAATTCTTCGACCTGATAACCTCAAAGCAGGCGTCACCAAGCCCAACTTTTACGAACCTGATCTCAACCCCACCTACCATGAACTTTCCAGGCATTACGGCGTGGCGGTAATCCCTGCGCGAGTGGCAAAACCCAGGGACAAAGGGTTGGGAGAGAATGCTGTGCTCCAGGTCGAGCGCTGGGTGTTGGCACCACTGCGCAAAGAGCGCTTCTTCAGTGTTCAGGATCTCAACAAAGCGATGCGTCCGCTCCTGGCCTGGCTCAACGATCGCGAACGCACAAACAAGGCGCCTTCGCGCCGCACGGTGTTTGAACAGCATGAGAAACCTGTTTTGCAGCCGCTGCCTGCATATCCTTTTGAGTACCTCGAAGTTAAGCACGCCAAAGTCAATCTTGATTATCATGTCAGCTTCAAGAAACACCTCTACAGCGTTCCTCACCAATATACACGCAAAACGGTACTGATCCGTGCCAGTGAACGCCTGGTAGAGATCTATTGCGACCAGAAACGGATCGCTTGTCATGTGCGCTGTGACCATCCTGGATACAGTACTGAAAAAGAGCATCTGCCTGCTAATCATCGCTGGTATCTGGAATGGTCGCCGGAACGTTTCGTGAAATGGGCCAGCCAGATTGGTCCGCAAGCGGAAGGCCTGATTCAGGCAGCACTGGCTTCCCGCCGCCATCCCGAGCAGGCCTATCGCACCTGCCTGGGTATTCTTAAATTAGCGAACTCTTCTTCCCCGCAGTTGCTTGAAGCAGCCTGCGGCCTGGCGCTGGAATGCAATGCGACCAGCTACAAAGCTGTCAAACGCATATTGGAAACAAAAAAGGATGTACTCGAAGCAAGTTCTCAGCCAGAACCTGTTGCTCACGAGAACATCCGTGGTCAAAACTATTATACCTAAAGATTGGAGGTCTTACCCGTGTCATCTATCTCAACTCGTCAAACCCTGCTTGACCAGCTTGCCGTCCTGCGTCTGCCTGCTTTTCGTCAGGCGCTTGAAGCACAATTCGCTTCACCGCATTATGACGACCTCTCCTTCGAGGAACGCCCGGCTCTGCTAGTTGAACAGGAGCATCTTCAGCGTCAGGACAACCGCCTGCGCCGCCGTCTTCGTCAGGCCCGCTTCCAGCAGACCGCAATGATCCAGGATATTGATTTCTCTGCCAAACGAGGTTTGCAACGTCAGTTTGTGCTGCAACTGGCCCAGAATACCTGGATCCACAAGGGACTCAATTTGATTGTCCTCGGCGCCACCGGGTCAGGGAAAACTTTTCTCTCCTGTGCACTTGGCAGAGCTGCGTGTGAACAAGATCTCACCGTTCGTTACTTCCGCCTGCCGCGTTTTTTCCAGGAGGTCAAAACCGCTCAATTAGAAGGTGTTTATCCCCGCTTGATCAAGACACTTGCTAAAACTGATTTGCTTATCCTCGATGACTGGCTCCGCGACAGTCTTTCTTTGACTGATGCGCAGTCCCTGCTGGATATCCTTGATGATCGTTATGGCCGCAGTGCCACGATGGTGGCTACCCAACTTCCCATTGCTGCCTGGGTTTCCCGCATTCCTGACCCTACACTAGCTGATGCCATCCTCGACCGCCTGGTTCACAATGCTCACCGCTTGGAATTACTCGGAGAGTCGCAAAGGAAAATCCGTTCCGAAGCCATCTTGTCGGCCACTTGATGTATAATCCGCTTACCAGTTTTGTTTTCTCGAAAAGTGGCCGACATAAACCGGAATCACTGGATTTTTTCACCGGAATCCACAAATGGAGGACTTTTCCCTGGTGACCACGTATGAAAACAGCCGGGCAGCCAAACCAAATCTAAAATATTACCGTGATATCCTTAGTTTTATCAATCAACCCGCAGAATCCTGCTTGATGGTTGGCGATCAGGCCTGGGATATGGTTGCAGGAGAATTGGGAATGCAAACATATCTGGTTCGCAGCCCTAATACGGATATGACCACAACCATGCCTACGCCAACTGCCGAAGGAACGTTGGCAGATCTTTGCGCTCTGCTATAAATTCAATTGGGCGAAAGTCTCCCCCAAAAAAAACTCGCCAGTAAAAACTGGCGAGTTTGGGGAATATAATGAAGTTACTCGACCGAATCGATGGTTGTGACCTCTTTGATTTCAACCTGTGGCAATGCCAAACCTTTTGGAGACGAGAAAAGGATCATCGCAACAACACTGAAGCCAATTGAACCAATTACTCCTACTGGCATGGGACCCAACAGCGGGTTTACATCTCCCTGCACAAGCAAAACCCCAATTCCGGCGATGCCATTGATCGCTCCGTGGGCGATCACCGCCGGCCACACACTGCCACCACGTATCGTTACCCACCCAATAAATGTTCCCAGCACAATACAGAACCATATCATTGCCAGTGGGCCAAGCCATGGCGCTCCAGGATAGTCCAATCCATAATTGTGTCCCATCAATATGACAGGCCAATGCCAGACACCCCAAATAATCCCCACCAACAGGATCGCTTTACGGGCATTCATCATACTCATTAGTTTTGGCTGCAAATATGCCCGCCAGCCAAATTCTTCACCAAATGTGGGCAGCGCATTAAGTACTGGGGCAATCACCATCGCCTGAATCGTCTGCACAATCACAATGATCCACGGGTTAATTTCAGGCAAAGCCTGCCCTGCAGTAGCAGCATTGCCCTCAAGCATCCCGCGCAACACCGTCAAATTCGAATCATAACTGGCAGGGAAAATCAAAAAGAAAACCAAAGCCCCAAAAATCGTCAAGAGTCCCGGCCCAAACCATGCAGCCAGCCAATACTTCCATCCACTCTTGAATTTTGGCCGCAAATAAGCGTTTTGCCAGCCTTCCCGGGTAATAATTCGCGTTAACAGATTTGCCAAAGCTGGCGCTCCCATATAAGTTGTTGCCAGCAGCACCAAGGCCAGCGAGATGTTTCCGGCAACCGTTGGGCTATTTACCAACCCGCCGGTCAAATAGATCACCAAGCCAGTTATCCAGGCAATTCCAAAAGAAATAGCCAGATAAAGATACACCCTTCTTTTTTCCAGTGCACTGCTATTCATAATACTTCATCCTTTACAATCGTAACTATTCCAGCGCGTTCCCAAGCCGCCGAACGCGCCTGCGCTCGATCAGTGGATACACACCGTACGCCACCGGAAACACCAGCGAAATCAAAATCGGTGCCCACTGAGGCTGCTCTATCGTAACCACAATCCAGAACAGAAAGACACCGTATACCGCAGCGATAAACTTCATTACATGCTGCATTTTAGGTGTGCTGAACGACAAGAATCGTATCGGCACAAACACCATCACGGAAAAGATGGACAAGATGATCGCATTCACTGTTGGCGATAGCTGGAACAGATATAAATACAAAATGAGCAAATTCCAAAAACTTGGGAACCCGGTAAAATACCCGTCAGCTGTTTTGGCTGCAACCTGACAAAAACCATACGCCGAAGACAGCAGAACTGCCCCTAAGGCAATCATCCCCCAACCAGACACCAAACCAAATTGGTAAGCAAAAAACACCGGCAGGAACGTAAAATTGATGTAATCTGTAATGTCATCCAGTTTGCGGCCATCAAAAGAAGACGCCCATCGCTTTACATCCCACGCTCGTGCCAGCGTGCCGTCGCTGCTGTCCAGAAATAATGCCACACCCAGCCACAAAAATACTTGTTGGGCCTCACCCTGCACAATCGCATTGAGCGCCATGAACCCGGCGAGAATGCCCAATCCAGTATATAAATGTACAAACCATGCACGTGCTACCAACCACCGATTTTTCATCATTTTCTTCCTGTAGGTAAAAGTATGAGAACAGCTTATTCGTAACTGATTCTATCATTAGTTTTGATGGAACAAAGGATTTTAACTCATAGCGGCGCCGGCAAATCAGAGCCGG
>Ga0334887_1003291_pt1 | contig 16290 bp, 13 predicted proteins | sample GraSluR1_MG_10_FD_207217 | JGI IMG/M metagenome (GOLD analysis project Ga0334887, IMG submission 207217) | Sludge microbial communities from methane-producing bioreactor in Wageningen University, Netherlands - Granular Sludge_18_07-R1 | ecosystem: Engineered > Bioreactor > Anaerobic >...
GAAAATATATCATTTCAACAGCTTTTAATTTAATACATAAAGATACTTATTCTATATTCCTTAACTCTGAAGGATCATCAATTTCACAAAAAGATAATTTCTCTTATTGCGGACCTAGGATTATTGCAAAAAAAGGAAAAATATTACAGAGTTGGACTGACAGACAAGGAAAACTTGGAATTATTGAAAAGTTAGATAATCTAGAGGATATGGCAATTAATGCAAAAAACAAAGTTATCAATTTATTAAATGCAAAACCTTGTCCTAAGGGAATTCAAAATGTTATATTAGATCCACAAATGGTGGGGGTTTTTTGTCATGAAGCAATAGGTCATGCAGCAGAAGCAGATATAATTTCAAAGGGGGATTCAATTTTAGAAAAATTAATTGGAAAACAGATTGGAAACAATGAAGTTACTATAATTGATTCACCAAATGAAAAAAACGGATTTGGTAACATTAATTATGATTCAGAGGGAGTTAAAGCAAAAAAAGTAGTAATAATAAAAAAAGGCATTGTTAATTCATTTTTACATTCAAGAGAAACATCTAAAAAGTCAAATGAAAAACTAACTGGAAATGCAAGAGCATCAAATTATAATAATTTCCCAATAGTTAGAATGAGAAATACTGTAATGTTACCTGGAAAACATTCAAAAGAAGACGTATTTGACCTAAAAACTGGAGTATATCTTAAAGGAATGAAAGGAGGACAAGTTAAAACATTAGATGGAAAATTTATGTTTGCTGCTAGAGAAGCTTATAATATTAAAAATGGAGAAATACAAGAACAATTAAGAGATGTTTCAATTTCAGGCAATATAACAAATACCTTATATCATATTGAAGCGATTGGAAAAGATTATGACCCAACAGGTGTTGGTTTCTGTGGAAAAGATGGACAAAGTATAAGAGCAGGAGATGGTGGGCCGCATATCAGAATAAAAAATATATTACTGGGTTGATTAAATGATTGAAGAAATATTAAAAAAATTAAAAAAATATAACATAAAAGATTATGAAATATTTAATTCAACTAATAGTATTACTTCTATTGATACAGATAAAACTAATTTCGATAAAAAAGAATTTGAATATGACGAAGGATATGGATTAAGAATATTAAAAAACAATAAAATAACTTTTACATATTTTTCAGATAAAAATCATATTGAAAGTTCTATTCAAAATGCATTAAAAATTATAAAAATAAAACCTAAACTCCATAATTTTACATTTAATAATAAAAACCCCAAAATAAAAGTTAAAACATATGATAAAAAAATAATTGATCTTGATGAAAAAGATATAAAAGAACTAATTAAAGATATGATTCAAAATATTAAATATACTCCAATAAGTTGTTCTGTAATTAAAAATATTTCAGAGGTTAGAATAATTAATTCAGAAGGATTAGACTGTTCTCAAAAAGAAACAAGTTTACTTGCTTTCGCTTATTGTTCAAAAGAGGGACAAACAGGTTCAGAATTTTATGAATCATATAAATATGATAGAAATACTATTTTAAATTTATCAAAAATAGCTTCTAAAAAAGCAAACCAAAAAACAAAACAAATATCTTCTGTTAAATTACCTGTGATATTGGAAGATGACGCTCTGATTAATATAATTGATAATTTATTTTTAACACAAATAACTGGAGATAAAAAACACCATAACTCTTCTTATTTAATAGGAAAAGAAAATATGAATATTGCATCTAATAATTTAACTATTTACGAAGACCCCTTTTGTGAAGGTCATTCAAAAACAAACTTTGATGGTGAAGGAATAGAAGATGATATTTCTGTATTAATAGATAAAGGAAAATTTACTGGGTTTGTTTATGATAAAGAAACAGCTGCTTTAAGTAAGGTAGATAAAAAAGGCTTTTGTTCTAGATCAAATTATACACAATATCCAACTATTGGTTACTCAAATATACTAATCAAACCTGGTAAGACAAAAAATTTAGAAGAAATACATAGGGAATATGTTGTTATTAATAATTTGTTTGGATTTCATACTGTTAATACAACAACAGGTGATTTTAGTTTAATAATAGGAAATGGATACCTTGTAAAGAATAATAAAAAACAATTTATTCAAGGCAATATCTTATCGGGTAACACTTATGCGCTTCTTAAAAATATTCAAGATATTGAAAAATCATTAAAAATGAAAGGCAGTTATATTGTTCCACGCATTCTAGTAAAAGGTCTAACTATATCTTAATATTTAAAAAGGGCTCTATATATTAATTATATACAGTAATGGATATTAAATTAACATATTATTTAGTATTAATTTGGTGTGTAAATGGAAGATTATAAATCAACTGAAGAGATTAAAGTTCCTGAGAAATTAATAGATCAAATAATAGGGCAAGAAAAAGCTGTTGAAATAGTTAAAAAAGCAGCTAAACAACGAAGAAATGTCCTATTAATAGGTAGTCCAGGAACAGGCAAATCAATGTTAGCACAAGCTATGGCAGAATTAATGCCAGCAGAAGATTTAGAAGATGTTTTATGTTATCCAAACAAAGTAGATGAAAATAATCCTAAGATTGTTGTTGTTAAAACTTATCCTCCAAAAGAAGAAATAGAAAAAGATCCCAAATTAAAGTCACTTTATCATAATGATTTAATATTAGCTAAAAGTAAAAAAATGCTAAAAGATATGGAAAGTAAAGTTAAAACTGAAAAAGATAAGAAAAGGATAGAAGAAGAAAAAAAGAAATTAGAAAAAAAAGAAGATATAGGACAAGGAAGAAAAATTTTAAATTTAACACAAAGAGTAAGAGGAAGCCCTTCTTCAGATAAAGGTCCAAATCCATTATTAGTCGTTATTTTAATAGCAATAATAGCAATTATTGCCTTGTATATGACAAATGCATTACAAGATGATTCTAAATGGTTCATTTTAGCTTTTATTTTCGGATTAGGATTTATGTATTTCTTATTTAGTTTTTCAAGTAGATTAAGTTTAAGAATGGGTATTGGAGGTTTTGGAACTGATGATCCAAAATTAATAGTTGATAATTCAGGAAAAAGAACAGCACCTTTTGAAGATGCAACAGGAGCAAAATCAGGAGCTTTATTAGGCGACGTCCGACATGATCCCTTGCAAAGCGGTGGGTTAGGAACTCCTCCACATTTAAGAGTAGAAGCAGGAGCAATACATATGGCAAATAAAGGAGTTTTGTTTATGGATGAAGTTACTTCATTAACAAAACACTTTCAACAGGAATTATTAACTGCAATGCAAGAAAAAAAATATCCTATTACTGGACAAAGTGAAATGTCTTCAGGAGCAATTGTTAAAACAGAACCTGTCCCATGTGATTTTGTTTTAGTAGCAGCAGGAAATGTTCCAGATATACAAACTATGCACCCTGCATTAAGATCAAGAATTCGTGGTGCAGGATATGAAATCTATGTTGAAGATCATATGGATGATACTTTAGAAAATGAAGAAAAATTAGTTAAATTTGTAGCACAAGAAGTTAAAAAAGATAAAAAAATACCTCATTTTACAAAAGAAGCTGTAAATGAAGTAATAAATGAAGCAAGAAGAAAAAGTACTAAAAAACATTCATTTACTTTGAATTTAAGAGAATTAGGAGGAATTGTTCGTGCTGCAGGAGATATGGCAAGAGAAGAAAATGCACAATATGTTTTACCTGAACATGTTAAAAAAGCTAAAAAAATATCAGGAACATTAGAACAACAAATAGCTGAACAATATATTGAATTAAAGAAAAGTTACAAAGTTTTTCAAACAAAAGGTTATGAGATAGGCCGCGTAAATGGATTAGCTGTTTTAGGAGATCCTTCTTCAGGATTAGTATTACCAATTGTAGCTGAAGTTACGCCCTCATTTGGAAAAGGAACTGGTAGATTTATTGCTACTGGTAAATTAGGAACTATTGCTAAAGAAGCCGTAGATAATGTTTCTGCAATTATTAAAAAACACGTTAAAAAAGATATGTCTAAAAAAGATGTTCACATACAATTTTTACAAACTTATGAAGGAGTAGAAGGAGATTCTGCATCTATTGCTGTTGCAGTATCAGTTATATCAGCAATGGAATCTATACCTATTGATCAAACAATAGGTATGACTGGTTCATTATCAGTACGTGGAGAAGTACTCCCAGTAGGTGGTATAACAGGCAAAGTACAAGCGTGTGTTGAAGCAGGATTAGAAAAAATTATAATACCAAAATCTAATTTTGAAGATGTTTATACATCTAAAGAAGATAAAAAGAAAATACAAATAATTCCTGTAGAAAGTATCAGTGATGTTCTAAAACATGTTTTGAAAAAAGGCGCCAAAACAACTAAATTTATCAAAGGAATAAAAAACAATAAGAAATAATATTTAAAAATGACTTAAAAATATATAAAATGGTAGTTTAAAAACATCTTTATTTTGTATTTCTACCCCTTCAAAAACAATAATTTTTTTCCCTTTAAAATCAATTTCTTTAAATTGTTTTAAATCTTTATTTTGCCCACCTATTTCAAATAATGTATTTTTCCATACAAAATCTGGTCCTGTTTTTAAATAATATAATTCTTCAGTATGCATTGCAAAAAGATCTTCTTTAGATAATCTAATAGCCCTTTCTTTTTCTCCTAATAAATCTAAAAGTACCATCCTTATAACTGGAGAGACAAATAATACTTTTGGTTCTTTTCTTATTTTTGATTTTCCTTTTTTGTATATTTGTGCTTTATGTATAACACTTGCTTTTTCAAGATAATCAATCATTTTTATAATAGTGCCTTTACCCACATTTAGATCATTGGCTAATGCATCATAACTTATTTTTTCTGAAAGAGCTAAAAGTTTTAATAAAGGCCAAAATTTAGATAAAACTTCCTCATTAAAAGAACTAGTTCCCCCAATATCTTCATAAATTATTCTTTGTAATAAATCTAAAATAGTTGATGTTGGTTTTTCTAATAAATATGGGATATTCATTTCTTTATATTCTAAAATTATTTCATTTATATTTTTTAATTTATCCCTTGCATCTAATTCAGTTTTCATTGCTTCGGTAAATAAATCTTTAGAAAATAAATTAAATTTTCTTATTTTTATATTATGCTTTAGTTCTAAAAATTCATTAAAAGTTAAAGGTTTTAAATTTATGAATACTGCTCTCCTAGCAAGTGTTCTTCTAGCTTCTTGAAGATTAACAGCAGAAGAACCAGTTACTATTATTCTTATTTTTGGGTACATATCAGAAAATACTTTTAATTCTTTATCCCAATTTTTTAATTTAGTAATTTCATCAATAAATAAATAGCCTTCTCTAAAAAAATGTTTTTGTATTGAAATTAAATCTTTTATTGTATATCCTGCCATATTTAGATGTTCTCCATGAAGTGCTAATCTATCTCCTTTTACTTCTAAATATTTTTGTGCGAGTAATGTTGTTTTTCCCGTTCCTCGTAATCCATATAGTATAATAATATTTGATTTGTTTAATTGAGGATATATTTCTCTTTTAAACGGCTGATTTTTATCTTTAAACAATTCTTCTAATAAGTATTTTTCCTCTTTAAAAAATTGTATAGTTTCCATATATTAGTTAATGGTGTGAATGTTTTTAAAGGTTTGGTCAAAGTTTTGACCGATTTTGCTTGTTTTCGGTCAATCTTTTGACTAAGATAAAATTAATTAGTTATTTTTCCTCTTAATATATCTAAATCAGGACATGCATCTTTACCTTTATTTACTCCTATCCATTTATCTTCACCTTGATCTGCATAATAGCATTTCAATCCTCCATTTATTTCTTAATTGTCAGAATTATATTTTTAATATACTTTTAATAATTGTAAAGATTTCTGTCATTTCTTTTTCATCTATTTCTTCTTTATATTTTTCAGGTTCAAGTTCTTTTAAAATTGCAAGATAATCACTTTCATATTGGGTTTTTAAGCAATGAAAATATATTGCAGACATATATCCACCAGGCCCATTTATTATCCAATTTTCTAATTTTCTAAGCTGTTGCATATCATGACGCATGTCCCCATCAAAAGGAATCTCTCTAAATAGATTTTTTAGATATTTAGATTCAAACTTAATTTTATATCTCATTTATATCGCCTCACACAAACCTTTATAATTCTCTTTATATAAATATTCTTGAATAAAATATTCTGATTGGAATATGGTGAATATATGCTACCTGAACTTAAACAATTAATTATCTCGCTCAAGCAAAAGAGAAAACAGTTAGATTTATCTCAAAATGAACTAGCCAAAAAATCAGGAGTTTCTCAATCTTTAATAGCCAAACTTGAATCAAACAAAGTAGTGCCAAGCTATAATGCAATTCAAAAAATAGAAAACACATTGGAAATGATATTGTATGAAAAAGAAAAGAAAGTCGCTGATATAATGCACTCTCCAATACTTTCTGTTGACGCCGGCGACACTGCTGAAAAGGCAGCAGGGATAATGAAAAAGCATGACTACTCGCAGATCCCTGTTAAAAAAAACAGTGAATTTGTAGGAAGCATATCTGAAAGAGAGCTAATCAGTGTAAATAAGAATGTAAAAACATTGGATATAATGGGGCCATTATTTGATATTGTGAGTTGGGACACACCCATTTCATCTATTAAAGCAATGTTTAAAGATAGAAACAAGAAGGCAATTCTAATCCGAAATAAAAAAGGAGAAATAAAAGGAATTGTCACTACTCAGGATTTAATTTGATAATTTTGTTTCCTTTAAGAAACAAGTTATACAGTATTTGTTTCCTTTAAGAAACAAAAAGAACTTATTTTGTTTCCTTTAGGAAACAATTAAAAACTTATCGTGTATATATTTATTATGCAATCAATGAAAAATGAAATTAAAAAGATAATTTTAGAATTTCAACAAAATGGAATCCCTGACTTTATTTCTAGGGAAACAAAAATCTCCTCATTATTAAAAACAGGTATGGCACTTATTATTACTGGTCCCCGTAGAGCGGGAAAATCATATTTAATGTTTCAATTGATGAAAGAAACAAAACTTCCTATGGAACAGATCGTATATATAAATTTTGAAGATAATAGATTGGCAGAATTTAATTATAAAAATTTTGAAGATATTATAGATGCATATAAAGAATTATCAGAGTTAAAACCTGTTTTCTTCTTAGATGAAATCCATATCATTGATAAATGGTGGCTTTTTATAAGACGTCTTGTAGATCAAAAATATGTTGTTTGTATAACCGGCTCAAATGCAAAATTATTAAGTAAAGAATATGCAACACATCTTGCTGGAAGAGGAATTGAACATTTACAATTACCTCTTACATTTACAGAATATTTAAAATTTAAGAAGATTAAAAAACCAGATAAAAATATTCTTTTTTCTAATAAAAGATTTGAAATTAATAATTTATTTAAAGATTATTTAATATATGGTGGTTTTCCTTCAGTTGTACTGTCAGAAGAAAACCAAAAAAAAATACTTAACAGTTATTTTAATACAGTTGTATATAGAGATATTATTACCAGATACAACATAACTGATGAAGGAGCATTTAATATTTTTTTAAAAAAACTTGCAGAAAATATTGGTAATCCATTTAAATATGCGGGTATTGAAAGACTTATGCATCAGGTAGGATTAGATATAACCCGTAAAACATTGATAAATTATTCACAATATGCAAATAATGCATTTTTTATATTCAAATCTATAGATATTCGTTCATCAGTTAAAAGAAGAGAAATGGAAAGAAAAATTTATCTAGTAGATAATGGATATCTCCATTTATTCTATTCAGATAATGATTTAGGTAAACCATTAGAAAATGCGGTGGCTATCTGGATTTATAACCATTATAAAGAATTAAATTATTTCAGAGAAAATGAAGAAATTGATTTTATTCTTCCAAATGGTATACCTATTCAAGTGTGTTGCGATACAACAAACGAAAGAGAAATAAAGTCTCTATTAAAATATATGGAGTATAGTAAGCAAAAAAAAGGATATATAATAACTCTAGATGAAGATAAAATTATTAAAGAAAATAATATTGAGATCCACATACTTCCAGCATATTATGCATTTCTATATCCTGAAAATATATTAAAATAATTATGCAATCAAATACAATTGAACCTTTCACTAAAAATAGGTTTAGTTAACTTTCATTAATTTAAATTAAACATAGTTTCCTTTTTGAGAAAGAAACTTTTAATAAATAATCTCCTTTTAAAAAACTTCGATATTAAATATAAATAAATTAATCTTCGTGTTTTGGGCAGTAAAATTTATACCCGCAATTTCTACAAGGCCAATCATCTATAGTAGGTGTAAACGTATGTTCATAATCGTTAACTATATTTTTAGCGCAATCAATTAGCGCAGTTCTAATGTCATTAATATTAAATCCGTTAGTTGCGCCTTCAAATGATACTTCTCCATTATCATCTATAATCCCAGTAATTGGTTTATCAAGTCCAAGCATTTCTAATGTAATTTTCTTAGGTTTATATCCCATTTCAGTTAAAGCAACTGCATAAAATCCTAACTGCCATGCACGTTGTGTAGAAGTAGGTGCAACGCCTGTTTTATAATCAACTATTTCAACCTCTTTTTTATCTAAATTTAAAAAATCTATTCTATCTGCTTTTCCATAAAATCTGAAACCTTCTAATTCAAATGAGAGTTCAACTTCAACTTTAGAATTCTCGTCATATTTATCTTTATTTCTTTCCCAAAAAATTGTTAACATATCTTTAACTTCATTTATATCAATTTCTTTCCAATTTGGCTCTTTACTCATATCTTCGGCAATACTAAAAAACTCTTCTTTAGTTCTTACATTTCTATCAACACCTTTTTCAAGAACTTCATGCACAAAAGAACCTACTGATGCTCTATTAAAATCAAATCCTCCTCTTTCAGGCATATGAAATAACTTACTAAATTCATATTTTTTAGGACATTCTAAATATGTCATTGTAGCTGTAGGACTAAACGTAAATGAAGAAGGAGTAAATTTAAGTCCTGAAGAACAGGTTTCACACATTTTAAGCTGTTCTTTCATCTCATCTTTATCAATTAATGTATTTAAATCAACTGATAAATCAATTATTCTGCCTTCTCTCATTGTATAATAATTCGCAAGTCTAGACATTAATGAATCTAAATTCTCACTATCTAATGCTTTAATAAATTGGTCTTTTAATTTATATTTAAACTGTTCGTATTCAGACACTGGAGCTAAGAAAGTATATCTTTCTTCTTCATCAACAGTAAATTCAATATCATTATTTTCCAAATAATTCATTTCATCTAAAAATATAGATTGTTGTGTTGAGTCTTCATCATTATTATAAGATCTAGCATATGTTAAAACTAATTCTTCTTTAGTTCTTGTTAATGCAACATAACATAATCTTCTTTCTTCTAATAATAAACTATCTTTTTCATATTCTTTAATAGCTTTTTCAATATCAACATCTCCTAATGTATTAATATATTCTTTAATTGCTGGATTAAGAACTTTAGGTATTAAAGGTTCTTTATATGTTCTTTCAACAGGAAATCTTTTGTATGCAAGATTAGTAAAAATTACTTTCTTAAATTGTAAACCCTTAGTTGCGTGAATAGTCATTAATCTAACTGCATCAATATCCTTAACTTTTGATGCAGGAATACTAACATTTAACTTATCTAAAATTTCAATATAATGTATAAAAGAACTTAATTTTTTAGAATGTGTGTTATAATAATTCTCGGCTATATCATAAAACTGTTTAAGATTCATTAATGCTTCAGTATTTTTAATATTTCTTTCATGTGAAAAAGCACGGCTTAATCCTGTAAATTCATATATATCTAAAATAATTTCTGGAAAAGGTTTATCTGATGAATCATTAACTTTTTGTAATCCATCAACAACTCGTTTAACAATTTTTTTACCTTCCTCAGATAACTCAAGATTAGTTAAATTATAGAGCATTGTATAATCTACAGATTCATCTCTTTTTTTCTTCAAATACCTCCCTATTTTTATACTATCTTTAGGAGATAAATTATTTTTTTTAGTAAATAAACTCCACCATGACTGTTCTCCAGTACCTGTTCGTTCAATTAAATTATTAAGTATTGATAAATAAGCAACAACTGTTTTTATTTCAGATTTTTCCATCATATCTGTTTGTCCTACTGAGACAAACAAAATATTTCTTGCTTCTAATGCTTTTTTCATAAGCTTTGCTTGTTTGTGTGTTCTGCATAATACACAAATTTCTTTTAATGGAGTTCCTTTTTTAATTTCTTCTTCTACTAATTCTGCAACCTTACATGCTTCTTCATCTTTATTTTTTAATTCAATTACTTTTACTTTTTCTCCTTCTTTTTCTTGAGCGTTTTCAATTAAAAAACAAGTATCTGTATCATCAAAATTATTTTTAATTAATGTATGTGCTGTCCTAAGAACAGTATTGGGAGATCTATGACTTTTATTTAATTTAAAAATATTAGTTGTTTCTAAATTAAATTCTTGTTTAAAATGTTTAAAATTATCCATATATGCTCCTCTAAATGCATATATAGATTGATTAGGATCACCAACAACTGTTATATTCCCATGATCTTTTGCTAAAAAAGAAATTAATTCAAATTGAAGTTTATTTGTATCTTGAAATTCATCAATTAGAATATATTTATATTTTTTTGCGACTTCTTCAGCACCAAAAGTTCTAAATAATGAAACAACATTTGAATTAAGATCAGAATAATCCAAATAATTTTTTTCTTTTTTCATATCTACATATCTTTTCCAAGCAGAAACAAAATTTGAATATTTTTCATATTCATTATAATTATCTAAATATTTTTTTATCTCTCGTTTTCTATCTCTTAATATTTTTCTCTGTTCTTTTGTATCTGAAGGTTCTAGGTGAAGTAATTTTATTTCAACATTAAGTTCTCTAATATATTCTTCTAAATTTCCTATGTCTTTGAACTCCTTACCAATTTCTTCAGTATACTTTTCTATATCTTCTAAAGAAATACCAAAATCTTTTGCTGTTGAAATTGAAGATTCATATAAATCTGCATTATATGCAGATACATCTAAATCTTTATGTAAAAATACTTTTGCGTCATCAGGTAATAGAATCTCAAAACCTGAATTTATCCCTATTTTATCCCCAAATTCTTTAAGAACATCTGCTGAAAATCCATGAAAGGTTCTAATAGTAATATTTGTTCTTTGTTTTAATTCTTTTTCAACTTCTTCTTTTAGATTATTTGTAGCTTCATTTGAAAATGTAAGACATAAAATTTCAGATGGATCATAAATATTATTTTTAATCAAATGTGCTATTTTTTTAGTTAAAGTAAAGGTTTTTCCTGTTCCTGGACCTGCAATTATTAAACAAGGTCCTTTTGTTTCTTCAACAGCTTTTTTTTGTTCAACATTTAACTCTTTTTTAATATCCATAATATAAATATATTTAATATGTTTTTAAACCCTTCTTAAGAGTACATTTCCGGATGAGATAATTAATTACTCCAAGTATCTGAAATTTCATCATATCCCATACTAAAATAATTTTCTCCTTCATCTAAATTTACATAACAATGTAAAAGCTTCTTACCATCCATCATATGAGTATACTGATTATGTTGTGACATTTCTCCTGTATCTTTACAAACATTTGTTTCTAACATAAATGATACATGGTCTCTGTTATCATAATGCTGTTTTAATGTATTATAATAATTAAAAGCTAAATTTCCATCTGTTGTTCTTAAAGTTAACTTATACATATAATCTTCCCAGGTTTTACTTGATGGATTAACAAAACTTAAGGTAGGCAAATTACATCAAAATAATGTTTTCCTTCATCTACATTTTGAGTTAAATATAAATATTTTACATTTGCATTTGAGGTCCAAAAACTTGCTTTAAAATCAGTTCTTGCTAATGCCACTTCTTGTTCATTCATTATTGAATCCTCCATGGGTGGAATTCCTTCTTCAAATATCTCTTCATGAAATTCTTCATTCATTTCCTCTTCAAAAATTTCTTCATCAGATTCAGCATAAATCATATCTTCTGGATATATTTCTTCTAATACATCATAATAACTAAATAATTCTGAAAATACAAACGAAGAAAATATAAATAATATTAAAATCATAATAAAACTGATATAAATCTTATTTAAATTCATTAAATCTCCCCCTATTTAATTTTAATTTAATAAATAACAAACCAAAACTTTTTATTTGTTCTGTGCTTATTTTAACTGGTGATATATTGGCAGAAGAAGAAAATTTGCGCAAAAGACCAAGTTCTTCATTAGGTGGAACTACTATCGAGCCTTATGAAGAAAAAAAAGAATTTCCTAAAGGAAAACCTCCTGCATATCCATATGAAGAAAAAACTGAAGAAAAAATAGAAAAAATAAAAAAGAAAATAGAAAAAATAAAGGAAAAACCAAAGCCGCACCAAATTCATGAAAAACACGAAAAAAAATTTACAACTAATATTTTACCTATCTTAGCAATCATCTTATCATTAATAGCAATATCTTTAGTATTAACCCAAGGAATAGACAAAAACGAATTAAAGGGAATTGCAAGCGACTTAAGAGCATTAAATAATAAACAAATTTCAATTAATATACCAATTGAATCAAATTTAACTTTTAATGATATACCCTCAAATCAATTATTTAATGGAAAACAAATAATTCCAGTATATTTTGAAATACCTATAACACAAACAATGAAAGGAAAAGATATAAGGACGGGTATATTAATGGAAGTTGAAATAAATGATAATATACTAGTACAAGGAGACATCACTATTGATTTAACAAATTCAAATGTATCTTTACAGTTAAACAAACCTGCAAAAGCAGTTGGAGAAACAACTTCAATAATACTTGTCAGAGACGTTTATGGAAATGAAATTTCTTCAATTGCTGAAAGATTAGATAGATTATCAGAATAAATAATCTGATACTCAAAAATATTTACTATCTCTCCTTTATCTACTAATAAAGTTAATTTAACTTGTATACTTTCATTAAGTTCGTGTAATTTAGAAGACTGCACTACAAAATCCATAGGGATATATATCCCTTCTTGTTTAGAAGGTAAAAGTAATACATTCACTGTTTGACTTGTTTTTATTGAATACTCATATCCTTCCAATTCATTGATAATCTCTTCATACTCTTCTTTTGGATTAATTAATTCAAAAACCGCAGAAGAATCAATAAAAGATACATTATATTTGTCTTCCAAAACTCCTTGTTTTTCAACATCTTCTAAATTTAAAGTTAGTTTAGTATTTTTGATTTGTTTAACCTCTGCATCTAGCGTGATTTCTGTTAAATGGGGAGCTAATTCAAAACCTACTAACTGAATAATTTTTTCGTATTGAACATACGCTGCAAATTCAATTGTAATGTTATCTCCGATATTGTATATTGGTGCAGTTTTAATTACTACATATACATCTTCTGCTTCTACTTCTCCAATTTTTTCAGGGAATTTAAGATTTACTCCAGTAATTACTGAATATCCATTTTCAATAAGAAGGTCAGAAACATTTTTTGTATATTGGCTACTTTTTAGATTGAATATTGTTTCATTATTACTAATATATGTTTCAGAATCTAACCAATCATTATCTTTTAATTGTTCTTTAATTTGTTTTAATTCACCAATATTTCCAGAAACTGTTATTGAACTTGAATAACTCGAAACAGTGACTTGTGTTTCACCTTGAATTACATATATTTCTTTTGAAACTTCTTTTTTTGGAGTACTGCTTTCTCTAATACCTTGTAAAAAAGGCATTGCAATCATTTGTAAAACAAAAATTCCAATTATTGCTAATACTGCTATCTTTAATAATAATTTTTTATCCATACATATATTCACCTTAAAAACTTAATGTTTTAATATATAATAAAATACTTTTAAATATCTATAGGAGGTTTTAAAATGGATGAAAAAGACATCATACAAATAACGTATACAACAAAAGATGCGGATACAAAAGAGATAATAGAAGATAGAAAGGAACCCTTATTATTACAATTAAAAAATAGTAATTTACCGGATAAAGTTAAAGATACATTAAAAAACATGAAACAAGGAGAAGACAAAGAAGTTTTTGCTGAAAAACCATTTGGAGAAAGACAAAAAGATTTAATCAATGTAGTTTCATTAAAACAATTTACATCTAATAAAATTAATCCGTTTCCTGGCTTAATTGTTGATTTAGACGGTCATAGAGCATTAGTTAAAGCAGTTAGTGGCGGAAGAGTAGTTGTTGATTTTAATCATCTATTGGCTGGTAAAAATCTATTATATAATCTAAACGTACTTAAAGTTATAGAAAAAGATAAAGAAAAAATAGAAGCATTAGTTGAATCTCAAGATATGAAAGGAGAAATTGACATTAAAGAAAAAAAAGGTACTATTAAATTGACTGATAAAGGAGATGTAAAAACAGCTACCCAACGAAAAAATGCATTGTTTATTGCACTTAAACAATTCTTACCAGAATTAGAAATCAAATTAGAGTAGGTACATATGTTTGATATTGAAAACGTAAATAATACTAATTACTTGTCTCTAATAAAAACAATGCAAGAAAAAGATAAGATTATTTTAGAAAAATCAAAAGAGGATGAAGATTCTCTTTTATTTTCTTCTTTTGAAAATGGGTTTGAATCTATAGATTATATACTACTTGAACCAAGAACTGCATTTGCAACACCTGTAAAATATTTTCAAAATTTATATATAAATACTGAAAAATGGCCATTTATATGGAGACATAATTCAACAAGAGCAATTGGATTTAAAAAGTCTAATATTTTTTTAATTTCAAAACACATGTATGCAGATGAAAGTGGTTTTTCACATTATTTATTTTTAAAATTTAGTAAAGATGAAATAAAAGTACAAAAAGATTTAAATTTAAGTTTAAGTTTTGACGGAGATAAAGAAGTTTTTGATCTAAAAACAGGAGAAACTAAAAAAATTTATATACAATTTAATTTTATCCAAAAACCATTTCATAAAACTCAAAAACAAAGAGCACAACATACTGCCATGTATAAAAATGCTTATAGGGGGGGAAACATAACCCAAGCTGCTTCTAAATTTGAGGACTATATAGTAACTGTCCCTCATTTTTCACCTCATCCATATTTATTATTAAATGGGTTTGAAAAATTAGGGTTTGAAAAACGCTCTGATATGCAAAAAGCTGTTTTTGATTATTTATTAACAAAATTATAAATCCAAGGGACAGATTTATAAATAAATTCCTTGTAATTAAAACATATGGTAGAAGAAGAGCTTAAGAACAAAGGAACACCTGATGCAAAAAATTATTATCACAAAGGAAACGTTTATTTTGAAAAAGGGAATTATGAAAAAGCTATTGAAAATTATAATATGGCCATAATTCTAAACCCTAATTTTTCAGAAGCATATTTTTCAAGAGGGCTAGCATATTATAATTTAAAAGACTTCACTAAATCTGCAAGAGATTATACTAAATCTATGGAACTAGACCCTAATAATCCTGTTATATACAATAACAGAGGAGATGCATATTACAGAAAACAAGAATTTGATAAAGCAATAAAAGATTATGATAAAGCACTTTCATTAAATCCAAGATATTTAAAAGCATACTACAATAGAGGATTAGCATATGCATGTAAACAAAATTATGAAACAGCTATTGAAGATTTTAATAAAGTAATAGAATTAAATCCAAACTTTGCAGAAGCATATCATGTACGAGGATTAGCATATGATTATATGAATCAAATGGATAAAGCTATGCAAGATTATGATAAAGCAATAGAATTAAACCCCAATTTTACTGAAGCTAAACAACACAGAGAATTAGCAAAAAGTAAAGCAGAAGGAGGAGAATATGAAACTTCCTCAATTGGAGGAGGAGAAAAAGGAAAAGGAGTAAATGCAGCTAAATTATTAGAAAAACCTAACATGTCTTTTGATGATGTTGCGGGCATGAAACAATTAAAAGAAACAATTAGAGAAAATATTGTTTATCCTATGATGAAACCTGACTTAGCTAGAAAATATGGTAGGCTAGGGGGCGGGGGATTAATGCTTTATGGCCCTCCAGGTTGTGGTAAAACATTTATATTAAAAGCAGCAGCAGGAGAATGTAAAGCATCATTTATGAATGTAAAATTATCAGATGTTTTAGACCAATATGTTGGGGGAACTGAAAAA
>Ga0334887_1003293_pt1 | contig 16278 bp, 22 predicted proteins | sample GraSluR1_MG_10_FD_207217 | JGI IMG/M metagenome (GOLD analysis project Ga0334887, IMG submission 207217) | Sludge microbial communities from methane-producing bioreactor in Wageningen University, Netherlands - Granular Sludge_18_07-R1 | ecosystem: Engineered > Bioreactor > Anaerobic >...
ATAAAGGTTAAAATACACAAAAAAAATGCTATGACTGCTAATTTTTTTGCAAGTGAATCAATTTTAAGTTGTAATGGAGTTTCTTCCTTTATTTCTTGAACTAACTCTGCAATTTTTCCAAGTTTTGTTTCCATACCTGTTTTTATGACTACTACTCTCCCTTTTCCATATACAACTTGAGTTCCAGTATATACATATTCACCAATAGTTTTTTCTATTGAAATACTTTCTCCAGTTAATGCAGATTCATCAACCTTAAAGCTTATTGCTTCAAATATAATACAATCTGCTGGTATTTTATCCCCTGCTTCTAAAATTAAAACATCTCCAGGTACTAATTCTTTAGTATCTATTTCAATTAGTATATCATTTCGTATTACTTTTGCGATAGGAGTTATAATTTTTTTAAGTGAATCCATTGTTTTTTCTGCTTTATACTCTTGTATAAACCCTAACAATATAACAAAAACTATGGTTGTTAATATTATCCAAAAATTAAGCATTTCATCAATTAAAATTGATATTATTGCAGCACCAAATAGAACATATAATATAAAATTTTTAAATTGATTAATAAAGAGCTTTAATATAATTGACTCTTTTTTCTTTTTTAATTCATTATATCCATATTGATTTAAACGTTTTTTTGCTTCTATATCTTTTAACCCTTTTTGAGAACTTTCTATATTTTTAAATACCCATTCAATTTTCTTATTAACCATATTCTCTCCATTTTAATTTTATAATCAATATTTATAAAATATATGTAAGTATAAAATACTTTTAGAAAAACTAAAAGAGTTTTTTTATTTCTTTTTAGACTTTTTAATTTATCTTCTTAAAATATAATACTTTATACAAGTTTTATTAAAAAGGCATACTAATATGCAATTAAATACATACGTTTTTTAATATTTTCAATTAAAAAAAATTTATGATTAAAGTTCCAAACTTAAATTTACCAGAAATTCAAATTCAACAAGCAGGTGTTGATTTAACATTAGATAAAATTTTCGAATTTACATCAAAAGGCCAAATAGATTATGATAATTCAAAAAGAAGGATAGCAGAAACTAAAGAATTAGAATTTGATGATGAAATTTTTTTAAAACCAGGAACATATAAAGTTCAATTAAGTGAAATAATTAAAATTCCTGAAGACTGTTTAGGCATATGTTTACCTAGATCCACTTTGTTAAGATGTGGCGCTACTATACATACTGCTTTTTGGGATCCTGGTTATGAAGGTAAAAGTGAAATATTATTAGTTGTTTATAATCCAGAAGGTTTAATTTTATGTAAAAAAGCCAGAATTGCACAAATGACTTTTGTTAAAGTAGAAGATTCAAAAGGATCTTATAAGGGCGCATATTATAAAGAAAACCTTTAGGAAAAAGAGTTTTAGTAAAACTAAAAGACTTGTTTTTATAGTAAAAATCATAGATTATTTAAAATGTATATAATCTAATTAATTTATGAAAATCAAACAGAAAGTGATTCATAAGATAGATAAAAAAATTGAAAAAAATATAATTAAAAGAAATTTTTGTATTGGATATCACGCAGATGAACTAGCAGATAAATTTAATAATCGCGCTAAACGTTGGTATGCTGTAAAAATATTTATTGATCCATTAGTAGATAAAATATAAATAAAAACCGCATATAAGTAAACTACTGTGCGTTTCAGAAACCATAACAGTAAACTCTTAATAATTCCAAAAACTGGAAATTTAATGTTTGGTTTACTGTAATGATGTTATATATCAAAAGTGTGTCGCAAAAGCGGGCTTAATTTTTAAAATAGGGTAAAAAGCGCTGTTTTTAATAAATTTCATATAATTCAGTTTACTATAATGGGGTTTTTATCTTCATTGGTTTACTATATTGATGTATTTTTTTACATTTTAAATACATTAATTTTGCACTGTTTTTTGCTTGTGTAAGTAATTCTTTTTGATCAATTCTTTACTCTTTTTTATCTTTTATTTACTCTTTTATTATATTTTGATTAGTATTATAAATAAAATGTTATAAATATACTTTTATGCAAAAACAAACTTCTAATGTTGAATCTTTATCAAAATCTCTAATAGTAATAACTAGGGGAGCACATGTTGCTGAAACTATTTCTTTTATAACTGCAAAACTTTTAGTCGATAGAATGAAAAAGCAAGGTTGTAATGTTGTACTAGAAACAGAGGACTATAGAAACTCCCCAACTTACAGGATCAGAATGAATAGATTACATAATACGAAGTTTAAGATTGATGATGAAGAATTTCAAAAAGAAGCACAATCAAATATATTTTGGACTAGGCAAATAGAAGATAAATATACTATTGATTATAAAAAACCATATATTTTTGATATGCACACTTCAGAAGAATATTTTTTTGCCACAACCAATGTTGAATTATATAAGTAGAATGCAGAATTTAATGTGGGGGGAAATAGTTCTAAATTTAAAGGCCAAATTGCAAGTTTTAGAGGTTGGGTTTGGCCTGTAGCAGATAACCATTTTGCAATTGAAATGCATGGACCTGTTAAATTAGATAAAAATGGAAATAAACTTACATATTGGAATCTACAAGATATTGAAGACTATAAAAAAAGAAGAATTAATAGAGATTCTCCAATATACGATAATAAACTAGCATGGAAAAAAGGATACTTTAGTAAAGTAATTTTAGATAAAATAATAAGATTAATTCATGCTATTATTAAAACTGAAGGTAAAGAAAGCTTACTAATTACTTAGTTTTAACTTATATGTTATTAAGTATTTTATAGTCTTTAAATATTATCTAGTTAATTTTTCAAATTCTTTTATATATGTGTCATCTAATTCAGGATTAGAAAATTCACTTAGTTTGTTTATTTTTATACTAAGTAAATATGTTATTTTCATTAATTCTTGTTTTAACTCGTCTTTATCCTTTGGATCTATTAGTTCATCATTAAGATATCTAGTGTAAATATCCATTGCATACCCTAAACAGTGTTCACGATACTCTGTAGGTAACGTAGAATCACTGGAAATTATTAAACTTGCATATATCATTTGAGATATTTCATTTGTTGCGTGTGAACTATCATGAAATGATTCATAATTAATTACTCCAAACATGTCTTTAAAATAATTAACTGCGTCTTTAATTCCTTTAAGCTTATATTTTTCAATTGAATAATCATAAATAGTAGTTTCAAATTGTTTGATTGCACCTGCTTTTAAATAAAAATATGCAGCGTCTATTGAATTAATACTTTCAGCAGTTTCAAAATACATTACTTTTGCATCAAATTTTGTAAATATTTGTTTATTATGTTCTCCTTTTTCGTTTTTTGTTATAAAGATCCCAGTTTTTCCATCTTCTAAAAAGGTTATTTCATTTTCTAAGATGTCTCCTGCCATGTAAGTTATAAATGCATAATTAAAATGTTTTTTTGGATCTATTTCTCTTTTTTCGTTTTTATTTTGTCTGTATTGAGCTATTGACATTAATGCCATATTTTGATTACCTGCATTATTTTCAATTTTTAATAGAATATTTGAATAAACGATTGCGGCACCATAATTATGTTCTTCCCAAAGTGCTTTATTTATACAGTTTTTTAAAAATTCTGTTACTTCTATTTCATTTAATTCCTTTAATATATTATCTTTATTCTTTGAAGAAAATATTTCATTAATTATTGGATCAATTCTTAATAATTCTAATTGAGTAGTTAATGTTTTTTCAATTGAATAAAACGAAGAAAGAAAAGGATTTTTTCTTATTTTTCCATTATTAAATGCTTCATCTATCAAACTAAATAGATTTGCAAAATTACCTGCTGCCATTTCTTCTTCTACAATTGTTATAATATTTTTTGAATATACATTCATACTTATACTAGTTGTATTTTTTTTAGTGGATTTATCTTCACTATGACTAGGGATAGCAACATAAAATAACATTATTTAGCCTCTTTTAATGATTCTAAAATTTCATTACAGTCTTCAATACCTTGAGAATTACCTGTTTCTTCAAATAATTTTTTAGCTCTTTCTAAGTATTCTTCTGATGTTATCATACCTCTTCCTGGTTTTCCATTATAGGCTTTTGAACCTATATGCATCAAATATTCTGCAAATTGTTTATAATTCTCAGCTGCCCTATTAGTATTTTCATTTATTTCTTCTTCAGTATCTAAGTATTCATTAAATTCTAATCCCATTGTTGCTGCGTTTAAATATTCTTTTTCCTCTTCTAATTTTGATAGTGCTGATTTTATTTTTTCTTTTCCGTCTTTTATATTTAAATTTAATTCCATTGTATTAAATATTAAAAATATGGCAGTCATTGGTTTGTTATTATTCATATAAAATTCATAATCTTTCAAATATTGAGTACTTAAAATATTTTCTTCTTCTTGGGTGAAAGTTATTTCTTTTAATGGTTCTTTTTTAGGAAATGGATCAGCAAGTGTAGAAGTAGCTAATGTTAAGCCAACTAACCCAATTCGCATAATTCTATTAATTTTATTTTTAAGTTTTGCTTTTTCCATACTTTATTTATAAATAGTGATATATTTATACATTTTTATAGGATTATTCATGTCCAAAAATATTTCTTAGTTTTTTAATTATAAATTCTTCAAGAAATCTTCTTAGGTCTTCTGTTTTTAAATATTCTTCTTTAGCTTGTTCAAAAGCAATATTATAATTTTTATCCTTTGAAGGAAGTCTAGTGTGTAATTGATTTATTGTTAAAGCTCCTAATAATTCACAAAATCCTTCTCCTCTATAACCATAGCTTGATCTTTCTGGATCAAAAACAAGTCCACTAATCTCATTATCTAATAATTTTGGAAAAAATAGAAGTGCGTATTTAAATATTAATTCATGACCTAATTCATGACTCATTACATTTTCTATCCCATTTTTGCAAGGAGAAGGATATGCAAAAACATATCGAATTTTAACTACTTTTGTTGGTTTTATACCAGTAAATTCTATTTGAGTAAAATGTTGAGTATATGCATGATAATCATTTTTTAATGTAGATTTTAGTTTAATAATTCTATCTTCCGAAGCAGGTGTTCTATATTTTTCTTCAATTTGTGTATTAAGTTCTTCAAATGTCAATCCTATCTTTGATTCTATTATTCTTTGTTGTTTTAAAAATAAATTAGCCATAAAATCATTTACTTTTTTGCCAAACTTACCTTTTATTCTAAGTTTTGTTTTTCCTATTTTATATACATTTGAAACCATATTTTTATTGTGTTTTTTTGAGTTTATAAATGTATCTTAATCTATAAAAGAAGTGTGGCTAAACCTAGGAATACAAAGAATCCAAGAACATCTGTAGCAGTTGTAATGAATATTGTTGCAGAAGATGCAGGATCTTTTCCTAATTTAGTCATAACTAATGGAATTAATGCACCAAATAGGCCTGCAATCATTAAATTAGTAATCATTGCAATACCAATGATTAATCCTAATAATGGGTTATGATTCCATAAACTAGCGATTATTGCTACTAAAATACCATTTATTATACCATTTATTGCTCCTGCAGTAAGCTCATTAATAATAACTTGCTTAGCAGTTTTAGAATTAATTTTATTTAATGTAAGTCCTCTAACCATTACTGCTAATGTTTGAGTTCCTGCGTTACCTCCCATTCCTGCAACTATTGGCATATAAACTGCTAATAACACAAATGCAGATATTGTTTCTTGAAATAGACTAACAATAGACGCAGCTAAAAATGCAGTTCCTAAATTTATTATTAACCATTTATATCTACTTTTAACTTTAGTTAAAGGCGGATCTAAAACTTGTTCCTCTTTTTTAATTCCTGCAAAATCACGAAGACTAGTAGAAGTTTTTTCTTCTATTATTCTTAAAATATCATCTGAATAGATTATCCCCAATATGCATCGATTTTCATCTAAAACTATTATTTTAGAATGTGCGTTTTTTTTGAATATTTCAATTATTTTATGTTTATGGGTGTCATGTTTAATTGTAGGTATCTTTTTAATATATTTAAATATTTTTTCAGTCTTCCTTTTTGAAATAAATATTAATGGAGATAATTCTCCTTTTAAATAACCATTTTTCATTACAAGAATCGTGGGAAACTTTCCAGTTCTCTTTTCATGGTATCTAACCATTTTAGAAATTTCTTTAAAAGTTGTATCTATATCAACTTCAACAAATTCCAAACTCATTAAATCTGCTGCTGTTCTTAAATCAAATCTAAGTAAATATTCTACTTTTTCTTTGATTTCCTTTTCTAATTCACGTAATATTGGTTTTTGTCTCTTTAAATTAATATTTTTTAATAATATATATATGTCATCAAAATCTAAAAATTCAATTAATCTAAGTATTTCATTATTGGTTAGATTATTCATTAGTTCTATTTGTAATTTTTTGGGTAATTTTAATAAAACAAACCCTTGATTATTAGTAGGTATTTTTTTAAATATTTTAATCCTATCAGATTTTGAATTAATTAACTTAGTTATGACATTTTGTTTGTTAATTTTCATTGTACTTTTTAATTTAAGTTATTTTTTAAATTTAACTCTTAAAAAACTTGTATGTTGGTCTTACTGCCAAAATTAAAGCAATTAATAAAAATATATGCCATTCAATAAATAATATCTTGGGAAACAAAATAACAATACATAAGGTTGCAAAAAAAACTGAACCTTTTGTTAGTATAATATCTAAAATATCCATATTTTTAACTTTTTTATTTAAATTCATACACTCACCTCTTATTTACTAGTTGCAGATCTAAAAAATCCTGCTATAAATCCCAACATTGCTCCAATTGCAATTAAATCAGGATTTGTTATATCAAAAATCTGTTCAAATCCTTTTAAAACAAAAACATTTAAAAATGGAATAATACTTACAATTGCTCCACTAATTGCACCCATAACTGCACCAATACTAGCAAATATAAAAATTGCAAGAATTCCTATTAATATTGCAAAAACACTTCCTAATGCAATATCCCAATTTTTTAAAAAATTCATATTTATCACCTCAATTAAGTATAAAGATATAATAATTTAATATGGTTGCAAAAGAAACCCATAATATATACGGTATGAGTAGGTATGCTGCCTTTTTATCAAGTTTATAGAATAATTTCATAATTAAAACTATAAATAACCATAAAAAAATTATACATATTAAACCAAATAATGGAGAAGTTAAACCAAAAAATAGAATTGACCATAAAGTATTCAAAACTAATTGAATTCCAAAAATAATTAATGCCAATTTAACTTCTTTTTTCTTAATCCCTTTTGAATAAATTAAATATGCTGAAATTCCCATTAAGACATATAATATAGTCCAAACTGGTCCAAATACCCAATTTGGAGGATTAAAAGAAGGTTTATTGATACTTTCATACCAGGTAGGTATATTTTGAGTTGTAAATATTGAACCTATTATTCCTGCTAACAAACAGAGGATTATAAATCCTATTAAAATTCCTGCATTTTTTAACTTCATAAGTTATACTACTTTGATTAACTATAAAAAGCTTTTGCGTATTAAAAATATATGGAAAATATTTTGAAAATTCTTAAACTTTATAAATTAAAGACAATTTATCGTGAAAATTCTGTTGAAAATAGAAAAGAAAGTGTTGCATAATATACTTGGAGTAGTATGCTTCTTGCAGATTATTTTTTAGATGTATTTAAACAAAAAGGATTTGAACCTAAAATAAACAGAGAAAGAGTATTTCAACTTCTTTTATATCACGATGTAGTTGAAATTGAAACAGGAGATATTTCTATACATTTAGAAGATGCGAGAGAGGGAAAAGAAGAAAAAGAAAAATTGGCAATTCAAAAATTGAGTAAAGAAGTCCCAAAAGAATTAGAAGAAAAACTTATTGAAATGTTTTATGAGTATGAAAATCATAAAACAATTGAAGCAAAATTTGCTAAAGCTATTGATGTTTTAGATGCTCAAATTCATGAAATAGATTATAAAAACGATTGGATAGGATGGACAGCAGATATTTTATATAAACATAAAAAAAATAAGGTTAAAGAATTTCCAATCTTGGATGAATTTTTTGAAGAATTAATTGATTTTCTTAAAAAAGATGGGTATTTTGATCAATAAATTATGAATATGTTTATAACACATTTATATATTTTCTTATTCTAAATATTTAATAGGAGGTGGGGTTATGAAAGAAATAACTGTAATAACAAAAAATGAAATTGGTGCGTTAGCTGAAGTATGTAGTATTCTAGGTAAAGCAGGCATTAACCTCCAAGGGATATCTGCTAATGGAGTTGATAATAAAGGTATTATCAAAATTATAACTAGTGATCCGATCTCAAGTGAAAACTTCTTAAATAAAAAAGGATATAAAACAAAAATAAATGATGTGATTGTTGCTAAAATTAATGATCGACCAGGAGAATTAAGTAAACTAATTGAAAAACTATCTAGAGAACGAGTAAATTTGGAATCTGTATACTTGTTAAATAATACAAAAGGAATAGTGGAAATTGCTATAATACCAGAAAGAACAGAAGATATCGAAAAAATAACAGATATGATAGGCAAAGGATATATTGCTTAGTATTAATTATTTGAATGTGCTTTGTATAATTCTTCAAAATGTTTGGACATCGCAGAAAATGCTTCTGAAAATAAAGAATAATTAGTTAATTTTTTCATAATATAATCTATTTCTTTTTTTAATTCTTCTTCAGTTATATTTGTAGTTTCAGCTAATGAAATAACCCAATTTGCCATATCCCATCTTAACCAATAAGAATTTTGTGGATCATTAAAAACTCCTTCTTTTGATTCAGTTGCTTCAATAATTTTACCAGTTAAATGAAGCAAACAGGTTTTCATTTTTTTATTTTTTTCCATTTTTTTTATAGTTTCTTCAGTTAAAGGAATATTTGCTTTTTCAAATAAGGGGGCAGATTCTTCAAATATCATTTTATCAAATTCTTCAAAAACTTTTGAAAATAATTCAATAGCTTTTCTAAGTTTTGATTTAAAGAATAAGAATTTATTTCCTTTTATATTTTCAGGGAGGTCCATTTTATCAATAAGTTCTCTTGTTTTTTTCTCTCCTTTTAAATATACTAAAATAGTTATTCTACCAATTCTTTCAGCATCTAATATGATGTCATTTGAATATAATTTATACTCTTTTAAAATTTCATCTGCTTTTTGAATAGATTCTATAAAATATTTCTCACTTTCATTTTTATGAGTCAATAATATTCCATATGTAGATAATAACGTGTTAACATATTTAGGATATTTTTTATTTAAAAATTCGACAATAGGACTAAAACTTATTTTGTCTGTTTTTAATTTTTCATACCTGTTTAACATAGATAATTCATTAATTCCAAAAAGATCTTCTTTATAATTTAAGTCATCATCAAAAATAATCTTTCCAGTTTTTAATGCTGCTACAAATACAAATGCTTGATCTTGAGAATCTAAAGTTAATAATTGTTCATATTTATTTTCAGTATTTAATAATTCTACAAAATCTTCATAACGTTTAAGTGTATATATTTCTAATATTTTTTCTCCTTCGAGAGTATTAAAGTTAATGTTTTTAAGTTCATGTCCCGTATAATTTTTGAATTTTGTAGTATTAATTTCATTTCTATTAATTGTTAACCAGTATTTCATATAAAATTGTACTTTATTTTTATCTAAAGTTTGCTGTTGTACGGACCTATGCTTATGAGTCTTTGAAGGGTATGGCATATATTTATCTAGATACACAAATTTATAATACTTATTTAAAAAATAATTTTAGTTTTTGCAAAAACCCTTCTTGTTTTTGTTTACTTTCCATTTTATTTAAAAGAGACAATAATTCTTGACATCCCACAAGCTCTTGTTCTAATTTATTTTTTGAATACTCTTTTAATTCTTCTTTTTTGATTATGTATGTTTCATACTCGTTAAAAGAATAAATACTATCTCCATAAAGAATTATCTCATTAATAATTTCTTTAGAACATTCTATTGATTTAAAAAATTCAATTAGATCATTACTCATTTTTTCATTTTTTTTCAAATTTAAAAAATTGGTTTTATCTAAATTAAATATTTTATCAAACCATACTCTTTCTTTACGTATTACTCTATTGAATTTTGATACTTCTGGATATACATATGCTAATTTTTGGTCTGAATAATCGAAATATTTATATAATTCTTGAAGATCCATATTACTAAAGAATGTATCTTTATTAAATAAATTTTCTAACTCTTGTAATGTATCTAACTTAATAAAAGGAAAATCAAATTTAAAAAGATCTTCTGATTGTATCTTTTTAATTAAATCTTTAATTTTTAAATTCATTAAACTATAGATATACTCTTTTCTAATTTCTTCTAACTTATTGATGTTATCTAAGTATTTTTCTACTAATTTAATATGTTCAATATTTATATTCTCTAATTCAATTAAATTATTTAAAAGTAAGGTTATTTTGTTAATTCTTGTTTCCAAATCAATTTTTTCATTTTTTAATTGTTGCCCTAATGTGAGATATTTTTTATTTAAATTTTCAATTTCTTCAAAATACTTAAATTTATTTTTAACTTCTTCAATTTTTCTTTTTTTAAGTAATTCTATGATTTCTTTAAACTTTTCCCCTATATTACTAGATATTTTTCCTTCTTCCATCGCATTTAAAATAGTTGCTTCAAAAGAAAGATCTGTTTTATATGCTCTCTGCAGTTTTCTTCCTAATTTAAATTTTTGTCTTAAATCTTGATTTGATATTTCTTCTTGTTTTTTGATTCTTTCGGTTTTTTCAATTAATTCTTCTAACCATTTTGTCAATTCTAATATATCTTTAAATTGTTCTTCTCCAAACTCGTTTATCTCTTCTAAGGTTCGAGAATATTGATTTTTTAAATTAAGAAGATCTTGTTTTTTATACATATACTTTATTAGATATAGATTACTTATAAAACTATTGTTCAATGCGCTATGTTTTTAAACGTTTAAGTATATTAATATATAATGTATAACACATTTGAAAAAAAGTTTATAGAACCTTTAACTAAATCTGAAATAAAACTCATAGGGGATAAAGGCCCCATGTTTAAAACAGATAAAGAAACTATCCGAGGAGTTGCTTATTTTGAAAGATTACATGAATTAGCTACAGATGAAAGAGGCAACTTTAAAAGAAATGGTATAGATTTTAGTAGTATATTTTATTATTTTCCAAAAAAATCAAGTCCACACATAGTTCTTCTGCCTTCTGGATTTAGTTTTAATGAAAGAATTAGACATCATCCTTCTAGTTTTTTAAGATTTTTAAAATTTAAATTATCCAATTTTGATACTACTGATGAAAAAGAATTATACCATTTGTCTTTAAAATATCTAGCAGCAGAGTTAGCAAGTATGTTAGATGAAGAATATTCTTTTATTTTACCTATTTGTCATTCAAAAGGTTTTTCAATACATCTAGGGACTCAATTATCTAAAGTATTGGGTATTAATATAGAATATGAATATGTTGAAACATTGAAAAATATAAAAACTCAAAGCACATTAAATACTTCAAAAAGATTATCTAATTTAAAAAAGTCTTTAAGACTTAAAAAGAAATTTCCGTTAAATTCAAAAATACTTCTTATTGATGATGTTATTACTACTGGAGCAACAATTCAAGAGTATCTTAGATTACTAGTTGGACAAGATGTAAAAACTATTATTAATTATAAAACAGAACCTATATTTGAAGAACATAGGATTTTCAATTCAAATTTAAAAAATTCTAGATTAAATTTTGTAGGAAATATTAATGGAAACCTTGTTTATTGTCTTGATCTTCCTTTTTTTGAAGCAATAGAGACAATTGAAAAAGATTTAAAAGTTTTAGAGTTTGATAATGATATGCATTTTTGTAATTATCAATAAAAAAAAGAAAAAATTATTCTTCTTCTGCAAATCTCTTAATTTCTTCGATATGTTCAACTATTAATTGTGCTTTTCTTTTTCCAAATTTAAATGGATATTGATCTGCATCATCTTTTTTTAGAACAATTAATTTATTTCCTTTAAATTCATCATATTCTACTACCATTTCATCACCTACAAAAAATTATTGTTTAACATTTATGATTGTTAAATTACTAAAAGTAATATTATTTAAAACTATGTTTGCCGTAATTGTATAATCCCCTTCTTTAATTCCTCCACAAACATTACATTTTGGTAGTTTAAATAAATATTTTTCACTATTATTTCCAATTGTTAAATCTATTGTTCTATCTTCTTTGAATCTATTATTTATTGCTCTAATAGATAAACTAGCATTTTTAAAATCCATATTTGATTCTATATTGATACTAATATTTACTTGTTGAGAAGACTTATATTCAAGTTTATCTGTAGAAATATTAATTACCAAGTTTGGTTCAAGATCAAATTCATCATTTATATTGGAATTATTAGTTTCAGATATATTAATATGATCAGTTTCATTAGCTAAATCTTTATCGATAGTATCTCCATTTAAGTTAGTTAAACAACCAAAAAATAAAGAAAAAAGAATAAAAATAAAAAGTAAGTTTTTTTTCATTGAATTACACTTCCATAAACCATGAAAATTTAAACTTTTTTGACATTTACTGCTTTTGGTCCTTTTTCACCATCTTCAATTTCAAAGGATACTTTATCTCCTTCGTTTATTCTTGTTCCAGGAACTAAACCTGTTATGTGAACAAAATAGTCTGTTCCATCTTCGCCAGTAATAAAACCAAAACTTTTTACTGGATTAAAGAATTTTACTGTACCTTCCATTTACTTTACACCTCTTTTTAAAGAATAACCCTTTCATTATATATATTAATGAAAAGTATTACTCTCAATACTACTAGAATTCTGAATGACACATTATTTAAAACTATGTTTTATTTCATTTCTATAAAAAGGAGCGTTTACGACAAGAGTTTCATACTCTCCACCTTCTCCCATTACATTCAGGTTATATGTTTTAGATAATTTTTTTAATTCTTCTAGAGTGTGTTTATCTAATATTCTACCTATCCATTTTTTATCAAAACCTTCTGCTGCAGTTTTTGTGATAATAATTGTAAAACCTTTATTTATCATTTCATTTAATAATTGTTCTTGATCTTCTCCCCATAAAGGAGTATAAGACTTTATTCCTAGTTTATTACAGATATTATGGATTCTTTTTTTTTGGTATTCAGAAGCTATTGCACCAGATATAATTCCTTGAATTTTATATTGTTCTATTGCAGTTTTAATCAATTTTTCTAAATCTTTTAATTCATCCTCTTTATTTCCATCTGTTTTTTGAAATATAATTGGTATACCTATGGAATTTGAGATATCACTAGCTAATTCAATAGTTGGAGTATGAAACATATAACTATCTTCATTTTTACTTTTAATAGTCATTAAACATGATATCTCATACCCTTTTTTCATCATTTTATACATAGCAAAAAGTGAATCTTTACCTGTACTTATCAAAGCACCCACTTTAATATTTAATAAATCACCAACATAATCTGATTTAAATTTAAATCCTTTGGATTTAGCAAGCCGTTCTATATCTTTATCTATTCCACTTCCATACTGTACAGCAAGTTTTTGTCTCCAAGCATATTCTTTGGGTACTCCTAATTCTTCTGAAACTTGTCTAAGGATATATTTTTTATGTCCATCTTTAATTTTTAAATTTCCTGGAATTTTAAGAGAATGAGATATGAGGTCTTTATTTAAAAATGGAGTTAATAATGCAATATTAAAATATTTTGCTAAAGAATTATCCCTATCTAGATCTCTTTCTTTTAATGAATCTAACCCGCGTTTACATTCTTCGTTTATATTTTTTGCATGTGCATGTCTTTCGTATCCTGCGTAAAGTTCTTCTGTTCCCAATCCAGAAAATAAATGAGTAATCCCATCTTCACTTGCTTTTTTTATAGATAAATACAATGGTAGTGCAATACTTACAGTAACATAAGTGACATTTTCTATAATATTAGAAACTTCAATTAATTCTTTTTCTAAATTTTTTGGTTTCACAATTTCAAGTTCAAAACCTAGTTCTTCAGCTGCTTTTTTTGCAAAAATACAATCTTTATAATCTTCTTCAGAAGAAGTAGTATAACATATGAAATCTATATTATTATCTTTTAGAATTTTAGCTATTAAAGTAGAATCAACTCCTCCTGAGAATAAAACTCCTATTTTACCATGTTTAGGTATCTCATTAAGTATAGATTTAGTTATTAATTGCTTGAGTTCATTATGCATATTTATATTATGTGAGAATATCCTTATAAAAGTAAGTTTTAAATTGTAGCACTAATATTGTCTTTAGATTTTCCCAAAGGTATAGGTAAATATTTTTGAGCAGGCATAGTTTTTTTTTCATTTAACCAATTTCTGATTATATTCATTGTTTCATCAATAACAGGAGGTAAATATTTTTTTGAATTTACCCTTTGCTTTTTTTGAGATTTTAAAAAATTTAATGCATCTTTATCACCTAACATATCAAAAAAAACTTTTGCATATTCATATTTAGTAGAATAAAATATTTTAGCTACTTTTTTCATAACTCTTCTTTTGCAGATTAAATTTTTTTGACTTATTTCATACAAAATATCGAGTGAGTAATACCTTGAAAGAGTAAAAGTTTCATTATTTAATATGGAAGAACATAAAGCATCTATAACAATATTACTTTTTTTATGGGAACAGTTTGTTCCCATTTTAATTAGTACTTTTTTAAGATAATCTATTTTCCATTTTTGTTCATTTTGATTATCTAATACTAAGATAGCCTCAATTAATTTCCCACAATTTTTTTTGGTTATATTTTTTTCAAAGAAATATGTATATCTCAAAAAACCTTCTTCTATATTACAATTTAACATTGAATTCCAAATGATATTAAAGTCGTTAAAAAGTAAATTACTTTCAATTTCATTAATTACAAATTTAAGTCGATCATCTTGTAGATTCTCATTTGTTAAACAATGAATAAATTTTGGAATATATAATTTTTTTTCTAAATTAATAATACCATTTTGAACTAAGGGTAATAACGAATCATTTCCTTTAATTAAAAATAATAAAACAGGGTATATAGGGGGAATTTTAGAATCTCTCATACATTCTTCCATAAACTTTTTTTCTTCAGAATTTGCTACTGGATAAAATTTGAAGAAATGTACTAATCCAGAATCACAAAGGTGTTCAGTTATTATCCATTTTATTGTATATAATTCATTAAAAGAATCGTTTCTTATTGCATGATGGATACGAGTTACAATAATTTTTGCCACTAAATCTCTAAGTTCCCAGTTTATATCAGAAATAAAGATTGCAAATTCTTTCATTGATTCTTCATTAGATTGCTCAAATAAATAAGCAATAAATTTTTTTAATTCGTGTTTGTTGACATCATTTGAAAATTGTAAACTCATAAATTTAATTAAACTAATTTATAAAGTTTCTTTTGCTCTTCAATTATGGATCCAATTTGAATAAGATCACTGATCATATAATCTGGAATAAATTCAGGTGTTTTTTTAGGTTTTCTTATCATCCATGCAGTTTTTATACCTAGTGTACTGGCTACCACAAGGTTTTTTATTTTATCATCAATAAATAATATTTTATTTGGTTCACAATTACATTTCTTTATTAAAATATCATAAACTTCTGGTTCTGGTTTTGAGTATCCTTCTTTACCTGTTAACACATTCACATCAAAAATGCCTTTTAATTGTGGAGAGATTAAAACTTCTTCTCCCCAAGATTCTGAAATATTACTTAATAATCCAATTTTTATTTTTCCTTTTAAATTTAAACTTAATTGTTCAAAAGTGGGATCAATTAAAGATAAAACTTTATTCATAAAATTTTTTCGTATTTTTTCATAGTCTTGCACATCTATCTCTCTCCAAAATTTAGATTCAGATAATTGTCCTTTATCAAATTTATGGATTTTATCCATTAACACATCATAATCAACTAACTCACCATTTGCTTGTAGAATTGTAAATAATAAATCTCCTAAACTACCTTTTTCTAAGATTACTCCGCCAAAATCAAAAATTAAGTATTCATACCTCATTCTATCAAATCCTCCAGTTGAATTAATTTAGGAACAATTAAATCTGCTTTACCGCTACATTTTTCAATGGGTTTTCGTAATAATAATACAGTTTTAAGACCTTTG
>Ga0334887_1003295_pt1 | contig 16275 bp, 14 predicted proteins | sample GraSluR1_MG_10_FD_207217 | JGI IMG/M metagenome (GOLD analysis project Ga0334887, IMG submission 207217) | Sludge microbial communities from methane-producing bioreactor in Wageningen University, Netherlands - Granular Sludge_18_07-R1 | ecosystem: Engineered > Bioreactor > Anaerobic >...
CGTGGATGCGTCGGGTGGACGCTCCCCGTTATTCTATATACCCGCGATCTTTCATGAACTGCTTGATGATCTGAATACCTTCGGCGACTCTCGGATCCTTCGAACCGATCTCCTTCTCGATCTTGTCGAGGTAGGGGAGCGAGAACTCCTTCGTAAGTCTGTCGATGTCTTCCTTGCCCCACTCGATGTAAGTCGTCCCCCACTCCTTGAAGGACTTCTCGAACATCTCCTTTTCCTGGTCGTCGCAGACCTTGGCGTACGTCTTGTTGAATTCCACGGTCGCTTCCTCGACGACCTTCTTCAGGTCGTCGGGCAGAGCGTCCCACGCCTTCTTGGACACCCAGAGTTCCATGCCCTGAGGCACCTGCCACGCAGGGCCGATGAAGTAGGGGCACACTTCGTAGAGCTTCAGGTCGCGGTAGAGCCACCAGGCTGTGCCGCTGCCGTCGAGCGTGCCCATCGCGATGGCCATGTAGGTCTCGGGATGCGGCAGCATGACCGGCGACGCGCCGAAGTGCTCCATGGTGTCGTTCATCGCGCCGAAGAAACGGACCTTGAATCCCTTGAGATCGTTCAGCGAATTGATGGGCTTTTTGCTCCAGAAGTAGGTGTTGCCCACGCTGTGGCTTCCCAGGAAGTGAATGTTCTTCTCGGCCAGTTCTTCTCCGATGAGTCTGTCGATACCCCGCTTATAGTACAGCTCCTCGAAATCCTCGAGGCTCCGGCAGACGAAGGGGGGCAGATTGCCCGCCTGGAGCCAGCCGACGTTCAGAGAGCCTCTCCAGAAGAGCGTGCTGGTGTTGGAGATCTGGATCATGTTCGCCTGCATGGAGGGGAACACCTCCAGGTAGTCCACGAGTTCTCCCGCATAGTGCAGGGTGATGTTCAGTCTGCCGCCCGACTTCTCGCGGACCATATCGATGAACGGCGGGATGACGTATGTCGTCGAAAGCGCTCCCGGCGTGTGGTGGCTCTGGAACTTCCAGTTGAATTCCGCCGCTACTGCGTTCGAAGGAACGCCGATAATAAAAATGCCTAGAATGACCGCTACCGCTACGCTCAACGCAACCAGTTTTCCGTGTTTCATCAAAACACCTCCTTCTAGAGTAAGTGCCGCACCCGGAGCTTCTTTTTTTCAAATATCCCCTCCTTTGCAATGATGACCTGTATCCGCAAATATCAGTGTGCGAAAAGGAACGCTGGATATGAACAAAAAGCAGTCTTTTAGACTAAAAGAAAGCTCTATTGTTTTCAGAAAAAAATAATCCTCAGCTTGTATGCAGTCGATGCAAGGGTTAAGGGCATCGCTATTTCTCTGTTGTTTTGCCAGTGTACTTGCTCGAATTTGTAAAGTCAAGATAAACATGAAAAGAGCAATGTGCTCGCATGCACTGAATACCAGTGCATGCAAAAGCGTGTGTTCTTAGCCTTTTGCATGGGGGATGACAGCTCTACCAGCGATCGCGATGCACTCTCTTTTCGTCGTAGCGCGAAGGGCTCTCCTTTTTCTCCGCCGGGTGACCGACGGCGACGAGCGAAAAGATTTCGATTCCCTCCGGAATGCCGAAGAGCGCGCCGAGCCCCTTCGAGCGGGAAGTGTCCGGCTGGACGCCCAGCCAGACCGCGCCAAGCCCCTGCGATTCCGCCGAGAGCAAAATATTCTGCGTCGCTGCCGCGCAGTCCTGCGGCCAGTAGCCGGGATAGCGCTCCTGCTTGAGGTCTGCGCAGACCGCGATAACGAGCGGCGCCTGGGGCGTCATCGACGCGTAGGGGTGGTGCTTCGGGATCTGCTCTTTGAGCGCCTTGTCCGTGATCGCGATGAAATGCCAGGGGCGCTCGTCTCCGGCCGAGGGCGCGCTCATTCCCGCCTCCAGAAGAAGGCGGATCGCCTCCTCGCTCACCGGCTCCTCCGTGTACTTGCGTATGCTCCGCCGTTTCAGAATGATATCCTGCATCGGAACGACCTCCTGTCGGTTCGAGTTTCGCGCGCGGGACGACTCGGTCCCGCGCGTCTTCGTTGCTTCTCATAGAAAAGGATATTGCTTTCGTGAAATAAAAACAAGTATCATTGCGTTGCACGCCGATCTGTGAAAAGAACGGAATTAAAACGAAGGTGTCGCAGGTCACCATCACCGGCGGGTAAACATGCTTTCGCTCTTAGAGTCCCAATGCGGTGTTCGACGCTGAAGTGCATAATGCGTTATAATTTCACTCAACTTCGTTAGTCATTGTATTTCAGTATACCTTGGGATGTGTACGCGGGTAGAAAACAAGAAAAATTACGTCAGACGGTCGCAATTCTGTCCCGGACAGGTTATGAATTCAGTGTTTTTCGTCTTGATAACCGAGTTCACTTTTCAGGCCGTACACTTCTTCCGCCCGATCCGCAGTAGGGAGACGGGCATCGAGAGTCCGCCTTATCGAAGATGAGTTTGTGAAGTGCATGTGGAACGGGGAGGGCGTGGCATGAGAGGAGCAATCAAGAAGATCAGTATCAGCGGTTTCAAGTCGATTCGGGTGCTGAAAGATTTTGAACTCAAAAATTTGAATATTTTTATCGGTGCGAACGGCACGGGCAAGAGTAATCTGGTTCAAGTGTTTCAACTGCTCATGGCAATGACGCGAAAGAACCTTCAAAAATTCATCTTGGAGAACGGCGGTGCGGATAATTTTCTGCACAACGGACCCAAGAACACATCCGCAATTACGATAGAGTTTGAATTCGAGTCGCACAGCGATTTCGCCAGGGGGTCGAATTCCTACCGTTTCGAACTGACGCCCACCGTGAATGAAACATTCCTTATCAATGAGGAGCGCAAGTATGTGACAAGCAACTGGCGTTCCTACGGTAGCCCATCTCCCGAAAGTCGTTTATATGACGAACGCGATGAGAAATCCGCCGATGACAGTTGGAACGGAATCGGCCATTTCGTCTATGAGTCCATTGCCCACTGGATGGTGTACCACTTCCACGACACCAGCGCGACGGCGCCCATGCGTCGCTCGGAGATCGTCGAAGATAATCATATTTTGCGGAGCAATGGGGGTAATATTGCGCCTTTTTTGCTGCGGTTGAAAAACACGGATTTACGCCGTTCGTTCTATCGGGAAATTGTCGATGCCGTTCGGCTCGTTATCCCTTTCTTCGACGATTTTCGTCTGGATGTGGCCAAGTACGGAGAGGCAGAAAAGGTGAAACTCAGCTGGCAGCAGAATGGGTCCGACTTCCCGATGCAACCGTACCACCTTTCCGATGGCTCCATCCGCTTCATCTGTCTTGCTACTGCCCTTCTCCAACCCAGTCCTCCATCCGCCATTGTCATCGACGAGCCGGAGCTGGGTCTTCACCCCGAGGCGATCCGCATCCTTGGCGAACTGATAGAAGACTGTGCTAAACGAACCCAGATTATCGTTGCCACGCAGTCGCCCCTTCTTCTCGATCAGTTTTCCATAGAAGATATCGTCGTGGTGAACCGCAGGGAGGGGCAATCGACTTTTGATCGTCTGCAGCGCGCGGATTTCAACGAGTGGCTGGAAGAATATTCGGTCGGCGAACTCTGGACGAAGAATGTCATCCGGGGGGGCACGACCCATGAATAGCTGCACGGAAGTTGTGGTGCTTGTGGAGGGGAAAACGGAACAACGCTTCGTCAGTGAATTGCTTGCGCCGTATATGGCGGATCGGGGAGTATATTTGACTCCGATCATTCTTGATAAGCCCGGCGAAAATGGGGGCGATGTGAAGTTCTCCCGCGCCGGGAAAGATATCGGCAGATTTCTCAAGCAACGAGGGGATACCCTGATAACGTTGTTTGTTGACTATTACGGGATTAGGGCGGATTGGCCCGGATACGCGGACTCGAAACGGCAAACGGATCATGCCGCAAAAGCTGCGATTATGAATCAGGCAACTGCCGAGCAAGTACAACTGCTTTTCCCGGAACAGAACCGGGAGAGGCGTTTTATTCCCTATGTTTCCATGTACGAGACGGAGGCTTTGTATTTTAGTGATCCTGCGTGTCTGGCGGGTTTCTTGGGCGTGGACCAACGCTGTGTCAATGCGATTCTTACGGAGTGCGGGGAACCGGAAAAGATTAACGACCATAGTACAACGGCGCCTTCGAAAAGACTGGAGGCGCTTTCTCCGCGCTTCAAGAAAACAACGACCGGCATTTCGATTGCACGGGAAATCGGCATTCCGAAAATGCGCGCCGCCTGCCCGTTGTTCGACGCCTGGCTGGCAAAACTGGAATCACTGGCAGGGTGTGGTGATAATAAATAGTAAGTCTAGATTCAACACCTGGATATGTTGCCAAGGAGATGTACATATGAATGTATTCGATTCCGGATTCATCACAGCCGACAACCGGATCAACGTAGAACGTGCTCGAATTGAACGGGCGCGTATGGTGGCCCAATGAAAATCCTCCACACCTCGGACTGGCACATCGGCCGCACCCTTTACGGCAGGAAACGGTACGAGGAGTTCGAGGCTTTTCTGGACTGGCTGGCGGAGACAATGCGGCACAATGAGATCGACGCTCTGCTGGTGGCGGGGGACGTCTTCGACACCAGCGCTCCGAGCAACCGAGCCCAGGAACTCTATTACCGGTTTCTGTGCCGGGTGGCCGCATCGTCCTGCCGGCATGTCGTCGTCGTTGCTGGGAACCATGATTCCCCTTCCTTTCTGGACGCTCCAAAGGAACTGCTCAAGGCCCTCGATGTCCACGTGGTCGGAAGCGCTTCGGACCCTCGGGACGAGGTGCTGGTGCTCCGCGATGCGCAAGGCTCTGTGGAACTGATCGTCTGCGCCGTGCCGTACCTCAGGGACAGGGATATCCGCCTCTCGGAGGCGGGGGAGAGCGTCGAGGACAAGGAACGGAAGCTGATCGAGGGCATCCGCTCTCATTACGCAACCGTCGCCGAACTGGCCGAACTGAAGCGGCGGACGCTCGGCGCAGGTATTCCGGTCGTCGCCATGGGGCACCTTTTTACGGCGGGCGGACAGACCGCCGACGGCGACGGAGTGCGCGAACTCTACGTCGGTTCTCTGGCCCGCGTGACCGCCGAAATTTTCCCCGAGAGCTTCGACTACGTGGCCCTTGGGCACCTTCACGTTCCGCAAAGAGTGAACGGCTCCGAAACCGCCCGGTACAGCGGTTCGCCTCTTCCAATGGGCTTCGGAGAGGCACTGCAGCGGAAGAGCCTTTGTCTGGTCGAATTCCTTGGCGCCGCGCCCTTCGTGCGGCTGCTCGACGTGCCCGTTTTTCAACGACTCGAGCGCGTCGAGGGAGACTGGAACAGCATCTTAAGCCGTATTCTTGAACTCTCTCTGACCGGCGCCCGATGCTGGCTCGAAGTGGCGTACGAAGGCGGCGACGTCGTCGGCGATTTGCGTGAACGTGTGGAAGCCGCTCTTTCCGGTACGCAACTGGAGATTCTCCGGATCAAGAACAACCGCATGATCGACTGCGTGCTTGGCCGAATCCATGAAGAGGAAACGCTCGACGACCTGAACGTGGACGACGTGTTCGAGCGATGCCTCGCAGTTCACGAAGTACCCGAAGAGCAGCGGCCGGAACTGCTCCGGACCTATCGGGAAACGCTGTCGTCTCTTTACGACGACGATGTGCGGGCGGAGTAGAGGGGTTTCCGATGAGAATACTGCAAATACGCTTCAAGAATCTGAACTCGCTGGTCGGAGAATGGCATATCGACCTGACGCACCCGGCCTTCGCTTCGGACGGCATCTTCGCCATCACCGGCCCCACCGGCGCCGGAAAGAGTACGATCCTCGACGCCGTTTGCCTTGCTCTTTACGGGCGGACGCCCCGCCTGAACAAGGTCACGAAGAGCGGAAACGAAATCATGTCCCGCCGGACCGGCGAATGTTTCGCCGAGGCGACCTTCGAAACGCAGACGGGGCGCTACCGTTGTCACTGGAGCCAACATCGTGCGCATAAGAAGCCGGACGGCGAACTCCAGGCCCCGAAACATGAAATTGCCGATGCCGACTCCGGCGAGCTTTTCAAATCCAAGATCAGAGGCGTAGCCGAGCAGATCGAATCGGCTACCGGCATGGACTTCGACCGTTTCACCCGCTCGATGTTGCTGGCACAGGGCGGTTTCGCCGCGTTTCTCCAGGCCGCGCCGGACGACCGGGCCCCGATCCTGGAGCAGATCACGGGCACGGAGATCTACAGCCGGATATCCGTCCGCGTCCATGAGCGCCGGCGTGAAGAGCGGGAAAAACTGGACCTGCTCCAGGCTGAAACGGCAGGCATCGCGATTCTCGAACCGGAGCAAGAAAAAGAGATCGGACAGTCGCTCGAAACGCGGCAAAAGGAAGAAGCCGACCTTGGGGTCGCGCTTGCCGATACCGGGAAGGCCATTACCTGGCTCGCCGCCATCGATGGTCTGAAGAGGGAAATCGCCGCTCTGGACGATGAGGCACGGGCGCTGCAAAACGATATCGAGGCGTTCATCCCGGACCGCGAACAACTCGACCGCGCTATACGCGCGGCCTCGCTGGAAGGTGCGTACGCAACGCTTGCAGCCGCTCGAAAACAAGAGGCGGATGAGAGAGCGGCGCTGATAACGGAAGAGGAAGGCCTTCCCGGATTGGAATCCTCCGCCAAGGAACAGGCCGGGATGATGCAATCCGCCGAACTGCACACCGCCCGAGTTAAAGAGGATCTGAAAGCAGCCGCGCCCGTATTGCAGAAGGTTCGCTCGCTTGATCAGCAGCTTTCCGATCTGGAAAAAACAGTTTCGGAAGGTGATGCGGGTTGCAAGAAGGATGCGACAAAGATTGACGCAGACAAAACAGCCCGGCTCGGAGAGCGGGAAAAACACGCCGCGGCTCTTGAAGCGCTGCGCCTTGTCGAATCCTACCTCAAGGAGCATGCGCGGGACGAGTGGCTGGTAGGCGGTCTGGCAGGCATTGAAGAACAGGTGAACGGTCTGCTCTTACGGCGGAAAGAAATCCTTCAAAAGGAGAAAGAAACAAAGAAAGCCGCGGATGCGTTGACACAGGCGGCGAAGTCGCTCGAAGAGCGTCGCGAACGCCTCGAAATCCGGAAACAGGAGCTGGAGGGCGCATCACAACAGCTTCAGCGGAGGAAGGATACGTTGAGCACGTTGCTGGGGGACCGGTTGTTGCGGGAATACCGCGCCGAGAAGGATACGCTGCTGCGTGAAATGGCCTTCCTGACGAAAATAGCGGAGCTTGAAGAGCACCGGACGAAACTGGAGGACGGCAAGCCCTGTCCTCTCTGCGGCGCAACTCGGCACCCCTTCGCGGAAGGAAATGTTCCCGCCCCCGATGATACCGAACGGAAGATCGACGCGCTGACCGATCTGATCGGTAAGGCCGAAGAGCATGAAAGCGCGATCAAGACACTCGAAGAAAGTGAAACAGCGGCCCGAACCACTCTTGCCGACGCTGAAAAAAATGAGTTCGCGGCGCTTCATGACAAGAAGACCGTCGAAACAGCCCTCGCCGAGGCACAAACCGGCGTGGAAAAACTCCGGGCCGAATTTGCCGAATGCAGACAAGCATTCGCCGCCAAACTCCTGCCGCTGGGTATCGAGGAGATCTCCGAGACGGAAATTTCCTCGTTGCCCCAAAACCTCGGAGCGCGGCTGAAGGCATGGCAGGCCGAGGTAAAGAAAAAGGCGGATATCGAGAAACGGATCAACGCTCTCGACGGCGAGATTCAACGGCTCGATGCGGTGATCGAAACCCAAAGCGTCGCCCTGGCCGAAAAACTGGAGCGTCTGGAGATACTGAAAAAAGAATTCGCAGCCGGAAGGGATGCGCGGAAAGCGCTCTACGGAGAAAAAAACCCCGATAAAGAAGAGAACCTCTTGTACAAGGCCGTTTCAGATGCCGAAAGCGCCGAAAAGCTGGCCAGAGAACGGCACGGTGAACTTCAGCGACAATGGAATGCCGCGCAAACCCGTGTCGATTCTCTGAAAAAAAGCATCGACCGACGAACGCCGGAGCTGAATAATCTGAGGCGTGAATTCACCGCAGCGTGCATATCCGCCGGTTTCCCGGATGAAGAACAGTTCCTGGCGGCCATGCTGCCCCCTGACCGGAAGGCCGAGCTGGCGGCTGCGGCCAAGGATCTTGATGAGCGTCAGACGGAGTTGAGAGCAAGGCAGAAAGACCGGAAAAACAAATTGGCCGCGGAAATGGACCGGAAGGTTACCGAAGCGTCGCTGGAAGAGCTTGAACCACGGTATGCGCAGTTCGAAGCATCGCTGAAAGCGCTCCGCGACGTCATTGCCGGTCTCAAACACACGCTGAATGAGAATACGGCCGCAAAAGCGCGGGTACAGGAGAAACAAGCGGCGATCGAAGCCCGGAAAAAAGAGTGTCGCAGATGGGAAACCCTGCACGAATTGATCGGCTCCTCGGACGGCAAAAAGTACCGCAACTTCGCCCAGGGGCTGACCTTCGATCTGATGGTCGGGCACGCCAACCGGCAACTGCAGAAGCTGACCGACCGCTACTTGCTGGTGCGCGACGAAGCGCAGCCTCTGGAATTGAACGTAGTCGACAACTACCAGGCAGGGGAGATCCGGTCCACGAAGAACCTTTCCGGCGGCGAGAGTTTCCTCGTCAGTCTGGCCCTGGCTCTTGGCTTGTCGCATATGGCGGGCAGGAATGTCCGTGTGGATTCGCTGTTCCTGGATGAAGGCTTCGGCACACTGGACGAGGAAGCCCTCGACAGCGCCCTGGAAACCCTCGCGAGCCTCCAGCAGGACGGCAAGCTGATCGGCGTCATTTCACACGTACCCGCCTTGAAGGAGCGCATCGGTACGCAGATCGAAGTAACGCCTCGAACCGGAGGCAGAAGCCGGATTTCCGGCCCCGGATGTCGCAGGTTGGGCGCTGCGGAACAGGCTGGGGAAGGGGGAAGTTAAGAACGGCAAGAAGGGCGGAAAGAGACTGTGCAGTCAGGCGTAACAGCAATAGAAGTTCCTTCGTGGCGGACAATTGCCGGACGGCGTTCGGGCCGTCGAGTATCTTGGCCAGTCCTATTTGGCCGGCGGCACTCCGAGATCTTTGCAGATCTTCTTCGCCAGAAGATTCGATATTTCGGTGTGCCTTGGAACGGCTGAGCGTGTATTCAAGGAAGCGTTCTGCCACCATGAGTGGTTCGCGCCTTCCCGTAACAGGACGCCCCCCTGTCCGCGCAGGTAGCGAAGCAACTCTTCCCGCTTCATACCGCGATTTTTACCTTCGTGTAGCCTTCGCCCGCCGCATCGACCGCATCGCTCCGGTTGAGTTCGATCGCTTCGCGCAGCGTGATGCGCAGCGTTTCCGTCAACTCGTCGCGAGTTCTCTCCTGGCAGTTGATTCCCGGGATTTCCTCTATCCAGCCTATCCACCAGTCGCCGTCCTGCTTCATGACGGCGGTGTATTCCGTATTCATGTACATCGCCCCTTTCCTCTTCGCGATGGTTGCCGGGCACTACGCCCCGCATCGAGTCGGCCACGCGCTCTTGAATAGAGAAAGCATAGTATTGATGCGGAATAATTGCAAGCGTACGCGCATCATGAGGAGCGCGTTCAGGCGCTCCTCATGATCGTCGGGATGGCGTCCGTCAGGATGTCGAGGGAGGTCAGGTATTCGGAGAGCGAAATGTGTTCCTCCGAAGTGTGGTCGAGCTTGCTGTCGCCGGGGCCGTAGGCGGCCATGGGGCAGTTCCACGCGGCGGCGAGGTTGAAGTCGGCGGTGCCACCCTTCGCGAGGAGGCGAGGGGTCAGGCCGTTCTTCCGGAGGGCGAGGCGAAGCGCGCGGGCAGCAGTGTTGTTCTTGTCCGCGACGTGCGCGGGGGTGACGGCAAGGGTACGGGCATGTACGCCCCGGCGTCCAGCGAGTTCGACGAGGCGTTCGATCCACTGCTGCGGATCGCTCCCCTCCGGAAGGCGGATGTCGAGGTCGCTCCTGCCCAGCCGGCGCCCGTTCTCCTCTCCGTGCATGGAGACGACGGCACCCGAGGGCCGTTGAATGACCGGAAGCTCCGGGGAGTCCACGGACTCCACGAAGGAGAGTATATCCGCCGTGGCCCGCACGACCGCGGTGACGGGGCCCGCGTCGCCGCTCCGGTGCGCGCCCCCGTCCGAAGCCGAGAGCGCGACGCGGAGGCTTCCTCTGTAGCCGATGGTGACGCCGTCCGCACCGGAGGGCTCGCCGATGATGCAGGCGGCGGGGGCGTGTTTCGGGATGCGGTGGAGCGCGCCTCTGGAGTCGGCCTCCTCGCCGGTCGCGGCGACGAGCGTGATCTTCCAGTCGGGAGCGAGCGGCGCGCGTCCGCCCGCGACGGCGAAGGCGCAGAGCGGCCCCTTCGCGTCGACGCTCCCGCGCCCCCGGAGAATGTCCCCGTCGAGCGCGTGGGGGGGGCCGCCGGGCACGGTGTCGATATGCCCCATGAGGACGAGTTCGCGGCTTCCGGAGCCGCGCGAGGCGACGACGCTCCCCGCGCCGTCGATCTCCACGCGCTCCCATCCGGCCGCCGGAAGCGCGTCGGCAAGAAACGCGCACGCGTTCTCTTCCCGTCCGCTCAGGCTCGGGATGGCGACGAGGTTCGACAGCAGTTCGACGGCGACGTTCACCGCCCTTCCTCCTTCAGCGCTTCGGCGAAGACCGACGCGGCCTTGCGGAAGTCTTCTTCGACGGCGGGGAAGGGGGGAAGAAACCGGACGACCGACGGCCCGGCGGGGAGCGCCAGCACGCCCATCTCCTGCATCCGTTTCACCACGGGAACGGCCTTGACGGTCAGCTCCACGCCGTTCAGCAGCCCCATGCCCCGGATTTCCGAAATCGACGGCGAGTCGATCCCGGAGAGCAGTTTTCTGAAGAACTCTCCGTTGCTTTTCGCTTTCTCAGGGTAGCCTTCGTCCTCGAGCAGCTTCAGCGAGGCGTTCGCCACGGCGAGGGAGAGCGGGTTGCCGCCGTACGTGGAGCCGTGGCCGGAGGCGGAGAAGTCGCCGAGTTCTTTCTTCCAGAGTGTGAGCCCGATCGGCATCCCCCCCGCGACGCCCTTCGCGAAGCAGAGAATATCCGGTTCCAGCCCGACGAGCGAACTTGCGGAGAACGCGCCGCAACGCCCCCAGCCGCTCTGTATTTCGTCGCTGACGAGGAGCGCGCCCGTTGTGCGGCACGCCTCCGTGATCGCCTCCCCCAGCGACGGGGCAAGCGGATGGACGCCGCCTTCGCCCTGTACCGGCTCGACGAAGACGACGGCCGTATCGCCGTCCACCGCGCCGGGCAGCTCCTCGGGTTTCACGTGCTGAACGGGCGGCAGAAGATGCGCCCACTCCTTCCGGTACTGCGGATTGAACGTGAGCGAGAGCGAGCCGATCGTCCGGCCGTGGAAGGCGCGCCGCAGCGCGAGCACCTTCTTTTTCCCCGGACGGAGCGACGTCGCGAGCTTCAGCGCGGCCTCTATGGCTTCCGTGCCGCTGTTGCAGTAAAAGACGGAGCGGTCCGGGAGGATGGCGTTCAGTCGCGCCTTGAAACGTTCGCGGACATCCGACCCCATACCGGGGCCGATGGTCCACGGCAGTTCCGCCGCCTCGACGAGCGCCTGTTTCAGCGCGGGGTGCGCGTGGCCGAAGAGCGCCGCGCCGCTGCCGCAGTAGAAGTCGAGGTACTCCCGCCCTTCGCTGTCCCCGACGGTCGCGCCCTTCCCGGACGCGATGCTTATCCCGCGGCTGCCATAGATCCCCGACACAGCAGGGTACCTCCTCCGGAAAGGCCGGCTTCGATCGGCTGCGCGCTTCGGCTGTCCGCGATGAGCACCGTTTCCGCGCCCCCTTCGAGGGCTTCCTTCGCGGCCAGCAGCTTCCGCTTCATATTCCCCTGCGCGAAGAGTTCGATAGTCTCCCACTCGGAGAGCGTGCCGCTCTCCACCTTCGAGGACGGGTCGGACGGGTCGCGGAGCAGCCCCGGAACGTTGCTGAGGATGGCGAGGACGTCCGCGTTCACCGCAGCAGCAGCAGCAGCGGCCATCCTGTCGCCGTCCACGTTGAGGCTCGCGCCCTCGACGACGTCGTCGGCGGCCAGCGGGGGAAGGAGGGGCAAGCCGCCCGATTCCCACACGGCGAAGACGTCCGAAGGGTCGAACGACACGATGGAGCCGCTGTAGTTCCCGCGAAGCATCCTGACCTTGCCGTTCTCGACGCTCCGGAGAGAGTCCTTCCGCTTGGCGGACGCGCCCTTCGCCGACGAGGGGTAGAGCGGGACGGCGCGGACGCCGAGACGGCCGAGCGCGCTCACGAGGTCGACCGAGAAGCGGCAGCATGCCGCCTCGAAAATGGCCAGCTCCTTCTCGCCGACGAAACGGCTGCGGAAGCCGCCGGGGCTGGTGACGTAGAGAGGTTCCGTCCCGACCGCGCGGGAGAGGTCCTCCATCATGGAGCTTGCGCCGTGGACGAGCGCCCACTGCTCTCCGCGCTTGACGCGCGCCGCCAGCTCCTCCAGAAGAGGAAGAAATGTATTCCCGCGCGCGCCGCCTATTTTGACCACGCCCCGGAAAGTTTGTGCCGAATGCAGAGTGTTCATGGCAGAAGCTCCTTTCTATGGAATGGTGCGCTACGCCGGGTAGACTGGGAGCATACCAAGCCCTTCGGTTTCGGGCAGGCCGAGCAGAAGGTTCGCCGACTGGACCGCGCTTCCGGCGGCGCCCTTCATCAGATTGTCCAGCGCGCAGACCACAACGAGCCGCGTGCCGTCCTCGTGCAGCGAAAAGCCGGTGAGGACGCGGTTGCTTCCCGTGACCAGCTTGGGGTCCGGAAGGCGCAGGTGCGAGGGGCGCGCCGGGCAGAGCGAGACGAACGGCTCGTCCGCATAGGCTCCCCGGTACAGCTTCCACAGCTCCGCTTCCTTCACAGGTCGGGAGAGCGAAATCTGGGCGATCATCTGGACGCCGCGGATCATCTCGACCGCCGTCATCGTCATCGTGACGCGCTCCTCGGAGAGATGCAGCTCCTGGAGAATCTCCGCGAGGTGGCGGTGACGGAACGGCTCGTAGACGCGGAGCGTCCGGCTGCGGTAGGGGTGGTGGCTGCCGAGCGTCGGCGTCGCGCCCGCCTCGGAGGAGCCCACGCGGACCTCGATGCGCACGTCCCCGAGGATTCCCGCTCGGGCGAGGGGGTAGAGGCCGAGGATGGAGCAGGAGGCGTTGCACCCCACGCCGCTCGCGAGGGACGCTCCTTGCAGCTCCGTGCGGTGCAGCTCCGGAAGCCCGTAGACAGCGCGCTCCAGAAGCTCCGGATGACGGGGGGCCGCGCCGTACCACTTCTCGTAGTCCACCGCGCTCTTCAGGCGGACGTCCCCGGAAAGGTCTGCCACCTTGCCCCCGCGGTCGAGATATTCCTTTATAAGGGGCTGGGACGTGCCGTGGGGGAGCGCCAGGAAGGCGACGTCCGCCTCGTGCTTCAGAGCCTCTTCCGGCGCGCTGAACGCCAGCTCGGGGAACGACGCCCGCAGATGCGGGTGCGTATGCCAGACCGGCTGCCCCCGCTTGCCTCTCGACACCGCGCACACCGCCTCGATGGACGGATGCGCCGCCAAAATCCGGAGGACTTCGCCTCCCGCCATGCCGCTTGCTCCCCAGACAATCGCTCGAAACATCGTCTTCATCCCTTCCGAATCATTTCTGCGCCGCGAGGGACCAGACGTGTTCCACAAGCCGCCCCGCGATATCGACGCCCGTGAGTTCGCCGTCCGAGCTGCGGAACTCGGGCTGTCCGTTCACTTCATTCACCATCCAGCCGCCTTCCGGCGTTTCGAAAAGGTCGACCGCGAGGACCTCGCCGCCGATGGCGTCCTGCACCCTGCCCAGAAGCGCCTTGATCTCGGGCGAGAGAGGGTACTTCTCCGGTGTCGCGCCGCGCGCGGTGTTCGTGATCCAGTGCTCGCTGCACCGCTTGATCACCGTGATCGGCTCGCCGCCAAGCAGCGTCGCCCGGAGGTCGAACCCTTTCTTTTCGACGTACTGCTGCATGAAGAGGACGGAGTGCGCCGCCCCCATGTGCGTCTTGTGCTCCGCGACGGCCTCCAGCGCGTCCCGGTCGTTGATTTTCGCCAGGAGGCGCCCCCAACTGCCCGTCGCGGGCTTGATCACCAGCGGGTAGCCGAGGCGCTTCGCCCCCTCGATCGTCCCCTCCGGAGAGAAGGCCACCGCGTACCCCGGCTGCGGAATTCCGGCGGCTTCGAGCTTCGCGGCGGTGACGATCTTGTCGGCGCAGAGGGCCATTACTTCGGAGGAGTTCACCGTGAGCACGCCGCGCGACTCCAGCAGCACCGCGAGCGCCGAGTTCTGCGTCTGGCTCACGCACCGGCAGAGCGCCACGTCGCCGGAAGCGCCGGGAATATCCGGCCACATTCCGTCGCTCACGTTCACCGCCGAAAAGGGAATCCCCCGCTCCTCGGCGGCTTTGAACAGCAGCTTTTCCTCCGTGCGGAGGCGGGTGTAGAAGATGAAGAAGTGTGCCATCTACTCTCCCCAGTCCTCCTGGACCTCGGGGGCCTCGGCGATCGTGAGGGGATTCAGAGAAACCACTTCGAGCTCCGTCCCGCAGTCGGGGCAGATAAGCAACTCGCCCTCCATGACCTCGGCGGGCAGCACGACGTCTCCTTCGCAGACAACGCATTGAACTTTAGTTGACATAAAACATCCCTCCAAAACAAAATTTAACAATGGTGGGATTTTAAACCTGAGTTCTCTTTTAGTCAAGTAGGGAAATAATGTTCCTTTTTTCTGTATGTTTGGGGGGCGGTGCACGGACGTGGAAGAATGAACGAAGAGAAAAAATGAGGGGAGAGGGCGTCTTCGACGCTTCTCTCCCCGGATGTCCTTTTCGGAGTGATCGTGCGTTGTGTTCTTACACCTTGAACTGGCCCAGCTGACGCTCCATCTCCTCCATGCCTTCCAGCAGCGTGTTCGCTTGGTCCGTAACGGATTCGAACGCTTCGCGGGCATCCATGGTGGAACGGCGTATTCCCTCCAGGCGTTCCACGATGTCGGAGGTTCCCTTCGCAATGCTGTTGACGGCCTCGGCCATTTCGGTATTTGAAAGCGATTGCGTGCGTGCCAGGTCCGAAACCTTGTTCAGCTCCGCGTCCATCGAACTCAGCTCGTTCATGCTGGCTTTCAGCGTCTTCTGCAACGCTTCCGCCTTTTCCACCACCATCCGGAGCGTTTGCTCCTCATCCTCGGTAGCCTTGATGGACTCGCTCGCGTACCCAGAGAGCGACGTCATCAGGTTGGAGATCTCCCTTGCCGCACGGTTGGACTCCTCGGCAAGCTTTCGGACCTCGTCGGCGACCACCGCGAAACCGCGTCCAGCCTCTCCCGCCCGCGCCGCTTCGATGGCCGCGTTGAGAGCAAGCAGATTCGTCTGGTCGGCGAAACCGGTGATTGCGCCGACGAATCCCGCGATCGAATCCACCGCCTCGGCGAGCGCGGACATCTTCGTCCTGTTCTCCTGGGAACGGAGGCTCACGGCGTCGATGTCGGTTACCACTTCCTCCATTCTCCTGGCGACGTCCTTCGTGAACTCGGACGTCTTCGCGGAGGATTTTACGCACTGTCCCGCAGCCTCGGCGACCGCGGCCGCGGTGGCGGACATCTCGGTGACGCCGGCGTTCGTCTCTTCGACCGCGGCCGCGTTCGTCTCCGAAAGCGAGACGATCTGCTCCACCGCGCCGTTGACGAGTTCAATCGAGTCCATCGACTTTTCGGAGAGGTCCGAGAGCATGCGGGTTTCGCCCCCGACCCTGCGGGCTATGCCGATCACGTCGATCACCAGGCGGGCCAGCTTCTCGATGAACTGGTTCATGGACATGCCCAAGCGTCCCACTTCATCCTTCGTCTTGACGGCGATGGAGACGGTAAGGTCGCCCTCGCCCTCGCCGAGGTCGCGGACCACGTCGGTCATGCGCCGCAGAGGGGCGACGACACGAAGCAGACCGATGACGTTGAGAAGAAGCACAAGGGAAACGATGCCGAGGGCGAAGAAGAGGATGCGACGGATGATGCTCCCTTCCGCTTCGGCGGCCTCGGCCGAGAAGGAGGCGATAAGCTGGTCCCTGGTCTGTTCGCTGGCTTTCGTGAGTTCCGCAAGGTAGGTCGTGTCGAGTCCTATCTCCACCGAACCTATCGTCTTCCCTTCACGCAGGATGTCGGAGGTGAACGCCTTGATGTGCGCCGCCTCCTTCTTCTCGCCGGCCATGGGAGCGCCGTCCGCGGCGA
>Ga0334887_1003298_pt1 | contig 16268 bp, 10 predicted proteins | sample GraSluR1_MG_10_FD_207217 | JGI IMG/M metagenome (GOLD analysis project Ga0334887, IMG submission 207217) | Sludge microbial communities from methane-producing bioreactor in Wageningen University, Netherlands - Granular Sludge_18_07-R1 | ecosystem: Engineered > Bioreactor > Anaerobic >...
GGCGGGCGTCAGCACGACCCCTTCACGCCACTCATGGATCAAATACCCCTGTTCAGCCAGTGACTTGATCTTCTCGGAGACACTGGCCGGGCTGACCCCCAGCTCCGCCGCCAGCTTGCTGGTAGCCGCATACGATTCATGTTGTGTCAACCGATAGACTGCTTTCAAATACATCTCAGTCGATTCACTGAGCATTTTCTATCCTCCTGTTGGATAGCAGATCAAAAACAATAAGGATTTCCTATCAAAAATTTTAGGTTAACCTTATGTATAAAATTATATCATAAACCAAAACAAGGTAAAATAGAAGAGGAGATCTTCAGCCTGGCAAAGCTGCTCAAATCGGGCTGAAATGAGCAAGAAATGAAGATCAGTGTTATGACAAGATACAACGCAGTGGCAGATATCCATAATCAGAAAAATTAGAGGACTGCCGAAAATGCAATTTCCTGCAAACCCGATCGTTTTCTGGACACTCCTCACCGCAGCTGCCATTTGCAGCGTGCTGGGTTTCTTTTCGTTTAACAACCGTAAAACAGCGCACGTTCCTGCCCTTCCGGCTTTATTGATCACGACCGCCATCTGGAATCTTTCTGCCGCGGTGAGCTTGTTTGACCTGCCTGTGACGATAATGAATGCCGCCGAGGTGATGAAGCATCTCGCTGCAGCGGTAGCAGCGACCAATACACTGGCGTTTGGCCTGCAATATTTTGGCCGCTGGAAGCCCCGCGCGAGGCTTTACATCATCCTGTTAAGCTTCATGCCCCTCCTGCAGTTCCTCTTTATCCTCACCAATCCCCAGCACCAACTGGTGTGGAACACAAGCGTGCAGCAAAACCTGCATTTGGCGCCCTTCGGTCCCTGGCATTTTGCCCTGTACACCTTTAATTTTTCCCTGATCACAGGGACAACTGCCTTGCTGTTCCACACAGCCATTACCTGCCCGCCGATTTACCGCTGGCAGGCGCGTTTGGCCCTTTTCGGGATTGGCGCCCCCCTGCTGGCCTATTTGTTGAATTTCATTTACTGCGCGGATGGAATAGATAACTGCTTTTTCCTGCCCCTGTTAACTAGCGTCAGTGGTTTTGTGTGGTTTTTTGCCAGTTTCCGCATTCATGCCGCCCGCAATCAGGAAATCTGGGAATTCGATCTGTTATATAACCTCAAAGATGGCTTGTTGATCACCAATAGGGACGGCAGCATTCTTTACAGCAACCCTGCATTTTTGAAACAGTTCAGGAGGAAGGCACTGCAAACCCTGGGGGTTCATGCCGGAAAGCTGATTCCCGAAATCAGCAGCTTGCTGCTCCAGCCGCCGACTTTGCAGCCCACCATCCAGGAAATCACCTGGAAGGGAGCCTATTTTCAGGTACAGGTGCAGGATTTGATCACCCTGGAAAACGAACGGGAAGGCCAATTTGTCACCTTCACCGATATTACCAAACTACGGCAGACCGAGATTGCAGCAGATGTGCGTAAGATGAAATACCGCGACATCGTTGAATATCAAAAAGACCTGATTACCGTCTGGCAGCCCGACACGACCATCGATTTTGTCAATGAAGCGTATTGCCGCTATGTCAATAAGTCCGCGGAAGAAGTGATTGGAAAACAATTTTTTCAGAACCGCCCCCCCGAAACACAGGCCATCATTCGTGATGCCATTAACCGGCTGATGATGGGAGAAGATTCGGTGGTCACCGAAGAATACACCTTTTCTACTACCAACAAGAAACGCTGGACACAGTGGGCTTACCTGCCGATCCGGGAAGCCGACAAACTGGTCGCCATTCAATCCGTCGGGCGGGACATTACCGAGCGGAAGAGAATTGAAGAAGAACTTCGCACAAGCGAAAACCGCTACCGCGCTGTACTCGATCAGCAATCCGAAATCGTTTTTCGCTGGCAGCCTGACTTGAAGATCACCTTTGTTAACGAAGCTTTTTGTAAATTCTTTGGTCATTCGAAGGAAAACCTGATTGGGGAGAATTTACTGTCCGTGCTGCCGGCCGCCGACCGCCCGGACCTGTCACAACATTTACAAAAAATTAAGCAGGACGGCTTCTTGCAATTCGAGAGTCACGAAACCGATCATAACGGGAACAAGCTGTGGATATTGTGGAGTAATCGTGCCATCTATACCAAAAACCGAGAACTTATTGAAATTCAATCCGTAGGGCACGACATCACCGACCGCAAACGCGCCGAGCAGGGGGAACGCATCGCCCGTGAAATTGCCGAAACCCTGCGGATGATCAACACGGAATTATCCCGTTCACTGAAAACAGAGGAGATCCTGAACAATATTCTGGATCTGATTGCGCCGCTGATCCCGTATGACTCTGCCAATTTCCTGCAAGTCAAGGGCGATGTCGCGGTTACCACGCGCGGGCGAGGATATGAAAAATTTGGAGGACCCGCCGTATCAGCCGCCGAAGGCATTCAACTAAATATCAAGGATATCCACAATCTATCCTGGATGGTCGAGAACAAACAAGCCCTGTGCATCAATGACGTGCAAAACGCCTCCACCTGGACGAAAATGGATTCACTGGCCTACATTAAAAGCTGGCTGGGCGCGCCAATTTTCGTTCAGGATAAAATCGCCGGCTTTTTCAGCCTGGACAGTGCCCAGCCAAATTTCTTTACCGAAGATCACCTCCGCTATCTGAATATTTTTGCCGGCCAGGTTGGGCTGGCGCTTGAAAATGCACACCTGTATGAAACCGCCAGACAGCGCGCCAGGGAAGCGGAAACGCTGCAAAAAGTTGCCAGGGTGGTCAATACATCCTTAAATCAGCAGGAAATTTTCAAGATCATCCTTGAACAACTTGAACGGGTCATTGATTATGACAGCGCCTCGATTTTGCTTAAAAACGATAAGGGCAGTCAGGTCGTAGGCGGGCGCGGGTTTGGAGACCTGGACGCGGTACTTGGCATTCAATTCCCGCATGATGACACCACGCCCAACACCGTTGTCCTTGAAACCCGTGAGCCTTTCATTATGATCGACGCCCCGGCCCAATACGCTGCGTTCAACAAACCGCCCCACCGTGGTATTCATGGCTGGATGGGGGTGCCCCTCACTATTCAGGACCGGGTGATCGGCCTGCTGACGATAGACAGCAAACAGGTCGGGCATTTCAATGAAAAACATGCCCGCCTGGCTGCCGCCTTTGCCAGCCAGGTAGCCATCACCATCGAAAACGCCCGCCTCTTTCAGGAGACTCAGCGCCTGTCCATTACCGACCCGCTCACCAATTGCTACAATCGCCGCTTCTTCTTTGACCAGGCCGGCCGCGAAAGGGAACGCAGCAAACGCTTTGATCGCACCATGTCACTGATCATGCTCGATCTGGATCATTTCAAACAAGTCAATGATCGGTTTGGTCATCGCGCTGGCGACCAGGTACTGATCCATCTGGTTCAAACCATCCAATCCAGGCTGCGTACCATCGACGTTCTCGGACGCTATGGCGGTGAAGAATTTGTCATTCTTTTACTAGAATCCTCCAGTGAAAAAGCAATGGCTGCCGCTGAGCGTATCCGCCAAACCATTGAAACACGGGCTATTGAGATCGATCAAACCAATATCCACATCACCGCCAGCTTCGGGGTGGTCACCTACTCGCCAACCGAAGACCCCACCATTGACGAACTCCTCGACCGTGCTGACCAGGCCATGTATACCGCCAAACGCGCTGGCCGCAATCAGGTACAGCTCTGGAAAAAACCGGAATAAGAAGCGCAGCATCGCGCCCTCCGGGAACTTTTCTCCTCCGCCAAACGTCCAATCCACACAATATCATCGCACCTGGCTGCACCATCCGGCAGATTCAGGGCACGAAGGAGAATCTCCCTGGCCGAAAGGCCAACGAGGGACTCGCCCATCTGATGAATTTTTCCCGAATCAGTACAATTGCCTGACACATAACCGGGGAAACTATGTATAATGAAAGTACGATGATGACATCAGATCATACACATGGGGGTAACATCACGATGAGGTCGCTCGACTGAGTCGTTTTGCAACCCCCGCACATAATTGACGTATATAAGTATAGAAATGCCTGCCCCTGGTGTATGCCTGCACGCCGCTTGCACACCAGTATGGGGTCGTTGGATTGTTCTGGTATTTGTGTAGCACATTAAGGAGGTAGATCATGGCTGGTATTGTATATGTGACCATCGCACTGGTCAGCATCCTGTTCCTTGCCTTCAGCCTCGCCGGCTTAAGGTCAGAACAGTGACCGGTGCTCTGCAATGAATAACGATTGCGAACGACAATCTCATTTCCCCTCCCGGCAGCCGCAGGCAATCAACGATCCGCTGCCGGGAGTTTTGATTTAACCCAGGCACCTCTCAACCAACCTGCTGCGCCAGGATCATAATATGCTCATCGGGGAAGACCGCCTGGGACGCCTCAATATCCACCATCAGGTGCCATTTGGCTTCATTCACCGTCAGTTTGCGCAGCTCATGGATTACCAGCCCCTGCCGGTCAAAGGCAGCCCGCTGTTCTTCTTCGGTAAAATACTGATAACTCTCGAAACGCTCAGATTTCCACAGCCCTTTCCGCAGAAAAATGGACTTGGTGATGTAACGGGTGAAATGCCGTCGTGAGAGCATCACGCACAGAGGATCATCGGTTTGCTGATATTTGATCTTAAAGGGATGATACTCCTGCACGAAACGCTCAAAATCCTCCCGCACCCCGGCATCCTGAAAGCAGACACGCAGCATCTCGTGCGGGTCGCCGGGTGCTTCCAGACCATCAAACAAGACCAGCCACCCGCCAGGGGTCAGACAGCTCGCCGCGGCTCCCAGGGCCTGCTCCACGCGCTGCTTGCCCAGGGGCACGTCAATCTCATTCAACGCAGCAGAATAGGTATCCGAGAAGACTTCATGCAGGGCATTCACCAGCAGGACGATATCGAACGTCCCCAGCCGGGACAGCAAATCCGGGTCGGTGAAATCGCCTTCGATGCAGCGCATACCGGGGTAATCGCGATGACAGTTTGCCAGCGACTGCGCCTTGTAATCCACCCCCGTCGAAGTGCGCATGTCGCATACCGTCTCGTGCGCATCCAGCAGCGTCCCGATCACCTGGCCCTCGCCACAGCCCAGCTCCAGCAGGCGCAAAGGATGGTCAGCCCCCTGCGCCATGCGGCGGATCAGGGTGGAGGCAGCCAGAATAGACGCCCGCTTGCCGAGGTTTTCCAGCGGCAGCAGGCGCGTTTCCCAATAAAAATCCCAAAAGTCATTATTTTCTGGCACGGCATCTCTCGCAGGTTGGTTTACCCGGCATCGTGAAGATCACGTAATAACGACCTCAGTCGTTATCCTCCCTCATAAGCGCATGTCTTTGACGCATCCATTCGGTTCCGCAACAGATGTTCAGTGCGTATCTGCAACGCGGACAGCTTCTTTCTTCCTTCTTAATCCACTGCCCAGGGAAACTACCCCGCCTCCAGCCATCAAGCCTCCGCCGATCCATATCCAACTCATCAAAGGGAAAAATGTAATTCTAAATTCTGCAGCACGGGTACGTGAATCGGGAATCTCTTTTAACACAAATTGGATATCCTGGAGGAACTTTGCCACAATTGCCGGCTCGGCGTGCAGGGAACCAAATTTTGAGAGATGATTTATCGAAGTGACAAGGGATTGTTTTTTACCGTTGGGGTGGATCATCTCTACCGTTTCGTCAAAAATAACGTTCCCACCATCCGTAATGCTTTGGCTGCTGTCCACCAGCGAGATGGTAAATCCAGACAGGGTAACGGACTCGCCAGGGGCGATGGCAATGTCATAAGGCCTCGTCAGGGTTTCAACCCCCATGATCCCCACAGCCATCACCGCCAAACCCAGGTGAATAAGCAACATGCCCAAATGCTGGTTTTGGCCTGCGGTTTTGTTTTTGGTGAACATCCGGATCACGCGGGCAATGAACGCCTCCAGCCAGGAAAAAAGCAAAAAACCGGTCACCCAGAAACCAATGAAGCTTAAAAAGTTGATCTGCGCCAGAGTCAATACAACCATCGGCATACTGACGGCCAAAGAAGCCAACACCAGCATCTTCACCCAGAAATGCTTTCGGCTTGTCCGTGCAAGGTGCGCCTGTGGGCACAGTGCCGTGACCCCGCACAGCACAACCAGTAACGGCGCTGAAATTTGTTCGTACATTGCAGGTGTAAAGGAAGCAGCTTCCCCTTTCACAACTTGTGAGGTGAGCGGGAGCGTCTGGCCGAACAAATAGATCAACACCAGTCCCACAATGCAGGTATTGAACCAGTGAAACAGCTTCTCCTGAAATTCAATTTCGGCGGTTTGCCTGGGTTCGGTCAATAAACTCTTCCGTGAAAAGGAGAAGAAAAGAACGGTTCCAAGATGTCCCAGCACAAGAAGGGTCAAAACAGGCCCCATGGTGCCACTGGCATAGGCATGCACCGATTCAAGAATGCCGGAGCGCGTAATCAGGATGCCCAGCATGGTTAAAATCACGACTGCGAACGAAAAACCATATGCCCACCTGCGAAAGGGTTTGCCGCGCAGGAACAGACGCAACGAATGGGCCAGCCCAAAGGAGACCAGCCAGGGAAGCAGCCCGGAAATTTCAACCGCATCCCACCCCCAATACCCGCCCCACCCGAGAATGGTGTACGCCCACCAGGAGCCCAGAATCATGCCGACCGTGAGGAATACCCATGCGCTCAATGCCACCGGGAACAGCGGCTTTACCCAGGCATGATCCGCATCCCGGTTGATCAATCCAGCCAGGGCAAAGGCATAGGGAAGGAAGAAGCCTACCAACCCCAGATACAGCGTGGGGGGATGCAGCATCATCGCAATATGCCTTAATTGGGGATTCATTCCCTGTCCATCCACCGCCATGAGCAGCGCAGCACCATCCGGCGGGAAAATGGCCGTGGCAATCTCCCCGGCTGGCATCATCCACAGTTTTGCAAACGGATTCGAGATGAACACCACCGGAATGATAAAGAAAAGCAAAGTGCTTTCCAGGATCAAAACAACAGACTTTAAATATCCGCGGTGAGACAAACTTCTTGCCAGAGGAATGGAGAGAGATACTGCCGCCGACATGACCAGCGACCAGAAAAGGAGCGAGCTGGCCTGTCCTGACCACAATCCCCCCAGCCGCTCGACTCTTGTCATCCCGTTTTCAATGGTATTGAAAACCTGCTCATATTCAAATGCGCCTCTTTGCAGCAACAAAGCCAGAGACAGGAATGAGAAAGTTAATAAACCCGTTTGAAGATGCGCCAAAATTTTCAGCAGACCTTCCAGTGCATCATTCCTGCGGTAATGCAGGTACGCGCTGAACAGAACCAACAGGCTGCATACGAAAAACGCGCCGGTTAAACCCACGTATCCAATTGTTCCAGCCAAATCATTGATATTCATTTCACTTCCTCGATACATTAAACGCTTTGCCAGCCGAAAAGGGAATCGGCTGGCAAAGATATTCAGCTTTGATAATTATGCCATCTCATATTTTTCCGAGGCAATTTGACTCCCCTGGATACCGAGCGCCTTTAAATGCTCTTCCATAACGTCAATCATCAAAATCGGACCGCAAATGAAATAATAGAGTTCGCGCCAGTCCCCTGTCAAATCACGTTCAAGAATTTTCCGGGAAATAAAACCCGCATCGCTTTTCACCGTTTCTGACGGCACTTCAAGAACATGGGTTACGGACAGGTTCAATTGTTCTTTCAATTCATCGATCTCATCCAGGAAGGCAATATTGTTCTCGTCATAGTTACCGTAAAACAAAAAGACCGGGCGCTGATCTTTTCCATCTGCCAGGGTATGCAGGATACTCATCATCGGGGCAATGCCAATTCCGCCTGCCAACAACACCAGGCCTTTTTGGGTATGCGGATCATCCAGCGAAAACCGTCCATAAGGGCCGTCCACATAAGCCGTTTCTCCACCTTCCAGTTTCCCAATGGAGCCGGAAAAATCACCATTGCTTTTAATGGAAAAACGCAGCAAGTCGGGGCGGTGTGCACTGCCGGAAATTGAAAAAGGATTGCGGTGCAGGGTGAAGGGAGAGGTATTGATATTCAGCCAGGCGACCTGCCCGGCGTTAAAATTGAGACCAGCATGACCGTGTGGTTTCAGGAAAATGGACCAGGTGCCGGGGATTTCTGTAACGACCTTATCAACGATATAGGGCCGCTGCTGTATGGCTGCCGGTTTGAGGATGCGGACATAGATCGTGATCCCGATCCAGATGACCGCCTGAACGATCCAGCAAATTTGCATGGCAGGCATTGCCATATAATAGTTAACTTTCACCAGGTGGATCAGGGCAAAAACCGCAATACCGATTGCCAGGAGATCGTGAAGGACATGCCAGGAGTTATAGTCCAGTCTGATTTCTTTCCGCAGCACCGAGGTAATTGCGATCAAGACCAGGCCAAACAAACCGATAAGCCCGGCCTGCGCCCGCCAGGGCGCGGTGAAAGGATTCAACAGCAGCAAGGTGTACGGATTGTTCACCAATAGCAGGACGGGGTGCAGAAAAACCATCAGCACCGACAGCACCGACAACATATGGTGAGCTTTATAGACGCCATCCAGGTCAAAGGCATCCGACAAAAACGGGATGCGGGCAGTTGGCAGGAATTGTAATCCGGCGATCGACAACCCCACAAACCCCAGCATGACAGACAGGTCTCTCCACACTTCTCTTCGGGGCGGCATGGGAAAGACGAAAAACACAATCACCGGCAGGAAGATCAGAAGCAAATAGATGATCAATGCAAGGATACGCTTGGTATTCTTATTCATCCATGCCTCCTTATTCAGGGCGGATCAAACCGGGCGATTCGACATCAATCACTTCTGCCAGGTCTGCTATTGAATCGTTGAGCAACTGAAGGACATACTTTCCATTATGGACATACCCGGCCGGGTCTTTAAGGCTGTATTGCAGATTGAAACCAGCGCGCAGCAAACGCGGCGTAAAGATAACATACTGATTGGGGAACGAAGCTTCATCCCCTTCAATTTCACCATTTCCGTCCGTATCAATGAACAGGTAGGGGAATTGGTCTGCCCAGCCAATGGGAACGCCGATTTTTTCTGCTGCGTAGGTCTGAATGGATGAATGCAGGATTTCCTGAACACCCTGAATTTCATGGTAAATCCCCTCCACCTGCCCATCTGCATCGTAATCAATCCCATCCACAAATACATCACGGTAATCGGAATAATCGCTTACATTGGAATGGCAGGCAGCGCACAGGTCGGCATCGTCATAATCATCGCGCATGTGCAAGGAATGCGGTTCATGACAAGAAATACAGGTGTCTACGCCATCCGCATGGTCGAATTTACCAACGTAGGTTTTGCCCTCATATTGGTATCCACCCATTGCTTCCGCACCCAAATTTATGGAGGCGGCAAAAGCATAATGCGGGGTGATGAACTCTGCTTCCGGGATGACCTCATCATCATCGAACCCTTCCGATGATGAACGTACGCTCCCTCCTGCGGTTAGTCCGCTGTGGCAGGAACCGCACAGTGCATTTCCATTCCCCATTTCAATCTCGGCGCCCGATGGAAATTGAGCCAGGGTAAGGGCATCAGCGGCCTCATTGTGACAAACCTCGCAGCTGATAACGTCATTGATCACACCGGGGTTATCTACCTTCATGGCAGTCGTCCCATCCGCCCCAAGAAAATCAAGGAAGGCCTGCCCGCTGTGGCATTTTGCACAAAAGACGGGAATCTCGGCAGGATCATCATCATTCCAGTTGGTAAACGCTTCAGCACTGGCGTCAGCATGGGCTGAATTCCACCAATCCACACTCACCGTTTGAACGGACCGGGCCTGGCTGGCCTGGTTACTGACATAAATATACCAACCAGTCAGCGCAGCAACAATCGCCAATAAGCTGACCACAAAGACACGTTTATTCATATTTCACCTCACGGAATATCTCTATAGAAGACAACAAAATCTACATTATGGATCAATGAAGAAATCAATGGGGGATGTTAATAACTTCTTTTTTTACAGGAAATGTCAGAACGGATTTTAAATGCTCTTAAATAATTGTAACATAATAATAAATTTGATTATTACGCAAGGGCACAGTCATAGAGTGAATTATTGGCAGATCAATATAGCCTCAATTGCCTGATTTCTTCCTTCCTGCCTTATAATGGTACGGTTATGACCAACAAAAAACAACAGCGCATCCTCACCACGGCCTTCTATTATATTTCCTTCATCGGGCTGGGCCTGGCCTCCGGCGTTTTGGGGCCGTCCCTGCTGCGTCTGGCGGACAACACCAGCGCCACGATTGCCCAGGCCAGTTCCATCCTGCTCTTTCATGCGTTCGGCTATATGGTCGGCGCGGTGCTGGGTGGACGCAGTTATGACCGCGTGGCCGGAAACCCGGTCATGTCTGTCATGCTGGTGATCATCGCTGCCTCGCTCGCTTTTACGCCCGTCACCAACCTGTTATGGGTGCTGGTAGCCTTGATGTTTGTCCTGGGCGTATCGCAAGGTTCGCTGGATGTGGGCGGCAATACCCTGCTGGTGTGGGTACACGGCAATAAGGTCGGCCCGTTCATGAACGGACTGCATCTGTTCTTCGGCTTTGGCGCATTTGCGGCTCCGATTCTGGTTGCCCAGGCGATGCGCATCCAGGACAATCTCAACTGGGCTTATTGGGGCATGGCCCTGTTTATGTTGATCCCGGCTGCCGGGCTGGCGCTGGTGAAATCACCGCCCCGCAAGTCCGAGTCCGATGAGGTCGGGAAAACCGGCGGGCACAGTAACAAGCTTCTGTTGGGGATGATCGTCGTCTTTTACCTGTTCTATGTAGGGATGGAAGTCGGCTTCACCGGCTGGATCTTTACCTATGCCACCACCAGCAATTTGCTTGCTGAAGTTTCGGCGGCCTATGCTACCTCTCTCTTTTGGGGCACCTTCACCCTGGGGCGGCTGGTCTCTATCCCGATTGCGATGAAACTGCCCTCGCGGCAGGTGCTGACAATCGACCTGGCGGGCTGTTTTGCCAGCATCCTGATCCTGTTGATCTGGCCGGCTTCCGTGACCGCCCTGTGGATTTCCATCGCCGGGACGGGCCTCTTCGCGGCGTCCATTTTTCCCACGATGATCACCTTTGCCGAGAACCGCATGCACCTCACGGGCAAGACCACCTCGCTGTTCTTCGTAGGGGCCAGCACGGGCGGCATGTTCTTCCCCTGGCTGATCGGCCAATGCTACGCAAGCGTCGGCCCGCGCATGGTGCCGCTCACCATCATTTTCAGCACCGCCTTTTTGAGCCTCATCTTTGTGATCCTGGTCAAAAAATATCCGGGGAAAAGCGCAGCACACTAAAAAATTTGAGCCGCCGAACGCGGATTTTGCAGAGACCGGTTGAAACGCATCGTTTCAACCGGTCTCTGCTGCGAAGTTAAAAAAATTCTCGCAGATGGATCAAACCCCCTGTCTATTTTTCAATCCCGGCGATGAAGTAACTCACATTTTCCTGCACTTCGTCATCAATCGCCATCCCCTGCCTTTCCAGGGTTTTGAAAATTCTCTTACGGTTGTCGCCCAGTTTGTCGACCGTCCTGCCAATCAGACGCAGCTCCTCGATCCAGGTTTCCATCTCTGCGCGGGTGAGGGGCTGATCCGCATGGGCGGGAAAATAATATTGGGCGTCAAAAGCCAGCAGCCGATCCATCAAGGGGAAAAGCTTGCGGGTGGTGTAATAAGGCGGGTCTTCATAAATGGCGTAATACATGCAGTCGCCCAGGAAGACAACCCCGTCCCCCGGCACGTAGGCCACCGACGAATCGCTGCTGTGGTCGCCGCCGACATGCACCAGTTCCACGATTAGACCGCCCAGGTCAATCGTCATCAGATCGGTAAAAGCAATTTCCGGCGGGCGGATTTCAAGGCGCCCGCGCATGGCGTTGGAGAACTCAACCTTCATCATGTCGCGGCAAAAGGCAATCTCGGTTCCTTCCGTAACACGCTGGTCCAGGGCTTTGTCCCGCCAGTTGAGCTTTGCCATATTCGTCACAATTTGGGCGGTCTCTTCTTGGGCCACAATCGGCACCGAAAGCGCCGAGCCGCCGAAAACATGATCCCAATGCCAGTGCGTTACAAAGGCAAACCTCAGGGGCGGTACCTTCATCGGGGCCAGAGAGGCCAGAAAAGCTTCCATATGAGCTGGTGAATTGCCGGCCTCAACGATCAGCGTACCCTTTTCGCCGGCAATAGCCGCCATCACGGGGCGATCCGTCTCTTCGAACGGCGGCGTCCAATACACGCGCGGTGTGATTTGATTCATGATAAGTGCCTCTGCAGCAGCACGCACCGTTTCACTTCGACGCGCCATTGACGACCTCGGCCATGATCGCGACATCAGGAGCATTTTTCCATTGACGCTTTACCCAGCAAGTTTCCGCAGAACGTTCCAACGCTGGAAGATATTTTTTAGGGAAAGTTTCATCTACCATTACTTTGACCTCGATACGCTCCACCATACTGGTTTCTGTATTGGCATGATAAATAACACGCATATCTTCAATTTTTAAATCGCGCTTTTCAATAAAAGATAACACTGCGCTGCCAGTGCAGGCCGCAATTGCGCCGAGGAAATAACTGCCGGGGGTCATGTATTCGCCCTGACCGCCTTTTTCGACTGCGGCGTCTGTGCAAAAAGTATGCGGACCATACTGCACGTCCACCCGATGCCCCACACCCGGGAAAGTAACTTTCATTTCAAATTGTGAATTCATGCGCAAACCTCTTTTCAATAAAATCAACTGCGGCTATCATCACCGCAGCTTTGGTGTATCCATAAAAACAAAACCCCGGTAAGTCTACCATGACATAGCTGCGTTTCGCCGGGAACTTTGCGGATTCCAGAGTTTTTGCAGGAATTGCATTCAAAGATTGAATGCAATTGATGGAGAGACTTTGGCTACCCTTGATGGTCACAATACGTGTGTGTCAGGAGTTGCTTTCTCACCGGATGGTCGCATTTTGGCTTCTGTGTCTGTGGGCAAAGGTGTTAGACAGTTTTCCGGAAAGGAAGGACTGCCGATGTCTTGCTTCCCCGGATTGGAAAAATCACGAAAGATGTATGAACAGGATGACATTTGGCATCTTTTGTTTCGTGATTGAATAAAATTCGGTAAATTCGATTTGCGCCTCGCCCTAATTTTCTTTATAATAAATAGTGTCGTCTTTCTTTTTGCTGTTATTCAATACCGGTTGAACCAATGTTGAATACAATGAATGGGCAAAATAATTTAGTCAGGGGTCATCTTTTTTTTCGACGCGCTTCAAAATCTCCTTGTCTTCCTCAATTTCATTTCAGAAAGGGGTCCATAGACCATGCCGGACAATAAACCGGGAATTAAGGAATACCTTAATCGCACCCTGGAGGCCCTCTTGCCGCTGCTGGGGCTGCCCCTGGCGCTGTTACTGGGCGCCGTGATGCTGTTGGCCCTGAAAGTAAATCCGTTGACAGCCTACAGCGCTATGTTGGAAGGTGCAGTGGGAAGCGGGTATGCTATTTCAGTTACCCTGATCAAAGCCACGCCACTGCTGCTTGTCGGTCTGGGTATCGTCATCGCCTATCGCGGTGGTGTTGTTAATATTGGCGGAGAAGGGCAGTTGATCGTCGGCGCCCTGGCTGCTACGGCCCTGTCCATTGGGATGAGCGCCTGGCCGCGCTGGGCGCTGTTGCCCATGAGCCTGATCGTTGGCGTTCTCGCTGGCGCAGTTTGGGGCAGTGTGCCGGGATTGCTCAAATCCCGGATTGGGGTAAATGAAATCCTCAGCACCGTGATGATGAATTCCATCGCCCTGCAATTTTCCAACTTCCTGCTGCGCGGGCCAATGATTGACCCGGCCGAGCTTGAAGCCGGCACCCGTATCGCCCAATCGGCTTTGCTCCCCGAACAGGTCTGGCTGACCCGAATGGCGCCGCCGATCAGGCTGCACAGCGGGGCCATTCTGGCGGTGGTGATGGCATTCCTGGTTTATATTTTTTTGTGGCGCACCACGATTGGCTATCGCATCCGTGCTGTGGGTCTAAACCCGCATGCCAGCCGATACGCCGGTATTCCGGTACCGTTCTACCAGGCTTTGTGTCTCATTCTGGGGGGTTCCTTTGCCGGGCTGGCCGGGGCAGTAGAAGTGATGGGCCTTCATCACCGCATGATGGAGGGGGTTTCGAGCGGGTATGGCTTTTCGGGAATTGTGGCCGCCCTGTTCGGCAAACTGCACCCGCTGGGCGCCATCCCCGCCTCGGTGCTGTTTGGCGGACTGCTGGTCGGCGGCAACCAGATGCAGCGCGCCGTCCAGGTGCCTTCTGCCCTGATTGACGCCATCCTCGGCCTGGTCGTACTCTTCGTGGTGAGTGCCGATATTTATTCCCGAAAACGTGCCCGCAGGAGGGAAATCAATGGCTGAACTCTTTACACTTACCACCCTTTTTGGCATTCTCACTTCTGGCATCCGTCTGGCCACGCCATACCTGTACGCGGCCATTGGTGAAACTTTTGCCCAGTGCTCCGGGGTGCTCAACCTGGGGGTGGACGGGATTATGCTCATGGGCGCATACAGCGGTTTCTATGTCGCCATGAAAAGCGGCAACTTGTGGCTAGGGTTACTGGCGGCAGCCGTTACCGGCATTTTGATGGGATTATTAATGGCCCTGGTCAGTGTTACCCTGCAGGCACAGCAAGGCATCAGCGGCATCGGACTACAACTGTTCGGACTGGGGCTTTCCACATTACTGTTCAAAACCACCTTAGGCGGGGTTGAATCGATCGCAGGTTTTGCTCGAATCAAAATTCCCTTGTTAGGCGACATTCCCTACATCGGAGACGCTTTTTTCAATCACAATATCCTCGTTTACTGCGCATTTTTGCTGGTACCCCTTGCAAACTGGGTACTGAATCGCACCACTTTTGGCCTCAAGGTGCGTGCCGTAGGGCAGAATCCCAAAGCGGCCGATACCCTGGGCGTGAATGTAACCCTGATCCGCTACATCACCGTCACCCTGGGCGGCATGCTGGCCGGGATCGCCGGCGCATCCCTGTCCATCGCCCTGATCAACCTTTTCCAGGAAAACATGACCAGTGGGATGGGCTTTATCGCCGTAGCGCTGGTCTATTTTGGCAGCTGGCGCCCGATTGGCGTCATGTGGGGCGCCTTGCTGTTCAGCTTCATCAATGCCCTGCAATTGTGGATCCAGGTGCTGGGCATTCCCCTGCCATCGGATATCGCCGTGATGCTGCCCTATATTCTCACCATTCTGGCGCTGACCTTTGCCGCCAACCGGGCTTCAACCCCGGCAGCGCTCACCAAACCATTTGAACGCGGCGAAGCTTAACCCCGCCGGTATCCCAGTTGCCCCCAAATTTTAAGGAAAGGAAGGTAACCCCTCAAACTTATGATGCAGCCCAATTTGTTCAATTCTTCACATTCCTTAAGGAGAAGCAGAAATGAAAAAAAACTTGTTTAAGTTTGCTCTGATGCTGGTTGTGGCTGCCCTGTTTGTGGCAAGCTGTGCCCCCGCCCCCGTGGAAGAGGAGATGACTCAGGAACCTTTCCGCGTAGCGATTATCATGCCCAGCTCTATCACAGATATGGCCTTCAGCCAGTCCATGTATGAGGGTTTGTTAATTGTTCAACAAGAAATGGGCGGCGAATCAGCCATGGAAATCGCCTACTCTGAAGGCATGTTCAAGGTTCCCGATGCTGCCGCCGCCTTCCGCGACTATGCTGCCGAAGGGTATGATCTGGTGTTGGCCCACGGTTCGCAATACGGCACCTCCCTGGCGCAGGTTGCTCCCGATTTTCCCGAAACCAGCTTTGCCTGGGGAACCGCGCTGGATACATTCCAGGCAGACGGTATCACCAATGTCTTCGCCTACCAGGCAGAAGCGCAGGAAGGCGGCTACGTGCTCGGTACGATCGCCGCTTTGATGTCCAAAACCGGCCAATTGGGTGTGTCCGGCCCGGTGGAAGCGGGCGATGCCAAACTGTACGTAGACGGTTTCGAAGTTGGCGCCAAGACGGCCAATCCTGATATCGATGTCAACATCTCCTACACCGGTTCCTTCTCGGACGTCTCATTGATGGCTGCCGCTGCTGAAACCCATGTCAGCGCCGGCGCTGACATGCTGACCGGCTCCTCCCAGTCTGTGGTCGGCGCGATCGGCGTCGCCAAGGACAAAGGCGCCTACTGGTT
>Ga0334887_1003308_pt1 | contig 16228 bp, 13 predicted proteins | sample GraSluR1_MG_10_FD_207217 | JGI IMG/M metagenome (GOLD analysis project Ga0334887, IMG submission 207217) | Sludge microbial communities from methane-producing bioreactor in Wageningen University, Netherlands - Granular Sludge_18_07-R1 | ecosystem: Engineered > Bioreactor > Anaerobic >...
CGACGAATATCGCCTCGGTTCGTTGGGCAACCCGGATGGCGGCGTGCGCGAACAGGCGTTGGACCATATCCTGGAATGCTGCGATATCATGCGCAAGACCGACAGCGACGCCCTGAGCCTGTGGTTTGCCGACGGCACCAACTTCGCCGGGCAAGACAACCTGCGCGAGCGCAAGCGCCGCTTCGAGCAAGGGCTGGCTGCGGTCTATGACCACCTGCCCGAAGGCGGGCGCATGCTTATCGAATACAAGTTCTTCGAGCCGGCCTTCTACTCCACCGACGTCCCCGACTGGGGCACGGCCTATGCCTGGTCCATCAAGTTGGGCGAACAGGCGCAGGTCTTGGTGGACCTGGGCCACCATGCGCAGGGCGTCAACATCGAGCAAATCGTGGCCTTCCTGCTCGACGAAGGCAAGCTGGGCGGCTTCCACTTCAACAACCGCAAGTACGCCGACGACGACCTGATCGTGGGCAGTGTGAACCCCTACGAGTTGTTCCTGATCTACAACGAGTTGGTCACAGCTGAGCAAAGCGATGAGGCGCATCTCGCCGCCACGGCCAACAACGTCGCCTATATGATCGACCAGTGCCACAACGTCGAAGGCAAGCTCGCCCCCATGATCCTGTCGGTGCTCAACTGTCAGGAAGCCTACGCCAAGGCGCAACTTGTACAGCGCGCCAAGCTGGAGGAAGCCCGGCAGGCCGGCAATGTCCTTGAAGCGCACAACATACTCAACGCGGCCTACAAGACGGACGTCCGCCCGCTCTTGGCGCAGGTGCGCGAGGAGATGGGCGCCCCCATAGACCCGCTCGCCGCATACAAGGCCAGCGGCTATGAGGAAAAGATCCGCGCCGAGCGCGGCGTCCATGCATCCAGCGGCGGCTTCCAGTAGACGGCGCACCCGCCGAGGAGGGGAACAGATGAGCACACCTGCATCATTGGCTGAATTGGAGGCGCAGCTTAACGACTTCGCACCGGAAACGCGGGCCGCAGCCCTGCGCGAGCTGCTGCGCTTGCAGCCGCAGCGCCCGGTCGCCCCGGTCGAAGTGGCGAACATGCACTGCCACACCTTCTTCTCGTTCAACGCCTACGGCCACTCGCCCACGTCCCTGGCCTGGCTGGGCCGCCAACGCGGCTACAGGCTCATGGGCATCGTGGACTTCGACGTGCTGGACGGCGTCGACGAGTTCCTCGACGCCTGCGCGCTGACCGAAGTGTGCGGCAGCGCCGGCATCGAGACGCGCACCTATCTGCCCGAATTCGCCGGTCACGAGATGAACTCGCCCGGCGAACCCGGCGTGCTCTACCACATGGGCATCGGCTTCACGACGACGGACGTCGCCCCCGCAGCCGCGGTCATCATCAAGGAGCTGCGCGAGCAGTCCGCCCAGCGCAACCTGGGCCTGCTCGAACGCGTCAACGCCTACCTCGACCCGGTAAAGGCGGACTATGCGGCGGACGTGCTGCCGCTGACGCCTGCAGGCAACGCCACCGAACGCCACATCGTGACGGCTTACATGCGCGTAGCCGAGCGCGTCTACCCGGACGCAGGCGAGCGCGCCGCCTTCTGGTCCTCCCGGCTGGACCTGCCGCGGGACAAGGCCGAAAGCCTGATGCAGAACCTGCCCGCTTTCCAAAACCAGATCCGCTCGCGGCTGATGAAGAAGGGCGGCGTGGGCTACGTGCAACCGGGCCACGACACCTTCCCGCCTGTAGACAAACTGCACGACCTGATCCTGGCGTGCGGTGCGCTGCCCTGCGCCGCCTGGCTCGACGGTACCACCTCCGGCGAAGAACGCATGGACGGCCTGCTCGACCTGCTGGTCGGCAAGGGCGCGGTCGCGCTCAACATCGTACCCGACCGCAACTGGGACATCCCCGACCCGGCGGTGCGCAAGGTGAAGGTGCAGAAGCTCTACGAAGTCGTCGATCTGGCGCGCGCCCTCGACCTGCCACTCAACATCGGCACGGAGATGAACAGCTACGGCCAAAAGCTGGTCGACGACTTCGACGCCGAAGCGCTGCAGCCGGTGCGCCAGGACTTCATCGACGGCGCCTACTTCATCTACGGGCACACGGCCATGCAGCGCAGCCTGGGCATGGGCTTCCAGAGCGCGTGGGCCAAGGATCAACTGCCGGCGCGCGGCGAGCGCAACCGCTTCTACACGCGCATCGGCCGCTCCCTGCCGCCCGGCGCGCCCCTGCTGGAGAAGATCACGCCCGATCACTCACCGCAAGACATTCTGTCGCGGGTGGAGGATTGGTAGCGGCGGCGCGGTTTACGAGTCGATACTGAGTTGCACTAAAGCGAGAGGAGTCTCATCCGATGGCTGGCAAACTGGCCGAATATAAGAAGGCGAACGCCCCTCTGCCGGAAAAACATAGGCTTTGGCCGCTGTACGGGGCGGGCTTCGAAAACCTGGGCCTAAACGGCCAGATGATCGAGCGGCCCCTTCCCCAATACGGCCCCGACGAGTTGCTGGTGCGCCACGACGCCTGCGGCATCTGCTTTTCCGACATCAAGGTCATCCGCGCCGGACAGAATCACCCGCGCATCTACCGCAACATGCAGGAAGACCCGGTCGTCTTGGGTCACGAGGTGATCCTCACCGTGGCGGGTGTAGGCGAAGACCTGCGCGACCAGTACAAGATCGGCGACCGCTTCATCGTCCAGGCCGACATCTACGTGGGCGGCGTCGGCTACGCCTACGGCTACGAGATCCAGGGCGGCTTTTCGCAATACAACCGCATCGACCAGCGCGTGCTCAACGGCGACGGCGGCAACTACCTGCTGGCGGTCAAGCCGACCACCGGCTACGCCGAGGCCGCGCTCAACGAGCCGTGGGCCTGCGTCGAAGCGTCGTACATCGTGCAATACCGCACCGCGTGGAAGGAAGGCGGCGCGCTGTGGCTCACCGGCGACGGCCGCGGCGTCAGCCTGGGCGCCGCCATCAACTGGCACCCGGCGTCAGTCGTCGTCGACGCAACCGACGCGGACTTCGCACAAGACGCGCGCGCCTGGGCCGAGCAAGCGGGCGTTGCCGTGGTCGAGGAGGACGGCGAACGCCAGTACGACGACATCGTCGTACTGGGCAGCGACCCGGAGCTGATCGAGCGCGCCTTCGGACGACTGGCTAAGGGCGGCCTGTTCAACGTCGTCGCCGCGCAGCCCGCGCCGCGCCGCGTCCAGCTCGACATCGGACGCCTGCACTACGACAACCTGGGCGTCATCGGCACGACGACGACGGACCTGTCCGCGGCCTACCGGCCTATCCGCACGCAACTTAAGCTCGACGGCCTAGTCTGGGTGCTGGGCGCAGGCGGGCCGATGGGCCACATGCATTTGCAGCGCGCCCTGGAGATCGAACCGCAGCCGCGCAAGGTGGTCGCCACCAACCTGCACCTGCACCGCTTGCAGGCCGTGGAGGACAAGTTCGCCGGCACGGCGCGCAAGACAGGCGTGCAACTCGTCTGCCATTCGCAGGAATCCTTCCCCAGCGCCGAGGCGCATCTAGCCAAGCTGCGCCAGGAAACGGACGGCCGCGGCTTCGACGACATCGCCGTCATGGCCCCCAGCGTGCCCGCCATCGAGGCGGCTATGGATCTGCTGGCGGACGACGGCGTGATGAACGTCTTCGCCGGCCTGCCCCGCGGCACGATGGCGATGTTCGACATCAACGCCATTGTGCAGCGCGGCGTGCGCTTCACCGGCACCAGCGGCTCGTCCATCGAAGACCTGGAGCGCATGCTCTTCCTCACCGAGAGCCATGCGCTCTCCACCAACCGCTCGGTGGCTGCCATCGCCGGGCTGGAAGGCGTGCCGGACGGGCTGCGCGCCGTAGCCGAGGGACGCTTCCCCGGCAAGGTGGTGATCTGGCCCAACCTGAGCAAGCCCCTGCCGCTGACCACGCTGGAAGAGCTGAAGGACGTGCTGCCCTCAGTCGCCGCCAAGCTGGACGAAAACGGCAACTGGACCATCGAGGCGGAAGAAGAACTGCTGGAGTTGATGTTGTAGCCGACATATGCCTACACGGTCTGTTCGCCAAGTGTCTGTCATTCTGAAGCGAGCCTAAGCGAGCTGAAGAATCTTGCTGTACCAGAAGCAGAGACGTTTCGCTACGAGATGCTTCGTTTCACTCAGCATGACAGAGGCGCACTGCATGACACTGTGTGTATTTGGCGAACGAATCACTAATTTGGAAGCGTAAGCCTATGAACCCGCAGCCGTTGCTGGATCGAATTGCACTAGTCACGGGCGGCGCGCAGGGCCTGGGCGCGGCTATCTGCCTGCGGCTCGCCCAGGAAGGCGCGCATGTCATCGTGGCTGACCTCAACCTCGAAGGAGCTGCCAAGACCGCCGAGTCGGTGCAGGCCGAGACGGGCCGCCGCACCTCCGCCGTCGCCGTGGACGTGACCGACGAGGAGCAGGTGCAGAGCATGGTCGAGCATACAGTCGACGCGTTCGGCCGCGTCGACATCCTCGTCGCCAACGCCGGCATCGTCTTCTCGGGCCCGGTGTCCGAGTTCGACGCCGCGCGCTGGCGCAAGGTGATCGAGGTCAACCTCGTCGGCTACTTCCTGTGCGCCAAGCACGTCGCGCCGCTGATGGCCGAGCAGCGCAGCGGCGTCATCATCCAGATCAACTCCAAGTCGGGCAAGAAGGGCAGCTACAAGAACTCGGCCTACGCCGCCAGCAAGTTCGGCGGCATCGGCTTCACCCAAAGCCTTGCCCTGGAGATGGCCGAGTTCGGCGTGCGCGTCAACAGCGTCTGCCCCGGCAACCTGCTCGACTCGCCGCTCTGGGTCGATTCGCTCTACGAGCAGTACGCCCAACGCCTCGGCATCAGCGTGGAGGAAGTGCGCCAGCGTTACGTGGACCAGGTGCCCATGAAGCGCGGCTGCACCTATCAGGACGTGACCAACGTCGTCACGTTCCTCGCCTCGGACCAGGCGAGCTATATGACCGGCCAGGCCATCAACGTGACCGGCGGGCAGGAGATGGGCTGATCATGGGCCTAACCGGCACGCGCTCCTTCGTGGGTTTCGGCTTCGGCGCCATCCAGGCGGGCCTCTTTCTCTATGAGGCCTACCGGTCCGGCGCGTTCAATCGCCTGACCGTGGCGGAGGTGCTTCCCGGCGTCGTGGCGGACGTGCGCGCGGCCGGCGGCGTCTACGCCCTCAACATCGCCCACGCCGACCGCATCGAGTCTGTGCAGGTGGGGCCGGTCGCCATCGAGAACCCGGGCGTAGCCGAGGACCGTGAACGCCTCATCGCTGCTGTGGCAGCAGCCGGCGAGATCGCCACCGCCGTGCCCAGCGTGCGCTACTACGCCGGGCCGGGGCCGGACAGCCTGCACCGCATCCTGGCGGAGGGGCTGCGTCGCAAAGCGGCGGAGGGCGGGCCGCGCGCCGTCGTCTACGCCGCGGAGAACACCGCCAACGCCGCCGCGATCCTGGCGGACTGTGTGCTAGCGGAAATCCCGGCGCAGGAACAGGATGCAGTGCGAGCACAGGTGCGTTTCCTCGACACCGTGATCGCCAAGATGTGCGGCGTCCACGAGAATGCGCCCGACCTGGCCCCGATTACGCCCGGCGGCGGGCGGGCCTTCCTAGTCGAGGCTTTCAACCGCATCCTCATTTCGCGTATCGACTTCGGCGCGAAGATACCGTTTCAGCGGGGGATTGCGGTCTTCGAGGAGAAGGCCGACCTCGCCCCCTTCGAGGAGGCCAAGCTCTACGGGCACAACGCCGTGCACGCCATGGCGGCCTACCTCGCCATGCTGCGCGGCGTGGCGTATATGGCCGATCTGCGCGACCAGCCCGGCATGATGGCGCTGATGCACGCCGCGCTAGAGGACGAGTCCGGCGCGGCTCTGCTGCACAAGTACGGCGGGCTCGACCCCTTCTTTACGCCGGCGGGCTATGCCGAGTTTGCAGATGACTTGCTGGCGCGCATGGTCAACCCCTACCTGCGCGACACGCCGGAACGTGTCGGACGCGACCCGGCGCGCAAGCTCGGCTGGGACGACCGGCTGATCGGCGCCATGCGCATGTGCCGGGCCGAAGGCGTCATGCCGCGACGCTATGCGTTGGGCGCGGCCGCGGCGCTGCACGCCCTGGGCGCAGCGGAGGACCCGTCCGCAGCTTTGCGCAGCCTGTGGCGGAGCGCCCAGCCTGATCCCGCCGAGGAACAGGCCATCCTGGACCTGGTGCAGGCCGGCCTGGAGGAGCTGTCGCGCTGGCAGGTGGGAAAGTAACTATTCGCAGGATGCAGGACAAAACAAAATATCGCCCGAAATGACGTTCGATCCAACCGGGCAATCGGTAGCGGCGTCCGGGACAAACCGTCTAATATATCGAACACAAAACGCACACTCTAGATTTGTCTACCTGCTGGTACATAACCGGAGAGCAAAAATCATATGCCAAACGATCCCATTCTCGAACAGCTGATCTGGCTGTCCCATGAGCTAGGCCGCGAGGAGCGCCAGCTTGTCATCCTGGGCGAAGGCAACACCGGCGCGGCCTGCGACGACGGGACCTTCTGGGTCAAGGCGTCCGGCAGCCAGATGGGCAATATCGACGCCGGCGGCTTCAGCCGCGTGCGCATCGACGCCATGATGGAGTTGATGAAGAACGACCACATGGACGACGAAGCCGTGGGCAGCGCACTCATGCAAGCGCTGGTCGATCCCCAGCACCGGCGCCCGTCCGTCGAGACGTTCCTGCACGCCCTGTGCCTCCACGAAGGCGGCGCCAAGTGGGTAGCGCACACCCATGCCGTCTCGGTCAACGCCATCCTATGCAGCAAACTCGGCGCCGAGCCTTTCATGGGCCACCTCTTCCCCGACGGCATCGTGGTGTGCGGGCGGCATGTAGCCGTCGTGCCCTACGTGGACCCCGGCTTCCAGCTTGCCAAAGCCGTGCGCGACGAGCTGCGCCGCTTCCAAGACGCATACGGCCACTCGCCCAAACTGCTGCTGATGGTCAACCACGGCCTTGTCGGGCTGGGGCAGACCGCGCAGGAAGCGCTGAACATCAACCTCATGGCCGACAAGTGGGCCAAAGTCATTCAGCAGACATACGCCCTGGGCGGGCCGAACTTCCTGCCCGCGCAGCAGATAGAACGCATCGACAGCCGGCTGGACGAGCACTACCGCCGCCGGCAATTAGGCAACGGCTGACCCGCCCGCAGCAACGTTCGCACCTGACGCCCGGAAGCGCCTCTATGCAACACGCCATGCCGGATAAGCTATCAGAAGTCTTGCGCACCGAAGAGCGGCGCGAGCGCATCATCGAGGCGCTGCGCCAGAATGACGCGGTGACGGTCGCCGACCTGAGCGAGTGGCTGAACGTCTCCGATGTGACTATCCGCAAGGACCTCCAGCACTTGGAGGATCAGGGCTACCTGACGCGCGTGCGCGGCGGCGCCGTCTTTTCCGGTCGCGGCCAGCTTGAGCTGCGCTTCGCCGCCCGCCAGCAGATCTGCCTGGAGGAGAAACGGCGCATCGCGCTGCGCGCCGTCGAATATGTACGCCCCGGCGCCACCATCTACCTCGACGCCAGCAGCACTGTCTATCAGATGGCGCGGCTGCTGCGCAACCTGAGCGACCTGACCGTGGTGACCACCGGCCTCTACGCCGCGCTGGAATTGAGCTTCGCCCCGGACGTGACCACCATCGTGGTGGGCGGCATCCTGCGCCGCCAATCGAGCAGCGTGGTCGACCTGCTCTCGCCGGAGGTGCTGCGCCGTCTGCATGTCGACATAGCCTTCCTCAGTTGTCGCGGCTTCACCGTCGAACATGGCATGATGGAATCAGACCTGCGCGAGGCGCAACTCAAGCGCGGCATGGCCCTGACCGCTCAGCAGGTCGTCGCTTTGGCGGACCACACCAAGATGGGCGACGTCTTTATCGCCAGTTCGCTGCTTCCCGAAGAGATCGACGTTCTGCTGACCGATTCCGGCCTGTCGCCGGAACACCAGACCGCCATCGAGGAAGCCGGCCTGCGGCTGGAGATCCTCTAGGCGGTCTTCTTGCCCAATCGCGCAAAATATCTTCCTGGAGGCTGCTTGCATCCGAGAAGATTGGCTACCCAAAAAGACACCATTTTCAAGCCTCATCAAGGGGGGAGTACGTCTCATGCCGGCAACGACCAATTTCCTAGCCGCAGACCTGGGCGCGTCCAATGGGCGCGTGCTCTTGGCCCGTTGGGACGGCGCGCGCTTCGCCTTGCAAGAACTGCATCGCTTCCCCAACGGCCCGACCGCCGTCCACGACCGGCTCTATTGGAACGTGCTGGGGTTGTGGAGCGAGCTACAGACGGGGATGGCGCGCTACGCCGCCCAATACAGCGAACCGCCCGCAGGCATCGGCGTCGACACCTGGGGCGTGGACTTCGGCCTGCTCGACCGCGCCGGACGCCTGATGGGCAACCCAGTCGCCTACCGCGACGCCCGCACCAACGGCATCATCGACATCGCCTGCGCCGTCGTGCCCGCCGAAACCATCTTCGACATCACCGGCATCCAGTTTATGCAGTTCAACACGCTCTTCCAGCTCTACGCCATGCGACATGCCGGCGACCCGCAGCTCGATGCAGCCGAGACCCTGCTCATGCTGCCCGACCTGTTCCACTACTGGCTGACGGGGCGCAAGGCCGCCGAATATACCATCGCCTCCACCAGCCAGATGTTCGACGCCCGAGAGCGGCGCTGGGCCGCCGGGCTGATGGCGAAGCTCGACCTGCCCACGCGCATCCTGCCCCAGGTCGTCCCGCCGGGCACGGTCTTGGGCGAGGTGTTGCCGGGCGTGCTGGATGCGACCGGACTGGACGACCCCGTGCCGGTCATCGCGCCGGGCGGGCACGACACCGCCAGCGCGGTCGCCGCCGTGCCCGGCCTGGACGCGCGCAGCCTCTACATCTCCAGCGGCACGTGGAGCCTGATGGGCATGGAGATCGCCGAGCCGATCATCAACGAGCGGACGCGCAGCCTCAACTTCACCAACGAAGGCGGCGTGGATAACACGATCCGCCTGCTCAAGAACATCGCCGGGCTGTGGACGCTGCAGGAGAGCCGTCGCCAATGGCGGCGCGAGGGACAGGACTTCAGTTGGAACGACCTCACCAGCCAGGCGGAGCAGGCCGAGCCGTTCCGCTCGCTCATCGACCCCGACGCGGCCGACTTCCTCAACCCAAGCAACATGGTCGATGCCATCCGCGACTACTGCCGCAGGACGGATCAACCCGTGCCGGAGACGGTTGGCCAGGTGGTGCGCTGCTGCCTGGAGAGCCTGGCGCTGCGCTATCGCTGGGTGCTGAACGCGCTGGAGGAGATCACGGGGACGCAGATCGAGACGATGCGCATCGTGGGCGGGGGCAGCCAGAACCGCTTGCTCAGCCAACTGGCCGCGGACGCCTGCCGCCGCCCGGTCGTCACCGGCCCCGTCGAGGCGACCGCGCTGGGCAACGTCATGCTGCAAGCCATCGCCGCGGGCCGCCTCTCCAGCATCGCGGAGGGGCGCGAAGCCATCGCCGCCTCCATCGAGCAGGAGACCTTCGAGCCGGGCCCCGTCGCCGGCTGGGACGACGCCTTCGGGCGCTACGAGGCGCTATCGGTACGAGGGTAGAAAAATCAAGTCAGAATTGAATAGATTACACGAATTGCGCGAATGTCATTTTCGCTTCGTGCAATTCGTGTTATTCATGGCCCAAGAAGCTCGCCCCTCAGCCGATAGGCTCCGGCACTAGCTCATGGTGGGCGGTTTCCTCGTGGTATGCGTCTTTGCTCGCGCCATAGGGATCGACGTGCACGGTCACTTCGGAGAGGTAGGGCACAGCGTGAAACAGCCCGTGGCGCACATGCTCCGCGATGTGATGGCTCTCGACTGTGGTTAGCTCGGCGTCTACTGCGATGTACGCCTCGGCGTGCAGCCTGTGGCCCATCCAGCGCATACGCAGGCGGCGCAACTCGCGGATGCCGGTCTGCGCCCGGATCGACGCCTCGGCCGCATCCAGAATTTCCGGCTCGACCGCATCCATAAGGCGATACCACATCGTCACCGCCGCGTCCTTGGTGATAAAGAGAATGGCGATGCCGATCAGAATGCCTACGATCGGGTCGACCAGCGGATAGCCCAGCCACGCGCCGCCGACGGCGATGAGCACAGCCAACGAGGTGATTCCGTCCGTGCGCGCGTGCAGCCCGTCCGCTACCAGTGCGGCCGAGCCGATCCTGCGCCCCACTCGGATCTGGAGCAGGGCGACGGCCTCGTTGCCCAGAAAGCCAATGACCGCTGCAGCGGCGACCCACCCCAGGTTGGTAAGCGGCTCAGGGCGGATCAGTTTCTGGAATGACTCCCAGAAGATCACCCCGGCGCTGAAGGCAATCGAAAGCACGATGAAGACCCCGGCGATGTCCTCGGCGCGGGCAAAGCCGTAGGTGTAGCGCCGCGTGGCCGCGCGGCGGGCCAAGTAGAACGCGATCAGCAGCGGGACCGAGTTCAGCCCGTCGCCGATGTTGTGCACCGTGTCCGCCAACAAGGCGACGCTGCCGCTCATCCATACAATGATGATCTGCAACACAGACGTGCTAAAGAGCGCGGCCAGAGCCAGCCAGACCGTGCGAATACCCACTTCGTTGTGCGCCAGCGTCTGGTCGGCCGCCAGCGCCTGCTTCTGGCGGCTGTGGCCGTGCAGATGAAAGATCGTGTTGACCCAGCCCCAGAGACCGCCGCCGTGGTCGTGATCATGGTCATGCCCATGTATGTGCGCGTGGCCGTGCGGGTGCGAATGCTCGTGCGGGCGATCCTGTTCGTGGTCATGGTCATGATGACCGTGATCATGTCCGTGCGGATGATCGTGCGGATGATCGTGCGAGTGGGCGTGCGGCTGTTCGGTCATGGCGTCAGTCAACCTCGTTGCGAACCGGCTGCGGGATCGACGGATAGGGGTGGTCTGGCAAGTTGCGGCGCACGTGGTCTAGGTGGAAAAGCGCCTCGCGGAAAAGCGCAGCCACGTGGGCGTCGTCGATAGAATAGAAGACCTGGCTGCCGCTGCGGCGCGTACGCACGAGACGAATGGCGCGCAGCTTGGCCAGATGATGCGACACGGCGGAAGGCGTTACGTCGACGAACTGGGCCAGTTCGTTGACGCTGTACTCGCGCGCGGTGAGCAAATAGACGAGTTGCGCCCGCGTCGGGTCGCTGAGCGCTCGAAACGTCTCCACCACGTCCGCCAGCAGGTCGTCCGGCAGCGGTCCGGGTGCGCATTCGGCGGGATGCTCCTGGGTCATGGCGCTAGAGGCGGCCTTTCTATCAATGTCTGAGCAGATGCTCATATACTAATACAGACTCGCCCCACGCGCAAACTCGGCTCGCGCACCGAAAGGCGGCAGCGGGCCAGCCGCAAATTACGGACTTGCACCGCTACGCGTTCTATAGTACAACACCTGTCGCAAGCCCCCCGGCGTCGACGCTCCCTATACCCCCCAACCGTAGCCGTACAGTCTTTCACAGGAAAAGGAGAATGCATCATGGGCGACAATATCGTATTCTTTGCCTGGAACCGTCCAATTCCCGGCCGAGAGCAGCTAAGCGCAGCGCATTTCCAGGACTTTTTGCAGTACTTGGGCGGGCTGCAACAGACCGGCGCAATTCAATCGTTCGACGTGGCTCTTCTCAACAACCACGGGGGCGACATGAACGGATTCTTTTTGATCAGAGGAGAGCCCGCCCAGATTGCTTCTCTGGTAACGAGCGAAGCGTGGATGACGCACATGACCCGTGCCAGCCTGCATCTTGAGGGTTCAGGCGCCGTGACAGGAGCGACAGGCGATCTGGTAATGGAGAGGATGGCCCTGTGGACTAGCTTGATCCCGTCGTGAGATTCGGACGGCCTTCGGGCGACGCGTTTACCTGCCGAACCAAGCGGCCAACCATCTCTGAAAACAAGAAATCCGCCGTTTGGGCGGGTTTCTTGTTTTCGGCCAATCTCGTCAGAGCGGTCGCGCAGGCGCGATTACTTCACGGCATAGCCGGCGATGTGCGGGCCGAAGGGGCCGGCAGACACGCGAAAGCGTTCGATCTCGACAGAGCGAAAGCCGGCGAGGGAGATCGCCTCCCATGTCCGGCGGTCGGGGCGGCAGCCATCGGCGACAAGGCGCCACGCCGGCGCCAGTGCATGTTGGACGCGGAGCAGGGTCGTACCCTCCGCCGCGGCCACATGCTCGATAAAGACGAAGCAGCCGCCCGGCTTGAGCACGCGCCAAACCTCACGCAGCGCACGGGTTTGGTCGTCTACCGAACAGAACACCAGTGTGCTGACCACGTGGTCCACGCTGTCGCCGGCAAAGGGCAACGCCTCGACCGTGCCGGCGTGGAGCTCGATCTCCAGCCCCAGCCGCCGCGCTTCCTTCTCCAGATAGCCGTTCATATGGCCGTTCGGCTCGACGCCGATCCAGCGCACGCCCGGCGGGTAGTAGACCAGATTCGGCCCCGTGCCCGGCCCGATCTCGACCACTGTCCCGTGCAGCCCGCCCAACAGGGCGCGTTTGCGTTCGGCCAGCAGCGCGTCGTGTCCCGCGGCGATACTCGCCATACCCCAGGCATAGATCAGTTTCCACGGCCCGCGCTTCGCCCGCAGCGGTTTTCTCTCCGTCGGCCCAGTGTCCATCCGGCCAATCTCCCTTACGCCGGCCATGCTCGCGCCCAACTACGCCCCGTTACAGTGCGATTCGCCCTCTCCACGCTTGGGCAAGCGCTCGTTTCCGTCGATAATGAACGGAACTGAAAGGAACTGCAACCCGCCGCAAACCGCCCAAGGAGGCTTTATCGTGAGCCAAGCCGAACCGATCGTCCTCGAGACCGAGCGACTCTACGTCCGTCCGTGGCGCGCCGGTGATATCGACCCCATGCGCACCCTCTTCACCGACCCGCAAGTCGTGCGCTACCTCAAGGACGGCAAGCCCTGGTCTGAGGAGCAGATCGCAGAGTTGGTGCGCTTCAACATAGATCAGCGCAGCGGCTGGGAGCCCGGCTTCTTCAACTGCCCGCTAGTCCTGCGCGACGGCGATGTCGTCGTCGGACGCGTCGGCATCAACCCGCTGTGGGACGAACACGGCAACGTCGATTACGGCGAGCCGGAACTCGAATGGGACTTGATCCGGTCGTACTGGGGGAGAGGGTTGGCGACGGAGGCCGGCCGCGCCCTGCTCGACTACGGCTTCAACGTCGCCGGCTTCGACCACCTGATCGCGTTCGCCATGCCGGAGAACAAGGCATCCCTGCGCGTGATGGAGAAGATCGGCATGCACTACTGGAAGACCGCCCCCTTCCGCAACAAAATCATCACCTTTTACCGGCTGGAACGGCCCGCAGGCTGACGCAAGTTCGCGTCGATTGTCTTCCCGCCGTAGCCCGCGACATCTCTGCCGCCGGACGCTTTCCCTGTGAAGTTTCGCTTTTGTGTTTTTGGCGGCGCGCAGGCGCAATCCAAAGGGCTATCCCAGGATCGTCATGCCGGAAGGCGGCAGTTCCACCTGCACCACAGCACGACCGCCGTAATGGCGCACTACGACAGATTGGCCGGCAGGGGGGTTGCACAGCTCGTCGTCGCTCCAGTCGCTACGATAGAGCACGCGCATCTCCGAGCCGTCGGGGTGCAGGTTCGCGTCCACGGTGATCTCCGCGCTGCGGCCCTGCGTGATGTTGGTGTTGAGCGCCATCAGCACCTCGGTATCGAAGAGCACCTGGCTCCACGCCGCCATCTCGCCAGGCCCGTAGATGCCGAACGAATGCTCGCCGGAAGCGGTCTCGCGCGGGTAGAAATGGCCGCGGCGCAAGGTGCGCCCGATCTGATCGGGGCGGTTGCGCAGGCGGGCGATGGCGGCGATACGCAGATAGGTCGGGTGCTTCGGGTTGAAGAAATGGCAGCCCTGCGCGCCAAATGCGCCGAAATCGCCGCCGAACATGGCCTCGCGCACATAGCGATCCTCGGCGTAGCGCCGCGGCTCTACGTCATAGTCGTGGTACGCCTCGGAGCCGTCAAACGCCTGTTCGGTACCGTAGTAGATTGCGGGGATGCCCGGCAGGGTAAGCTGTACGCCGGCGGCGTGCGCCGTCTGCCACGCCAAATTGGGCGCGCGCGTCTCCGCGGCAAAGCGCGCCTTGTAGGCGCGCGAGGACATGTCGTGGTCGTCGAGGATGGCAATGAAATAGCGGCCCAGTTGGCGGTAGGTTGCGCCTAGCGCCGGCTGCGTATAGAGGGCGAAGAAATCATTGGGGTGGCGAATCCCCTTCACCAGGTCGGCCAGCCGGTTGGGATACTCCGCCAAGCCCAGCGCCGCGTCCAGGTTGCGCTCCAGCAGGGCCGCCGAAGTGGGCGCGGCGCCGTCCTGGCTAATGTCGCCGGCCAGGAGAAAGTTGTCCTTGCCGACGGCCTGGGCATATTCGTGGATGGCGATGCAGAAACGCCGCGCTTGTGCGATCGGCACATGCTTCACCGCGTCGACGCGGAACCCGTCGCAATCGGTCACCGCGATCCAGTATTGGTAAACGTGGATCAGCGCGCGCAGCACATCCTCGCGTTGCAAATTGAGGTCTTTCAGGTCATAAAAATCGCCGCGGCGGTATTCCGCATCCGGGTTGAGTGAATCTTCCTGGTAGCCTGCCGCCCACTGGCTAATCTGGCCGACGCGTGTATACCACTCCGGGTTCTGAAACTCGACAGGCCAAACACCGTCTTCCAACGTGCGCGGGACCGGCACGCTTTGCCCCGTGGCCGAACGCCAGCCGTGGATGGCGTAGCGCGGCGCGGCGCGGTAGGGCATCGAATCGCGGGGCGAACCGGTCTCCTCGTGCACATAAAAGAAGTTATTGCCGCTGTGGTTAAAGATTACGTCGAGGATGACGTACATGCCGCGGCTGTGGGCTGCATCCACCAGATCGCGCAGATCTTGGCGCGTGCCGAAGCGGGGGTCGATTTCTAGGAAGTTTTGGATGCCGTAACCGTGATAGGTTTCCAGATCGGCGCGCTGTTTCCAGGGCGGGTTAAGCCAGAGTGTCGTCACCCCCAATCCCTGTAAATAGTCGAGCTTGCTCTGGATGCCGCGGATCGTCCCGCCCACAAACTGCGTACCGGCCCGCATCCACGCCGCCTTGTCTTCGGCATGATATTGGCCGGGATGCGTCGGATCAAAAAGCGGACGCTGGTCTTCACATTCGTCGCTGAAACGATCCGGCAGCAACTGGTAGAGAATCTGATCGCGCCAATCAACCGGACTCGGGTGAACCGGCCCGCGCGGGGTAAGGTCAGCTTCGGCTAATGTGCGAGGCGCAGACTGCTCAATCCGTGTCGGCATGGCAAATCCTTCTCCCGTCTAGCGGTTATGGATAGTTCACATCAGTTGCGGCCTGTTGTGCGTCGCAAACCGCCCCAAAACGGACTCATCTATTATACACAGTGAACAGACAAAGCCTGCATTCTGCCATGCAGCCTGCCTGCACGACGGTGCATCGCCGCATAAACGTGCGGACACAAGCGTTGTGTCCGCACGCGGTTCCCCATAAACTTGTGCCGCTCCTTACCCGTGCACCGGACGCGCTAGCGGGCTAACTGCGCCGCCTGCGCGATCCACTCGGCGAAATCAACCTTCTGCCACCCGGCCGGCTGCACAATCTGTTCCAGCTCCTCCGGCGTAAGCTGCGCCAGGGCCGCAAAGGTCGTGATGCCCGCGGCCTGCAATGTCTCGGCGAACTTGGGGCCAATGCCCTTAATGACCGTGAGGTCGTCCGCGGCGGCGCCTTGTGCAAATACTGGCGCTTCGGCCGCCATCTCTGCGGGGATTTCTTCAGCCGGCGCTTCCATCACAGCCTCTTCCACCGCTTCTTCGACTGGCTGGACGACAGGCTCGGCGGCGAATTCTTCCGCCACAGGCTCCTCGACGACATGCGCGGCGGGAAGTTCCTCGGTCACAGGCTCTTCGACGGCGAGTTCTTCCTCCGGCGGAATATAGGCGGCTTCGGGCGCAGGCGCCAGTTGTTCCGCCTCTTCCACCGCGGCGGCAGCCGCCACAGCCACAGACGGAGCCGCACGCTCAACCAATGCGCCCTCCTCTACTGCAGGCGCAGAGGCCGTCTCGCCCAGACGCCGGTTGCACTCAGCCAACTCGCGCTGCAACTGCTCGACTTGCCCCGTCAGGCTGTCGTCGAGGCGGCGCTGCAACAACCAG
>Ga0334887_1003309_pt1 | contig 16225 bp, 15 predicted proteins | sample GraSluR1_MG_10_FD_207217 | JGI IMG/M metagenome (GOLD analysis project Ga0334887, IMG submission 207217) | Sludge microbial communities from methane-producing bioreactor in Wageningen University, Netherlands - Granular Sludge_18_07-R1 | ecosystem: Engineered > Bioreactor > Anaerobic >...
GCTCGGCGCGGCCGACCCCGCAGGGATCATCGCGCGCCGTCGGGCTGTGCTCTATCTGTACACGTTTACATACCGACACGTCAACGGATTCCGCCGGTGCCGGAGGCGTCTCGGGTGGCGTGACGGTGGGTATCCTCGCGGTACGCGACGACGGAGGGAGCGGGCGATGGGGGGAGAGGCCCGCCGGCCGACGATCCGTGACGTGGCGAGGATCGCGGGAACCTCGTACGCCACGGTCTCGCGCTACCTGAACGGACGGTCGTACGTGTCCAGAGCCGCGGCGGAGGCGATCGAGGCAGCGATCCACCAGGTGGGGTATGCGCCGAACCGTTCGGCGCGATCCCTGGTGAACCGGCAGGCCCGGGCGATCGCGTACGTCGTTCGGGAGCACCCGGATCTCTTCTTCGCCGACCCCAACCTCGGTCGGATGACGATCGGCGCCAATGCGGCGCTGGCGGATGCCGGGTACCAGATGTTCATCGTCATCGTGGACACCCCCGAATCGACCGGGCGGGTGGCAGAGCTGGTTCGCGGGGGAGTGGTCGACGGCGCCATCCTGGTGGCGATGCACGTGGACGATCCGGCGGTCCCGGCGATGGCGGAGTCGGGGACGCCGCTGGTGACGGCGAGCCGTCCCGTGGCGGCGTGCCAGATCCCGTCGGTGGACACGGACAACACCGGGGGCACCGCGGCGATCACCTCGATGCTGGCAGCCACCGGTCGGCGGCGGATCGGGGAGATCCACGGGCCGGTGGAGGCCCCGGTGTCGACCTTGCGGCACACCGGGTTCGTGACGGCGCTGGGGGAGGCCTTCGATCCGGGTCTGGTGGTGACCGCACGTGGGTGGACGGCCGAGGAGGGCGCGGTGGCCATGGTCGAACTGCTGGCCCGGGCCCCCGACATCGACGGCGTCGTGGCGGCCTCCGACCTGTTGGCGGCCGGCGCCCTGGACGTGCTCGGCTCCCGCGGGCGCCGGGTTCCTGGGGACGTCGGCGTCGTGGGCTTCGACGACGCCGCGGCGGCGTCGAGGACCCGGCCGCCGCTGTCGACGGTCCGCCAGGACGCGGCCGAGACCGGGCGTCGGATGGCCGACCTCATCGTCCGGCAGGTGCGGGGCGAGGATCTCACCGGCCATCACGAGATCGTGCCGGCGCGGGTGGTCTGGCGGGAGTCGGGAGGCCGGTTGCCGGACAACCCTGCGGCCGGCTGAGGCGCGCCCGATGGGGCGACGCCGTCCGCACTAGGCTCAATTCCATGCCCATCATCACCAAGCAGCTCGGCGATCTCCGCCTCGACGAGCACACCCTCACCGTCCCGCTGACCACCGATCCCGACGATGCCCGGACCATCGACGTCTTCGCCCGCGTGGTCACCCGGCCCGGCGGTGAGAACCTCCCGTACCTGCTCTTCCTGCAGGGCGGACCCGGACACGAGGCGCCTCGGCCGTCGCGCGACCCGCTGCGGCCGGGCTGGCTGGCCGTAGCGCTGGAGCGCTACCGGGTGGTGATGCTCGACCAGCGCGGGGTCGGACGTTCCACCCCGGTCGGCGACACCATCCTGACCGAACAGACCACGGACGAAGTGGTCGAATACCTGACCCACCTGCGGGCCGACGGGATCGTCCGCGACGCCGAGGCCCTGCGCGACCACCTCGGGGTGACCACCTGGACCACACTGGGCCAGTCCTTCGGCGGGTTCACCACGCTGCACTACCTCTCCACCCACCCGGAGTCGATCGACCGCGCCTTCCTCACCGGGGGGCTGTCGGCGATCGGGCGTTCTGCCGATGACATCTACGCGGCCTGCTATGCGAAGGTTCGGGTTGTCGTCGAGGCGTACTACCGGCGCTTCCCCGAAGACCGCGAGGCCATCCATGGCCTTCTCGACCTGGCAGCGGCGGGAGAGGTGGTGCTGCCCGACGGCGAGGGCGTGTCCGTCTCCCGGCTGCGCAGCATCGGGCACCTGCTCGGCGACGACAACGGCTGGTACGCGCTGCACAGTCTGCTCGATCACGACCCGGGGTCGAACGTGTTCCGCCACGACCTGGCCGCGCTGCTCCCGTTCACCGGACGAGACCCGCTCTACTTCGTGCTGCACGAGTCCTCCTACGCCGACGGGGTGACCACCGGCTGGGCGGCCGACCGGATCGAGCCCGAGGAGTTCCGCGCCGACCCGACGCTGCTCACCGGCGAACACGTACGCCGCGAGTGGCTCGACACCGTCCCGGCGTTGCGGCCGTGGAAGGACGTGGCACTGGCCCTTGCCGAGCATCCGTGGCCGAAGCTGTACGACGCCGACGCGCTGGAGGCCTCCGGTGCGCAGGGGGCGGCGGCGATCTACGTCAACGACATGTACGTCCCGGTGGAGTTCTCGCTGCAGACCGCGGCGCATCTGCCCGGCATCCACCGCTTCGTCACCAGCGAGCACGAGCACAGCGGTCTGCGGACCAGCGACGGTGAGGTGCTGGCGCACCTGTTCGACCTGGCGGACGGGCGTCGGTTGCGCTGACCGGCGTCGTCCACCCCGGGCCTGACCCTCACCCGCGCGGCTGTGCTGGAGGATGAGCGCATTTGCGCGGGCGAGGACCAGGCCGAAACCAGCCACCGATGCGCCCGGGAATTCCTCGTTGACATCCCCGGGATCTTTGCTAGGCTTCTTTCGTCGGCACGGAAGTGGTGCCGCAGCTATCCGACGAACAACGAGTGACCCGAGAGGAGGGGGGACTGTGATGATGATTCAGAAGCTCGATAATCGCGAGTGGACCGACGGCGCCTATGCGCTGTTCCTCGCCCCTTCGGTGCGGCCGCTGTTGTCGTCGCCGGTGGTGGCGCCGGTGCGGTCCCCCCGTCTGGATGGTCGGGACCCTCGCGACGTGCCTGTGGGAGGCCTGCTCTGAGCTGATCGACTGAGAGCGCTCAAGCCGCCCACGGGGTCCGTCGGACACCTGTAGGCGGCTTCTTTCTTGTCCGGTGACGCCGGAAGAATATGTCGCGATCAGTGTCCGTCGGCCCCGATGCCAATCGTGTTCGAAATGCGCTGGAGTGCGCCCTCGAACACGTGCCGAATCCATGATTGCCGGCGTTGGTGAGGCAATTGTTCGGCCCGCCTGACGGAAATTCAGGCGTCCTTCGGGACCGTAGGGGTTCGAATCCCTCCCATCGCACGCCCACTCAACCGACCCGAAAGGAACACGCATGTCCCACGACGTGCTGGAGACCGTGGTCGCCCGCAGGAGAGCCGTGGCCACTCCGCCGGACGACCCCCCCTCACCCCCGCGACGGCGCCATCGACGGGCCGCCGGAGTCCTCGCCCTCGCCCTGCGTGTGCTGGAGGCCATCTTCGCCGACGACCTGTCGGATGCCATCGACCGGCTGCCCGATCACCGGAAGGCCCGCGACCTGGCGGCCCAGTACGGCGTGATGCGGGGGTTCAACCGGTAGCGGAGGAGGTGAAGGCCGAGGACCGATGGCGCGGACTCGGCGGGGTGTCAACTTGACGTTTTGCGGCGCGCACCCGCAGGCTTGTGGCACGTGCCCCGTACAGGGGCACGGTGCTCACACCCTACTGATGCCGGTTCGGCGATCGCGGAGTCGGGGAGAGGATCTGGAGATGGCGGTGACGACCGCGCCCGTGGTGCTGCTCAACGCCTCCTGGGAGGTGCTCGGCCTGGTGTCGACGCCGCGCGCCATCGGCTTCCTCGTCACCAAGCGTGCGGAATCCGTCGCCTCCGACGACGTCGAGATCCGGTCGGCGGTGGTGGCCTTCGAGGCTCCGCTGGTGGTTCGGCTCACCGAATACGTCAAGGTGCCACGGCGGGCTCTGGAGCTGCCCTGGTCCCGCCGGGGCGTCCGGCGCCGCGACGGCAACACCTGTGCCTACTGTGGTGGCCCGGGCTCCACGGTCGACCACATCGTGCCGCGTTCTCGAGGCGGGCGCGACGAATGGCTCAACACGGTGACGGCCTGCTCGGACTGCAACGGGCGCAAGGGCAACCGCACCCCGGAACAGGCCGGCATGCGGATGCTCTTCCAGCCCACGATTCCCACTCGGACCGGGGTGCTGCTGCATCGGATGTCGGATCGGCAACGCGAGGCGCTGGCGGGTTTCAGCGTCCGGGGGGCGGAGGAGACCGACACGTACGTCGGGCAGCGGTACGGACACCTGGCGTCCGGATCGGCGGCATAGGCCGTTCTGCGACCTCGCCCGCACCCGCGACGTGCCGCAAGGTGCGGGCGAGGCCACAGCAGGAGTCAGCGGACCTTCTCCCAGGCCCGTGCCCCGTCCGTCGGCTGCAGCCCTCGGCTGCGCCGGGTGGCCCGCCAGGTCGCCCCGTCGTACTCCACTCGGTCACCGGGCAGATAGGTGGTGGACGCTTCCCAGGCTTCGAATCCGTTCACCTGGATGCGCAGCGCGCCGGTATGGGTGTTCTGCGCCAGCACCTCGATGGTGGTACCCGTGCCGGCGACGTGGGTGGATCCGGCCGGATTGTCCGGATCGTAATACGCCTCCGCGTCGGTGTCGTCGAAGATCGAGACCGCCGGCAGTGCCGGCACCGACAGGGTTGCTGTGCCGTCCGTGGTCTCCTTGGTCAGGTTCAGCGGATCGGTCGGGCCCAGACCGAAGGTGGCGTCCCGGCCCTGCAGGCGGACGCGGGCCGCCGAGCCGTCCGACCATGACTCGGCCTGCGGATGGGCATCGATCGGCAACGGTTTGGTCGCCGTTGGAATCTGCTCTCCGCCGTTGCTCGGCAGGTTGGTGGCATACCAGATCAGCAGCCCGTCCTGGTACGGGTAGTGCACCACACCGCCCGAGTTCGTCACGGCCTGGTTGAACTCGTACGGCCCAACCTTCAGCATCTGGTCAAAGCCGCCGTAGGTGCGGTTCTCGGCGATGTAGAACCGGTCGTAGGTCTTCGCGATGCTGCCGTTCTCCACCACCGTGAATCCGTTGAGTGACCAGCCTTCGAGCCCGTCGTCGACGTCGCCGGCGAGTACGTCGCCGACGGCGATGTCGTCCACCTTGAACCCGAGGTTCGTCGTTCCCCCATCAGTGATGTAGTGGAAGCGCACCTGGAGGTTCCGACCGGCGTACGAGGACAGATCGGCGGACAGATCGACCCATCGGTTGCCGGCGTCGCCGGAGGAGCCCGTGACGCCTTGGCCGAGGTTCACCCCGTGAGGATCAGTGGCGGAGGACAGGTTGGTGGGGATGCGGTGGACGGCGTCGTCCTCGGTGACCACTTCCAGGTAGGCGTAGTCCCAGTCGGCTTCGATGTCGTAGGCGACCTTGGCCGTCAGCATGCCATCATCAGGCACGACAAACGATGGGCTGGTGACCGAGGCGGACAGGTTGTCGGCCCGGCCGCCGTACAGGTAGGAGGTCCCCGAGTAGGGGTTGCCGATCTCTGTGGTACTGCTGACGCCGGGTGGGAGGTTCACCACCACGGCCTGCGCCTTCGAGGTCGCGTGGAAGGCCGGCCCCATGTCGACGGTCGCCCTGTCGCCGGCTTCCACGGTCACGAAGTCGGACCACCCGAGTTCGAGTTTGGACAAGGCGTCGAGCCCGCCGGGAATCGTGCCGATCTCGCCATCGCCCCGCCCCAGCCAGCCACCCTGGGCCATCGTGGACCAGAAGCCGGCGCCCTCGAAGTAGTCCGGCAGCCCGAGGTCGTGCCCGAACTCGTGGGCGAAGACCCCGAGGCCTCCGTTCTCCGGCTCGATGGTGTAGTCGAGGATCCACAGGTCGGTGTCGCCGATCCGGATGCCGCCGGACTTGTTCCAGGACGGCCCACCCCCCGAGGACCAGCCGACCCACCCCCGGTGGGACCAGACCGACCAGGCCGGTCCGCCGGCTTCCTGGCCGATTCCGGCGTGGACGGTCTGGAAGTGGTCGATGTATCCGTCCGGCTCGTCGAAGTCGCCGTCGTCGTCGTAGTCGTTGCGATCCCAGACATCGAACGACTTCAGGTACTCGGTGATCTCCTCGGGGGTCTTCCCAGAGGCAACCTCCTGGTCATACCAGATCTGGGCGGCGTCCTTGAGGATCCGGCCGGTGTCCGCCCAGTACCCCTGCCCACTGTGGGGCAGCGTCAACCAGTCGCTGACGGCGCCCGAGATGTCCAGTCGCCCGGAGGACTGTTCCTGGTAGAACGTCTTGAACGAATAGTCGTCCTTGCCGTCGGCGAAGAACAGTTCCTGGTAGTGCTCGGCGGAGTAGTCGGCCGTCCAGGTGGTCGAGGTGTTGGCCTCGTCGGGTTCGGGGATCTCGTTGTGCAGCGGCCCCTCCTGGCCGTACTCCACCAGGAACGTCAAGAGCCGGGCATCGTCCTGGGTGCCGTACTCCACCCACTTGCCGGGGGAGACCTCCACCGCGCGGGAACCGCCACGATGCTGGACCTTGGCCTGGCCGGTGATGACCTTGCGCGCCACATCGCGCTTCGCCGTCTCCCGCTTCGTCTCGTTCGGGTTGGTGGGGAGGTCAGGTGACGCCTTGCCGTCCTGGCCCGGCGACGTCTCGGTGGCGATGCTCGTCATGGCGGACACGTTCGGGGAGGCCTGGGCGCTCACCTGCGTCAGCGCGCTCGCCGTCAGCGCCAGGAGGACCGCGGCGACCGGTGCGCCGAGGTGTTGTCTTCGCACGTTCTCTCCTCAGAGGGGGAATCGATGGATATCCGGGGCGGCGGCGGGATTGCGGATCGAGAGTCGAGTGACGCCTACCTTGTGTCCGTACGGTGCCGCCAGTCATCGAACGTAGGGAGGGGCCCGGGAGCATGGGTTTCGGGCGTTCGCCAGTTATGTAACATGTGACATCTGATACAGAAGTGCATGGAGTAGCGCAGATGGTGGCCGGCCGGGGTGCTACACGGTCGTCCCGGAACGCGCCGTTGACCGTCGCCCTGGTTCACGGTCCTGTGGGCCCGGTCGGACGCGATTGGCTGACCATGGCGACACCGCTCGATGCCATCCCGCATTTGCTGCGCGAAGCGCGCCCGGGGTCTGGCCGGTCGATGAAGCTGTGTATCGGACTCGTCACGCAGGCGTCACGAAAAGCCATGTGATAGGTAACACGTCACACGATAGCGTCCTGACCAATCCGGCCGGAGCGGGCTGAGGAAGACGATCCGGCACACCACTGCGGCGTACGGCCCTGGGCCGGCGCCCGAGGGAAGGAAACGGCGTGAGACGAAGAAGACTCTCCTCGGCAAGACGATGGGTGACAAGACGATGGGTGATCGGTCTGGTCACCATGGGACTTGTCCTGGGCACCATGAGTGTGCTCCCGGCCCGGGCGGGGGACACGATCTCGGCGGGAGCGGACGGTTCGGTGGCCACGGATCCGGGCTTCGACGGCCCGCAGGTCACGCAGGTGCGCCTTCTGACCGAGGGCGATTTCCTCGAGGTGCACTGGGATCGGTACGTCGATGAGAACGCGGCTGTCGACCCGGCCAATTTCGTCCTGAAGAATGGCGACACCGTCATCCCGCTCGTGCCGAAGGGAACTGGCTCCACCGACACCATCTTCTTCGACAAGAAGAACAAGCAGATCGCCGCCACCGCTGCCAACAGCATGGAACGGCTCGACGATGACGTGCACTTCTCCAGTATCCGGTTCAACGTCTCGCAATCGGCGCTCGACGACTCGAAGGGCTACACGCTGCAGATCGCCGGATCGAACATCCTCGACGAGGACGGACGGGCGGCCGAGGACGCCACGTACGCCGATGTGCCGCATGTGGACTTCTACACCCAGCACGTCACGACGACCAGCGGGATCGTCATCAAGGCGGATCCCACCGTCGACGCCGGGTCATTACAGATCGCCGGCCGGATGGTCGACGCCGAACTATCGGCGATGCCGCAGGTGGCCGCCAACATGGCGTCCCGGCACGCATCCTTGGCCGTGTACAACCCGCACCACAACGTCTACTTCATCCCCGAGCACCGCTACGGCTATTCGTACACGATGTATGACGTCGAAGGTTACGGCGGCAATCAGTGGAACAACAACGTGTCCTCGATCGCCGAGCGCAACATCCTGCGAGTGCGGGACGGGCGATTCGGTTCGCTGGGCAACACGGCCTATCCGAACGAGAGCATCCTGTTGCACGAGTTCGGGCACTGCATCCTCAGCACGGGTATCGACCTGCTGCCCGACCAATCGATCCGAAACGCGTACGACGAGGTCTACGCGAATGCCAAGAAGAAGGGGCTGTGGCCGAACACATATATGATCACGAACCGGGACGAGTTCTTCGCCACGCTGATGGCGATCTGGTTCGACGTCATGGCCGAGAAGCCGACGTACGACGGGGTCCGCTCGCCGATCAACTCGCGTGCGGACCTGCAGGCGTACGACCCAGTGACGTACGACTTCCTGGCCGACCTTCTGCCGGCGGACAATCCGCTCCCGGCCCCTTGGGATGAGCCTGCCCCGGACGAGTATCACGAGGGCAAGGTCGAGCCGCCGGTGTTCGACGGTGTCGCGATCGACGACCCGGATTTCGACTCCGATGTCTTCCACGTCGAAGGGTCGGTCAACGCATCGACGTTCGGCCTGGAGCAGTACCAAGGCTCCAACCCGCTGGCCGGTGGAGCGTCCATCTGGTGGCTCTATGCCAGTGATGGCGACGCGGCGGCAGCCAACTCCTGGCGGCTGCGGCCGGTCACCGAAGGCGTCTACCAGGTCGTCGTGCCGGACGGCTCGACGGCGTTGACCGCCGAATCGGCGACCGAGGTGACGTTCGCGGTGCACGCGCCGGACGCGGAAGACCCCGCCCAGCAGTGGCGGTTCGTCGAGGATCCGACCAGTGACGACCACCCCTACGACGGAAAGCTGATCAACGTCAAGTACGGCGCCGCGCTGACCTCGCAGAACAAGAAGGCCAACAACGGAAACCCGGTCGTGCTCACCACCCGGGCCGACGCCGTCTCGTGGGCGTTGCGCGACACCACCCGGACGAAGGCGGACGGGAAGCGGTCCTTCATTTCGCCGGTTCCCGATCAGCCCACGGAGCCCGCTTGGGACGACGCAACGACGTACGAGTAGGGTGATCGGGTCCGCTTCGGGGGCTCCGTCTGGCAGGCCTCGTGGTGGACGCGCGATCAGGAGCCGGGGGATCCGTACGGGCCGTGGCAGGAGATCGTGGCAGGCCCGGATGGCGTCGCGGTGTGGACCGCGAGCCGGATCTTCATGGCCGGTGAGCGGGCGACCCATGACGGGACGACCTACGAGGCGAAGTGGTGGACCCGCGATCAGGAGCCGGGCGACCCGTACGGGCCGTGGCAGGAGGTCGGCTGAAGCGGTGCCCACCGACGTGCTGACCCCCGCATCCTCCCTTGTGGATCACTGATATCCGGAAGTGTCTGTCGACCCTGTCAATATGGACGTACGTTCGATTGAGGGGGTGGATGATGGACGCGGATCGGGCGCCGCTCGCGGTTCAGGAGTCGTTTGCTGCCCAGGGCATCGGCTCGGCGGAGGTCGCCGCATGGACGGCGGCCCTGGTGGCCACCGGCGGCGGCGTCGGCGAGCTGTCGGGTGCTGCCTGTGTGGACCTGGTCGCGGCCTTGGAGGATCTGAAGTCGGCCGCGGCAGGAGTCCAGGCCCGGTTGGCCGTCCGACTGGACGAGACCACCTGTGAGGAGCAGGCGGCCGCCGGGCTGGCCGCGTCGCGGATCGGTCAGGGAGTGGCGAGTCAACTGGGCCTGGCCCGGCGGGAGTCGCCGCATCGCGGCGGCATCCTGCTCGGCGCGGCGAAGACCTGGGTGCGGGAGATGCCCGCGACGCTTGCCTGTCTGGAATCGGGCCGGTTGAACGAATGGCGGGCGACGATCGTGGCCCGGGAGACCGCCTGCCTTTCCCGGGAGGACCGGGCGGCCGTGGATGCCAGGATCCCCGAGCTGCTGAGCCGGAACCCGGGGATGGGCAACGCGGCCCTTGAGGCCGCCGTCAAGAAGCTGGCCTACGAACGCGACGCCGAGTCCTTCGTGCACCGGTCTGACAAGGCCGAACGGGATCGACGCGTGACCTGCCGGCCGACGGCGGAGGGCATGGTCTATCTGACCGCCCTGCTGCCGCTGCGCGCCGGGGTGGGGGTGTACGCGGCGCTGTTGCACGCGGCCGACTCGGCCCGGGCGAGGGGCGAGATACGTGGACGTGGCCAGTTGATGGCCGATCTGCTGGTGGAACGCGTCACGGGGCGACCGGCGGAGGACCCGGCGGATGTCCATCTGGACATCGTGATGTCCGATCGTGCGCTGCTGGCCGAGGACGACGACCCCGCCCACGTGATGGGGATGGGAACCATGCCGGCGGTCTGGGTGCGGACGCTGCTGGGCCGGTTGGACGACCGGGCCGCCGAGGCGGTCGCCATCCGGCGGCTATACGCGGTACCGGGCCGGCTGATCGCGACGGAGTCGGACGGCCGACTGTTCGGAGCCGGTCTGCAGCACCTGATCCGGGTGCGGGACCAACGATGCCGCACCCCGTGGTGTGACGCGCCGATCCGGCACGCCGACCACGTGGTCGGCCACGCCGAGGGCGGCCCGACGAGCCTGGCCAACGGGCAGGGTCTGTGTGAGCGGTGCAACCACACCAAGACGCTCCCGGGCTGGCGCGCTCTGCCGGCCGCCGACCGGGCCGGAACGGTGACGACGACCTCCCCGACCGGGCATACCTACGTCTCCACCCCGCCGCCCGGTCCGGTCACCTCGGCGATGGAGGACGGCGCGACGACAGATCGCCGCGACCCGGCGCGGGCGAGTCCCCAGGGCGGGGACGACCGGATCGCCTGAGGAACAAGGGCCATCACGGAGCGAGCGGAAGCCGCCCACGATGATGCCGACCATGCGGAGGAGGGGGAGCACGAGTGTGCCGACCCCCTCCACCGCAACGACCCCGGGAGCGAGCCGGACCACGGCCCGTTCGGCAACACGTCCCGGATCCCTGGGGCAGTCGTGAACCGGGACGGCCCGCCGCCGTTCCCATTGACGTACGGGTTGGACGGGCTGAGGGAAGCGATCGTCGGCACCGACGTGGGCTACATCACCGGCCCGAAAGTCGTCGCCTCCCGGCGCGGTGTGCGCCTCCCCATGGGGGTCGGCGGTGCCGGGGACTCTTGCTCACCGGGTCGCCGAAACGGAGCCGACGTCCGAGCAGACTTTCGAGAACTCGGGCTCGCGGCCGGAGGCGAAGCCCGCGAGCTGTCCGGCAAAGAGGGTGGTGTCGAGCGGACCTTCGTCGTCCGGGAGAACCGCTTGCGTCATGTCCAATATCCTATAGGCTATAGCTCGTTGCGACAGTACGCGAAGGAGCGTACGAGGAGGAGCTCGTGTTCACAGCAGAGAATTGGCCCATCGCCTGCAAGATCAACTTCGGCCCGACCGACGACGACGGCACTCCGATCGGATCGGCTCCCGTCGGCACGTGGGAGGAGCAGCTCCTCCAGGTCGCCGAGCTCGGGTTCAGGCATATCGACCCGATGGACGACTGGATCCCCATTGCGGACCTGTCCGAGCCTCGCTACCGCGAGTTCAGGGCACTCCTGGAACGGCTCGGGTTGGGCGTCGCCGCCATCTCCATCGGCCGCAACAGTGTGGTGGATCGGGATCAGGGTGCCCGAAACCTCGCCACCATCCACCGAACAATCGACCGCGCCGCCGATCTCGGGGCGACGATCGTCAACATCGGTTTTCAGCAGGCGCTGGCCCCTGAGCAGAAGACGGCGCTGTGGTTCTGGCTCGCGCCCGGCCACGTGGACGATCCGGCACTGCGTCCGCTGGCGATCGAACGGGTACGTGACCTGGCCGATCACGCCCAGCGCGTGGGCGTGCAGATCAGCCTGGAGATGTACGAGGACACGTACTGCGGCACCCCGGAGGACGCGGTCGCGTTCTGGCGCGACGTCGATCACTCCGCCGTCGGGCTCAACCCGGACATCGGCAACCTCATTCGCCTCCACCGACCGATGCCCGACTACCGTACGATGTACGACGCCGTGCTCCCGTACGCCAATTACTGGCACATCAAGAACTACCTGCGCGACGAGGACCCGGCCACCGGTGCGTACTTCTCGGCCCCGGTGCCGCTGGAGTACGGCGTCGTCGACTACCGCACCGTGATTCGCCGCGCCCTCCGTCTGGGCTACGCCGGCCCGTTCATGACCGAGCACTACGGCAGCGACTGGCTGGGCGTCGGGGCTCGCAATGCCGAGTACATCCGGTCGGTGCTGCGCGGGGCACGTACCGTCATCGACGCACGCAGGAACGGCACCGCCTCGCGGTCCGATCGTGCTGCGGCGATCGCCTGACGGACTTCAACGATCACTCAACGACGAGAAATCAGGAGAACACAGATGTCCAATCAGATCACGCGCACGGCAGTCATCGGCGCCGGATACATGGGCGGCGGAATCGCCCAGACACTGGCGATCGCCGGTTTCGCGGTGACCATCGCCGATGCCAATGCTGATGCGGCTCACCAGGCTCTTGCCCGGCTGATCGCCGAGGCCCACCAGTTCGAGGACCAAGGCCTCTACCAGGTGGGGTCGGCGGCGCTGGTGGAGAAGAACATCGGCGCCGCGGACTCCATCGAGGAAGCCGTTGCCGATGCACAGTTCATCGAGGAAGCCGTCTTCGAGCAGCCCGATGTCAAGAAGTCGGTCCTGGCGCGCATCTCCAAGGCCGCCCGGCCCGATGCCATCATCGGTACGAACACCTCGACCATCCCGGTCCACGTGCTCGTCCCGGCGGTGACCGGCCCCGAACGCTTCCTCACCGTGCACTTCTCGAATCCGGCTCCGTTCATCCCGGGCGTCGAGTTGGTGGCCGGAGAGGCAACCACGGCACAGGCCGTCACGACGGTCAAGGAGATCCTCGCCGCCTGCGGCCGCCAGGGTGCCCAGGTCGCCGATACGCCCGGCATGGTCCTCAACCGGCTGCAGTACGTGCTGCTGAAGGAAGCCTGCTCCATCGTCGAAGAGGGCATCGCCACGCCCGAGGACGTCGATACGATTGTCCGCACCACCTTCGGTTTCCGGCTCGGATTCTTCGGCCCCTTCGCCATCGCCGACCAGGCCGGCCTCGACGTGTACGTCGACTGCTTCAAGACCTTCGAACAGGCCTTCGGCAAGCGGCTTGCCACGCCCGAAGTGCTCAGCAGGGCCGTCGACGAGGGCCGGCTCGGGGTGAAGAACGGTCATGGTCTCATGGGCGACTTCGATGAGGAGAGCAAGGCGGCGTTGATCGCGTACCGGAACCGTGCGTACGCGCGGATGCTCGGCCTGGTCCACGACCTGGGCCCGGCCCCTGCCGGAGCAGCTCCCGAGGAGCGCGCCGGGGCGATTCCGACAGCCGAGCCGCAGCACGCGTGACGGCGGGGTCACCTGCTTCGCACCGCTTCTTCTTTGGAGGGTCAACGTGGACTCATCAATCGACAAGGTCAACGAGCGCGAGCTGATCGCCAAGATCACGCGCCATATCGTCCCGTTCGTCATGGTGCTCTACACCGTGGCGTACGTCGACCGCTCCGTCATCGGGTTCGCCAAGCTCGAGATGGGTGCGGACGTCGGGCTGTCCGACACCGCGTACGGTCTCGGCGCGGGCCTGTTCTTCCTGGGCTACTTCCTGTTCGAGGTGCCCTCGAACTGGGTGATGCCGCGCGTAGGAGCCCGCACGTGGTTCACCCGCATCCTGGTGACCTGGGGTGCGGTCACCATGCTCACGGCACTCACCCACAATGCCGCGATGTTCTACGTGCTGCGCTTCCTGCTCGGCGTAGCCGAGGCCGGCTTCTATCCCGGGGTCCTCTTCTACCTGACGCTGTGGTTCCCGCAGCGTCACCGGACGAAGGCAACCGGTACGTTTGTCCTGGCACAGACCATCGCCTTTCTCATCATGAGCCCGCTGGCCGGCTGGATGCTGGGACTGGATTGGTTCGGCTTGCGCGGTTGGCACTGGATGTTCCTGCTGTGCGGCGGGGTGGCGGTGCTCGCCGCCGTCCCGACCCTGATCTGGCTGCGCGACACGCCGCGGAAGGCACCGTGGATCAGCGAGGCCGAGGCCGGGTGGATCGAGCGTGAACTCGCTCGGGACCGTCGCGAACTCGGCCAGGTCGAGACGAAACACCCCCTGCAGGCCCTCGGATCCAAGTACGTGTGGGGATTCGCCCTGCTGTTCTTCCCCTCGACGGTCGGCATCTACGGGCTGAGCTTCTGGGTGCCGTCGGTGGTGAAGGAGTTCTCCACCAGTGACGTCGCCCTGGGGTGGTTGTCCACCATCCCGTACGTCTTCGGGACGATCGGCATCATCGTGGTGTCCCGCTGGGCAAGCCGGTTCAAGGAGAACTGGATCCCGCTGGCGCTCGTCTTCGCCGGCTCGGCGGTGGGCCTGGCCCTGGCAGGTGCGATGGCCTCGCCGGCGCTGGAGTTGGCGGCGATGTCGCTGGCAGCGTTCTGCCTCTACTCCATCTCCGGCATTTTCTGGCCGCTGCCGTCCCGGTACCTCGTCGGTGCCACCGCGGCGGTGGGTATTGCGTTCGTCAACTCGTTCGGCAACATCGGCGGATTTGTCGGGCCGTACGCGGTCGGAGCGGTCTCCGATGCGACCGGATCCCCGCGCAACGGGATGTACTTCCTGGCGGGCGTTGTGCTGCTGGGCGTCGTCGGCACCCTCCTGCTGAAGGGGCGGTGGGGCGGGAAGAACCCGGCCCAGGCCGTCCATCCGGCAAGGGGCGAGACCGAGGCCGTGGCCGCCGAGGTGCTGCCGAGGAATGCGGCCTGATCCGGGTCCCGGACCTCGGAGCGATGGGGGTGTGGGGTGGATACGCGTTCTGTGGGATGCCTACCCACCCCACGCTCAGGTCCCCTCCTCGGAGGTCTCGGAGGAGCGGACGCGCACGTTGGACACGTGGGACCGCATCGTCTCGACTGCGCGGGTCGCGTCACGGCTGCGGACGGCCTCGAGGATCGCCCGGTGCTCCGATACTGCGATGGGCGCGTCCGACACGCCCATGCCGACTGTCTGGCGCATCCGATGGACGCTGAAGGAGAGCGCGTTGACCGACCGTGCCAGGTACCGGTTGCCACAGTGGTCGAGGATCACTTGGTGGAAGGCCCAGTCCTCCTCGAAGTACGTGCGGAGCCGGTCGTGCGAATCTTCGGGCGTGGCTTCGGCCAGTGCGTGTGCGGACTGTTCATGGCGGGCGAAGGCCCGCTCCAGGTCCGGAAGGAGTTCGTCGACGTGCCGCATGGCACGCTCTGTCGCTCCTACCTCGATGACGAGACGGGCGTCGGCGAGTTCGGCCATCTGCTCGTTGGACATCGGCGGCGCGACCCGGTAGCCGCGATGCGCGGTTCGGCGGACCAGTCCGGTGTTCTCCAGGCGGGCCAGCGCCTCGCGGACCGGGGTCGGCGAGACGTCCAGGGCACGGGCAAGCCGGTCGATCGCCAGCGGTGCATCGGGTTCGAGACGGCCCCAGGTCAGCATGTCGAGCAGGGCGTCGTACACCGCATCGGGGAGCGCCCGCGCCTGGATCCGGCCGAGCGGAGGGGTCGCGTCCAGGGCCTGCTCACTCACACAGCGATCGTAGCGACGACTCCGCACACCCTGGGGACGCCGGGCCGAGTCGGAAGCCATTGCCCGTTTCTCCTATGACATATATTCTATAGGAAGTAGTCCGAGAGCCGGGTTTTGGCCCGAGCCAGGCGAGGAGCAGAACGATGACGTATCTGGTCAATGACCCCAAGTCCTTCGCAGCCGACAGCCTCGGGGGCTTCGTGGCGGCCTTCCCTGACGATGTCGCCGCCGTGCACGGAGGTGTCGTCCGTGCCACCGCCAGCCCGCACGGGCAGGTGTCGGTGGTGGTCGGCGGCGGTTCGGGCCATTACCCGGCCTTCGCCGGCTGGGTCGGTCCGGGGATGGCCCACGGCGCGGTTTGTGGCAACATCTTCGCGTCCCCGGCCGGCGGGCAGGTCGCCTCGGTGGTGCGGGCCGCCGACAACGGGGGAGGGACCCTCCTCCTCTTCGGGAACTACGCGGGTGACTGCCTGCAGTTCGGGAAGGCCGCTGCCGATCTCGGTCGCGAGGGCCTCGACGCCCGCATCGTCGCGATCTCCGACGACATCGCTTCCCGAGACCCGGCACACCACGGAGAACGCCGGGGGATTGCCGGCGATCTGTTCGTCGTCAAGGTCGCCGGGGCGGCTGCGGAGGAGGGCATGGGACTCGAC
>Ga0334887_1003316_pt1 | contig 16196 bp, 15 predicted proteins | sample GraSluR1_MG_10_FD_207217 | JGI IMG/M metagenome (GOLD analysis project Ga0334887, IMG submission 207217) | Sludge microbial communities from methane-producing bioreactor in Wageningen University, Netherlands - Granular Sludge_18_07-R1 | ecosystem: Engineered > Bioreactor > Anaerobic >...
ATTAACAAAAAACGCGAAAGCGCAAAGTACGCAAAGGTATTCTTAATCGGTATTCTTGGCGGTCTTGACATCTTCGCGGTTCCATAAGATTTCTGTGTTTATCCGTGTCCATCTGTGGTTGCATTGATTCTACGCCGCCGCCGACTGCGCCCAGGCGTTGATCTGCTCCCAGTTGCGGAAATCGCCAACGGGGGTCTTCATGGCTTTCATCATCATGCGTTCGAGCAGGCTCAGCTTCTTCGGTTCCATCACCCCGGCAAACATGCCCTCGCTGGCGGGTTTCACCAGCGTGCGTACCGGCTCCAGGTAAGCGCTGACTGTCTGGCGATTTTCGGGGGTGTCTTTCTCCAGCGTCATGCACAGGAAGAACACGTTGAACGATTTTTGCTGCAAAGCCGCCTGGTTGACTTCCACAAACTTCACCACCTCGGGCAGTAACTGCCCCATGCGAATGGCGCTGCCCAGCAGCACCGCCTGGTAAGCCGACAGGTTGCCAACTTTGTCCACCGGCAGCACGTCTACCTGCGCGTTTTGTTTTGCGAGCATTTCGCCCATGCGGGCGGCTGTTTCAGCGGTTGAACCCGCTTTGGATGCATACGTAATCAGAATTTTCTTGTCCATTGTTTTTTCTCCATAGGATGCAGATTGCATTTCGATTTCGGGCGGTATGGAAGCCAGCGCTCCGCCGCCGCACACGGTGATTCCCAGCGCCGCAGCCGTGATGCCCGCGGTTTTGAGAAAATTTCGACGAGAGATGTTTTCAGTCATTGCCTGCCTCTTTCTTTTCCTGTAAGTTTTTCAACAAAAAGATGAGCGCCGCCAGGCAGCCGGCAAAGAACACGGCATACATGGGCAGCAGCGCATCCCATTCCCCCACCATCAGACCGGCGTATATCGACATGGCAATCAACGCCAGCGGATAGGTGGCACCTTTGACCACCATCAGCGCACCCAGCAGGTAACCCCACGGGCGGCGCTGCCACAACAGCACAGCCGCCAGCGCCATGGCCGGGATGATCAGGGTCAGGTCTGCCGCATACACCACCGCAGTGGGATGCCCGGTCTTGATGATGTCCATGGGCACCTGTCCACTGAACCAGAAACTGGCTGCCCGGCTCAACTCCATACCGCCCAGCATGACGGCAATGAACATCAGGAAACCGCCAATCCATTTGACCGGGGTCTTGGCGCTGAATTTACGGCGCAATTCTTCCACATCGACAGTCATCAATCCCAGCACCAGCGCATACAGCGACAGCGCCACCAGCGCCGCATAGCCCAGAAAGAAGGCATTGAAGGCCGAACCATACAGGTAGAAAACATAGTTGTACAGCATATAACCCAGCGAGCCCAGCCACAGCAGCGCCGCCCGCAGCGAGCTGCGCTGCGCCAACTGCTGCGAAACCAGCAGCAGCGGGACGATCACCAGCAGGGTCGCCAGGTCATTGCCGCGCCAGGCGGCAGTCACCAGCGCGTTGTCGCGATACAGCGGGGTAAACAGCCCGGCAGCGCAGGCGGCGGCTGCCAGCACAGCAATCAGTGGTGAAAAGGCATGAGGAATTTTCAGCTTATCCTGATTCATCACCACCTCACTTTTTTACAGCCCTTTGGCGCGCACATACTGGCTGACGTCGCTGTTGAAGATCACTTCTTCCAGGGTGAAATACGCCCAGGGCTGACCCTCGTCAATCCACGTGGCCGAGCCGACGGCGCCGATCAGCTCAGTGCTCAGCGTGCCTTCCGTGATCCACAGCGTCTTTTCCTCGGCGCCGCCTTTCGAGCGCATCACTTCCATGTAGCGCGGCAGGCCGCTGGCCGGATCAAAACGCACCACAAAATGCTCCTGCTGTTCGCCAAAGGGCACTTCCAGCACGGCGGTCACGTCATCCACCGGTTGCCACTGCGCGCGCGAGTCGGTGAGGTAGATGGCAGGGAACCACAGCGACTCAGCCCACAGACCCAGGTTGGCACCCTGGTTCCAGTTGGGTCCCTCGCTGGCGCCCAGGAAAGGAATTTCAGCACTCCCCTTGCCGTCCACATACCACTCGTTCACCGTCATGATCGGGAAACCGAAGAAGGTGGTTTCGATGTAGTGGCGGTAGTTTTGACCGGCTTCGTGCACAAAGCGGAAGCGCGCCGGCATGACAATGCCGCCCTTGGAAGGGATGCGCACTTTGGCGCGTCCACTGATGACCGCCGAAGTGATCACTGGAACCTGGTCGCCGTACAGTTGGCGATAATAGCGCTCGACCGGGGCGGGCAGGCCTTGCGGCAGCGGAACAGTTTTCACTTCGCCGGCTTCAGCCGTGTAAGCCGGGAAGGATTTGGGTTCGATTTTAAAGCCCAGCCACACAATAAAAACCAGGGCTGCAAGGACACATACAATAATGACAGGTATTTTCATAACATTTCCTCGAAATCAATTAATTGGGCTGGGCATCACGCATGACTGACAACAGCAAGAAACCCAGTCCGTGCAGGTGGCGCATCAATCCAATCACGCCCGCCTGGTCGGTATGAACGGTAATCAAAGTGACATTTGGGTCGGCATGTTCCACGGTTAATTGCAGCGGGCTGGCGGTGTTGAGATCATCGGCCTCAACCTGCCCGCGAATGCGAATTTGATAAGCAGCAAAATCTTCCATGAAGCGATTCATCCTTTCGGTTGGTGGTGTGCATAGGATAATGGAAACAGCGCAAAAAAAGACCACATAAAGATGTAGTCTTTGGAAATTTTTTGATGTGGTTATTTAAAAAATTTTCTCACGCGGAGCCGCAGAGAACGCAAAAAGAACATAGACAGTGAAACCATAGATAAACACAGACGGATAACCTACCGTAGGGGCGGATGGCATTCGCCCGAGCTGGTTTCTCACTTATCAACCGCAAAGGCGGAAAGAACGCGAAGATTTATTCAACAGGTTTTTCTTTGCGAACTTGGCGGCTTTGCGGTTGTTTAATGTGCTTTTCTCCGCGCCTCCGTGTGAGACATTTCACCTGTTTATCGCAAGAGATGGGCAGGGGAAATACTTGCTCCTTTTAGGTCGGAGATCCCTTTTTATTCCAGGTAATCGGTTGTTTTGAAAGATCGTTTGCAGCTTTGACGGCATCTTCAATACTCGCATGATCGGAATCATTTTCCACGTTCCACTCGCTATCGCAAGAAAACTTGTAGAAAAGTTCTGCGCCCTTATAACGGCAAACAGCAAATCCATGAATGGGTTTGTAATTTGTGCCATCCACATACTGCATCATGAAAAATGGCTTTACGGGATTGTATGCCCATAAAATCACTTCTGCCCCATCCAATTCATCGGGTGGCTCAAAATTCTCATTGTTCGGCAAATTCGACATCGGAATGTTTTCCCTCACAAGCCCTTTATGAGAACGGTACGCTCAAAAAACGAGCGCACCATGGTATAGGATGAACAACGAAAAACACCAACCACTCGAAAAAACTTTTAAAATATCTGTGTGAATCCGTGTTCATCTGTGGGTTTATCGTCTGAGCCCTCCGCACCTCCGCACGAGGCATTTCACTCATCCAGCGCTTGCAGCACCTTGTTTCTGTCTGTCTCGTCCACCCCGGCCAGTCCGCGCAGAAAAGCCTCCGCCTCGCTTTTTCCGGGCAAAGCTGCTCCGCCGCCGTGGACGGTGGTCGCCAGCGCGCCCATGGCATTGGCCAGCAGCCCGGCTGCACTCAACTTGATTTTACGGCTATGCGCAAGAAGCAAACCCGCGCTGAAGGCGTCACCCGCACCGGTCGAATCGACCGCCTGCACTGGCAAACCGGCGCAAAGCTGCTGTTCGCTCTTGTTCGCCAGCAGGCAGCCCGCCGCGCCCAGCTTGACCGCCGCCAGGCTCACCCCGGCTTGCAGCAGCGCATCAGCCGCGGCCTGCGGGGTTTCCACGCCCAGCAGCGCGTGCGCCTCTTGCATGCCGGTGATGCAAATTTTCAGATGGGGTAATAGTTTTTTGAGTTCTTCCGGCTGCAATAAAGCCGGTTCCAGGGCTGTGTCCAGGCACACGGGCGTATGCGCCGCGTCTGCCAGACCCACCGCGCGCCAGGCGGCCGCCCGCTGCGGATCATCCAAAAAGGCAAAACCCGACAGGTGCAGCAGCGCCGCCCCCTGCCAGATGTCGGCAGGAATATCCTGCGCTGCCAGCAGCACATTGGCGCCCCTGAAAGAGAACATGGTGCGTTCGCCATCGGGTGTTACTGCAATGAAGATGAAGCCGGTGGGTGCTTCGGTGCGCTGCACGTGCCTCAGGTTGACGCCCGCCCCTGCCAGGGCTGCCATCGCTGCATCGGCATGTGCATCCTGTCCCACGCAGCCCAGCAGGTCAACCGCTGCGCCCAGCTTTGCCAGCACCACTGCCGTGTTGGCAGCCGAACCGCCCGCGCGCAGCGACATGCCCTGCGCCACCACGCCCCCGCCTGCTGGCGGCAGGCCGGGCGTTTGCATCAGGGCGTCCATGTTGATATCGCCCAGCACAAGAATGTGATCTTTCACAAAGAATCAGCCTTTATTTTCAGGGCACTGCCCAGGTCTGTGGATTGCGCTCCCAGCGCTGACCGCGCAGGGCTTGCAGCAGATCGGGCGGCAGAGCGCCGGAGTCGCTGCAAGCCAGGTTGGATTCAACATGGGCGGGTTTGCGCATGCCGGGAATGGTGGTGCTTACATCCGGGTTACTTAAGATGAATCGCAGCGCCATTTGCGGCAGGCTCATGCCGGGCGGCAGCAGGGTTTTCACCTGTTCCACCTTCGCCAGCGTCTTTTTCAGCTTTTCGGGAGAAAAATACTGGTTGCGCCAGTCGCCTTCCGGCCAGCGGCTGTCGGCGGTCAGCGTGCCGGTCAGCGAGCCCTCGTCAAACGGCACGCGCGCGATCACCGCCACGTCCAGCTCGCGGCACAGCGGGAACAGTTCGTCCTCCGGGTTCTGGTCGAAAATGTTGTAAACCACCTGCACCGCATCCACCGCGCCAGTGCGCAGCGCGCGCAGGGCATTGGTTGGCTCCCAGCGGTTGAGGCTGATGCCCACCGCGCCCACCAGCCCCTGGCGGCGCAGGTCGTCCAGTTTCTTGATCCAGCGTTCGTCCTCCGCCCAGCGGTCGTTCCAGGTGTGCAGTTGAACCAGGTCAAAGCGCTGCACGCCGGCGTTTTGCAGGCTGAGATGCACATACTGCTCGATGTGATCGGGCGGGTAACAGTCGTCCAGCGTGAATTCAGGCCTGGCGGGCCAGTGCGCATTTTTAGGCGGGATTTTGGTGGCAGTGTACAGGTGCTTGCCGGAGTTGGCGCGCAGCAGCTCGCCCAGCAAAGACTCGCTGTGTCCATTGCCGTAGGCAAAAGCCGTGTCGAAGAAATTGCAGCCCAGTTCCACGGCGCGCTGCATGGCGCGCAGCGATTCGGCGTCGTCCGAACCGGTCCAGCCGCCCATGCCCCACATGCCGTAACCAATATCACTCACCATCCAGCCCGTTCTGCCAAAACGGCGGTAGTTCATAGCTCCTCCTCCTGAAAGCAGTCCATTTATTGTATATTCAAAGCACGCCAGACAAAAGGCGCCCCGCAAACGCTTCAACCAATCAACTTGGTTATGATCTCTCCTTCGGATGGGGTGACCTTGAAATTGGTGGCAGCCTGGTAGCCGTGAAAGGTGGACAGATTCTGCAGACCGGGAATCAGCTTGAGAAATTCGGCATCCAGCAGGGGAAAATGCTTCAACAGGCGCACGTCCACCTTATAGATGTCGCTCCAGTACGGGTCAGACGGGTTATGCGGGAGATGATACGGGGCGGATGTAATTTCCAGCATGGCAAAGATGCCCCGCAGGCTGCCGGTTAGCCACAAAAAAACCGTGTCGCCGGCTTTGATCTCATTGCGGTAGCGCGACACTTTCCACCCACGCGGCGGATTGCCCATACGGATGTTGGCTTCCACATCGTATAACACCGGGTTGGCTTTGAAGATCCAGTAGTTCATCCGGTCTCCCATCCTGAAAAATTATTTGAGGTAACGGCTTCAGCCGTGCAATTCCAGGCGACTAAAGTCGCAACTACGTAACTATTTAAACATACCATACAATAAAATTCTTGCTTTATCCCATCATCGCACATGCGGTTTTTTGGGTTTAAAATACGATACATCTATGACAAACGATTTCGAGAACCTGGTTCAGCAGCAAATTCAAAAATTCACCACGCACTCATGGCGCGAGGTGGAGACCATCTCCGCACTCAAGCGCCTGGAGTGGATTCGCACCCACCTGTCGGAGGCGCAAATTCGCTCAATGCGCACCCCGCGCCAGGTGTTCGATCTGCTGTTTTTCAGCTACATGGGCTTGCAGCCGGAGGACCTGCCCATCGTCAGCGAGGACGAAGACGAGATTGTGTGGCGCTCGGTCAACCCCTGTCCCACCCTGGAAGCCTGCCGGCGCCTGGGACTGGACACGCGCCAGGTGTGCCGCGACGCCTTTGAAAAATCGACCCAGGTGTTCCTCTCGCAGTTTGACCCGCAATTGCGCTTCCTGCGCAGCTACAGCGAGATTCGCCCGCACGCAGGTTATTGTCTGGAACGCATCGTGCGTGTGGATTTTGACGCGCTGATGCACCTCGCCATTGAAGAAGCCCGCTCGGCGCAGCGCGCCGGGAACCGCCCCTTTGGCGCGGTGGTGGCGCTGGGCAGCCGCGTGCTGGCGCGCGCCGGCGACACATCCGTCACGCAGGACGATCCGGGTCTGCATGCCGAGGTCAACGCCCTGCGGGGGGCGGTTGATGCGTTGGGCGATTCCAACCTGAGCGGCGCGCTGCTGGTGAGCACCGCCGAGCCGTGCCCCGCCTGCACCTCGCTGGCCGAGTGGACCAACCTGACCGGCATCCTGTACGGCGTGGAGATTGAAGAAGCCACCCGGCATGACCCGCTCCCCCTGGCAAGCGGCGCCAGGGAAGTCAGCCAGCGCTCGCCGGTGCTGCTGGAAGTGATCGGCGGCGTGCTGTATGACGAATGCGCGGCGCTGTATGCAGAATGATTGTCTCTGTTCAATTTGTCTGCCGGCAGCTCTGTCATTTCGACGACCGCAGGGAGGAGAAATCTTATCAACAATCCGTCCAATAGCCGGTTGTAAGACCAACAACAAGATTTCTCACCCCTTCATGTCATCTTTGTCTGACCTCGGCAAACACCGGGGTTCGAAATGACAAAACCCACAGCTTTCGATTGTTTCGCCCTGCTCCGCAGGTCTCGCAATGACCCGATAGGCCGTGATATACTGTGAACCACTCACCAACCGGAGACCCGCCCGTGAACCTGTTTTCCCGCATCCTGCGCCGCATTCGGCGCACAATCAAAATCAACCAGCGCCGCCGCCAGGCTCAGCGCCTGGGGCTGCGTTCCATCCCTCCCAACTACATCTTCTTCGAGCGCTTCTCGCCCGACAGCGTCATCGTGGACGCCGGCTGCAGCTATGAAGCCGAGCTGTCGCGCCACATGATGGGCGCCTATGGCGCGCGCGCCTTTGGCGTGGACCCCACCCGAAAGCACGCCGACGCCCTGCATGCCCTCGAACAGGAATCCGGCGGGTGTTTCACCTACATTCAGGCCGCCATCGCCGCGCAAGAAGGTGCGCTCACCTTCAACGAGAGCCTCACCAACGAAAGCGGCTCGATCTTCAACGACCATTACAACATGCGCAACTTCGAATCGCGCAGTTACGAGGTGGAAGCGCTCAGCCTTCCAGGCTTGATGCAGCGCCTGGGCGTGCCGCAAGTGGATTTGTTGAAACTGGACCTGGAAGGCGCGGAGTATGACCTGCTGAACGCGGTCAGCGCCGCCGACCTGGCGCCTTTCCGGCAAATCTTCGTCGAGTTCCACCACAACGCCGTGCCGCACCTCACCCCCGCCGACACGCAGGCGCGCGTGCACAGGCTGGAGTCGCTGGGCTTGCGCTCGTTTTCGCTGGATGATGTGAATTACCTGTTTTACCGGGATTAAACGCTTTTTCCCCATACCACTTTTTAGAACCGTCCAATCCTCTCCCCTTTCAGGGGAGAGTTAGAGAGAGGTCGTCCGCGCCCAATGCTCATAATGCTATAATACTTTCATGGGCACAATCCTTAGCACGGCACAGGTGGTGTATGCGTGCTGAGGCAGGGGTGCGGTCTGTAAAACGATCACACCCTACTTGCTGAATTGATTGAACAGGTTTAATTTTGTACATAGTAGGCACTACAAAAATAGTTAGGGTTTAGGAGGGAAATAATTATGGCGAATGTATCAAGACGGCGAACAGGCGAATTTCTGAAAGAAGTTTACAAATTGCTTTTAGATAAACCTGATGGGTTGCCTCCCAAAGACATACTAAATCATATTGGAAAAACAATGCCCCTAACCGAATATGAGAAAGGTTATTATTCTTCCAGTCCAAATGACCAGAGATTTGAAAAAATTATTCGTTTTGCAACGGTTGATTTAGTAAAAGCCGGGTGGTTGGTCAAAACAAAAGGTGTTTGGATCGCAACAGATTTGGGCAAGGAAGCTTATAAGAAATATTCCGATCCAGAGGATTTCTATAAAGAAGCAGCACGCTTGTATCATATCTGGAAAAAGGGAATGCCTGAGAAACCCGAAAAAACACCTGCGGATGACCTTACATCTGAAATTGAGATAAAAGACTTTTCCATCGAAAAAGCAGAGGAAACTAGTTGGGAGCAAATAAAAAACCATTTCCAATCAATGGGACCATATGAATTTCAAAACCTTATCGGATATTTATTAACGGCAATGGATTATCACGTAAATTGGATTTCACCTCCCGGCAAAGATAAAGGGATTGATATCATTGCATATAACGATCCTCTTGGAACAAAAGAACCTCGAATAAAAGTTCAAGTAAAACATAAGGACAATCCAATAACTGTGGGTGATCTACGTTCATTTATGGCGACATTAGGTGCATCCGACGTGGGGATATTTGTTTCATCAGGCGGGTTTACAAGTGATGCGAAAGATGAGGCACGCACGAAAGAAAGCAGAAGAATCACACTCCTTGATCTAGAGCAGTTTTATGACCTTTGGGTACAGTACTACGACAAGCTGTCACAGGACGCAAAACAACTCTTTCCATTAAAACCCATCTATTTTCTTGATTTAGATTAGTCTTGCATTTGGCAATTGTGGGGTGCGGTCTTGAGAACGACCACACCCTACTATTTACACCATTACAAGTTGGTAATTTGGGTTAATTACAGCGATTGAAAGGTTAAATATGAAATTAAAGTTGGCGTTTCTTTCATTGCTATTTCTTTTAATTATCGCAGGGTGTTCAGCAGATGAAAGGGTTAACAATATTGTTTTTGCTGGAAGAGTACGTAATACCGAATCTAGCGAATGGCTTAATGACAGGCTTGTAATTGTTTTTTTAAAGGATAAAGAAGTAGGGCGTAGTGTTACATCAATAGGCGAGTTTCCTGGCAATGAAGCGTATCAGTGGGTTAAACCAACTGGAAGCGATGGGATTACAGATGGCGTTTTTATAACTATGACACCAAACACTTATGGTCTAACCAAAACGGTGATGAATAAAGAAAACGCTGGTGTAGATTTTAAGTACGCCCAAAAAAGAGGGTGGCTATTGACTGAATATACCTTGATATCTGGATGGTTAGGCGATATTCCAGAAGGAAATTCCTTAATTCTTCCTATTGCCTCAAAAAATATTTCGTATACCGTAAAAGTTATTAATGGTGAATATGCGAATCTTCCGCCAGAAATTAAGGAAACAGGGAGTACTTTTTTGAAAGATGATGGAACAATCGTTGTGGTGTCGAAAAATATCCCCGGTAATGAAACGCTAACGGTAAGTAACCTCACCATTGAAGGCATAAATTACGCAACAACTTCTGAAATTATTGAGTTAAATAAATTTACAGTGCCTATTGACAATTGCGCAGGTAGCGTAAGGGTTTCACAGAAATATACTCAATCCCAAACTTTCATTCACGAGTATCACGAAGAGACTATTGCAGGAGTCGATTTGGAACTACCCATATTTTTTACCAAAATAGTACCTGAATTACAGACTCGATATGGTTATGAAAATGGGCAAATCGAGACAAAGACCGTAGAATATGACATGGCAGCAGATCCTTATACAAAAATAACCTATATTGTTACTTGGCAAGAAGTCTGGGAAAATGGTGTAGCAAAAGTAAATTCAGACGGCACCCCAATTGAAGTAAATTTCAAGGCAAAGACAAATCTGATTTACAGGATTGATAGTGAACCAGCCCCTTGCCAATAAGCGCAGGCTAACAAATTGTGCACCTGAGGTGAAAGATTCTGCAGCATTTTCAAGCATTTTGCGAAACTTGCCTTCGAGTTTTCCCTGCTCCTAAACAGAATCCAAGCTCGCCCATACGAAGGTAACACAAGCCGTTGGATGGCTTCTTTGTGACCATAGATGAGAAAATCGTTTCAAGTCTTGGTAGGCTTATTCTTCTTTCTTGCGCCTGGCAGTTATTGCATAGACAACACAGGAGAGATTCTAACCTTCACAATATCGCCTTTCCAACTCTAACGTATCCAGTCGCAAGATGAGGTCGTTTTGCAGACCACACCAAGAACTGAAATTTCATTTGTTGTACGATTACAGAACAACAACACGCTACTGGTACATCCCTCCCCCCTACCCCGCCAAAAACTCTAAAAAATTCTCCCTGTTCACCATCCTGAACCGGCTGTTGGGGTAAGCCGACACAAACGATGAGGGTGCGCGCCATTTGCCGGGGTTCCAGCGGCAGGCAAACACATTCAGCATGCCCTCGCTCTCTTCCAGATAGTCCAGGCAGGCGCCGTCGTAGGTGCGCCAGAAGTAACTGCTGTCGTAGCGCCGGCGGTTGCGGTTGAATTTGAATCGCTCGCTGATGAAGTAGTTCTCCCACAGCGCCTCCACGTCGGGACGCAGCTCGATGGGGTTGAAGCTGCGGATGACGGCGTTGCGCAGCCCCACGTCGTAGAAGTAGATTTTGCGCAGTTTGCCCAGCTCTTTGCCCAGCTTGCGGTTGAAAGGCGCAATTTGAAACACCAGGTGCGCCTGCTCCAGCAGTGACACATAACGCGCCGCGGTGCTTTTGTCCACGCCCAGTTCATTGCCCAGGTCGTTATACGACACCTCGCTGCCCACGCGCAGCGCCAGCACTTGCAGCAGGCGCCACAGGTGGTCGGGGTTCTTCACCAGCAGGCGCTCGATCACGTCGCGGTAGGGATTCTCTTGCAGGATGTTTTGCAGCACCGCCGCGGGGTCGGGATGCTCGATGACCGCCGGGTACATGCCGTACACCAGACGCTGGCTGATCTGCGCCTTCATCTCCTCGGCAGAGTAGTGCGACAGCAGCTCTTGCAGAGACAGGGGATAGAGATAAAAGCGCGACTTGCCCGCCGTGAGCGGTTCGTTGACGTTGTGCGAGATGTCGAACAGCAGGCTGGAACCGGCCGCCACCACCTGGGTTTCGGGAAAATGCTCGCCCAGGGCTTTGAGCGTGGCCGCAATGCCGGGGGCGCGCTGCGCCTCGTCGATCACCAGCAGGCGGCGCCCGCCCAGCAGGGCGCGCAAATCACTCTTGCGCCGCCGGGTCAGCGCGTCGCGCGCGGCGGGGTCGTCGCAGTCCAGGTAGAGCGTGTCGGCCTGGTGCGGCTCGATGACGGCGCGCAGCAGGGTGGTTTTTCCAACCCCGCGCGCGCCGTACAGCACCACCATCTTATGATGGAAGAGCGCGTTTTCGACGGCGGGTTGAATCAGGCGCGGGATCAGGGTCACGGGTGTCCTCCCTCGACACAATGGACGGCGCACAACCTCTTTCATTTATAGACTGCCGGTGGTGATTTGTCAACTGGAGCAGTGTTATACTTCTTCCCGTTATTCGTACTCATTTTGATTATTTGTGGATGTTTGCATGGAAAATTCTCTAACCGCAACCGACCAGGGGGAGAGCTTCGCCCCCACTTACCTGACCGCTCTGGGGCACTTTGTGCTCGAGTTCGCCAACAACTACATGCCGGTGGTCTATCCCCTGCTGATTGTCTCGATGGGGCTGACCTACAGCCAGGTGGGCACGCTGGCGCTTGTCATCACCATCTGCGGGGCGCTGTTCCAGCCGCTGTTCGGGCTGTTGGCTGACCGTTCCGACCCGCGGCGCGTGTCTGCCTGGAGCGTCGTCTGGGTGGGGGTGGTCATGGCGCTGGTGGGCTACGTCAAGAACTATTGGCTGCTGGCGGCTGTGGTGGGGTTGGGGTCGCTGGGCGCTTCCAGCTTCCATCCTTCCGGCGCCATCATCAGTGCGGCTGTGCCCGAAAACCGGCGCGGTACGGCGGTTTCGGTGTTTTCAGTGGCGGGCAACCTGGGCTCAGCCCTCAGCCCGCTGCTGATGGGCGCCGCCATCGCGGCGGCGGGGCTGCGCAGCACCGCCTTGCTGGCGCCGCTGGGGCTGGCTGCCGGGGTGTTTGCCGCGCTGCAACTGCGCAACTACCCGGCGCTGTCCAACCATCACAACAACGGGCAGGCTCGTTCAACTGTCCACGGCGCCGCCAAACAGGGCTCCATGCTGGCGCTCATTATGATGACGCTGTACGTGGGGGTGCGTTCGTGGTTCCAGGGCGGTTTTGTCACCTACCTGCCCGAATGGCTGCACAGCAGCGGGCAAAGCCTGGAAGCCGCCAGTGTGCTGCTTTCGACCATGATGATTGCCATGAGCGTGGGCAGCTTTGTGGGCGGCCCCATCTCCGACCGGGTGGGGCGCATGCCTGTGCTGCTGGTCAGCATGGGGTTGATGATCCCGTTCATCTGGCTGGTGCTGCATCTGACCGGCATTCCGCAGGCAGTGGCGGCGGTGCTGCTGGGGCTGTGCAGCGGGGTCAGTTTCCCGGCGTCCATTCTCATGGCGCAGGAAGCCTGGCCTTCGGGCACCGGGCTGGCTTCGGCCATGGTGATGGGCATCGGCTGGCTGCCCTACGGCTTCGGTTCGCTGCTGGTGGGCTGGCTGGCAGACCGCTCGACCTTGAGCAGCGCGCTCAACACGCTGGTCTATGCGCCGCTGGTGGGGGTGCTGGTGGCTGTGGTTTACTACTGGGACCTGCGGCGGCGGAAGATTCCCCTCACCTGACCTCCACCACAGGTGTGCTTCGCAATCCCGGTGGAAGAGGAACCAAATTTTGCGCTGGCGGGGCCAATGATGTATGTGCACACCAGCATCCCTCACCTAACCTCTCCCGGCGGGAGAGGAACCAAACCTACATTCAGAATGTGCATTTGGGTATTACGATTTGCACCCGTTTTATGATCGAACGGACAAAGCCGTTATTGCTACAACCACTCTTGAACCGCAAAGTTTTTGTCAATTGTATTTCCTGGCGCCCCTGGCACCTTTGCGGTTCGAAAAATTTCTGTGTTCATCCGTGTTTTCTGTGGTTCCATCATTCTGCGTTTCCGTGTTTATCCGTGTTCATCTGCGGTTCCACCCGCGGCTTAAAAATCCAATCCACCATTTGCTTGACAGTTCTTCAAATTATTGACTACAATAAACCATTCATTATGTCTTTGCTCGACGACCCTGACAGATCCCGATCGATAAGACAGACCTCACCTTCCGCAATTCCACACCGCGGTTTGACTTGTTGTCCCGCATTACCAGTTTCATAACGTCGTTCTTTGCCGGTCGGTAACCCCGCACCGGCTTAATCCATATTTTTGCCAAGGAGTAGAAGAACATGAAGAGATATAGCCTGCTTATTTTGCTGGTGATGGCTGCCCTGCTGCTGGCGCAGTGCGCCCCGGCCGCCCCGGCTACGCCCGCCGGAGAAGCCCCCGCTGCCGAACAACCCGCCGCCGCGGGTGATGTGGCGCGCAAAGACATTTTCGTCTATGCCCACCCCACCACCATCCCCAACCTCGACCCCTCCACCAGCTATTCCAACGACCTGGTGGTCATGGCCAATTGCTACGAAACCCTCACTTTCTACAATGCCCCCGGCAGCGCCGAAACCCTGTCGCCCAAGCTGGCCGAAAGCTGGGAATCGAACGAAGACGCCACCGAATGGACCTTCAAACTGCGCCAGGGCGTCAAATTCCAGGACGGCGAACCGCTCAACGCCGCGGCGGTCAAATATTCCATCGACAAAATCCGCGAGCTGGCCGTGGGCGCTTACTACATCTGGGATGCCGTGGACACCATCGAAGCCGTGGATGACTACACCGTCAAATTTACCCTCACCTATTCCTCCCCGCTCGACCTGGTGGCCTCGGCCAACTACGCCGCCTGGATCTTCAGCCCCAAAGCCTATGAAGAGAACGGCCCCGACTGGTTCAACGAAGGTCACTGCGCCGGCACCGGTCCCTACACCATCGACAGCTACGAGCGCGGCTCGCGCCTGATCATGAGCGCCAATGAAGATTACTGGGGCGGCTGGAAAGACGGCCAGTTCAAAAAAGTGGTGTTTGAACTGATCGAAGACCCCACCGTGACCCAGCGCATGATCGAATCAGGCGAAGCCGATTTCACCTATCAACTGCCCGCCGACAACCTGGAGAAGATCAAGCAGAATCCCAACCTGGTGGTTTACCAGAACCCGGCCTTCCTTAACCTGGTGGGATTGTTCAACACGGTCAAACCCCCGCTGGACAACAAACTGGTGCGCCAGGCCCTGTCTTACACCTTCCCCTATGACGCCTTCATGGAAGGCGTGATGAACGACCGCGCCACCCAGGCTTTTGGTCCGGTGCCCGACGGCATGTGGGGTCACAGCAAAGACCTGTTCCAGTACAGCTATGATCTCGAAAAAGCCAAAGAACTGCTGACCGAAGCCGGTTATCCTGACGGCGGCTTCAAATTGCTCTACACCTTCGCCACCGGCGACCTCGACGAACAAACCGCCGGCGAGCTGTGGAAAGCCGAACTGGCCAAACTGGGCATCGAGATGGAGCTACAGGGCTTGAGCTGGGAAGCCCAGTGGGACCTGAGCAAAGCCGATCCTGCCAAAGCCCAGGACGTGTTCGTGATGTACTGGTGGCCCGACCTGATCTCGCCGCTGTCCTTCCTCAAGAGCATGTACTACTCGGAAGAGGAACCCCTGTTCAACCTGGGTTACTACAAGAATCCCGAGTTTGACAAGCTGGTGGACGAAGGCGACGTGCTGACCGGCACCGACCGCGAAGCCGCCACTGAGAAATTTGTCGAAGCGCAAAAAATCCTGGTGGACGATGCGGTTTCCGTCTTTTTCTATGACTCGGCCAACATCCACGTGGCCAGCGCCAGCGTGGCTGGCTATGTGGACAACCCTGCCTACCCGCACGTTGTGTTCGTTTACGACCTGACGCGCAAGTAAGATTGATTCTTAATGAGACAAGGGGCTTAAGCCCCTTGTCTCACTTTCCCCATCCAAATAAACCTCATGCAGCGTTTTGAATACCTGATCAAACGATTCATACTTGCCATTGTGGTAATTCTCAGCGTGATGGTGCTGACCTTCTTCATCTCGCGCGTGCTGCCCTCTGACCCGGCGGCCGCCTGGGCGGGCTCGCACCCCACCGCTGAGCAAATTGCCATTGCCAACCAGCGCCTGGGGCTCGACCAGCCCCTGCACGTGCAGTTCTGGCGCTATTTCACCTCGGTGCTGCAGGGTGACCTGGGCACCTCGCTGCAAACCAAGCAGCCCATCGCGCGCGACCTGCGTACCTACCTGCCCGCCACCATGGAACTGGTGTTTTGCGCCATGCTGCTGGCGGTGGTGGTCGGCATCCCGCTGGGCGTGCTGTCGGGCGCCTACAAGGGCAGCTTTTTCGATCACCTGACCCGCCTGGTGTCCATCAGCGGCGTCTCCATCCCCACCTTCTGGCTGGGGCTGTTGCTGCAATTATTCTTTTTCAGTCAATTGAAAATTTTGCCGCTGGGCAGCCGCATTTCCACCGCCACCGCCATCAACAACCCGGTCACACAGCTCACCGGCTTCTACCTGATCGACACGGCTGTGACGGGCAACTGGGCGGCTTTCAAAGACACGCTGCTGCACCTGGTGCTTCCCGCCTGCACCCTGGCCACCTACCCGGTGGCGCTGGCCATCCGCATGACGCGCTCCAACATCATCGAAGTGCTCAGCGAGAAATACATCCTGGCGGCGCGCATCACCGGCCTGCCGCGCCGCACC
>Ga0334887_1003323_pt1 | contig 16164 bp, 11 predicted proteins | sample GraSluR1_MG_10_FD_207217 | JGI IMG/M metagenome (GOLD analysis project Ga0334887, IMG submission 207217) | Sludge microbial communities from methane-producing bioreactor in Wageningen University, Netherlands - Granular Sludge_18_07-R1 | ecosystem: Engineered > Bioreactor > Anaerobic >...
ATTTAGTGATTCCTTACAAGATTGTAAATTGATTATTCCCTGCGTTAAGCTACAATGAAATCGCACAAGAAGGTTTCTGTGCGTTTTTGCGTCTTTATCTCAAAGTGAGTATTTTAAAAATTGAAATCAATTAAGTTTTATTCTAAAATTTTTTTTGGAGAAGGTGTGGTATGAAAAGAAATTGGATGCATACATTGTTGTTGACGGTCTTTTTGGTCACGATGGTTACCCCGGTTCCCGTTCAGGCCAAGGTCATCACCAGCCAGGCAGATGAAATGCCCGTGCTGGAAGCAGCCGGCGGCGAATTGGGCCCGGTGGCTGTCGGAACGCCCGTGCCGGTCATGGCAGTGGGGGACGCAGTGGACAGGGCTCCGGCGTCCATGCAACTGGCTGCCCCTGTCGCCCTGAACAGCGGCGTGGCTGCACCAGCCAAGGCGGATGCAGGCTGGGTGGATGACAACAGCGCCGAGATCACCTGGACAGGAAGCTGGGCCACCCAAAATTCGGTTAGTGCACTTGGGGGAACTTATCGTGCTTCGACCACGCTCAACAGCAGCGCCAGCCTGGAATTTACCGGTACGCAGGTCAGCCTGATCTTTGCCAAGGCACCTGGCCGCGGCAGCCTGGAAATCCGCATTGATGGTAATCTGGTTACCACCCTTGCCATGGCGAATCCCAGCGAGCAGTGGCAGGTACGCTGGGACAGCCCCATTCAGGCTGATGCTGGACCGCACACCATTCTCCTGACCCACACCGTTACCGGTCAGGTCGTGATCGATGCTTTTGAAATCACCAATCCTGACCCCGACGCTCCCCTGGGGCAAGGACATTATGAAGATTATGACAGTCATTTCCAATACAGTGGCAACTGGACTGCATGGAGCGGCACCGGCCCTTCGGCTGGGGGTAACCACTATTCCAGCACAATCGGCGACTCTGTTTCTGTTTCTTTTAGCGGCACGCAGGTCACTTTGTTGTATACCGGTCTTACCAACCGCGGTATTGCTGATATTTATATTGATGATACGAAAGTTGCTTCATTGAACCAGTACAGCGCATCTGTGGCTTTCCAGAAACGCTGGCAAAGCCAGATCCTTGATAACCCCGGCCCGCACACGTTGAGGATTGTTCACGCATCTGGCGGGCAGGGAGGGATTTACATTGATATTGATGCTATTGAGATTGAAGATATTCAACTGCCCGACCCGGTAGGCCCGGGAACGTATGAAAACAACGACCCGAACATGGTTTATATCGGCAACTGGACAACGTATAATTCCGCCAATGTTTCTGGCGGGAACGGTCATTATTCCAACACAATTGGCAATTATGCCCTGCTGCGATTCACTGGCACCCAGGTGAAATTGAAATATGCAGCGAATGTCAATAATGGGAAGGCAGAGATTCGTATGGATGGCGCGTTGGTGCATACGCTAAACCAGTATGCTGCCGCCCCCGCCTATCAACGGGAGTGGACCAGTCCATTGATGGCGGATGAAGGGCCGCATACTATTACCATCACCCATACTACGGGCACGATCATTGATGTGGATGCCTTGCTTGTTTCTAACCCCACAACGCCTGGCGAAGGGACCTATGAAGATACCAGCCCATTGATTGCATATTCTGGCAGCTGGAATCCGTATGCCCATGCCAGCGCATCTGGCGGCAGTTCCCGTTATTCTAACCAGGTTGGCAGCACGGCACAATTTAATTTTGAAGGCAATCAGGTCAGCGTGGTGTACACTGGACTCACCAATCGCGGCTTGATGAATGTATATATTGATGGGGCATTGATTGCTACTATTAATCAAAAAACAAGCGCGCTGGCCTGGAAGCAGCAATGGGACAGCCCGCTGTTGAGCGATACTGGCCCGCATACCTTGCAGCTGGTACATTCTTCTGGGGCAATTGCAGATATTGATGCAATTATTGTCACCAATGCTGAACCGACCCCCACGCCAACGGGTTCGATTACCACCCTTACGGAAGGGACTTATGACGATACGGAACCGCGCATCAGCTACTCCGGTAAATGGACGATTTATAATTATCCGGGAACATACAATGGCGGTTCCCGTTATTCTGAAGGCATTGGCGATACGGCCACTTTCGAATTCTTCGGCACCCAGCTCAGCCTGCTTTATCTGGGTCTGACCAATCGCGGCAATGTTACGGTCAAGATCGATTCCCAGATTGTGGGCACAGTGAACCAGTACACGGCGGGGGTTACCACGCAGAATCGCTGGGACAGTCCGGTGCTGGACAATCCTGGCCCGCATACGGTTGTTTTGACTCACGCAACCGGCTACATTATGGATCTGGATGCTGTCATCATCACGGGCGGTGGTGAAATGCCTACCCCCACAGATACAGCGACGGCCACGGTAAGTGTTACCTTCACCCCGACCGCAACGCCAGAATTTGACCCACCAGATGGCAAGGAAGTGTATCGTTCCTCCTATGCACCTGCTGCGGCAGGCGATAATCCGGAGTCGGAATCTGCTGATCTGGATTCCTATGGCGACTCGATCACCGGGAATGGGCAGTATACGGTCTTCGCTTCAGGGGCTTCCAATCTGATTTACGGCGCCCATCCTTGTGAAACCACCGGCTTCAGTGATATTTACATGCACAATCGTCAGACCGGCACCAATACCTGTCTGTCCACCATGTTTGGCGCAGCCGTAGACGGCGAATCGGTTGATCCGTTCATTTCGGATACCGGGCAGTTTGTGGTCTTCGCGTCACGGGCAACGGACTTTACTTCGGGAAGTGCCCCGGTTAACGTACAGCAGATTTATTTGATCAACCGTGCGGGGAATGAGATCATCCCTGTGTCCCGCAGCAGCAGTAATGACTACGCAGACGCAGACAGCTATGACCCGTACGTCACACCGGACGGCCAGTATGTGATTTTCTATTCTGACGCGGCCAACCTGGTGCCAGGGGATACCAATGGCGTAACCGACGTCTTTATTCGGGATATGGGCGACCGCGGGCCGGATGGTTCTTACTCCGGTTCAGGCCAGGCCACATACCGCGTTTCCGTTGCCAATGATGGCGGCGAATTGAGCGCGGGTTCACAAGGCTCGGTTGGCTCCTTCGTGTCTGATGACGGTCACTATGCGGTCTTTACCAGTGACTCGCCTGATATTACCGGCGATGGCACGGGGACAACCCGGCAGGTATTCGTGAGAGACCTGGATGCTGGCACCACCAGCCTGGTTTCAAAGAATGGCAGCGGTGAACCCGGCAATGATGATTCCTGGGCGTATAACCTGACGGCAGAAGGTAAATTCGTGATGTTCTATTCCAAAGCCAGCGATCTGGTGGCGGGCGGCAATACCACAGAAGACGCGTATGTGTATGATTTGCAGACGGGGGTAATGACGCTGGTATCCTTGCCTGCTGCACAGGCGATTAATCCCTTCCCGGCAGTTGATGGCGGAAAAATCGTCTTCGAGACGGCCAAGGGGCTGGTGCCTGAAGATACGAATGGGCGCAAGGATGTGTATTTGCGCAAGTCTGACGGCACGACGATGCTGGTTTCCTTGCCGCTTGGTGCGACAAATACTGGTGTGTATGCTTCTTTTGCTCCTGCGATCAGCACGGACGGGCGCTTTGTGGCTTTCACCTCAATGGTCAATGCCCTGGATCCGGTGGACAATCCGCCATCAGGCGGCGAGCCGAATATTGATAATCTCTATATCCGCCAGATTGACGGCCGCTGGGAAGGCCCCACCGCCGGTATTTATGACGACGATGATTCCCGGATTAACTATAACGGCAGTTGGCCGATACAAGCCAGCGCCAATGCCTATGGCGGTGAATTCCATTATTCCAATGCAATCGGGAATTCGGCCAGCTTTACTTTCAAGGGCCGCCAGATCAGTATCATTTATGCGGGCTTCACCAACCGCGGCTCGGCCGAGATCAAGATTAACGGTCAGGTGGTGGACACGCTGAACCAGTATACGCCCACCTTGCAGTGGCAGCGGCATTGGAACAGCCCCATCCTGGCGAATAACGGCCCGCACACACTGGTGATCACTCAAAAGACGGCCGGCGTGGTTTCCCTGGATGCCCTTGAAGTTTCCGACACGATTGTGGTCGGCCCCGGCATTTATGATGACGCCGGTGGACAAATTCAATTCCAGGGCAGTTGGACAGACTGGCCGGCAACCGGCCCGTATAATGGCTCCATGCGATTCACCAATGCCAATGATGCTGCCGCTTCCCTTACCTTTTATGGTATGCAGGTCAGCCTGGTTTACACCAAATATACAACCCGTGGGGATATCCTGATCCAGATTGACGATGGAACCCCGGTTACCCTGAACCAGCACAGCGACAGGCTGGAATGGCAGCATCGCTGGGACAGCCCGGATTTGGACGAAGGGATTCATACGATTAAGTTGAGCCACCCTGGCGGCACGCATTATATTGATGTGGATGCGATCATCGTCACCTTCCCGGCTTACGAGTTGGATCCGCCTTCGCCGATCACTGACCTGGCTGCCGCGACTGGTACCGATATGGGTTCGGTGGACCTGACGTGGACCGCCACTGGCGATGATTTCCAGAATGGTACCGCCAGCCAGTACATTGTGCGCTACTCTACCAGCGAAATTACCTCGGAAGAAATTTGGGCCGGGGCAGCTGACGTGGAAGGCGAACCGGTACCGCAAATTGCCGGCAGCGCGGAATCGATGACCGTTACCGGTCTGCCCCCGGGACAGTTCTATTACTTTGCGATCCGGGCGCGGGATGACGGGGCCAACCTTTCCGGGCTTGGCAACAGTGCCGGCGCTACGACGCAATCCAGTTCCAATGTTGGCGCGGGTACCTATGATGACAATAACGCCAACATTATCTACAGCGGCACCTGGAGCCTGTACAACAGCAGTGGACCGTATAATGATAGCCTGCATTTGTGCAACACACCCGGTTCAACCGCCAGCTTTACCTTTACCGGTACGCAGATCAGCCTGATCTACACACAGTACACCAGCCGTGGAAATCTCGAAATTTCGATTGACGGCGGCGACCCGGTTACGCTGAATCTATACGGCAGCCTGGTCTGGCAGAAACGCTGGGACAGCCCGCTGCTGCAACCGGGAACGCACACGATTGTTCTCCGCCATCCGGGGCACACAAAGTACATTGACGTTGATGCCTTCATCGTTTCCAATCCTGAAACCATTCCACCGGTGGATGTCGGCGACCTGCTGGCTTACACCGGCCCGGACAAGGGTTCGATTGACCTGGCGTGGACGGCTCCTGGTGATGATGGCATTGAGGGCACGGCGAGCGAATATATTTTCCGCTATGCTGAATCCGCGATCAATACGCTGGCTGATTGGGAGGCTGCCAAAGACCTGACCGGTGAACCGGTTCCTTCGGTCAGCGGCACCGCTGAAGAATGGCGCGTGACCGGCCTTGATCCCACGAAGATCTATCATTTTGCAATGCGCACCAAAGACGATGCCGATAATATCTCCGGCCTTTCAAACTCTGCGGATGCGCAGCCAAACCTGCCCCCGGCAGTTGGCGTGGGAACGTATGATAACGCCAGTGACGATATTCTCTATACCGGCACCTGGACGCACTATAACGTTGGCGGCCCCTATAATAAAACGCTGCAGTACACCAATGTAGCAGACAATAAAGCCGTGATGCAGTTTACCGGTACGATGGTCAGCCTGCTTTACACCAAATACACCAGCCGGGGGAACTATGAGATCATCATTGACGGCGGTGCGCCGATCACACTGAACGCTTACGGCACCGCCCTGCAATGGCAGCAGCGCTGGGATAGCGAACTGCTCCCGGAGGGCACACACACGCTTGTGATCCGCAATCCTGGCGGCGGCAAGTACATTGATGTGGATGCCATTATCGTCTCCGAACCTGAGGCGATTCCTCCGGCTGCCATCACTGATTTGAGCAGCACGAGCGGTGCGGCTGTTGGTTCGGTCAGTTTGAGCTGGACAGCTCCCGGTGATGATGACATGACCGGCACAGCCAGCAGTTACATTGTGCGTTATGCCAGCAGCCCGATTGACTCACAGGGCGCATGGGATGCGGCAACAGATGTCAGCGGCGAACCTGCCCCGGTGGCAGCCGGCGGTGTGCAGTCGATGGTGGTCAGCGGGCTGGTGCCCGGCAATACGTACTACTTCGCTATTCGTACGTTGGATGATGTGCCCAATACATCGGGTCTGTCCAACAGCCCCTTGGCGGCGGCCAAAGCGCCCGATCCTGTCGGCGCAGGCACGTATGACGATGCGGGCGGTTCGATTGCCTACGTGGGCACCTGGCAGACGCAGGCCGCCAGCGGTGCGTATAACTCAACCATGCATTACACCAATGCCACCAATGCCGCGGCCTATTTCAGCTTCACCGGCACGCAGTTCACCCTGGTGTTCACCAAGATCTCCAGTCGCGGGAATATTGAGATCATCATTGACGGCGGCGAGCCGATTTTGGTCAACCAGTACAATGCCAGCCTGCTCTGGCAGCAGCAATGGGTCAGCCCGGAATTGTCCGATGGCACCCATACGATCGCCTTCCGCCATCCTGGCGGCACAAAATACATCAGTATGGACGCGATCATCGTGGCTGCCGCTCCATAAGCAGGACGACGAGGCGAATAGTTTTCACGGGGCCGTCCCAAAAGGACGGCCTCTTTTTCATTAAGAACGAGAATTTTTTATCCAGGGTAAAAAAGAGGTTTGGAGGAAAAGATAAAAAACCGCGGTTATTGCACCGCGGCTTTGGCTATATTACGTGCTACCCCATTCTGTGCTGACTTTTTCTTTGCCTTTTAGCAGAAATCCTTGAAAGTCCCAATCCTGTTTCAGTCTGCCAACACAACCCAACCTCAATTGGACGCTTCGATCTGAAGTGAGGCCAGGTGGAGTTGTCGATGCTGCCAGCGTTTGCGGGCAACTTTCCGTGGGACAGGCTCCGCATCATTTGCCTGATATAAAAAGTGCCTCACCATCATTAACGCCACCATGAATAATGCCTTCATCAACTGATGCTCCGCTAATGGTGTTCGGGAAGACAGTAAGCGAATCAATTTTTGATTCCAGTATATTCTCATCCTGGTAAAGATATGACAAAATGGATGGAAAGATATCTTGTAACACAACGATATCGTCATATTTTTCATACTCTTCTGAAGGCCATCTGATTGCCAGGAAAGTCCCAAATCTGTCCTGGATATCCAGTCGCGATATGTCAGAAATATCATAGTACCCATTCGTGTGATAACAATTTTTTGTCAGATACGGGCCGTGATCGCCTGCAATGATCACAATCGCGTCAGGATCTCTTTGTGTGATGATTTCTATATCCTGAAACATTTCAATATTTGCTCCATCTAGTCTTTGCTTAAATAGTTCTGTTTCATCGGGCAAGCACTTCCCGGAATTTTGACTATGATTAGGTGTGGGGGTGTGAGAATAAATAAATACAGGAGATTCAGAAATATTCTTAAAAATACTTTGTTTTGTTTTAACGAACTCTTCGTGAGATTGATATTTGAAATCTCCAATCCCAAGATCAAATCTGAATTCGCCCATCAGAATTGCTGAAATTAAAACTTTAATTTGTGAATCATCCACACGCGCTGGTATGGAGTGATCATAACTTGAATCTACATTCCTAAAAAAATAATCCGACCTGAATAAACCATAGGTGCTGTATCCATGATTTTTTAATATTTGATGAACCACACCATCTCCTGAAACAGCTTCCCACTGATTCGTGTTTGAGGTTGAAACATTCATAATACTGCTCATTGTATTTATTGTGGTTTGCGCTATTGAATACGTATGTGGATAGAGTTCAAAACCTTTTTCAACCAGGTAATCTTCCTGGGAAGTGTTATCAATACCATAGCCTGACATTGTTTCGTTTGACACATAGGCATCATATATAAGCAGATAAATATTCGGGGTAACTACAGGTTCTTTTTCTTCTGTTAGTGAATAAAATTGATTCTCTTCTGTAAGCGAAAAAGATGATCTATCCCTTTCTCTAGCAGTTGATAGAAATTGGAAAGCAGCGTTTGTTATAAAACTGATTAATATAAAATAGTAAAAAATTCTTCTGTCTTTCATGCTATAAAGCAAAAAAGCTAAAGTGAAAGTTCCCACAAGAAATAAAAGCTGAATAATAAAGTTCCCCGAATAATACCAGGAAAAAGTGTTGCTGAAAATTGCCATATTGGTTATGGTATATACAAAAGCCAAACCCGTGAGCATCAATAGTTTTGTTGAGCTAAAAATACTGAAAAGCATAGGAATTAGGTAAAGATAAACGGCAGAACATATGATGAAGAACACTAAAATTATTATTGTATCATTCAATAATAAAATATCTTTATTTATAATGAGATATTGGACTATCGGGGTTAAAGGGAGCAAAAGTAAAAGAACATCTCCCGGGGAAAAATTGTTATCAGAATTAACGAAAACCCATTGATCTTGCTTATGAAATTTATGGGTTATAAAAATTGAGATATACAGGACAATTACAAAAACTGACAAATATTTAATTAATAAAGAAAAAAAGTTGTGGTTTACGCCTTCAGGAAGATACCTGGAAGAAAAATATAGAAAGGAGGCAGAGTATAAAATCAGTAAAAGCACGGGAACAAGACAATTTTTAAAAATTAAGCTTGCTTTCCAGTTTGATATGATGATAAGGAATGAAATTAAAAATCCAAGAATCGATGAGAAAAATATAAGGGGGATGAAAATAAGAAATTGTGGTGCAGGTTTATTGATGGAATAGGGTTTTTCCTGGATCGTATCCGCGTATAAATCCATGCGTACGACTTCTTCTCTTATGGAAATATCAACCATTCCCGATTGAGGACCAGCAATAAAATTGACCCATAATCGATCTTCGATTTTGGCGTTTAAGGTCAGCTTTGCAGTGCTATCATATAAAATGATGGAATCCTCCAGAATTTCACCATTCCCCTCAAGTTTAATGCTTTCATAACTGATCCATTTGTCGCCATTCCTGATCCCATTTATCTCAATGTGCTTTTCCTGAGATGTGTTATTGGTCTCAAATCCATGAATAATGATTTTCGTTCGTGGAATAAGAAAGATGGATTCTGGAATATTGATATGTGCAGCATTAATAATGAATAATCCCGTAATGGGGATCGCAATAATAAATATGAATTGAGTGATCCGGTCAAGAGCTTTCCACTTCTTCCAATACCCATTTTCATTGCACACTGTAATAATAATGTAGAAGAGTACGGTTAAAAGAAAAAGTACGGATAATCGTCGCTTGCTGGCGGTTATCTGTTGATATAAAAACAGGGTAGTGGATGTAGATAAAATAATACTTAAAAATAATATGAAAAAATTAAACTTCATATATCTTTGAATGAATTTCATAATTTCCCTCTAAACGATTTTCAGATGCCGCAGAAATTTCTCGTCTTGCAAGCACATGCTGCAACGGGGGGCGCGAAATGAGGCGGATAGGCTTCCTCCTGAGCGCCTATTCCTCATCTTCTTTGTTTATTTGATCCTCTTTTTTGCCAAACAGGGAAGTGATCTTTCCCCAAAACAGCTTAATGAAAACGCCCAACCCTAAAAGGGCAGCCAATACTGCCTGGACAACCACACTACCTGTTCCTGGATCAAGATACATTTCAAACTCCTCATTTTAGTGATTTCGAAAACCCGCAGACAATGCTTCTTGCGTATTATACTAATAAATTTGGAAAGGAATGGCTTACTCTACAATTTTATTCAACTAACAACTAAAGCGGTGCACTAAAAATATTCGCTTTTGGGACAGCCTCGTTGTTATTTATCGCAGTATACTTACAGGAGCTTATGCTCGTTGTGGTAGATTTGGACAGAAATCGAAAAAAAGAAATGTTACCCTGTGGTCAGTCGTTCAGCACGCAAATGGTAACCACTGAAGTGGTTACTACAATGGGCATCGAAACCCTGGCATAACTCCCTTATAGTAATTTGAATGAAAGAAGAGGTATGTATGGCTAAAAAAACTGCTTCAATCCTGTTCCTCGGCAAGGCGGGTGATGCCTGTGTTGAGAAAGCATTGCAGTTCTGTCAGGCGAATTTTACGAATGTGACCGCCCACCTGGGGGAGTGGGGAGATCCCCTGCCGGAAAGCGCAAAACTGTGGGAGGGTGATTACATCATCAGTTATCTCTCCCGCTGGGTGGTGCCTGCCTCCCTGCTGGAAAGGGCAAAGATCGCTGCGTTTAATTTTCATCCGGCCTCGCCGGATTATCCCGGGATTGGCTGTAATAATTTTGCGTTGTATGAAGACGCAAAAGAATATGGGGTGACCTGCCATCACATGGCAGCCCAGGTTGACACGGGCAAGCTGATCGCGGTCAAGCGCTTTCCTGTCTTTCCCACGGACAATGTCGCTTCCATCCTTGAGCGAACCTATGACCATCAGATCGTATTGTTTTTCGAAGTATTGGGCATGATCCTGAATGACCAGCCGCTGCCGGTGCTGGAGGAGACCTGGACGCGCAAGCCTTTCAGCAGGAAGGAATTCAATCAACTGCGGCAGATCACCCCGGATATGACAAAGGAAGAGATTGCCCGGCGCATCCGTGCCACGGCGTATGGCGAGTGGCAGCCGTGGGTGGAGATTGCGGGGTATGTTTTTTCATTGAAGTCAAGGGAATGATGGTCATTGCGCGGCGTGGACTGAGCGTCTGAAGGGTTGCGATCCTCTCTCCGTATGGTAATTGTAGTAATGACTTTAGTCATTACAGCCTGCGGGGGGTAACCACTAAAGTGGTTACTACGATGATTCGTAACGATGATTCGTAACGATGATTCGTAATAATCCTTCTTGAAGGTCCAGTTTGATTGTACGTGCCAGCGTGGTAATCGCCTTGTTGCCAAAACATGAATGGCTCGCCATGACGGAGCCGTCCCTATGGTAGAATCGTTACCATCTTTAACATTCGCACGATATAAAATGATGATGGAGGCCTGAATGGAGGCTGTTGAAATCGCTGGCCGAAAGATTGGCCGAGAATACGCCCCATTTTTAATTGCCGAAGCGGGGGTCAACCATAACGGTGATATTAACATGGCGCTGGCGCTGGTCGATGCTGCCGCTCAGGCTGGCGCGGATGCGGTCAAATTCCAGACCTTTTCCGCCGACCGTCTGGTTACCAAACAGGCCCCCAAAGCCAAATACCAGCTTGAAACCACAAACGAAAGCGAATCGCAGTACCAGATGCTCAAAGATCTGGAACTGAGCGAAGAGGATCACCGCCTTTTGCTGGCGCGCTGCCAGCAGAAAGGGGTGCTTTTCCTTTCTTCGCCCTTTGATGAGACCAGCGCTGATCTGCTGGAGAGCCTGAATGTCCCTGCGTACAAAATCCCCTCTGGTGAGATCACCAATCATCCCTATCTGGCGCACATCGCCCGCAAGGGCAAGCCGATCATCCTTTCTACGGGCATGTCTGGTCTGGGCGAGGTGGAGGCAGCGGTGGAAACCATCGCTGGGGCTGGCAGTCCGCCGCTCGTGCTGCTGCACTGCGTCAGCCAGTATCCCGCCCCGCCGGAAGAACTGAACCTGCGTGCCATGCACACCCTGGAAGCCGCATTTGATGTACCGGTGGGTTTCTCAGACCATACCGAGGGTATTGAGATGGCCCTGGTGGCGGTTGCCCTGGGTGCAGCTGTGATTGAGAAGCATTTCACCCTTGATCGCAGTTTGCCCGGACCGGATCATCGCGCCTCGCTGGAGCCGGATGCGCTGAAGCGGCTGGCAGACGGGATGAAGCGTGTACAGATCGCTCTGGGGGATGGACGTAAACTGCCCACGGCCAGCGAACGGAATACCGCCGAGGTAGCCCGCAAGAGCCTGGTGGCGGCTTGCGATATCCCGGCTGGAACCGTCCTGAAGGATGAACTGGTCGCTGTGCGCCGCCCTGGCACTGGCCTGCCGCCTGCTCTGCGTGAGCAATTGATCGGGCGCATTACGACGAAAGCCCTGACTGCCGGACAGCTTTTCAGTTGGGAAGACCTGGCATGAGGACGATTGGCGTTGTCACGGTGGGGCGCTCGGACTTTGGCATTTACCGGCCTGTGCTGGAGGCCATCCGGGCGGAGTCGACACTGGAGCTGCGCCTGATCGTGTCGGGGATGCACCTGTCGCCGCACTATGGTTCCACTGTAGAGCAGATCGAAGCTGAGGGCTTTATTGTCGACGAGCGTGTGGAGATGCTGCTTTCCTCAGATTCGCCCGAAGGGATTGCCAAATCCATGGGCTTGGGCACGATTGGCTTCGCTCAATCCTTTGCGTATAGCCGGCCAGACCTCCTCCTCGTTCTTGGGGACCGCTTTGAGATGCACGCTGCCGCCCTGGCCGCACTGCCGTTCAATATTCCGGTTGCCCACATCCACGGCGGCGAGGTCACAGAAGGCGCGATGGACGAGGCCCTGCGCCATGCCATCACCAAACTCAGCCACCTGCATTTCACCGCTACGGAGGAATATGCCCGGCGGGTGATCCAGCTTGGCGAGGAGCCGTGGCGGGTGATCGTTTCTGGCGCACCGGGCCTGGATAATTTGCATGGCATGTCCTGGCTGAGTGCCGCTGAACTGAAAGAGCGCTTCGGTCTGCGTATTGATGACGCACCTTTATTGGTTACGTTTCATCCGGTCACCCTGGAATATACCAGCGCGGCATATCAGATTGACGAATTGCTGCATGCTTTGCAGATCAGAGGCTCATCTGTGATCTTCACCCTGCCCAATGCCGACACGGGCAACAGTGTCATTCGCCAGAAGATCGCCGCTTTTGTTGCCGCGCACCCTGACAACGCGCAGGCGGTGGAAAGCCTGGGGACGCAGGGCTACTTTAGCCTGATGAAGCTGGCCGAGGCGATGGTGGGCAATTCCTCCAGCGGGATCATTGAAGCGGCGTCGTTTGCATTGCCAGTGGTTAATATCGGCAGCCGCCAGGGTGGGCGGGCGCGCGGCAGGAATGTGATTGATGTGGGGTATAATCATTCGGAAATTCTGGACGGTATTCAACGCGCGGTTGCCCCTGCCATGCGCCAGTCCTTGCGTGGGATGCAAAACCCTTATGGCGATGGTCACGCGGCGGGGCGCATCGTTTTCCACCTGCGGGATATCCCCCTGGACAGGAAATTGATCGTCAAGCGGTTTTATGATCTCCCCGCAGCAGCAAATGAAGGGAGCGCGTAATCCCATGCGGCGGTGTGTGATCCTCGGCGGCGGCGGTCATGCCAGGGTGTTGATTGATGCCATTTTGCTTGTCGGTCAGGTTGAACTGCACGGTATCCTCTTGCCGGACGAATCGTTGTGGGGATCCGATGTTTTCGGTGTGCCCGTACTGGGCGGTGATGCCCTGCTGCCCTCGCTGGTTGCGCAGGGAGTGGACAGCTTCGTGGTCGGCCTCGGCTCGGTGGGTGACAGCAGCATCCGCGAGAAGTTATATCATTATGGCCTCGATCTGGGCCTGGATGTGCTTTCCGTCTGTCATCCTGCGGCGATTCTTTCGCCTCGGGCGCGCTATGGCCGTGGCGGGCAGTTCCTGCCCGGCAGCATCGTCAACGCCGGAGCCGTGATTGGCGAAAATGTGATTGTCAACAGCGGCGCGATTGTGGAGCATGATTGCCAGATTGGCGATCATGTGCATATCGCCACCGGCGCACATCTCTCCGGCACCGTGCAGATTGGAGAGGGTGCACATATCGGCACTGGCGCGATAGTGCGTCAGGGCATTAAAATTGGAACGAACGCCCTTGTGGGGGCGGGTGCGGTGGTTGTCAAGGATGTGCCGCCGGACACATTGGTAACAGGTGTTCCTGCTCATCCGCGGCAAACATCAACTTAATGGAAGCGTAGAACCTGTATGAATTTTCGCATCATTCCAAAACTGGATATTAAAGGTCCAAACCTGGTCAAAGGGATTCACTTTGAGGGTTTGCGCGTGATGGGCAAGCCGGAAGATTTCGCCCGCCATTATTATCACCAGGGCGCAGATGAATTGATCTACATGGATGCGGTGGCCAGCCTGTATGGCCGCAACAGCCTGCTGGACATCGTTGAGCGTACCTCGCGGGAGATCTTTATTCCACTTTGTGTTGGCGGCGGCCTGCGCAGCGTGGAGGATATCCGCGCCGTGCTGCGGGCGGGGGCTGACAAGGTTTCCCTGAATACTGCTGCCATTGAAAACCCCGAACTGATCCGCACGGCTTCGCGCGTGTTTGGGTCTTCGACGGTGGTGGTATCGATTGAAGCGATCAAACATGCCAGCGGCAAATATGAAGCCTGTGTGGAGTATGGCCGCCAGGAAACGGGCGTGGACGCCATCGAGTGGGCGCAACGTGCTGAAGCACTGGGCGCGGGCGAGCTGGTGGTGACGTCCATCAACCAGGAAGGCACGGGCGAAGGGTTTGACCTGGAACTGACCCGGCGGATTGCCGAGGCCGTTTCGATCCCTGTCATCGCCGCCGGTGGCGCAGGAAGCATGGAGCATGTCGTGCAAGTTCTTCAGGAAGGCAAGGCGGATGCTGTCAGCATAGCTTCCCTGCTGCATTACAATGTTGTGCGCCAACAGCAGTATGCTGAAGAGCAATTCAAGATCGAGGGCAATGTCGAGTTTCTGCAGGGGCGCCGCGGCGGAGCAGGTTTTTCCAAAATTGAGGAGACGACCCTGCCGGAGCTGAAAGATTACCTGGCGCAGCAGGGCATTGACGTGCGCCGGCAGATCATCGAGGAGGGGGCATGAGTGACGAGCGGAAGATCGAAGCTGCCATCGTTGACCACCGCCTCGGTAACCTGTACAGCGTGAAACTGGCCTGCGAGCATGTGGGCATGCAGGCTGAGGTGACCGATGAAGCGGCGGAAATTCTGGCCTCGGATGTGGTCATCCTGCCCGGTGTGGGTGCATACGAAGATGCGATGATCGCCCTGAACGAATCCGGCCTGAGCAAGGTGCTGCACGAAGTGGCCGCACGCGGCACGCCGCTGGTCGGCGTTTGCCTGGGATTGCAGCTCTTGATGACGGAAAGCTTCGAGTTCGGTCATCATCTCGGGCTGGGACTGATTGAAGGGCAGGTGCTGCCATTTGACAAACCGCAGGACGAGAATGGGCGTGTTCTGAAAGTGCCGCAGGTGTGCTGGAACCGCATTCACCGGCCGGCATCCGTGCAGTGGGAGGACAGTTTCCTGGATGGGGTGGATGATAATGAATACATGTATTTCGTCCATTCGTTTTACGTCCAACCGGCCAATGAGGATGTCATCCTTGCTACCACAACCTACGGCGATGTAGAATTTTGTTCCAGCCTGCGCCGCAGAAATGTGTTTGCCACACAATTCCACCCGGAGCGCAGCGGCCCGCAGGGGCTGCGCGTTTATGAAAATATCGCCGCTTATTGCAAGTCGGCACGAATTTAACAAAACGTTCCCTGCGTGTGCCCTGAGCGTGCCCTGAGCTTGCCCTGAGCTTGCCGAAGGGCTTGCCGAAGGGCTTGCCGAAGGGCTTGTCGAAGGGCTTGCCAAAGGCCACGTTTTGATTGAGGAGAGCAGCATGACCGAAAAACTAGAGACTTTGTACGGGCTTCCCCGGGAAGTCAAATATTGCAAGAAATGCGTAATGTCGAACCAGCGCCCGGCATCCATCCCGGAGTTCAAGCACACCCCGGATCGCAAAGGGGCCAATTACATGCACTTTGACGATGACTTTGTGTGCGATGCCTGCCGCTTTGCTGAAGTCAAGGCGCAGATTGATTGGGAGAAGCGTGAGCAGGATCTGCTGCAACTGCTGGACAAACACCGCCGCACAGACGGGCACTATGACTGTATCGTCCCCGGCAGCGGCGGCAAGGACAGTGCCTACGCTGCGCATGTACTCAAATACAAATACGGGATGCACCCGCTGACCGTCACCTGGCCGCCAACCCTGTACACCGATTACGGCTGGGAGAATTTTAATAACTGGATCAAGGTCGGCGGGTTTGACAATATTTCCTTCAAACCCAACGGGCGGGTACACCAGATGCTCACCAGGCTTTCTTTTGAAAACCTGCTGCATCCTTTCCAGACCTTCATCCTGGGGCAGAAGTTCATCGCGCCCAAGATTGCT
>Ga0334887_1003324_pt1 | contig 16161 bp, 14 predicted proteins | sample GraSluR1_MG_10_FD_207217 | JGI IMG/M metagenome (GOLD analysis project Ga0334887, IMG submission 207217) | Sludge microbial communities from methane-producing bioreactor in Wageningen University, Netherlands - Granular Sludge_18_07-R1 | ecosystem: Engineered > Bioreactor > Anaerobic >...
ATAGACTGTTTCATGACCTGCCTCCTTGGTTGTGGCTCTGTTTTGGTGGATTGTTTCGACTCCCAGAATAACCCATGTTTGCAAGGGGCAGGTCTTTTAATGTCTACTGTCAGCCATTATGGCTAAGCGAGTACATTCTCTTAACAGAGGCGTTCGATGATAACGAAAACAAAATCAGGCAAGAGCAGGCAAAGGTATTCCCAGCAGTACAAGGCAGAGTCACTGGTCCTGGCGGAAAAGGTTGGGGTTGCGGCAGCAGCCAGGCAATTGGGGCTTCATGAAAGCCAACTGTATAACTGGAGGAGCAGGGCTCGCCTTTCACAGGATAAGAGCGCCGTGGAAGAACGGCTACTGCTGGAGAATGCCCGCATCAAGCGCCAGTTGGCTGAGCAGGCCAAGGAACTGGCCATCGTAAAAAAGGCCGCAGCGTACTTTGCCAGGAGCCTGAAAAGAAGTACGCCTTATGCACAACCTTGCAGACGAATTCAAGATCACGACCATGAGTCGTGTGCTGGGCGTCTCTCGCAGCGGATTCTATTGCTTTCGACAGCGAGGGGGACAGTCAACGAAACGGCAACAACAGCGTATGGTTTTTGATAAACTGGTTGCTGAAGCCTTTGCTGCCCAAAAGATGCGGGCAGGTTCACCTCGACTGGTTCTTGATCTTTGTGATCAGGGCTACTCTTATGACCGCAAAACAGAGGCAGCCAGCATGCAGCGGCAAAATCCGCGGGCCAGGGCAGCGAGAAAATATAAAGCGACAACCAACTCGAAGCACAATCTTCCGGTTGCAGCAAACCTACTTGCTCAGGATTTTAGTACCGGTGCTCCAAACCAGAAATGGGTCAGCGATATAACGTACCTGTGGACCGATAAAGGCTGGCTGTATCTGGCTGTGATTATTGACCCATTTTCACGGCTGGTTGTTGGCTGGTCCATCGCCGAGCGCATGACGGCTCAGCTTGTGTGTGAGGCGTTGCAGATGGCGCTTTGACGACGCAACCTGCCCACAGGAGTCATCCTGCATTCAGATCGCGGCGGCCAGTATTGTTCTGGCGCATACCAGAATCTCATGACAAAATACCAGCTGGTCTGCAGCATGGGCGGTAAAGGCAACTGCTACGACAATGCCTGTGCTGAAAGCTTCTTCCACAGCTTGAAGGTGGAAGCCATCCACGGCAAGAGTTTTGCCACTCGTGAAAATATGCGCCAGACCGTGTTCGAATATATTGAAATTGACTACAACCGTAGTCGCCGCCATAATGCAAATGGCTATATCAGCCCCATGGCATTTGAAGCCCTCAAACATGCTTAGCCAGGTGTCCACTCATGACAGGCAGGGTCAGTGATCCTCGCCCCTCCAGCACAGATAACGACGACAGTATACAAAACATCTACAACAAACGCGCAGGTCACGGCAACCACCAGATGTCCTACCCTTACCCCTCGCAGGTATTGAAAATTTTCTGACCATGATGGAATGGCTGATTATTGCTGCTGCCGGTTTTGCAGGCGGCATGCTCAATGCCGTGGCCGGTGGTGGCAGCTTCATCACCCTGCCGGCACTGCTCTTTGTGGGCGTACCACCAGTGGCAGCCAATGCCACGGGTACTGCGGCCCTGTTGCCAGGCTATCTTGCCAGTGCCTGGCGCTTCCGGCGTGATATCAGCTTTCCCCAGGGCATGGGCCCGGCAATCATCATTCTGCTGACGCTTGTGGGCGGTGCCATCGGTGCGATCCTGCTGCTGGCCACCAGCGACCGGCTTTTTCGCAGCATCATCCCTTGGCTCATCCTGCTCGCCACCACAGCCTTTGGCATTGGTCCGCAGCTGATCGCGCTGCACAAAAATAAACAGAACAACAAAAAGTTCCTGCAGCCCACAAAAATCCACAACAGCACAGCTGGCCGGCAAAGGCAGTACAAGCATGCCGCTGGCCTGTTTGCAGTATGCATCTATGGCGGTTATTTCAATGGCGGGCTGGGCATCATGCTGCTGGCCGCCTTCAGCCTCATGGGCCAACACAACCTACATAGCGCCAATGGTTTGAAAAACATTGTTTCAGCCCTGCTCTCCTCCATTGCGGTTCTCCTCTACACCCTGGGTCAGGCCATTGCCTTTGAGCACCTCTTTCTTTTGGCTCTGGCCTCCATTGTCGGTGGATATGCCGGTGCTGCCCTGGCGTATCGCCTGTCCCAGCAACTGCTGCGGACCGCGATCATTGCCATCGGTTGCCTGCTGGCCCTTACTTTTTTTCTGCAAAAATAACAGCCTGCCCGCAGGATATCAGCGCTCGGCCAGAGCATCGGTATCAAGCAGTTGAATGCGCCTGCCATCCACCCGAATCAGACCCTCCTCGCTCATCTTCTGAAAAATACGGGAAAGGGTCTCCGGGCTGGTTCCCAACAGGCTGGCCAATTGACCCTTGGGAATATCCAGTACCACCTGGTTCATGTTTTTTTGCTCTTTCGCCATATAAAGCAGGTACATGGCCAGTCGGCCGGGTACTTCTTTAAGTGAAAGGTGCTCGATCTGGGTGGCAAAGCGGCGCAGGCGCATGGCTAAAATGGCCAGCATGTTCAGGGCCAGGGAACTGTTTTTTTCCAGCAAGGCAACAAACTGTGTCCGCGGGAAAAAATACAACTCAACAGCGGTCAGTGCCTCGGCACTGGCCGGATAGGGCAGACCATGGAAGACCGGCACTTCGCCAAAGGGTTCACCCTGGTCAAAAATGTGCAAAATTTGCTCCTTGCCTTCAGGTGAACTTTTAAAAATTTTTACCCGGCCCGCGGCAATAATATAAAAACCAATGCATGCCTCTGCCTCGCGGAAGATCAACTTCCCCTTGGCGCAACGACGCCTGCTGGCCAAGGCGGCAAGTTCCGCAAGCTGGTCTTCAGACAGGCCATTAAACAGCATGCACTGGTTAAGCAGTTGTATGGGTTTGAGCATGGCAGTAAAATTGATAATAAAAAAGTGAGTAAAATTGATCCATGTCAAGGACAGACCCCTCCATCTGCTATACTGTATCCGTACACCGAACACAAACAGCATCAAATCCCCAAACAAACAAGGAGGTCAGCATGTTTTGTAATCAATGTGAACAAACCGCCAAAGGCACCGGTTGCAGTGTTGTCGGCGTATGCGGCAAAAAGGAAGATGTGGCTGGTCTACAGGATCTGCTCATCTATGTGATGGAGGGGCTTGCCCTCTATGCCCAGGAAGGCCGCAAGCATGGCATTGTAGACGAAGCCACCGATCTGTTCACCTATAAGGCCATTTTTTCCACCCTCACCAATGTGGATTTTGACCCAGAACGCTTTGTCGAGTTGATCAACGAGGCAGTAGAAGTGCGCGAGGCCATGAAGAGCAAGGTTGCAGCCAAGGGCGGCAAGGTGGACTTCAGCGAGCCCCAGGCCAGCTACCAGCCCTCTGGCTCCACTGAAGAACTGGCTGCCGCTGGCACGGCCCTCAAACTCATTGAAAACCTGGATAGCGATGAAAACATCCGCTCCCTCAAACAGACCCTGCTCTATGGCCTGAAAGGCTTGTGCGCCTATGCCGACCATGCCGCTATTTTAGGCCAGACCGATCCGGAGATTGCTGCGTTTTGCTACGATGCCCTGGTTGCTCTGATGGCCAAGGGATTGACTGTGGAGCAGTGCGTGCCTGTGGCCATGAAGTGCGGCCAGGTCAATCTGCGTGCCATGGAGTTGTTGGATAAGGCCAACACCGGCACCTATGGCCATCCAGTGCCCACCAGTGTGCCGCTGGGCCACCGTAAAAACAAGTGCATCCTCATTTCCGGCCACGATCTCTACGACCTGGAGCAGCTCCTCAAGCAGAGCGAGGGCAAGGGCATCGACATCTATACCCACGGCGAGATGATTCCCTGCCACGGCTATCCGGAGTTGAAGAAGTATCCGCATTTTTACGGCCATTTCGGCACGGCCTGGCAGAATCAGGCCAAGGAGTTTCCAAACTTCCCCGGACCGATCCTCTTTACCACCAACTGCATCCAAAAGCCGCGTGAAGAATACATCGACCGAGTGTTCACCAATGGTTTGGTGGGCTGGCCCGGTGTAAAGCACATCCGCAACAAAGATTACTCCCAGATCATCGACATGGCCCTGGCCATGCCCGGCTTCACCGATGATGTGGACAATGGCTCGGTCATGGTGGGTTTTGGCCACAACGCTGTTCTGGGCGTGGCCGACAAGGTGATCGAGGGCGTAAAATCCGGCGCTATCCGCCACTTCTTTTTGGTGGGCGGCTGCGACGGTGCCAAGCCTGGTCGTGATTACTTTACCCGCTTTGTCGAGCAGGTACCTGATGATTGCGTGGTCCTCACCCTGGCCTGCGGTAAGTTCCGCTTCTTTGACAAGCAGATGGGCGATATTGGCGGCATACCGCGCTTGCTTGATGTAGGCCAGTGCAACGACGCCTACTCGGCCATCCAGATTGCAGTGGCACTGTCCAAGGCCTTTGACTGCAGCGTCAACGAGCTGCCACTGTCCATGGTCTTGTCCTGGTACGAGCAGAAGGCCGTGGTCATCCTACTCACCCTGCTTTCACTTGGCATCAAAGATATCCGTCTCGGGCCCTCTCTGCCGGCCTTCCTCAGCCCGGCAGTGCTGCAGTTCCTGGTGGATACCTTTGATATTAAGCCGATCGAAACTCCGGAAGAGGATTTGGCAGCCATCCTCGGCTAATTGCCTCTGGTAACCTGCCGATCACGGGCTGGCGCGGACCTTGTTCCGACTCCAGATCAAAGATGGTCTCTGGAAGGCGATGCATAGGCGAACAGGAGTGCATAGAGGTACGTCCTGCGGGCATGTGCTAAAGCCGACAGAGAAACTACCTTGAGATGGAATTGGCACTACTCCACCCCAGCCCGTTCAACGACTTCAACCCCAGGAGAAGAGAAACATGAAAAAACTGGAACTGAGTAAAACCCGGGAATTCAACCCGCTGGGCATGAAGACCGTGCTGCTGCACGATTCCGAGCACTTCAAGATCCTGAATTTCAACCTGGTGGCTGGCGCGCTCTTCCCCATCCACTCGCACGATCTCGACGGTCAGCTCAGCATTCTGGTTATTGAGGGCGAGGGCGATTTTTTAGGCGACAACGACGTGACTATCCCTGCACAAACTGGCGATATGCTCATCTCGGATATCCGCGTGCCCCACGGCGTCAAGGCAAAAACCGACATGCGCATTGTGGTGACCATTGCCCCACCGATTTGAGCTAAACTCATAGTATAACCCTACCGGCGTCGGCATCGGAAGAAACTCTGATGCCGACCGGATACAGCGAAGTATCTTTACTCTGCAATCAGCCTGTGCCCAATACGTTCATGGATCAGCATCATAAAACCTATATGACCTTACCTGGCCTGCATGCGGGTATGCTCAGCCCGGAACAACTGGAACACCTGGCCAGACTGGCCAAGGACTACGGCATTCCGGGCATTAAAATCACCAGTGCCCAGCGCATTGCGCTGTTGGGCATGGAGCCGGAACGCCTGGCTGCTTTGCAAAACGATCTGCACCTGGATACCACCCCACCCCACAGCCGCAAGCGGGTGCACTATGTGCAGGCCTGCCCCGGCAAAACCTGGTGCAAGTACGGCGTGGCTGAAACGCTCGGCATTGCCAAACAAATTGAGCAGCTTGAACTGGACGCACCTCTGCCCAATAAGGTGAAGATTGGTATTTCCGGCTGCCGCATGTGCTGCTCCGAATCCTGGCTGCGGGATATTGGCCTTATTGGCGAGCGCAAGGGCTGGCGGGTGATTTTTGGCGGCAATGCAGCCGGACGCCCTCGCATCGGCGAGGAATTGGCCAGCGGCCTCAGTGAAGACGAGGCCCTGGAGCTGATTCGGAAAACACTCAATTACTACATCCGCGAGGCCAGGGGCAAAACCCGTACCGCCCGACTGGTGGAGCGCATTGGCATAGATGCAGTACGCAAAGCTGTCTTGGCTGGCCATGATCCGCAACAACAGGGAGCTGAAAAAGAAACGGCTCCAAAAGCTTGAAGAGAGAATCGTATGAAAATAAGAAGAAAAATCATAGAGATAGACGAAGAACTGTGCGACGGCTGCGGTCAGTGTGTGCCCGACTGCGCTGAAGGCTCACTGCGGATCATTGATGGCAAGGCCCGCCTGGTGGCAGACAAACTCTGCGACGGCCTGGGCGCTTGCCTGGGCTCCTGTCCCACTGGTGCGCTCAAAATCATCGAGCGGGAGGCCGACGAATTCGACGAAGCTGCGGTGGAGGCCTTCCTGAAGTCGGAGCAGGCTAAGGCCCAGAGCAAGCCCGCAGAGCAGGAGCAGCAATTGGGTTGCGGCTGCCCCTCCAGCAATCTGCAAAGCTTTCAGGCCATGCGGGATTTGCGGCCCACCGGACCGGGTTTAGGCTCCTGCCAGAGCGCCAACACACCCAGCCGGCTCACGCCTGGCCAGGCAGGTTCGGCTGGATCTGCCCTCAGCCATTGGCCAGTGCAGATCCGGCTCATTCCAGCCAATGCCCCTTTTCTTGAACATGCCGATCTTTTAGTGGCTGCCGATTGCACGGCGCTGGCCTATGCCAACCTGCACCAGGACTTTATTACAGGCAGGGTGGTGATGATGGGCTGCCCCAAATTTGACGATCAAGAGCTGTATGTAGAACGCTTTACTGAAATTTTCCGTACGCGCAACATCAAGTCACTGACCATCTTGATCATGGAAGTGCCCTGCTGCCACGCCATGCTGCAAATTATCCAGCGTGCGCTTGCTGCGGCCAAGCCGAGTTTTCCAGTGGAACACGTGGTGATTTCCCTGCGGGGTGAAGTACAGAGCCGGCACAAATGAGGAGATAGATGATGTATATGGGGCGTTTCAAGGAACAGCAGAGGCACCCAGGCGCGCCCCCACCTTTACTACTGTGCCTACTTACGCAACTTGGCGCTTGGCGCTGTTGTGTATGAGCTGGCGAAGCATGTTTGTTCTGCTCAATCCAGGCAAGGAGTTTTTTTGCCCCTTGCCTGGCATCTCAACGATCAATTATAATTCATCAGTAACCCTATTTTTTAAGTAACTCTGCGGCCTCCACCAGCCGGTAGAATTCCGCACGATACCCCTCTGCATCTTCACCGCGCCCTGCCCGCGCCAATTGCAGGCAATCTTGCCAGGTAAAATCACCCAGATGCTGTGAATCGCTCAAAAGCATGGCAAAACCCGCCACAGCTGCGGCAAAACGAAAATCTGTACTCACCTCACCACGCAGCCCAGACTGGAGCGGCAAACTCAGCAGGCGTGATGTGTTTTCGCCCAACGGCTTGTAGCGCAGCTGCACGGTCAGCAGTTCACTGGCAGAATCCGTAGATGGGCGAGCAATTTGCTGATATTTCCGGGGCTCGAGTTTGGGCACATCTTTGTGTCCCGCTGGAATCAACTCATAGAGGGCGCTTACCCGGTGGCCAACACCGATTTCACCGGCATCCTTACTGTCGTCGCGGAAATCCTCATCAGCAAGCAAACGGTTCTCATAACCGAGCAGGCGATAGGCGCCCACCTGCGCCGGGTTGAATTCCACCTGGATCTTCACATCATTGGCCAGGGCAAAGAGGGTACCGCTCATCTCCTTGACCAGCACCTTTTTGGCCTCCAGCAGGTTATCGATATAGGCGTAGTTGCCGTTACCGGTATGGGCAAGAATCTCCATGGTATCATCATGATAGTTGCCCATGCCAAATCCCAGCACAGTGAGATACACCCCTGCCTGCCGTTCCTGCTCAATCAGCCGCTTGAGTTCGTCACGACTGGTGACACCCACATTAAAATCGCCATCCGAGGCCAAAATCACCCGGTTGTTGCCATTTTTGATAAAGGAGCTGCGGGCCAACTCGTAGGCAGTGCGAATACCGCTGGAGGCATGGGTTGAACCACTGGCGCGCAGGCTGTCGAGTGCAGCAAAAATGGTTTCTTGCTTGTTGCCTGGCGTTGGCCGTAGCACAACGCGTTCCTCTCCGGCATACACCACTATGGCTACCCGGTCGCGCGCATCGAGCTGCTGCACCAAAAGCCTGAAGGCCTGTTGCAACAGCGGCAGCTTGTTGGCCGCCTGCATGGAGCCGGAAACATCAATAAGAAACACCAGGTTGGCGGGCGGCAGCTGCTTTTTATCAAGCTCCCGGGCTGCCAGACCAATGCGCACCAGCTGGTAGTCTTTGTGATAGGGGCTGGGGCCGAGCTCGGCGCTCAGTGCCAAGGGGTCTCCAGCCTTGGGTTTGGGATAGTCGTAGGAGAAGTAGTTGATCATCTCTTCAATGCGCACTGCGCCCACGGGCGGCAGAGTGCCGTTGTTGATAAAACGGCGCACATTGGTATAACTTGCTGTATCTACATCAATACTAAATGTTGATAACGGTGCGTTGCCGACATTGATAAAGGTATTTTCTCGTACTGCATTGTACGATTCACGGTTCCAGGCAGGCCCAGCTTCTGGAAAGAGTTCTCCCTGCTCCTGTAATGTTCTGATCATGGTTTGGGAGGGGAGTGCGAACGTGTCGGTCAGCGGAATGTGTTGTTCTCTGACTTTTGTGCCAGGCCTGCCAGGGCTGTGCTCCTTTTGGCCACCATCATGGCCACCAGTGCCTGTGCTACAGGCAGCCAGCAACAAGGCCAGGAAAATCCAGATACTGTGTGCGCATTTCATACTGCATCCCCTTGTGAATACATTGACATGAAGAACGATATAACTCTCTGTTTTTACGTTTTCCCGACTTGGCACTTAATTTACCGCATACCACCCTCAGTAATGGTGATGCTTCCTCCGCCGGTAAAGATACCATTGATCGCAGGCCGGTACATATCCTCCGCATACAGGGGCGGCCAGGCAAAACGACCCGGAGTTACCACCCGCACCCGATAGAACAGGTCCTGCGTTTGTCGCAGATTAACTGCAGCCACATAGCGGTCATCGCGGAACTCCTGGTGGCGGATAGCGTTGTCTGCCATGATCTCCGCCACGTTCATCCCCCCGATGAGCAGCTGCTCCATGCCTTCGCCCTGCACCAGGTTGAGGTTTTCAATTTCAAGCCCTGCGGGAACATGGTCCACCACCAAGGCATTGGCAATGGGGCTGTTGCTCTCTATTCGCACATGCACGATGAGTGAACTGCCGCTCTGCAGGTGCCCACCGGTAAAAGGTTTGCCATTTGAGTTGTAGAGTTGGCGCGACAGCTTGATGCCATCGGTCTGCGCCGCAGGCATGCTGCGCGGGCGGCCACTAAGCACCACTTCGGCAAAAATCGGCCGCGTTGAACTATTGTGCAGGCGCGGCCCACTGGCCAGGTCTGCTGCACTCATTTGCAGAATCTGCATACCCTGCAGCTGCAGGGTCCGTGTTTGCGAGGCAGTACGCACGCTCAACTCCTGTGTTTCGTCTGCCCCAGCCTGGTTATCCAGAACATCGCTGCCTGCCAGGAAAAGGGCAAATTTTTCCTGGGTGCTGAGCCAACGCGTATTTTCAAGGATACCTGCTGCCTGCATAAGCAGGTTGTCCATACCAGGGGTCTGTACTCCATGGCGTTTGAGCAGTGCATAGGACAGGGCACTGTCGCGCAGGGAGCTGCCGTAATCACCCCACCAATACCCCTCCAGCCGCGGCTTTTGCAAACCTTCGGCAATGGCGATGTTGGCCTTGTCTTCATCGCCCATCAACCGCAGGGCCAAGCCAAGCTGTACCAAGGGCAGGCCTGAGGCTGCCGAGGCCCTGAGTTCAAAAAGTTGGCGCAGGGTGGAAAGCGGTGCCCTGGCCTCGCGCGCCAGCACGTAGCCACCATAACTCAACACCCCGAAACGGCCAGCACCGGCATAGAGCGAGTCGCCCCACAGTTGGTCTGCATCAAAACGAACAGCCTGGCCCGAAATTCCGGCAATACCAGATTGCAGGCCCTGCAGAAGGAAGTTCATGGTTTTCTTCTGCATCTCTGCAGGTACTTCAAAACCGCGTTCGCGCGCATCTTGCAAAAAATTGCCCACATAGGCGCTCAGCCAGTATTCACTGTTGCCTGCACCGCCCCACAGACTGAAACCGCCGTTGGCTGCCTGGCCAGCATTCAACCTGGCAATGGTTTTGGCCACCATGGTGCTGCGCTCGGCCAAAGTATGGGGCTTGAGCCCAAGCGCACGGGCCATGTTTCCATCCACAAAGAGGTGCGGATAGGCCCTGCTGACACTTTGCTCGACACAGCCGTAGGGATAGCTGAGCAGGCCCTGCACTGCACCCCGCACATCCAGAGGCGGCTTGTCGGACAACATCAGATGCGCCTGCACGGACATGGGCAAAAACCCAGCCACATCGCTGCCATCAAGCGCCTTTTCTGCACCAGGCGCTATCATGTAGCGCTTGCGCAGCTGCTGCTCCGGAGTAAGGGGCTGCACCTGCAGGGCAAAGCTGCGCTCCAGCTTGAGAGGACCTGCACCACTGCTGCCCTCCACCTGTACGCGCAGATCTGCCAGGCCGATAAATTGCTTGTCTGCCTCGATGGTGAAGCGGAGCACGGCTTTTTCCTGATTCTGCAAACTGAGACGTCGCTCCGGATTATGAATGCGCAGGCCTGCAGTCTCTGGCAGGCGCACGCCCAAGGTGGCCTGACCACCGGAGAGGTTATGTAGATCCAGGGCAATGGTGGCCTCATCACCGCTGCTGATGAAACGCGGGGTGGAGAGTTCCGCCACCAGGGGGGCGGCCACCACCACTTCCGTGTCTGCCGAGCCATAGCTGTCTGCAGTGGCAGCCACGGCCATCAGACGCAGGGTGCCGTTGAAATCCGGCACCGACAGGCTGATCTCTGCCTCACCATTGGCATCAAGCTGTACAGGGCCAGAAAAAATATCCACCAGACGCAGTTTCTTCGGCAGCCCCCTGGTGGTTTGCGGGGCAGCATCACCGCCGTAGCGGAGTTTTCCCTTCTTGCCCGCCATCTTTTCAATCAAACGGCCGTAGATATCGTGCAGATCTGCACCATAGCGCAGCTGGCCAAAGAAAAAGGCAAAGGGATTGGGAGTGGCGAAATTGGTAATATTGAGAATACCCGCATCCACGGCTGACAAGGTGAGCAGGGCCTCTTGACCACTGGCCTCTGGCACTTTAACCCGTACCAACATATCCCGCTCCGGCCGCATCTTGTCAGGTGCTTCCAGCGCAACCTGCAACTCGCGCGCACTGCGTTCCAGCGGCAGGGGGACAATGCCAAGTGCCCGCGCCGGGGTAACCCGGTCACCTTCACTACCGGGCCGCAGCACCACAACACTCAAATATAAATCATGCCGCTGCCAGCTGGCATCGATGGGAATGGCCACGGTTGTGCCTTCAGGCGGTATGGGCAAGCGTCTGGTCCACAGGGTGCGGTCACCCTCCACCGTGATGAGTGCCTGGCCGCCATGGGGCGGGGTAATGGTAAGTTGGGCTGTATCGCGACCTTCCTGGTAGGCGGGCTTGTCGAGTTTCAGGGCCACCCGGTCTGGCCGGATACCCTGGCTTTCATCCGATTTGGCACTCCAGCCCGCATAAAAGCGATACTTCATGGTTTGCCCACTTTCCGGATCACTGATTTCCAGGCGATATCTGCCATATTCCACCGGAAGGCTCAGGCCGCCGCGCTCCTGGGCAGCCAAGGTAAGCGCAGAGGTGGCCACCAGTTCATCTGTTTCAGTGAAGCCAGAGTTCCAACCACGCTCGTCATCATAGCGCCAGTAGTAGTTGCGGTTTTCCCGGAAGAGGCGCACCGGCAGTTCCGCAGCTGCAAGCAGGCTGCCATCCTGGCTGGCCCGCACCACCTCGAAATGTACTGGTGCGTTTTCGCGGGCATAATCACCCACAAACAGCGGCCGTATCCCCACCAGCACCGGCGAGGGCCACAGCACCCGCTCCAGGCTACGCACCACCGGACGACCGCCGCTTTCCAGCAGGCTGACAGTGGTGCGCACGCTAATGGGCGAATGCCGCTTTTGCGCAGGCGAGAGATCCACCTCCAGCGTGCCCTTGCCAGCAGCATCGAGCTGCAGCTCGGGCAGTTCCTGGCGAATGTTGAGCGTTTCCTCGTTAGCATCGCCAAAAATAAAACCAGGCAGCACCGTTTCCAGGGGATTGGGGTTGCGCCTGAACTGCGCCACCCCCAAGAGGCGATTGTTTCCTGCTGGCGCGCCATAGAGGTAGATACCCTTGGCCTGCACCTGTAGCGGCTGCTCCGGATGTAAACCCTGCTCCTGCGCGACCAGATCGAGCTTCATCCGCTCGGGCAGAAACTCCTCCACGCCAAAACGGTACACCGTGGCCGGCACCCGGTCTGCCGGGTCGGCGCGCAGCTCCAGCGACCAGAAGCCGGTGGGGGCATCCAGCGGCAGCTCGATAGTCTGGCGGTAATACCCGGCAAACTGATCCGACTGCCAGGAGGCGGTAAACTGTTTTTTTCCGTCCGGCCGCTTGAGGATGGCCTGCACAGGCAGGGGGCCAAGACTGCGGCCATCGGCATCTCGTGCCAGAACCGAAATATCGAAACGCTCACCCGGCCGGTAAAGATCGCGGCCCGACCAGGCAAAGAGCCGCACCGGCTTGCCCGGCTCGCCGCTGATGCTGAATTCAGACAGATCCAGGGCCGGCTCTTTGAGGGCAATCATGGAAACCTGTGCACCCAGCCGAGCCAAAATGACCTTGGCCCCCTGGGGACGCACCGCAAAATGCACCCGGCCTTCGGCATCGCTTTCTCCCCGGGCCAGTTGCTTGCCCGCAGCATCAAGCCATTGCACCTCCACCTTGGCAAGCGGCCGACCATCCAACAGGGAGCTCAGATACACATCAGCACTCTTCGGAAAAAGGCGGGCATGCAAACCCAGATCACTCACGTAAAAGTAGGTGACCTGGTATTCATAGCCAAAGCGACCAGGCTGGCTCATCACTGCCACATACACCCCGGGTTGGGCCAGCTCTTTAATGTCTTCCACCGGCAGAAAGGTGACACTGCGGCGATTGGCCTGCTGTTCGGTGACAAAACGGCCTGTATACACGCTTTTGGTGAGGGTATGGATCTTGTCGAGGGTCCAGTAATCCACTACCCCGCGCAGTTCCCCGTGCCCATACTCATCTCCAGACCCGTTATCGCCAGTTTGCTCCGCATGGTCGCGGATGTCAGAAACCACTTTACCCGGTGGCGAGCTGATCACCCTGTCCAGAAAGGCCGGCAGTTTGTCGTCCTGCACCTTGAGGAACTCTACATCCACCTCGGGCACATTGACCGTTACCACCGGCAGACCGCCATTCTGGCGCGCTGGCAAAACCATGCCCCGGCTGGCAAAGTAGTAGGCCGGGCTAACCGCTGCGCTGCGGATAGTGTACTGGTACTCCTGCGCCAGTACGCGACCGAATTTATCGGCCAGTTGCGCGTTCACCAGCACGGCATAACGGCTTTGTGGAATGATATGCGGAAAATAGAGCATCCGTGGATTGCTACCCACAACCCAGGCACCCTCAACCGGTACCGCACCACTGGTATCCACCGGCCCTGCCTGCACTGCAGGGGCTTGTGCCTCTTTATCGTGGTTTTCCTCCGCATCCTCCTGGTTTGTTGCAGCTGTTTCCTGCGGCAGGCGCAACACCCGGATAAAACCATCGTAGTTGCGGGTGGAATCCAGTGGTTCGCTGAAAGTAAGCGCCAGGGCGGGCGAGCCATCCAGATCGCGTTCCGCCGCGTCCACCAGGGTAAAGGGCCCGCCTGGCTCGACAGCTGAAACCGGAACGGCACTATTTCTGGCCATGCTGTTCAGGCTGAAGGCCGCAAGGGCGACCAGAGCGCACAGCGCCACAAAGGCCAGCATACTTTTTTTCACCATGTGAGTCTCCTTTGCACTAGATCCTCTATTTGTTGGGACGCGAACCAGCCAGCAGGGCAGGCCGCAGGACAATATGGATGAGAGACGAATTTTTTCGCCTGTTGCGTTCCTACATAATCATTTACTCTTGCCTTTTTCCTTCTGCGCATTCGCCGGCCCAGATTGCTGCAGCTGCCTGCTGATGTGCGCAGCCAGCTCCGGGCCAATGCCCGGCACAGTTGCCAGTTCTTCCACCCCGGCCTCCTTGATGCGGCGCACACTACCCAGGCTCTTGAGCAGCTGTTTTTTACGCTGCGGCCCGATGCCAGGTATCTGGTCGAGCTCGGAGTGTAACTGTTCCCGGCCACGCAGGCGGCGGTGAAAGCCAATACCAAAACGGTGCGCCTCGTCGCGGATGCGCATGAGATAGAGTAAAACTGGTGAATGGGCTGGCAACAGGATGGCATCCTTACGACCGGGACGAAACAATTTTTCGCCCTCCCCTGCCCGTTCCTCGGCAATGGCCACCAGGTCAATCTCCTGCACAAGCCCAAAACGACCCAACACCTCGACCGCCACCTGCAACTGTCCCTTGCCGCCATCCACAAGGAGCATATCCGGCAGATTCTGTGCAACCTTACCCTTTTCCAGGCGGCGCTCCAACACCTCACGCATCATGGCATAGTCGTCTGGTGTGTCTTTGCCGCGGATGCGGTAGTGGCGAAAGCAACGTTGTTCCTTTTCTCCGTGCACAAAGCACACCAGGGAGCCCACGGCCTGCTTGCCCTGCAAGTTGGAAATATCCAGACACTCTATCCGTTCGGGTGCACGGGCAAGTTTCAGCTTGCTGCGCATGGCTTGAGCCAGGGTCTGCCAGGCTGCCTCCTTGCGTGCCTCTTCGGAAAAAAGCTGGGCTGCATTGGCTGTGGCCATACGCATAAGCTGCATGCGTTTACCTCGCTGCGGATAGTGCAGGCTCACCGGGCCCTCGCGCAACTCTGCCAGGCGCTCGACAAGAAGGGCCTCGTCGTCCAGGCCGCAGGGAAGAAGCAGTTCGCGGGGCGGCTGCCGATATGGGGAGTAATACTGTAAAAGTGCCTGGGCCAATACAGCCCCATCTTCACCAATGGGATCTGCAAGGAAAAATTGCTGCGCACCGGTAATCAAACCACCGCGCACAAAGAGCAGGGCAATACCCACCGAGGCATCCTGCCGATGCAGGCCAAAGACATCCTGATCTAGGCTGTGCCCGGCTGCCACGACCTGTTGTTCGGTGGTGGCGGCCAAGGCCTTGAGTTGGTCACGATACTGGGCTGCCTGCTCAAAGGCCAAGGCCGCAGCTGCAGCCTGCATCCGTTCTTCAAGGTCATGGCGCACCTGGTCGACCTTGCCCTCCAAAACCGCCAGCACCGCCGCCACCATGCGATCATAGTCTGCCTTATCCACCTTGCCTGCACAGGGGGCTAAACAGCGGCCCATCTGAAAGTTGAGACAGGGCCGTTCACGCTGCCGCATGGTGCGGCAGTGGCGCAGGGGAAACTGGGCATAGAGTAACTGCAGGGTGGCACGCATGGCCCCGGGTGCGGCATAGGGCCCAAAATAACGATTGCCGTCGCGCAGGCGTCTTCGTGTAACGCTTACCCGTGGCCAGGTATCCTGGGTGCTCACCTTGATAAGGGGATAGTTTTTATCGTCCCGCAGGATAACATTGTAGCGGGGCCGGTGCCGCTTGATCAGCGAGGCCTCAAGGATAAGGGCCTCCTTCTCTGTGGTGGTGAGGATACATTCCACCCGGCGCACATGCGAAAGCATGACTGCAGTTTTAGAGTGGGCCGGGCCACTGTAATGGGCGTATTGCGCCAGGCGCTTACGCAAATCCCGCGCCTTGCCCACATACAGCACCTCGCGCTGACCCAGCATCTGATACACGCCAGGATCATTGCTCACCGTGGCCAGGAAAGAGGCGGAAAGCGGGTTTTCCTGGACTGACTCGTCCTGCGGCGACATTAAATTTCCAAGATCAAAAGTTCCGGAATATACCTTGACTCATGGCTTGATATAGGCGTAGCCATCCTGCTGCAAAACAATCAGCTCAACGATACCGGCCGCCACAATGCTGCAGCCAGCAAGCAGATCTGTATCACTCATGCCAAACTTCTCCAGGGCATTGCGACAGACCTTAGCCATAATGGCTGACAGTAGACATTAAAAGACCTGCCCCTTGCAAACATGGGTTATTCTGGGAGTCGAAACAATCCACCAAAACAGAGCCACAACCAAGGAGGCAGGTCATGAAACAGTCT
>Ga0334887_1003325_pt1 | contig 16160 bp, 14 predicted proteins | sample GraSluR1_MG_10_FD_207217 | JGI IMG/M metagenome (GOLD analysis project Ga0334887, IMG submission 207217) | Sludge microbial communities from methane-producing bioreactor in Wageningen University, Netherlands - Granular Sludge_18_07-R1 | ecosystem: Engineered > Bioreactor > Anaerobic >...
TTCCGCCTATCACTCCGATGCCGGCCTCCTCGCCATGCTCGCTCATGAAGCCCAGACTTTCAATACTGGCTTACCCCGACCTTGAATTTCCACCAAACAAGATACACTGCCAACGGGCCTGCGGCCTTTTTGTCCCCCGGCAGTCTTGCGACCGGGCTTCTTCGCCGGAGATGGGGTAAGATATTGCAGTGCAAAGCCGCGCCCGGACGGTGACGGGGCGTTAGTGAGGAGAACGGAGTTGAGCGAGCGGATGGAGAGGATGGCGCATCATACGCTTGAAGAGGGCGCGCAACTGGCGATTGACTTCACCAAACTGCAGCAAATCGGCGCATCCGGCGCGGCGGTTGTGCCGGTTGCGGTGCAAGACGCAGATAGCAAGGAAGTGCTGATCATCGCCTACGCCAACGACGCCGCGCTGCGGCATACGCTGGCACATGGCGTGGCGACCTTCTGGAGCACGTCGCGCAACGAGCTGTGGGTGAAAGGCGCAACGTCGGGCGATACGCTGCAAGTGGTCGAGGTGCGCGTCAACTGCGAGCAAAACTCGCTGCTCTACCTGGTGCGCCCGCTGGGCGCGGGCGCGTGCCACACCAAGAACGCCGCGGGCCAATCGCGATTAAGCTGCTACTATCGCCGCATCCGCCACGGCGCGCTGGAGTTTATCGAAGGCCTGGCCTGATCGCCCGCTGTAGGGACGTGAACGATGCGCCGCATTGATGAGAGCGAGATCGACGAAATTGAGGCCGCGGCCCTCAACGCCTGGCCCGCGGCCCAGCAATATCTGCTCGACGGGTACGTGGTGCGCCTTGCACAGGGCTACACCAAGCGCGCCAACTCGGTCAACCGGCTGCGCCCGCCGCGTATCGCGCCCGCCGAACTGGTCCCCTTGTGCGAGGACCTCTACCGGGCGTGCGGGCTGCCCCCCATCTTTCGCCTAATCGATAGTGCGGAATCCGCCGCCTTGGACGGGTTTCTAGCGCAGCGCGGCTATCAGATGTTGGACCAGACGGCGGTGATGACTTGCGCGGCGGCGGATGCGGCCGATGGCGCTGCGGCATTGCAGGGGGCCTCAGCGGCGCCAGTGCAATTCGTACAGATGGAGTTGGATGGATGGCTCGATGCGTACATGCAGTTGAGCCAGGCCGCGCCGCACACCCGCGCCGCTCATCGCGCCATCCTGCAAGCCATCGTGCCGCCGCGACTCTTCGCCGCGCTCGTCGTGGATGGGGAGCCGCTGGCTTGCGGCATGGGCGTGCTCGACCGGCAGCGTTTCGGCCTCTTCGACATCGTAACGCACGCGGCGCGTCGCCGGCAGGGCTTGGGCGGGCGGCTCGTGCGGCAGATGGCCGGTTGGGCGCTGGAACGCGGCGCGACTGCGTGCTACCTGCAGGTCGTCGCGCGCAACAGCGCGGCGCGCAGCCTGTACGCGCGGCTAGGCTTCACCGACGCGTATGGGTACTGGTATCGGGTGGCAGCGCCAAAGTAGTCATACCAAGCCTCGTATACTTTCGCTTATCCCGCCATGCCGTGACGCCGCCAGGACTCCAGCCCGCCGCGGATGAGTTCGATGCCCGAAGCGACGGCGCGGTCGCGGCCCGGCCCGCGCGCGTCCACCGACACCACCGCATAGACCGCCACCTTGCCCGTCGCCATCACCGCGTCGACCGCGGCGAAAACCTGCTCCATGTCCGGGCCGCCCGGCTCGCGCGTGCGGTTATCGGGCACGTAGCGTTCGTCTAGGATGTCGGCGTCTACGTGCAGATAGAGCATGTCGACGCGCGCCGCCAACTCTGTGACGGCTTGGTGCAAGGCTCCGCCGGGCAGTGCGGGCGATACGGGGACAATGGGGATGCCCACGGCGCGGATCAACTGCTCCTCGGCCTCGTCGAGGTTGCGTACGTCGACCATGACGAGGCGGTCCGTGGGCAGCGGCGCCACGATGTGCGAACCTTCACGCCAGACGGGATAGGCGAGGCCGGCGCACACTGCGACCGGCATGCCGCCCAACATCCCGCTGAGCGTGGTCTGCGGCGTGTTGAAGTCGCCGTGCGCGTCGAACCAGACGAGGCCGGCGCGCACGCCGGGACCGTGCGCGTCTTGCAGGCCGCCCACGATGCCGGTGATGTGGCAGCAGTTGCCGCCGGTCATGAGGACGGCGCGTCCGCCCTGGCGGGCGCGGGCGACCTCCTCGGCGATGGCCCCGTTGAGCGCACCTAGGTCGCGGATGACGTCGCCGGCGCCGATGCCGTCGCCTTTGGGCAGGCGCGGCTCGGATTCGTGTACGGGTACGCCGGCCGCGGCATAGACGCCGGCGGCGCGGTAGGCGTCCAGGGCGCGCTCGTCGTCCGCCGCGGGTTCGGCGTTCAGATAGCGGATGCCCAGCGCTTGCAGGGCGGAAAGCGGAACGGATGCGGTCACGGGGCTGCTCCTAGCGGGTCGTTTGCAGTTAGGCGATGCGGTTGGTTTCCGCCGGCTAACTAGCCGGCGCCTGGATCGCGATCTTGACGACGGTCTCGCCGCCCAGGCTGTACGCGCCGTTGAGCGCGTCGAAGCCGTCCTTCACCCGCTCCAGCGGCAGGACGTGGCTTACCATGTCGGCGAAGGGGAACTCCTCGTTCTCCATCACGGCCATAGCGCGCACGAAGTGGTGATGGCGGCTGCCCCACACGCCTTCCAGGCGCAGGTTGGGGCGCAGGAAATGCTTGTGCGGGTTGACCTCGATCAGGCCGGAATCCACGAAATGACCCACTTCGACAAACGTGCCGTCCTGCTTGACGTATTCCAGCCCTTCGGGAAAGGCGGGCAGGAAGCCGGCGCACTCGAAGACGACATCCGCGCCTTCGCGCCGCGGGGTGTGTTCAAGCACGACCTGCTTGCGCGTCTCCACATCCGGGTAGTCGGCGATGTCGATGGTGACGTGCGCGCCCAACTTTTCCGCCAATTCGAGACGGCCTGCCGGGCCGCCGATCACGATCAGCCGGGCCGCGCCGGTGATCTTGGCCGCGATCAGGCACATGAGGCCGATGGCCCCCGCGCCCTGGATGATCACCGTGTCGCCGATCTGCACTTTGGCGCGCAGGGCCGAGTGCACGCCGACGGTGAACGGCTCGGCTAGGACCGCAACCTGCGGCGGCGTCAGCGTCTTGATGATGCAGTTGACCGGGTCTTTCAGATAGACGTACTCGGCGAAGCCGCCGGTGAACGGTTCGTCAGCCGCGCGAAAACCGTAGGCGACGCCGCTGTTGCGCGGGTGGAAGACTACGCGGTCGCCCTCGCGCAGGCGGTTGCCCAGGTAATCGACGGAGACGCCGCTGCCTAGGGCTTCGACGATGCCGACGACCTCATGGCCTTGCAGCGTGTCGACGGGCAGGCCCTTCTGCCAGTTGTGCAGGTCCGTGCCGCAGATGCCGGCCAACTCCTGGCGCAGCAACACCGTGCCGGGGGCCGGGTCGGGAACGGGGTACTCGCGAATCTCGAAATCACGTCCGTGGGTGACGACAGCGCGTCCGGTGCGGCTCATGGTTGTTCTCCTTGCAGGAACTTGTGCCGTGCGAACCTCAGGCGGCGCCCAGCGCTTGGCGCACGCGTTCGGGCGTAAAGGGCAGTTGGCGCAGGCGCGCGCCGGTTGCATCCCAGATGGCGTTGGCCAGGGCTGCGGCGGCGGGGCCGACCGTGGCCTCGCCCGCGCCCAGGGGCGGTTCGCCGGGCCGGTCGAGCAGCACGACGTCGACCGCGGGCGACTCGGTGAAGGTGATGACCGGGTAGGTCGTCCAGTCTTCGCCCGCCAGACCGTCCGGGCCGAATTGCACCGCCTCTTTCAGCGTCCAACTGATGGACTGGACGATGCCGCCCTCCAACTGATTGCGCAGCCCGTCCGGGTTGATGATCTGCCCGGCGTCGGCCGCGGCGACGGCGCGCTCGACGCGCACGACGCCGCTTTCGGGGTCTACGGTCGCCTCGACGACGACGGCGGAGTAGATCATCGTGTTTTTGTAGCGCGAGAAGGCGATGCCCTGACCGCGGCCCGCAGGACGCGGCTCGGCGCGCCAGCCGGCGCGTTCCGCTGCGGCCGCTACCACGTCGCGGGCGCGCGGGTCGGTCAGGTAGCGCAGGCGAAACGCCACGGGGTCGATCTGCGCGGCTGCGGCCACTTCATCCACGAAGGATTCGGAGGCGAAGATGTTGCTGAACGCGCCCAGACTACGCAGCGCGGAATGGCGCAGCGGGCTGTCGGGCACGAAATGCTTGACGATGCGGCGGCGCGGGAAGGCGTAGAGCGGGTCGGCGTTGCGGTGGATGCCGCCGTGGAAGCCGCGTCCCGGCTGCTGGACGGGCGGGGCAAAGGGCCGGGCGAGATGATGGGCCGCCAGCAGGCTGGAGCGTCCCGGCTCCACGCGCGGGCGCGCCGAGTGCGAGTAGCTCCACGTCTCGTGGCCCCAGAGCAGCACCTCACCGGCGCTGTCCAGGCTGGCTTGAAGTTTCATGACCATAGCCGGGCCGAACGGTTCCCACAAGTTTTCGTCGTGGCGGCTCCACTTGACGAGCGCCGGGCGGCCCGGCACGGCGCGCGCCAGCAGCGCGGCGTCGAGCGCTACGTCGTCTGCTCCGTTGTGGCCGTAGCAGCCGGGGCCTTGCCGGTGGATGACGCGGATGTCGCCCAGGGGCATGTCGAGGACCTGCGCCATGTCGGCGCGCAGCGGATAGACGCCCTGGCTGTGCGTCCACACCGTCAGCTTTCCGTCCTCGAACTGCGCCGCGGCGGAGGAAGGGCCGAGCGAGGCGTGTCGCACATAGGGCCGGGAGTAGACCGCGGCGACCGTCTGCGTCGCGCCGTGCGGCGGCTCGAACGGGGGGATTGGGTCGTTCGTGGGCGTCCCGTCCACGACGAGGAAGCTCTCGCCGGGCGTGGATAGGAGGCGCTGGCTGATCTCCTCTGCCGGCGGCAGGGGCCGGTCTCCCTGCCACTGGGCGAGGCCGGCGAGACGCTGCGCGGCAAAGACGGCCTGTTCCTCGCGCTGGGCGATCACGCCGAGGAAACTGCCGTCGCGAACCACAGCGATCACGCCGGGCATGGCCTCCACCGGCGCCGTGTCGATCGCGGCCAGGCGCGCCGTATAGCTGGGCGGGCGCACGACGCGCCCATGCACCATGCCGGGCAGGTCCATGTCGTCGACGTACACGGGCTCGCCCGCCACCTTGGCGGGAATGTCGAGCCGCGGCACAGGTTGGCCGACGATGGCATACTGCGCAGCGGGTTTAGACGCCACGCGGCCGGAGACCTGTTGGTTGAAGCGCTTGCCGGCCATCAGCTCCCAATAGGTGACTTTGGCGCCGGTCTCCGGGTCGTAGACCGTGCCGTCCTCGACGCGCAGACGGTCCACAGGCGCGTCGAGTTGCGCGGCGGCTTGGCCGACGAGAATATAGCGCGCTTCGGCCGCGGCCTGGCGCACGGCGCCGCCGCTGACCTGGGTCGACATGCTGCCTGCGGTAAAGCCTTCGTCCGGCGAGAGCAGCGTATCAGCCAGGATCACCTGCATGCGTTGCATGGAGACGTCCAACTCCTCGGCGGCGATCTGCGCGATCACGGTCTGGATGCCCTGGCCGATCTCCACCTTGCCGGTGAAAACGGTGACGGTCCCGCCGGGATCGATGCGAATCCAGCGGTCCAGGTCCGGCGTCAGGCGCAGGCTGGAGGAAAGAGATTCCGGGCTCACGGCTGCACCTCCTGGGCGGCTTGTTGGGCGGCGCGACGGACGGCGCGAATGATGCGCGGGTAGGCGCCGCAGCGGCAGAGGTGGCGAGCCAGGCCGCGGCGGATGTCGTCGTCACTCGGCTGCGGGTTCTGCTTGAGCAGGGCGATGGCGGCCATGATCATGCCCGGCGCGCAGTAGCCGCATTGCGTGGCCTGCTCGTCGATGAAGGCTTGCTGCACCGGGTGGAGGCTGCCGTCCGCGGCCAGGCCTTCCAGCGTCACGATCTGGCTGCCGTGCAGCTCGCCCACCGGGGTTTTGCACGAAGGGCGGGCTTGCCCGTCGATCAGGACTTTACAGGCGCCGCATTGCTCTAGGCCGCAGGCCAGCTTGGCCGCCTTCAACCCCAGGTCGTTGCGCAGGATGTAGAGCAGCGGCGTGGCCGGGTCGACGCGAAACGTGTGCTCGCGGCCGTTGACGCGCAGCCGGATGCTGCGCAGGGAGGGCGTTGCCTCGGCTGGTGTGGTCATGCTCGAACCGCCTCGCTTTCGTCAATGCCGTATGGTTTCTCCGTGCAGGAAGTTCGCAGCTTCCTGCACGGCTGTTGTGCGGCTTGCTCTCTGTTCGCCTATTCGGCGCCGAACTTGAAAACTGTGACCTCGTGGAAGCGCTCGCCCGGTTCCAGCACAGTGGAGGGGAAGTTGGGCTGGTTGGGCGAGTCCGGGAAGTGCTGCGTCTCTAGGCAGAAGGCCCCGCGCCACGGGTAGACCTGTCCGCCGCGGCCGGTGATGGTTTCAGGCATCATATTGCCGGAGTAGAACTGCATGCCCGGTTGCGTAGTATGCACCTCGAGGACGCGGCCGGTGGAAGGCTCGGTGACGCGCGCGGCCAGGCGCAGCTCGCCCGGCGTGCCGTTGATGACCCAGTTGTGGTCATAGCCGCCGCCGAAGCGCAGTTGATCGTCCTCTTGCTCGATGCGCGCGCCGATGGGCGTCGGCTGGCGGAAGTCGAGCGGCGTGCCCTCGACGCTGCGCAACTCGCCGGTGGGGATGAGCGTGCCGTCGATGGGCGTGAAGCGGTCGGCGTTGATCATCATCACGTGGTTCAGGTTGTCGCCCTGCCCGGCCAGGTTGAAATAGGAGTGGTTGGTCAGGTTGAGGACGGTGGTCTGGTCGGTCGTGGCCGCGTAGTCGATGCGCAGCTCGTTGTCGTTGGTGAGGGTATAGACGACTTCGGCCGTCAGGTTGCCGGGGTAGCCCTCTTCGCCGTCTTTGCTCAGGTAGGTGAGACGCAGGCTGACTTCGTCGCTGACGCTGGCGCTTTCGGCCTCCCACACCACCTTGTCAAAGCCCTTGACGCCGCCGTGCAGATGGTTCTCGTCGACGTTCTTCGCCAGGGCGTACTCCTTGCCCTTGAGCGTGAACTTGCCGTGGGCGATGCGGTTGGCATAGCGGCCGACGAGCACGCCGAAGAAGGGATGCGGCCCCAGGTATTCTTCTAGGGTGTCGAAGCCGAGCACGATGTCGTCGAACTTGCCGTTGCGGTCCGGCGTGCGCACCGATACGACGATGCCGCCGTAGTTGGTGATCTTGACCTCGACGCCGTGGTCGTTGGTCAGCGTGTACAGATCGACCGGCGTGCCGCTTTGGACAGCCCCGTAGAATTTCTTGTGGATGTTCATATCCGTTTCCTCCATTGGCGATATAGGTTGGCGATATAGGTTGGCGATATAGAGCGGTAATAGTGACCGGTGATAGTTTGAAACGGCGATTTTGGGCGAAGGTTGCTGTTTCGTTGAGTGTACCACAGCCAGGCGCTTGCGACCTACGTTTGGCGGTCGAACAGATGGGCGATCTTGGCTGTTTTGGGCGCGCTCTTTGTGTTCCCCATCGCGTCCTGCGCGTCTCTGCGCTCAGCGGTTCTCCATGCGCCCGGCCAGCCGGTCGGCGACGCGCGCCATCACCTGATCCGCCACCTCCGCCTTGCTCATCAGGGGAAGAGTCTCGCGCGAACCGTCGTCTGCCAGCAGGGTGACGCGGTTGGCGTCTACGGCAAAGCCGGCATCGGCCGCGCTGACGTCGTTGGCGACGATCAGCGACAGCCCCTTGCGCGCCAACTTCGCCTGCGCATTCTCCAACAGGTCTTCCGTCTCCGCCGCGAAGCCGACCACTACCTGCGGATGGCCGCTCGCGGCGCGCTGTTGCGCCACGTCGAGCAGAATATCCGGGTTGCGCTCCAACGCTACGACGGGCGGGCCTGCGTCCTTTTTCAGTTTCTGCGCCGCGACCTGGGCGGGACGGAAGTCGGCCACAGCCGCGGCCATGACCAACGCGTCGGCCTCTGCGACGGCGCGCAGCACGGCATCTGCCATCTCCTGCGCCGTCTCCACGGCGACGACCTGCGCGCCGGCGGGCGCGGGCAGGCCGCTCGCGCTGCTGATCAATGTCACCTCCGCCCCAATATCCAGCGCGGCTTGGGCTATGGCATAGCCCTGTTTGCCCGACGAGCGGTTGCCGAGAAAGCGCACCGGGTCCAGCGGCTCGCGCGTGCCGCCGGCTGTGACGACAACGCGCCGGCCTGCCAGCGGCCCTTGCCGTGAAAACAGATAGCGCACCTGGCCCAAGATGGCGGCGGGTTCCGTCATCCTGCCTTTGGCGACCAGCCCCGAAGCGAGATGGCCTTCTTCCGGGCCAATGATGACCGCACCGCGCTCCTGCAGGCTGCGCAGGTTGGCCTGCGTCGCCGCGTGCGAGTACATGCCCGCGTCCATCGCCGGGGCGAGCGCCACCGGGCAGGTCGCCGCCAGCGCCGTGACGCTGAGGAGGTCTTCGCCCAGGCCATAGGCGAGTTTCGCCAGGGTGTGCGCGGTGGCGGGCGCGATGAGCAGCAGGTCGGCGGAATGGGCCAGGCCGATGTGCAGCACATGCGCCTCATGGCCCCACAGGTCGTCGTCGGTGTAGGCGCGGCGTCCGGTGACGGACTGGAAGGTGAGCGGCGCGACGAACTCGGCGGCGGCGCGGGTGAGGATCACGTCGACCGCGGCGCCGGCCTGGGCGAGCTTGCTGGCGAGGTCCGCGGCCTTATAGCAGGCGATGCTGCCGGTTACGCCGAGGACGATGCGTCGTCCGTGAAGGGGATTTGTCGTCATGGCGGTTGTTCTCTCCTTGAGTGGCGACGCCTTCGAGGAAGCGGCGAGCTTCTTGGAAGGCCGGTCTGTTAGGCTTCGTGGTTCATGACGTAGAGCATGCGCAGCCCGTCCAGCGTGAGCCACGGCGCGATGATGTCGATGGCGTCCGTCTCGGCGGCGATGAGCGGGGCCAGACCGCCCGTGCCGACCACTTTGGTCGCGGGGCCAAGTTCGGCCTTGAAGCGCGTCACCATGCCTTCGACCAGGCCCACATAGCCGAAGAGCAGGCCGGACTGCATCGAGTGGACGGTGTTGCGGCCGATGACCGAGGGCGGGCGCTCGATGTCGACCTTGGGCAACTTGGCCGCACGCTGGGCCAGGGCGTCGGCTGCGACGCCGATGCCGGGCGCGATGGCCCCGCCCAGGTATTCGCCCGCGGCGGTGATGGCCTCGAAGGTGGTGGCCGTGCCGAAATCGACGATGCAGGTGGGGCCGCCGTAGAGCCGGAAGGCCGCCACCGCGTCGACGATGCGGTCGGCGCCCACCGCGTCCGGGTTGTCATAGAGGATGGTGAGACCGGTGTGCATGCGCCCGTTGATGACGAGCGGCTCGCAGCGCAGGTAGTTGCGGCACACCTCGCGCCAGCGGCTTGTCAGCATGGGCACGCCCGAAGCGATGGCGACGCCGCTGATCTGCTCGCGAGCCACGCCCACGTAGTTGAGCAGGTTAATGAGCTGCATGGCGAACTCGTCCGGCATGCGCTCGTGGTCGGTCGAGAGTCGCCAGTGAGGGCCGAGATCGTCGCCGTCGTACAGGCCAAGCATGATGTTGGTGTTGCCGATGTCGATACAGAGCAGCATAGAGCCTCCTGTACAGAACGAGCCGGGCATGGGCGTGCGTCTATCCGTTTCAGTGTAGTCCGAATCGGGTCAGGCGCAAAGGCCGTCGAGGCGGCGTGTGGCTTTGTTGGGCGCCGCGCCAATTGTCAAATGCGCATGGTCCCGTTTGCGCAGGAAAAATCGGCTCGATTATAATCGCCTGCGCGCATTTACCGCCCTCCTTTCTCCCTGCACAAACATGCGCATAACGTGGTTACGGTTGGTGTTGGTTCGCGGTTGTGAAAGACCTCTGGGAGGAGAGAACCTATGAACTTCAGGCGTCTGTTGCTTATCGGCATGTTGGCGGTAGGGTCAGTCGGAGGGGCCGGCGCAGCGAAAGCTCAGCCTGCGGCGGTGCAGACGGTGATCGGCGACGGAACCCCGGCGAGTTGTCAGACAGGGGCCGCCGCCAATGCGCTGGACGCGGCTGTAGCGGCGGGCGGCGACATCACGTTCGACTGCGGCGATGACCCCGTCGAGATGATCGTCAATACCAACACGACGGATAAACAAGTGACGGTGGACGGCGGCGGCAAGATCATCCTGAGCGGCGAGGACGCGCGCCAACTCTTTTACGTCTTCGGCGCGGGGGACCTGACGCTCAACAACATCAGCCTGGTGGACGGCAATTTCTCCGGCGGAGGCGCGATCTATGTCGGTCCTCAGGCCAAGGTCGCCATCAACAACAGCTTCTTGACGAGCAACGTGTCGAACACAACGGGAGGCGCTATCCATAACGAAGGGGAATTGACCATCCGTTACAGCACGCTGGGCAGCAACATTGCCTCGGGCAACGGCGGCGGCATCTACAACAACGGCGGCTCGGTGACGGTGCGCTATACGACGCTGATCAGCAACCAGGCCGCCAACGGCGGGGGCGTCTATTCGATGGGCGGGCCGCTCACCCTGGCGACCTCATCCGTGCGCAGCAACATCGCCACCGGACAGGGCGGCGGCGTGCGGCTGGTGAACAATACGGCGCAGTTCGCCAACAACACGTTTTCCAACAACCGCGCTGACAGCGGCGGCGGCCTGTATACTTCCGGCGTGGCGTATATTGAAAGCAGCACTTTCTATATCAACCGCGCCGACCTTGGCGGCGCGGTCTTCAGCGCGGGGGAAACGCACGTCAAGAATACGATCCTGGCCGGCAGCCGGGACGAAGCCGACGCGAACCCCAGCCTAAACTGCGACGGCCCGGCCATGATCTCCGAAGGGCGCAACATCATCGGCGACAATAGCTGCGTGCCCAACCCAAGCTCGGCGGGCGATCTGTTGTCGACGGATCCGCTGCTGGCGCCGTTAGCGGATAACGGCGGCCCCACGCGCAGTTTTGAGCCGCTGGAGGGCAGCCCAGCCCTGGATGCCGGCGACGGCTGTCCGGCCATCGACCAGCGCGGGATCGGACGGCCTATCGGCTTGGCCTGCGACATCGGCTCCATTGAGCGCGGGCGGTTTGTCTATCTGCCGCTCATGGCGAAGGGATAGGGGCGAACTGCCATTCGCATACGGAAAGCCGTCGCTGCGCGAGGACAAATGCAGGCGCAGCGACGGCGTTTCATTTTAGCCGAGGCTTAGGCGCCCTGTCGTGGAAGCTTCCTCGCCGGATACCTGGATGAGCTCGCCATCCCGCAGCGCGTAGGTCTCGACCACGTGCACGCTGGGGCAACAGACGAAATCGCCCGGCCCCACGGTGAGCATGTCGACGATCACGCGGTTGTCTTCGACTGCGATCGAGCGAAAGATGATGCGCCCGCCCAGCAGGCTGCTGGCGACGTGGACGGGCTTGCCTTCCTGCTCTTGCACGAGGGCGAGATAGTGATGCTCGTCGGAATCGCCGGCGTGCACGGCGAGGATGGCGGCGGCGGAGGGCGTCCCGTCAATTGCGCCGAACGCGGTATGCGCGGACAGGAGCGCGACCGAGATCTGCGCAGCCGGGTCAGGTTCATTCGGATCGGAGTAAACGCCATCCGACAGCCAGGCGTTGCCGTTGGGGGCTTCTTCCACGTCGTATTGCATGTTGGCGAGCTTTTCGGGCGTCAGCCCTGCGACGATGCGACTCTCCGTTTCGACCAGGCGACCGTCCTGCAGCGCATAGACCTGCACGACCTGTTGCGTCGGGCAGCAGAAGGGATCGTCCGGTCCCTGCACGATGGCTTCGAGCGTGATCTGGCCGTCGTCGATGGCGGTCGATAGGAGCTTGATGCGGTCGCCCAAAAGCAGCGTGGCGATGTTGGCCGACGCGCCCGTGCCGGCGCTGACGACGGCCAGGTAGACAAAGACGCCGCTGCCGCCCGTGTTGGCCCAGAGATAGGCGACGCCGTCATCGCTGCCGTCGCCGGTCGCGTCGCCGCACGCCGTATGGTCCGGTATGAGGCCGACGGTGATGCGGTCGGGCGTGTATTCATAGTGACCGTCGCTCAGTTGCACCGTGCGGTCTAGGAAGTCTGGAATGTCGTAGGTCAGGTTGGCAAGCGTCTCTGCGGCGCAGGTCGACGCCTCCGGTTCCGGCGCGACAAAGGAAAGGACGAGAGCGCCGTCGCCGTCGAGGAGTTCGAGCGCAGCGCCGTCGATGCGGTAGGCGGCGACGGTTTCGAGCGCGGACAGGTAGCGCTGTTCCTGTTCCATGATGCCTTCCGGCGCGTTGCAGTTTATACGGGTGGAGGCCGCCGGGTCGATGCGCAGCGTGTTGCCGTCAACCGTGTAGGCGGCGTTATAGTTGTTGCAGCCGGCGTTGCCGGAGAGGATGCCCTGCTCAGTAAAGAGCGCGGTGATCTGCGTGCCGGCGATGAGCGATGAAACGACTTCGCCGCCGAAAGCCTGCGCCGACCAGGGGACGCCGGTGAGCGAGGCTTCTGCAGCCGCCTTGGCCTGGGGGGTGAAGGTCGCTACGGCGTTGCCCGCAGCATCGAGAAGTTGCAGCGTTTCGCCCTCTACGGCGTAGCCGGCGGCGGCGGAGAGCGCAGCAAGGAAGTCCTGCTCCTGTTGCATGAGCGGGTCGGGGCAGGCCATCAGGGTAGAGCCGATCTGCTCGATGGCAATGAAATCGCCGTCTAGGGTGTAGCTGCCGAAAAAGGAATTGCAGCCGGACGTGCCGCCGACCCCGCCGTCCTCGAAGGTGATTACTGCGGCAGGCTCCTCCTGCGCCGTCACGGTTTCGGATTGGGCGTTGGCGTAGCTCACCAGGCGCCACGGGCGATTCTCCAGGCCGGTTGCGGCGGCTTCCGCGCGGGGCGGCTCTGCCGGGGCGGGCTCCACCGTGATGGCGCTACACGCCGCCAACCCTATTGCGGTGAGGGCGAGAATGGCCCAGATGACGGCGATCTTGCGGTTCATGGCGTTCTCCTATCAGTGTAGTGTGCGGCAGCGCTGCCTGGCGTGGAATGCGATATAAACTGTGCGCCGCCCAGATAACGCAGAGGGCGCGGCGGTTGTTCCGGCAAACGCATAGGGCGCGCCCATTCGTCCATACCGCCGGCGAGAGCGGCGTTGTCTGGACAGGCGCTATGGGCGATTGTGCAAAAAGGGGGATAACGGATAAAGGGAGACACAGGCGGCATGAACGACAGACCTGAGACTCAAACCTGTCGTTCATGTCGCCGCGGCGCAAGACCCGATCAACTGGAACGGCGGCCGCGCTTGTTCGATGCGCTACTTGACTTGGATGTCGTTGACGATCCGTTCATATTTGAGGCCGCTGTTCTTGACGGCGTTTTCTACGGCGGTCGCGAGGTGGTCCTTTTCAAGGGACTTAGCGACGCGGCCGCGCAGGGTGATCACGCCGTTTTCGCTGGCGAAGGTTAGGTTGGAATGATCTGTTACCAGCGGGTCCTCGCGGATGGTGAGTTCGACAAGCGACGTCAGTTTTTGATCATCGAAGCCGCTGCCAAAGAGACGCGACCAGAGACTCATTGACGATCCTCCCTTTTAAACAAAGCGAAACGCTTCATAGGTAGTTGGATAGCTGTGACGCGTATCCGAATCGGGAGCAACGAAAACGATGGCCTGGCGGCAATGTAGGGGCGCGCTGCTGAACGTGTGGCGACGACACGTACGATACGCGTCACAAATAAGTGTAACACACTCGGCTTGCGTGTCAATCGCGTTTTGAAAATTGGGGCGGCGGGCAGTCGTCCGCTGGAGAGCAACGACTCGCCGGCAATCCTGCTGTACACTGGCTTGTCAGGAAGTCCATTGATTGTCCCCCATGCCCATTCAACAGGCGCGAGCCTACAAGGAGTCTACAGTGGACATTGACTCATATCAAGTTCGAGCGGAAATCATTCACTACGCCCAGTTGGCTGCGGAGTTTGATCTCGTTCCCAACACGCAAGGCAACATCAGCGTGCGCGATCCGGAGAGCGACCTTGTCCTGATCACGCCGCACGACATGCCCTACGGCACGATGACGCCCGACGATCTGGCGGTGGTCGATTTGTATGGGAACAAGGTTTCCGGCCGCAGAGACTCGTCGTTTGAGACGCCTGTACACTGTGCGCTGTACCGGGCGCGGCCCGATCTGCATGCACTGGTGCATACCGAGCCGGTCTATGTCAATGTGCTGGGCGTATTGGGCAAGCCCATCGAGCCGGTGGTTGTGGCGCTGCTGGTGAATTTAGGCGGCGCCGTGCCGATCATGCCATATATGCCGAGCGGCACTGACGCCTTCGGTCAAGAGATGGTGCGCGTGATGGGAGACGGTTTTGGCGTCGTATGGGCGAATCACGGGTTGTTGACCGCAGGAAAGACTGTTGACGAGGCCTTCCGCCGCTCGATTATTGTCGAACATGCCGCACGCATCTATCATCTCGCCCTGTTGCATGGCGCACCTGCTTTGGTGACCCACGAGCAGCATGGCGGGGGGCTGGCGTAGCGATGGCGGCGCAAGGAGAACTTAGGGGGAGGAGGTCGGACATATGACCGCGCCGCACGTTATTTCTTTGGGCACTATGCTGGTCGAGATTATGCGCGTCAATCTCGATGAGCCGTTGGATCGCCCCGGAACCTTTGCCGGCCCGTTTCCCAGCGGTGACACGCCGGTCTTTGTCAACGCTGTGGCGCGTCTCGGCCATTCGGCCGGCTTTATGGGCGCGGTGGGCCAAGACGGATTTGGCGACTGCATCCTCAGACGTTTCGCCGAGCAAGGCGTCGACGCCAAGCATGTACGCATCCTGCCGGATCGTACGACCGGCATCGCGTTTGTGTCCTATGCCGGAGACGGCAGCCGCAGTTTCATCTTCCACTGGCGTGAGGCGGCCGCAGGCCAGATTGGGCCGGATTACGTGGATGTGGACTACTGTCGCCAGGCGCACTGGCTGCATCTCACCGGCGGGAACTTGATCATTACGCCGGCTTCGTACCAGGCCTGCCTGCGAGCGATGTCGCTGATGCCGCCGGAAGCTAAAGTCAGCTTCGACCCGAACATCCGCGCCGAATGGCTTAACATCGAAGAGATTCTGCGCCAATGGCAGCCGATCCTCGATCGAGCGGATTATGTTTTGCCGAGCGCGGGAGAGGCCGCGTTGGTGACGGGCGCAGCCGATGATGACGCAGGCTGCCGGCGGTTGGCCGCGGCAGGCAAAACAGTTGTGCTTAAGCAAGGCGCAGCCGGCTGCACCGTCTATGCCGGCGAGGATGTCTACAAGCTCGACGGCTTCACCGTCGACGAGATTGACCCGACGGGCGCGGGCGATACGTTCTGCGCCGGCTTCACTGTGGCGATGTTGGAGGGGATGGACTTGCCCGCCGCCGGGGTTTTTGCCAATGCTGTGGGTGCGTTGGCGGTGACCAAGAAAGGCCCCATGGAGGGCGCGCCGACGCGATCTGAGGTCATGGCGTTGATTGCAAGCCAGGGCAGGGCGCTAACTTGACCGGCACTAATCGTTGAGATTTTTGAGATAAGCGTTTTTCTTGACAGGAATATAGCGTCGGGCTACAATGATCTGCGGTTGGGCTTTTCCCGCCATAACGTTCCCTGTTCCCCTACAATCTATCTCGACGAGGAGAAACGTCATGAAGGCATACCGCTGGTATTCGCTGGTATTGATCGTAGTTCTGCTCTTGTCGCTTAGCGCTTGCACGGTCCCGGCTGCGGCGCCAGCCGGCGGCGAAACAGGCGCGCCCTCGGCGGAAGGCGAGGTAGTCGAAATCCTCTTTTGGGATCAGTTTCCCGAAGTCTCCGACAAGATGGATGAGATTGTCGCTGACTTTAACGCCGCTCATCCTAACATCAAGGTGACGCGGGAAAGCTATCAGACCGAGGCGTTGCGCGATGTGATTAGACCTGCGCTGACGTCGGGGACAGGGCCGGACATTTTCTATTACGATCTTGGTCCGGGTTTCGCCGGCGTGCTGGCTAGGGCCGGTCTGCTGATGCCGTTGGATGACGCCTATGCGGATAAGGGCTGGGACCAGCGCATCTATGAGTGGACGCGCGATCGCGCCGTTTTCGACGGCAAGTCGTAT
>Ga0334887_1003334_pt1 | contig 16133 bp, 14 predicted proteins | sample GraSluR1_MG_10_FD_207217 | JGI IMG/M metagenome (GOLD analysis project Ga0334887, IMG submission 207217) | Sludge microbial communities from methane-producing bioreactor in Wageningen University, Netherlands - Granular Sludge_18_07-R1 | ecosystem: Engineered > Bioreactor > Anaerobic >...
TGGGGGATTCAATCATTTCGGTGAAGATGCAGTCCATGTTTTCTGCCTTTCCGGGCGGGGTGTTGAAGGTGCGGCCAAAGGCGTCGCGGAATCCACTGTGGGACTCAAAGCCATTGCCCAGGGCTACTTCGTCCAGGGAATCACCCTCTCGGATCTGGGTCAGGGCTTTGCCCATGCGCCGGGCGCGGGAGTAAGCCTGAAAGGTGATGCCATAATGCTTGAGGAAGTAGCGCCGCGCGCGGGCGGGGTCGATGTTCATCTCGCGCAGTTCGTAGTCCGGGATGCGCCGGGCCGGGTCTGCTTCAACCCTGTCAATCAAGGTCTGCACCCAATCTGGCGGGGTGCCGTCCACAGCCAGCGGACGGCAGCGTTTGCAGGGGCGGTAGCCGGAGAAGATGGCGTCACGGGCGGTGGCATAGAAGGTGATGTTTTCTTCCTTCGGTTTGCGGGCAGGACAGGTGGGGCGGCAGAAGATGCCGGTGGTATGCACCGCCACGAAGAAGATGCCGTCATAGGAGGTATCGCGGTTGTAAAAAGCCTGCTTCATTTCATCCAGCGGGGGGAGGTTTTTGATGTTTTCCATGCATTCATTGTAATGGACTGCGGCGGGGATTTCCACCGAAAAATGGACTTTAAATTCGTCAATTCGTCAATCAGGTAATCAGGGATCAGGGAATTATGTCTATTGGTTAACCAGCCAATAAGGGGGTAGAAAAGGGGTTTCGTGAAGATGCCGTATGCTGGGCTTGTCGAAGCATACGGCATCGGGATTAATGATGTGCGAAGAAAAGGTTATTCGTTTTTCTTTTCAAGCTGGTCACAGTAACAGGTGATGGCTTTGAGCATGAATTCCGCCAGGTCGGGGTGGATCTTGTCGAAGGTTTTACGGAAGGCAGGGTCGTTGACATACATATCAGCCAGGCCGCGCAGGATTTCGATGGTGGGATCGTAAAAATAGTGCATGTGTTCGTGCCAGCGTTTTACCAATTCCTGTACTGTGGGGCTGTCAAAGCCCTTGTCCATGTTCTTGGCAATGTCGACGTAGTTCTGGTGGCCTTCGTTGATGATCTGCTGTTGTTTCTCTTTTGAGTAGCTCCCCCAGCGTTTTTGTGACACTTTCAACTCCTTGTCGCCATAGCGCTGGCGGATTTCTTCTTCATATTCTTTCTGTTTCTCTTCGTTAAAGGGTTCGAAGATTTCATCGGGTTTCATTTCAATTTCTCCTTTGATGTGCGAAATGGTATGGTCAATGGTTGCCAGCAGTTTCTCGAGATGGGCAAGCTGGCCGGTGAGGTTTTCCCGGTGTGTACTCAGGGCCTGGATCATATCAAATTGCGGCTGGTCTATGATTTGTTGAATATCGGCCAGGCTGAAGTCGAGCTCGCGGAAGAAGAGGATCTGCTGCAGGCGCAGCATGCTGGCTTCGTCATAATGACGGTAGCCATTACTGCTGACATAACTGGGTTTGAGCAGACCGATCTCATCGTAGTAGTGCAGGGTGCGCGGGCTGACGCCGGCGATTTTGGCAAGTTGTTTGACGGTATAGTCGATCATGGTTCACCTCGATGAAGAGTATAAACTATAACGTAACGTTAATGTCAAGGTGAAAGAATAATTCACGCAAAGCCGCACCCCTCCCTAACCCTCCCCAAGTTGCAAAAAGACGCAACTTAGGGAGGGCATCTGGTGAATTTATATGTGGTGATGATGATTTTTCGGCAAGTAAGATGGTGAGAATGATATGGACGCGAAGAAAAGACTTTATTTGATCTGAATATTTGTTACACTGAATGGGAAGAAGAAACGATGAGGAGGAAATTATGGACAAAGCATGTCTGGCAGAAATTGAATTGGTCAAGGATGCGCATTTCAGGCAGATTGTGGTGCTGGTGCGGGCATTGGCAGCGCAATGTGATGCTAATGTGCAGCGGGGGGTTTCTTTTGTGCAACAGACGCCTGTCGCTGGAGGTTTGGAATGAGCGCATCGGGTTCCGGCGTCCGCAGATGTTGATGGAGGGGGATGCGGTATGCGATCATTTTTATTATTTGAAGGGGCAGGGGAAGGTGATAAGCGATATGGGGATGGATGCGGACAGAGATGGCGGACTGGTCAGAGACCTGTCCCTACATTTTCCTGCTCGCTTGCAAGGGCAGGATCGGAGAGGGCCTATTTAACCAGCGTCTTTGAGGAGGGCATCCAGCAGGCCGGCGGGCAGTTTTTCCACTTTGGTGAAGCGCAGGCAGCTTTTGCCGCAGTTGAGTTTGTTCAGCTCATCACGGTGCAGGTCCATGACTTTGGGGTCAATATAGAGACTGATGTGATTTGCCTGGCTGGCAAGGTGGGCGACTGGCTTGCCATTGCGCCGGAAGGAGGGCATATTGTATTCGATGACTTCGTCGATATCCGGGTATAGCTTATGGACCAGGGTGCGAATTTTCAGCAGTTCTTCTTTGCGCTGCGGGGGGATTTTCTCAAGATATTCATCTATGGTTTTGGCTTCGATTTTCATTAGCGTCCCTCATTTCCTTTTCAAGTGATCAGAATATTATGCTAGCCAGGTCCTCGGCGATAATATCAGGCCGGGGACGCCAATTTTCAGCTTCTTCGCGGGTGGCGATGCCGGTCAGCACGAGGGCGGTGGGGCATCCGGCAGCCTGGCCAGCGGCGACATCGGTGTTCAAACGATCACCGACGACGAGGGCCTGCTCGGGTTGCATGCCGAGACGTTCGAGGGCCATTTCCATCATGGCGGGGTAGGGTTTGCCGATGATCTCCGGTTTCACGCCTGAGCAGGCTTCGAGGATGGCGAGCTGGCCGCCGGTGCCGATGGCCAGGCCGTTGGGGGTGGGGAAGGTCAGATCAGGGTTGGTGCCGATGAAGGGGGCGCCTTCGATAATCAGGCGGATGGCTTTGACAAACATATCGTAGGTGAAGTTTTTATCCAGCCCGGAGACAACGGCCAGCACGTCTTCATCGGCGTGGTAAAAGCCTTTGTCTTCCATCACTTTGCGCAGACCGACTTCGCCCAGCATGTGGATAGGACCGCCTTCGGGCCAGCGCTGGCTGAGGGCGCGGGCGGTGGCCAGCGGGGCGGTGATGAACTGCCATTCTTCCGATTGAACGCCAAAGCCGGCCAACCGGTCAACATATTGGGCCGGGGTGTGGAAGGTGTTGTTGGTGGCGTACATGACTTTCAATCCCAGCTCGTCCATACGGCGGAAGATGGCGGGCAGGTCACCGATGGCTTCGCTTGTACGGTAGAGGACGCCGTCCATGTCGAGGATGAGGGCTTGAATGGGGGAGGAAAGTTGAGAAAGCATGAAGGCTCCTTGTGTACGGATTTTGCTTCATTATAAACGACACTCTTCCTTCTCTTCTTCCAAAAAGCAGGTTTTGAATGAGGTATTTGCTGTCTTTGTTTGAGAAGAGGAAGTTGAATTCGATGGAAACTGGTGCTATACAGTTTGCGGGGTGAGAAGGATTAAGCAGGTATGGATAGCACCGGAAAAAAGAAAAATTTTGTGTGAAAAAGCGGTACAATAATTATCCAAATTACTCCTCCATTTTATGATAGTGCTCATGAGAAAGGCGGCAAAATGCGGAAGAAATTGATCCTTGTGGCGGGGAATATCGGCTCGGGAAAGACATCGTTAACAGAACGGATTGGGGAACGGCTGGGCTGGCGAACGGCTTATGAATCGGTTTCGGACAATCCCTATCTGCCCCATTTCTACAAGGATATGAAGGCCTGGTCTTTCCATTTGCAGGTGTTCTTCCTCGGGCATCGTGCCGAGCAGCACCTGGAGATGTGGAATGACCCGCGCTCGGCGATTATTGACCGCAGCATTTATGAGGATGCTTACATTTTTGCGCGAGCGCTGCATCATATGGGGAATATCAATGAGACGGATTATGAATCCTACCGGCGGATTTTCAACCTTGTGACGCGCAGCCTGCCCGCGCCTTCGCTGTTGATCTATCTGAAGGCGCCAGTGCCGGTGTTGATGGAGCGTATTCAGCAGCGCGCGCGGGACATGGAGACAGGGATCACCGTAGATTATCTTGCTCTGCTGGATTCATTCTATGATGACTGGATGGGTTCTTTTGACCTGTGTCCGGTGCTTACCATTCGTACGGATGATCTTGATTTTGTGCATCAGCGCCGGCATTTGAATATTGTGATCGACCGGATTAAGGATACGTTGTCGGGCAAGGAAGAGGTGGTGTTCGATTCGCTGGAATAGGTCTGTGTTTTGTGAAGGCCCTCTCTCTAAATCTACTCTTTGGAGCAATCTTTCATCTGCTGGCAAGCGGGAGAGAGACTTTAATTTGCGATGCTGATGCGGTTTGCGTAATAATGTGCTTTTTTACAGGCGAGCCATAATTGGAATATGACTGTACAAGGAAGGCCGGGCGTTATAATGGGGGAGAGATGGCTGTTGTCTGCTTTTTATCATGGATTTGAAGAGATTCGCGCGATTTGTGCAACCATTTTGAAAAACTTCCGTATATAAAGTAGAACAACAAAGGAGCAGAATTTTCTGTGAGCGACCTCGAAGCTGTTTGGATAGAACAAGCACTCAATGGCGATGACGACGCCTTTACCCAATTGGTAGAAACGTACCAAAAACCGGTATATAACCTGTGTTACCGGATGTTGGGTGAATCTCAGGAGGCGGAAGACGCAGCCCAGGAATCTTTCTGGCGGGCATATCAGGCACTTAACCGATATGACACCAAGCGGAAATTTTCGACGTGGCTGTTGTCCATTGCGGCACATTATTGTATCGACCAGCAGCGTAAACGGCACATTATCAACGTGCCGATGGACATTATTTTTGAGGAGACGTATTCGGATAATGCTCCAACCCCGGAGCGTGTCGTGGCGAATTCTGAAGAAGACCAGATGCTGCATAAACTGATGAATTCCCTGAATTCTCAAGACCGGGCTGCGTTGGTTCTACGTTATTGGTACGGATTTTCCGATGCCGAGATCAGTGAGGCACTTTCGCTCACTGTGAGTGCTGTAAAAAGCAGGCTTTACCGTGCCCGCCAGAGTCTGGCAGAAGATATACAGGCAGCCCGCCAGGAATCCTTAGCTGCAGAAAGGGAACAGTATGGTTCACCAGCCTATTGAAAAATGGATCATTGAAGAAACACCGTTGACAGCCGAGCAGAAGACCCAGCTTGAAGAACATCTGCGGATGTGCAAGCACTGCCGCGACCTGCAAAACAGTTTGCTGGAAGTGGATGACCTGCTGATGAAGGCGGAAATCGCTGCTCCGAATGCCGGATTTACCCAGCGTTTCCAGTCTACTTTGGCTCAACGCAAGGCTTTGAAAGAACGGCGTCAGGTAAGAAAATTCTTTTTGAGCTTGCTCGGTGCAGCCATGGTTACCCTGGGTGCAATGGGTTTGTATATCGCCATGACCAGTTCACCAGTTGAAATGGTCATCCGGCTTATGGAGAATTCAACACGAATTTTGATCAATCTTGATCGGTTTGAACGCTTTGTTACCATGATTTTTAATACCCTGCCTCCCTATTTTTCTGTGGGAATCTGGGCTATGGCTGCCAGTGGATTGTGTCTTTTCACATTGATCTGGGTCGGCGCGCTCTGGCGGACATCACTTCAAGGAGTATTTCACAAATGAAACCCATCTCTCGAATCTCTCTGGTTTTGATCACTCTGGTGATCCTTCTGGCAGCTTTCCCGGGCGCTGCGTATGCGCAGACAACGGGGGGCGATGAAGGGAAATTTGTCTTTGGCGGCAGTTATTCGCTGGACAGCGGCGATACCTTGTATGGCGGTTTGGTAGTGGTTGGCGGCAGTGCCGAGCTGGAAGAAGGTTCGCTGGTTGTCGGTGATGTCGTTGTCGTTGGCGGGCAGGTGGAAATTTACGGCGAAGTCGATGGCAATGTGATCGTAGTGGGCGGTCAGGCATATCTTGGCGAGGAATCCATTGTCAATGACGATCTGGTGACGATCGGCGGGGCTGTGCAGCGTGAAGAAGGTGCACTGGTGCGCGGCGCCATTACCGCTGAAATGCCGGAAGGTTTTAATCTGAATGGTTTCAGCCCTGAAACGCTGCAGGTAAACCGGAGTTGGCGTTCCTATATATGGGAGGGTTTTCGGCCGCTTGGTGACATGATCATGAATGTGATGCAGGCCCTGGCGATGGCTGCCCTGGCAGCAGTGCTGGCACTGTTCCTGCTCAAGCCGATGGAACGAGTCTCACAGGCTGTGGTTATCCAGCCGCTGCCAGCTGGCGGATTGGGCATTCTGACGATGATCGTGCTGCCTGCCTTACTGGTGGTGCTGGCGATCACGATCATCCTGATCCCGCTGAGTTTGATCGGCTTCCTGATGCTGGGTGCCGGCTTTGTCTTTGGGTGGATTGCCCTGGGGCTGGAAGTGGGCAAACGCATGGAGAAGATGTTCAAGGTTGAGGAATCCTGGGCGCCTGCTGTGCGGGCTGGCGTCGGCACGCTGACCTTGAGTCTACTGTCCTTTGCGGTCGGGCTGGTGCCATGCGTAGGTTGGATATTACCCTTCCTGGTTTCCATGTTGAGCCTGGGCGGCGTGGTGTTGACTCTGTTCGGCACACGGGATTATCCGCCGGTTGAGGTCGCGAAAACGGCTGCGCATGCGCCAAAACCAGAAGTGGTTGTGGGCACTTCATCTGAAAGAGCAGCGCCGGGGTTGGATGCTTTACTGGCTGACGCGGCTGAAGATGCGGAAAGCGTCAATGATGTGGATGACATCCCCGGCGTTGATGGAGAAGTCACGGAATAACGGTTGCAGTACAATGGGCGTGCCGGCAGCAAAAGGTACGCCCATTTGAAAATCTTATTATCCGTATGGGAGGAAGAGAATGAGACATCCGCTGCGAAATTTGCTTGTGTTGGGGGGGATTTTCCTGCTGGCAACGGTTGCCTGCCGGGTGGGGATCCCGGATACCCAAAGTGTGGTGTTGAGTGAGAAACGCACCCTGGTGCTGAACGAGAACTTGCCGGGTGATATCAGCCAACCGGTGGAGCTTGATATTGTCATGGGGGCGGGAAAATTGGAGATCAATGGCGGTTCGCAACAGTTGCTTGAGGGCACGGTGGAATACAACGTGGCGGACTGGGAACCGGAAGTGAACCGCCAGGATGACCGTCTCGAGATCCGCCAGGGGGTGGAACGGTCCGTAAGCCTGACAGCCCTGGATCGGGTGATCAATGACTGGAATCTGGTGTTGGGCAGTGTGCCGATGGAACTGCGGCTGACTGCCGGAGCGTATGACGGGAAGATTGATTTGAGCGGGGTGCCGGTTACGTATCTGAATATATCCGATGGGGCCAGCAACGCAGAAGTTGTCTTTAAATCGCCTAATCCGGCCGAGATGGACCGTTTTAGTTATCGCACGGGCGCTTCTGATGTGAACCTGAGCGGCCTGGGATATGCTAATTTCCGGCGCATGGATTTTGACGGCGGCGCTGGTTCGTATACGCTGGATTTTTCGGGTGCATTACAGCAGGACTGCCGGGTGAAAATCGACGGCGGGTTGGGGGATTTTACGATTATTGTGCCCGGGGAAACCTATGCCGAGATAGCGTTCAATGGCAATTTAATGGATATCAATACCAAGGGGACATGGGTGGTCAATGACAACATCTATGCCACTCAGGGCAGCGGACCCTTGCTGGAGATTGAGATCACCGTTGGCCTGGGGTCGGTGACGGTGGTGAGTGAGTAGGGAAGAAAACCTCGTTTTAAATTCATTGAATTTGTAGCATTTTTAGCGGATCATGGTATAATAACCGCCGCTTGAGGTAGCAAAAAAGCGCATGGAGAGGTAGCATAGTCCGGCCTAATGCGCCCGCTTGGAGAGCGGGTGTACCGCAAGGTACCGTGGGTTCGAATCCCACCCTCTCCGCTGGAAAGCACAGCGGACAAGTGTCTGCTGGACAGCACAGTGGACACTTGTCCGTTGGATTTCAATCCAGTGGATTATATCCGCCAGACAGACCGCCCGAATTTCGGGCGGTTTTTGGTTTAACGAGCCCTGAGCTTGCCGAAGGGTGGTGCAGGTATCACGAGACAGGCTGCGGTTTACTACCCATTCGGGTATGATATCGTCCCTTGCGAGGATAGTAACAGGCTCAGCCCGCGCTCATTACGCTTGAGCCTGTTCTTACACATACGGGGGGCGAAAGACACAATTGTTCCAGGATTTAGGGAATTTGACTGGATCGGAAAAACTGTGTACAAAAAGTGGCAAATTGCGATTAAGCATTGTTTGCAGTGTACGTGACACTTGGGCGCATGGCATGCACCTCTACATTTTGGGAGTATTCTTTTCATTCACCGGCTGACAAAAATGATACAGGTTACAGGATAGTTTGACTTCCCCCTTACTTCGGGATAGACTCATTTTTGAACAGATCATTCATTACCGAGAAGGAGATCAATACATGGCCGGCGTTCCTGAATTTATGCTGCGGAAATTGTTTGTGAAGGATAGTGTCAAAACGGATGAGAACGGGTTCTCTTTTGCACTGAATAATACCTTCGCCCCGGCGACTGTGACCCGATTTGCTTTGACGGTTGACGGGGAAGAAGTGCCGCAGGAAGACTTGAGTATCCAGGCTGGAGATGGTGAGGTGATGCGGATTGCTGACCTCAGCGAGGATAAACCGTTCTCTCTGCCGGTGAAGGTGTTGATCACGTTGACCGTGTCAGGACATGCCCTGGGGGAGGGGGATTTGGGCATATCTCTGGACACGGTGGAGGCGGGTGTGCTGGCTTTTGGTTTGCAGGTGAAGGAATTAAAGACTGCCTCAACAGCAGCCGCTGCTCCTCGTAAATGGAAGCTGCCCAAATTCCTGCGCCGGCCGTTCAAGGCCACGGTGCATGTGGATGCGGACAAGGTGATCGGGCAGGTGCAGCCGGAGGTATACGGGCATTTCATTGAACATCTGGAGCGCTGCATCTACGGCGGCATCTGGACGGAGGATGGTTCTGCCTTGCGCCCGGATACACTGCGCCTGGTGCAGGCGCTCAAGCCAACCGTGATCCGCTATCCGGGCGGGAATTTCGCCAGCGGATATCACTGGGAAGACGGCATTGGCCCCAAAGACCTGCGCCCGGTGCGCATGGATAAGGCATGGCAATCCGAGGAGAGTAACCAGGTGGGCACGGATGAGTTCCTGGCGTATTGTAAAGAGGTGGGTGCACAGCCTTTCTTGGTGGTGAATGATGGCTCCGGCACGCCGGAAGAAGCCGCGCGCTGGGTGGCCTATTGTAATGAAGACGCCAGCACTGAACAGGGTGCGCGGCGGGCAGCCAATGGTCACCCCGAACCGTACGGCGTGCATTGGTGGGGCGTGGGCAACGAAGTGTGGGGGCAATGGCAGATCGGCACAACCGACGCGGCCTCGTATGCCAAGCGCCTGCGCGCGTTTGTAGAAGCGATGCGTGCAGTAGACCCGAGCATCCGGATTGTGGCGGTGGGAGATAAGGTGATGAGCGGGGCGGTCGCTGACCCAGGCGCGCAATGGAACGAAACCGTGCTGCGCGAGGCCGGCGATTGCTTTGATGATCTTTCCTTCCATTTGTACCAACCGGACAGGGAAGGCTGGCAGGACACGTATGACCCGGATGAATTGCACAAGACGGTGACCGCCGCGCCGCTGGATGTGGAACGCATTATCCAGCGCATCGGGCGGCAGATTGAAACCTTTGCGCCAGGAAAGGAAATCGGGGTGGCGTTTGATGAGTGGAATTTGTGGCTGGCCCCGGACGAGGATGCTGAATCCATGCACGATATTGCGTATAGTCGAAGAGACGCGCTGTATGCGGCCGGGATGCTGCATGTGTTTCACCGCCAGTGCAAGCTGGTGACGATGGCGAATCTGGCGCAGATGGTGAATGTGCTGCCGTTGATCAAGACCAACGAGAAGACCGCCTTCGCCACGGCGATGTATTTCCCGATGCAGATGTACCGTCAGATGGAAGAAATGGTGATTGAGACCAAAGTGAAGGGGCCAGTGTTCACCAGCCAGCGCCTGGGTAATATTGACGAGGTGGTCGATGCGCCCTATGTCGATGTGACGGCCACACGGGACACCGCCCGCAAGCGGGTGGTGATCGGGGTGATCAACCGGCATCCTGAAAAGCGGGTGGACCTGGCGGTGCGCCTGAACGGCACGGGTGATCTCAAGCCGCGGCGCGGCTGGCTGCTTTCGAGCAAGGAATTGGATGCGGTCAACAGTTTTGCGGAGCCGGATATGTTGAAGGTCAAGGAAGTGGAACTGCCGAAGATTCGCACGAAAGACCATTTCCGGTTGGATCTGCCGCCGTGTTCGGTGTCGATTTTGGAGTTGAAATAGTTTTCTAAATATTGTCATTGCGAGGGAGCGATAGCGACCGTGGCAATCTCCCTCACGGTCCAGGAGATTGCCGCGTCGGCACATGCCTCCTCGCAATGACAGAATGGATAAAAATGCCTGAGACGATATTGGAAGTAAAACTTGACAAACTGGTGTACGGGGGCGACGCGATGGGGCGGCTGGAGGACGGGCGGGCGGTGTTTGTGCCGTATGCCCTGCCGGGCGAGACTGCCCGCGTGCGTGTGGTGACGGAAAAACGCGGCCATGTGCGCGCGGAGCTGGTGGAAGTGTTGGAAGCTTCCCCGGAGCGGATTGCTGCACGCTGCAAGCATTTCACTGTATGCGGTGGCTGCCATTACCAGCACATGAGCTATGCCAAGCAGCTTGAAGTGAAACAGCAGGTGGTGGTGGAGCAGTTCCAGCGCATGGCCGGAATTGACGATCCGCAGGTGGAGGCGGTTGTGCCTTCCCCGGCAGAATGGTTTTACCGCAACACGGTGCAGTTCTCGCAGACAGAGGACGGCAAGCTTGGTTTTCAGGCGGCGGGGACGCGCAGGGTGATCCCCATAACGGAATGCTTTCTGCCAGAGGAAGACATTAACCAGATCTGGCCGCAGCTCAATCTGGAGCCTGTGCCGGGTTTGCAGCGGATTGAACTTCGCCAGGCGGATAACGGCGAGATGCTGGTGCTGTCCGGTCAGGATGAACTGCCACCGGAGATGGAGCTGGAATTACCCATCTCGGCGGTGTACCTCAGCCCGGTGAAGGGGCCGATGATCATGGCAGGGGATGAGTTCGGCATCATCCACATTAACGAGCGGCCTTTCAGTTTTCACGCCGGGTCGTTCTTCCAGGTGAATACAGCTCAGGCGGAGGCTCTGGTGAATCACGTGATGGGGCTGCTGCCTTTGACGCCGGAGACCGTGGCGTTGGATGTGTACTGCGGGGTGGGGTTGTTCAGCGCGTTCATTGCGCCGCAGGTGAAGCAGTTGATTGGCATTGAGTATTCCGGGCTGGCCTGTGAGGATTTTGCAGTCAACCTGGATGAATTTGAGAACGTGGCGATTTATCAGGGACCGGCGGAGCGGATTCTGCCTTCACTGGAGGTACAGCCTGATGTGGTCGTGATGGATCCGCCGCGGGCGGGGCTCAAACCGGAGGCGCTGGATGCCCTGGTGAAGATGGAAGCCGGGACGCTGGTGTATGTGTCCTGCGATCCGGCCACCCTGGCGCGGGATGTGAAGCGCCTGATAAACGCCGGATACAGGTTGGAACGGATCACGCCATTTGATCTTTTCCCGCAGACATATCATATTGAGACGGTGGTGGTGATGAGGAAGTAGGGGGCAGTCAATCAGGGAGTAGGTAATCAGGCAATCAGGGATTGGAGAATGTCCCCTGGTTAATGCTGGATAGAAAATCGTAAAAGTGTGATGGCAGGCGCGGCGTGCCTCGCCACTACGAGGGGTGAAGTTACGGAAACAGGCGGCGGGTTTTGACCTCGGCGACGGCGTCGGGGCGGTAGCGGTAGAGGCGGGCGGGGCGGCCCTCGCCGCTGCGGTAGTCTTCGGTGGCTTCGATAATGCCGCCTTGCAGGATGCGCCGGCGGAAGTTGCGTTTGTCGAGGGTTTCGCCGAGGATCATTTCATAGGTTTTTTGCAATTCGGACAGGCTGAAGGTCTCCGGGAGGAGTTCAAAGCCCACGGCGGTATATTCCAGCTTGTAGCGCAGGCGGCGCAGGGCATAGGTGAGGATTTCGGCGTGGTCCATCGCCAGGGTAGGCGGATTTTCAGCGGACTGCCAGGTATAATGCCCCGCCTGATTTTCAATGAGGTGGGCGTCCAGGGAGATGAGGGCGAAATACACAACGGAGATCAATGATTGGGAAGGGTGACGCTGCGGTCCACCATAGGTGAAGAGCTGCTCCAGGTAGAGTTCGGGGACGTCCAGCAGGTCTTTCAGGCAGGATTCGGCGGTTTGTTCGAGGGCAAGACCAGGGAGAACGGGAAAACCGGGAAATTCAAGGCTGCCGGGAAAGGTGGCAGGGTTAGAAGGACAGAGCAAGGTTTGCAACTGGTCTTCATGCAGGGTGAAAACGACCACACGCAGTTCGATATGCGGCTGGATTCCGGTTTTATTCTCATCATGACAGGGAAATTTGGCATTTTCGCTCATCAATTTGAATTATATACCAAAAGACGTATAATCAGGGGTAGGATGATCGATAAACGGGGGCTGTATATGAATTTGTATATTGGGAGGGTGAAAATGAAAAAATCCAGGATTTATAGAGGCATATTGCTGGTTTTGATGGCAGGACTGTTACTGGCCTGTTCCTTGCCGATTCCAACGATTTCCAAAATCTTTCCGGGGGACAGTGACCAGGAATTGAAGCCAAACTTGACGATGACGGCGCTGTATGCCCTGGAATATGCGTCTGCGACACCGCCTGCCCCGGCAGCTGTGCCTGACGAACCAACCGAAACGCCTGTTGAAGCTGCCACGGATATGCCAACGGCAACGCCGGAAGTGCCGACAAGTACCCCAACGGTGACAATGACCAGCGGCGTGCCGACCGTGCAGCCTGTTTTTATCACCCCGCTCAGCCCTCCGGTCAGTGGTGGGCAGTCCCGCCCGGCTGGCTATTTTGTGGCGGAATATTTGCCGAATGGGATCAAACTGGATGGCGTTTGGGATGAATGGGATGGTGCTCAATACCCGGCGAATACCATTACGTATGGGTACGACAACTGGACTGGTGAAGGTGACCTGTCTGCGTCTTTCCGCGTGGGCTGGAATGAGAAATTCCTGTTCATTGCCGCCAAAGTGCGGGATGATGTGTATGTGCAGAATGCACAATACCATGATATTTACAAAGGGGACAGCCTGGAAATTCTGCTGGACGCGGACCTGTACGGCGATTTCAATTATGATGAACTCAATGGGGATGACTACCAGTTGGGCATTTCCCCCGGACGGCCGGATGTGAACGGCATGCGTGAAGCGTATATGTGGTATCCGTATGTGATTGCCGGGTCGCGGCCAGAGGTGGGGATTGGCGCAACCAGGGTGGATGATGTCTACCGTGTGGAGGCTGCCATTCCGTGGACGCTGTTTAACAGTGTGCCCTCGATGGGACGCCATTTCGGGTTTGCTTTCTCGGTTTCGGATAATGATGCCGTCAATACGATCGTTCAGCAGAGCATGGCTTCTTGCGTGAGCGGACGGAAGTTGACCCATCCCATGACGTGGGGAGAGCTGGTGCTGGGGCAATAACCCGGCACGAAATATCCGTTATAATGCAATGAACTGCCGGGGTGAGCGAACTCACCCTGGCTTTTTTATCAATCAGGAGTGCGATGGCATGATCTATTTACTGGTTGTTTCGCTGGTGTGGGCATTTTCGTTTGGGCTGATCAAGGGCAATCTGGCGGGGCTGGATGCGGTTTTTGTGGCCGGGATGCGGCTGCTGATCTCGCTGCTGGTGTTCCTGCCCATGCTGCGGCTGAAAGGACTGAAGTGCAAGCTGGTCTGGCAGCTGCTGGGGATCGGTGCCTTGCAGTATGGGGTGATGTACATCACCTATATCGCGTCGTACCCGTACCTGAAGGCGTACGAGATCGCCCTGTTCACCATTTTTACCCCGATCTACGTAACGCTGATCCATGATGCGATGCGGCGCAAATTCCAGCCAATGCATTTGCTGCTGGCGGCGCTGGCCGTGCTGGGTACCGGGGTGGTGGTGTGGGGCGGGATGCGCCAGGAGGTGCTGACCGGCTTCCTGCTGGTGCAGATCTCGAACCTGTGTTTTGCCTTCGGACAGGTGGCATACAAGGCGGTGCTGCCGCCCGAGGTGGAGGTAAAGGAGCACCGGCTGTTTGGACTGCTGTATCTGGGCGGGGTGCTGACCACTGCTGTGGCACCGGTCTTCTTTACCGATTGGGGGGCGGTGGCGGTGACGGAGGTGCAGGTGTGGACGCTGCTGTATCTGGGCGTGGTGGCGTCAGGGATTTCGTTCTTCCTGTGGAACATGGGCGCGCGGCGAGTGGAGGTGGGCACACTGGCGATCTTCAATGATCTCAAGGTGCCGCTGTCGATCCTGGTGTCGCTGGTGGTGTTTGGGGAGGAAGCGAATGTTGTGCGGTTGTTGATTGGCGGGGGAATTGTGGTGGCGGCGCTGGTGATCAGTGAAAGGTTTGAGAAGCGCAAGGCGGGGGAAAGCACCCCATCCTAACCTTCTTGCGGGGGTGGGTTTTAAGTACGGGGAAAGTCATGCCGCACTCTGAGCTTGTCGAAGAGTGCAGGTAGCGCTGAGACCGCTTCGGCTTCGACAAGCTCAGCCTACGCTGATACCGCAGACTGAGCTTGTCGAAGTCGAAGGGGCGTGTAGAAATTTGGTAATCCTGATGGAGATGAAAGTATTTGACCTTGTAAGGTAGAATCATAGGGTGGAGGGATGATATGGCACGGAAAATTCTGCATCTGGATTTGGACGCTTTCTTTTGCGCGGTGGAGGAGCTGCGCAACCCGGCGCTGGCGGGGAAGCCGTTTGCTGTAGGCGGCTCACCGCAGGGGCGCGGGGTGGTGGCTTCGTGTTCGTATGCGGCGCGCATGCACGGCGTGCATTCGGCGATGCCGATGGTGCAGGCGATCCGCGCCTGCCCGGAGTTGATCGTGGTGCATGGACATCACAGCGAGTACTCGGCGGTGTCACATGAGGTGCGGGCAGTATTCGACGATCTGACCCCGCTGGTCGAGCCGATTTCGATTGATGAGGCGTTTCTGGATGTGAGCGACCTGCCGGAACCGGCTGAGGAGATTGCGCGTAGTTTGCAGGCGCGGATTGACGAGGAACTGCATCTGCCGTCATCCCTGGGGGTGGCGAGCAACAAGCTGGTGGCGAAGATTGCCAACAACATCGGCAAGGCGCGCCATAAGGGGCCGACACCGCCGCGGGCGATCCTGGTGGTGCCGCCGGGGCAGGAGGCGGCCTTCCTGGCGCCGTTGCCGCTGAAAGAGCTGTGGGGGGTGGGACCGAAGACGGAAGAACGGCTGCACCGCATGGGCTTTCGCTGCATCGGCGACATTGCCCGCGTGGAGGAGAAGATGCTGGCCGTGCAGTTTGGCAAGCACGGGCGCGACCTGTGGATGCGCGCGCAGGGACGTGATGAGCGCCCGGTGACATCGTCATCGCAGGGGGCGAAGTCGATCAGCCAGGAGACGACCTTCAGCAAGGATATTGCCGATGGCGATGTTTTGCGAAAGACGCTGGCGCAGTTGGCAGAGCATGTGGCCTACCGCCTGCGGCAGCAGGGATTGTGCGCCGGCACGGTGCGGATCAAGCTGCGCTGGTCGGATTTCAGCACGCCGACGCGGCAGGTGAGTTTGCCGCAGCCGACCGACGCGGATGGAGTGATCACCCAGGCGGCGTGCGCCTTGTTTGACGCGCTGTGGGATGGCCGTCCGGTGCGCCTGCTGGGGGTGGGGACGAGCAATCTGACCCCGTGCTCGCATCAGTTGTCCTTATGGGAGACGCCGGACGAGAAGGAACGCCGTCTGCTGACGGCTATGGATGCGCTGCGGGACCGCTATGGGGAGAAGGTAGTGCGGCGGGGGAGGAGTTTGGAGGTGTCAATATTCACACGTAAATGCTCCACCCATATTCACCCACACTGTGCCAGCGATCTTCGGCAACACTGCACCACTTTCACGAGGGAGAATCTAATTGATTTTGGGTTAGGTCACTTTATTCGGT
>Ga0334887_1003336_pt1 | contig 16128 bp, 17 predicted proteins | sample GraSluR1_MG_10_FD_207217 | JGI IMG/M metagenome (GOLD analysis project Ga0334887, IMG submission 207217) | Sludge microbial communities from methane-producing bioreactor in Wageningen University, Netherlands - Granular Sludge_18_07-R1 | ecosystem: Engineered > Bioreactor > Anaerobic >...
GTAGTTCATAGGATTAGGGTGATTATATCAAAGCTGGAATGCCAACAGGTAATCGGAACAAGGCCTGTGTTATACTGGTTCAGACCATCTGGAGTGAGCGTCTGATGAAGAAAATTCTGGCACTTGACGAAAGAATAACCAAAAAATTCCGACTGAAACCTGAAAACAAGGCAGCCTATTCGATTGCGTCCTTGTTGGCGCATAGCGGTGATTCCTGGTGGTGGCTGTTAGGGCTGTTTCTTGTTTGGTTAACCACTTTTTTCTTCTCTCCACGATGGCACTACATCGCTGGTGTGCTGGCTTTTTCTCTCTTAATCGAAGCCGCCCTTGTTTTGGGGTTAAAGTTTTTCATCAAAAGAAGAAGGCCTGAAGGAGAATGGGGCGCCGTGTATCGCAATACGGATCCGCACTCATTTCCCTCTGGTCATGCTGCCAGGGCGGTTTTGATTGCCGTGATGAGCTGGGCTATCGCCCCGCTGTGGTTTGGAATTGCCACCCTCATTTGGGCACCGCTGGCGTGCGCAGGCAGGGTGCTGATGGGCGTGCATTATTTTTCTGATGTGCTGGCAGGTATGGTGATAGGTTTCATCTCAGGCTTGATTATGCTGCAGTTAATCCCCATTGTTGTGCCAATGATCAACGCTGCCATACCATTTGCTTTTTAGAGGAGGCAGGTTTATGCGACTGGCGATACTTTCTGATATTCATGGCAATGGTACCGCTCTCAAAGCAGTGCTGCGGTCAATAACACAGCGGGAAGAAGAACCTGTGGACAGAATTCTTTGTTTGGGCGATCTTTTTAATGGACATGGCTCGGGTGAAGAAGTTATCCGCTTGTTAGATGAAAACAACGTGGAACTGATCCGCGGCAACCATGATGATGAAGTTGTGCCATGGGATGCCATTGATGAACGTCATCACTTCCTGGTCCAAGCTATGCTGGAATGGGATAGTAATAACCTTGATAGCATACTTCTCAGCCGAGTTGCTCTACTACCGCTTTCGATCTCGGTGCCACTGGAAGACGGTAGGATGCTATGCGCATTTCACTCCAATCCTGACAATTTGTGTGACATGGTCAACTCACCTACCATCACCCAACAACAATTTGATGCAGTGTTTGCGCCGATGGATGCTGATGTACTGGTGTATGGGCATTATCATCAACCGCATGTGTTATCTATGGGCGGAAAATTATTGCTGAATCCGGGCTCCGTGGATGGTACGGTGAGTTTTGAGCCAGATTTCTTCGCCAGGTATCTGATTGTTGATTCTATGGAAGATCGTCTGGTGCTGCGTCATGCATGCGTCGCCTATGATGTGGCAGGCCAAGAAGAGATTGACAAACAAACCAATGCTCCTTTCTGGCAGTTTCGAGCGCAGTTGAAACAATATGATCCACAACAATAACTGGATAGAAAATCCCTCCTTCTATCAATTTACACTGTGTTTGTTGTTTCACCGCGATCAGGTGTTGATGATCGAACGCAAGAAAGAGCCCAACATTGGCCTATGGAATGGTGTAGGGGGGCATATTGAACCAGGCGAATCACCTCTCGGCTCCTGTTTGCGAGAAGTTGTGGAAGAAACGGGCATCCATCTGTCATCTTTGCATTTTGGCGGTGTTTTGACATGGGAGAGCTGGTCGCATCCACCAGGCGGCATGTACCTTTTCTCACAATCATTGTCAGATCCTGCCTTTGTCAACTCAGACGAGGGGCTGCTTGCCTGGAAACCAGTTGGCTGGGTGATGACTTCCAACCAGGTAGTTGCGAACATTCCTGATTTCCTCCCAGATATGAAGCAAGAAAACCTTCCCATCCGTTATCATTGTGTCTTCAACGGTGATCTGTTGCTGGAAACAAAGCGCACTTCGTTACCAGATTGGATTACCGATGAGTGGCTGAAACGGGGAAAATTTCATTTATAATAAAAGCGTCGGAAGGCTCAACGCCTTCCCTAAGCGGATGATTTCATTTCCGCATAAAAAAGACCGCTGGAAGGCGGTCTTTCAATATATCGCATCAAGATGTCATTCGACATCATTCTTTGGGAGCAAGGCCGCCAGGTTTTCCATCTGTTCTGTATCAGCAGGATCATTTTTGGCGGTTTTGCGGATAAAGTCTTTGAATTTATCAGGGCTCAGGGTGGGAACCGGCGCATTGTTGGCGTCAACGCTGGCTTTTTCATTGACAAAAAGCAGGATGGGCTTCGCTTTAATCGTTTCTTGCAGCTTTGGGTCTACTTTTGCCAGGAATTTGTGCATGTCATTGGAAAATGCTTCAATATCGAGGTCAGGCCGCCCCAAACCTTCCTGCGCAAAGATTTTAAGGTACGTATTTCCGCCCTTTTGTTTCCAGCGTTGTTTGCCCTCGTCATATGTGATGGTGCCTGCCTGGTGGTAAGTGATGATGTTCCACACGCCAGCAGGGCCGATCAGCAGGTGCGGGACAGGTGTCAGATAATGGTACAGGGTGTAACGGTTATCGAGGCCTTTCAGTGCTGCCGTGATGACTTCATCAGGGCGGGGTGACCGTCCCCAACGGTTTCCCAGAAAAACACCTATCTGGGAGCCAAAAAAGCCAAGCGCCAGGGCCAGCAGGGCAAAGCCCATCATCCCATCCTGGAATGAGAGGTATAAACCTACTGCCAGGACAACAAGACTGCCCAGGGTGGCTACCTGTCCGATTTTGTTCCTACGCTTAATGATTTTATGATTGACAATAACTTTCATGGTGTACCTTTTCGTTGACTATTCTTTATTCTAAAATCTCAGCAATCACTTTTTGCATCTGTTCAAGGATGCCTGAGGCGGCCAGTTTGCTGGCACTTCGGAGCGCGCCGGCTACTGCGTCAGCATCAGAACGACCATGCCCAATGAATACCAGTCCATTGACGCCAAGCAAGGGGGCTGCCCCGATTTCATTAGGATCCAACATGCTTTTCATCGGTTTCAGGGCTGGTTTGATTAATAAGGCGCCCAGTGTTGAGATCAGATTGGTAGTGAGGGCTTCTTTCAGGAAGCCATAGATCATCAAAGCCACCGTCTCGGTGGTTTTTAGCATGATGTTTCCCGTAAATCCGTCTGTCACGAGGACATCAACATCACCGGCAAAGGCTTCCTTAGGCTCGATGTTGCCGACGAAGTGAATAGTTGTATCGGCTTTCATCAGCGGGTGGGTCTCTTTCACAAGGGCGTTGCCTTTGCCTTCTTCTTCTCCGTTTGCCAACAATCCCACCCGTGGTTGCGCGATGTGAAGATACTTTTGGGCATAGACTGAACCCATTTTAGCAAATTGCACTAAATGTTCGGGGCGGCATTCGACATTGGCGCCGTTGTCGATGACGATGAATTTACTTCCGTTCCGGGCTGGCAGCGGTACAGCCAATGCCGGGCGAATGCCGCGCACGCGCAGAATTCGTGAGGCGTTGAACATGGCGGCCCCAGAGTTTCCCATGGTAACGAAGGCTGCGCCTTCGCCTTTTTCCAGCAGATGCATGCCGACTGCCATGGAATTATCTGGCTTTTTGCGGGTTGCTTCGACTGGTTTGTCAGTCATTTCGAGGACTTGTGAAGCATTGTGAATGGTGATCGGTAGATTGGCACCGCCAGCCGCGTGCAATTTGGGCTGCAATACCGCCTCGTTGCCGACCAGAATTACTTCAATACCGTCCGATTGGGCTGCCATTACCGCACCACTTATTTCAGGGTCGGGAAAATTGTCAGTTCCCATGGCATCAAGTATGATCTTCATGATTGTTTCCTCTTCCTGCTTGTTGATTTTATTGATTGTACTCGATTCTGAAAAAGAGAAACGGCGGTGTGTCAATCTGCCAAACAATCACTCCCATGAAGTCAGGGTTGACAGATAAATAAGGCAGTTTATAATACATTCTACGCCTAAGGGCTATGAGCGCTTGTGCTGGAATAGGCAGACAGGCTTGGTTGAGGGCCAAGTGCCGCAAGGCGTGTGGGTTCGACTCCCACCAAGCGCATTCAAAGAGAACCGACTTGTGGTTCTTTTTGTTATTAATGACCAATTGAATTATTATGGTTTTGGTAGCAAAGCGAGGTGTAGATTTGAGTAAAGCGGTGATTTTTGGGGCAGGGAATATTGGACGTGGATTTATTGGGCAGTTGTTCTCCGAATCGGGTTATGAGGTTTGCTTTGTTGATATTGACGTTGAATTGATTGACAGACTGAACAACGACCGGGCCTACCCTCTGCATCTGGTTTCGAATCATGGACAGGTACAATTGGTCATTGCGCCAGTTTCAGCGGTCCATGCAGGGAAGGTGAGTCAGGTGGTTGATGTTTTAAGAGGCTGCACGTTGGGAGCAACGGCGGTTGGCGTGAGAGCTCTTCCCCATGTTGCCCCCGTGATCGCAAACGCTGTGCAGCAGCGCCTGGTAGGCGATATAGACCTGCCATTGAACCTTATCATTTGCGAAAATCGCCAAAATGCCGGCGCGTACCTGCGATCTTTGGTATATGAGCATTTATCTGAGGAAGAAAAAGAGTATGCGGATAGGTTCCTCGGCCTGGTCGATACAGTGATTGGCAGGATGGTACCGCCATTGCCAGAAGATTTACGGGTGGAAGAGCCCACACTTATTCGCGCCGAACCCTATAAACAGTTGCCTGTGGCAAAAAATATGTTTCGCGGCACTATTCCTGACGTTGTATCCATGCAAGCCGAAGATAATTTTGAGGCATTTACCGCGATGAAGTTGTTCATTCACAATGCCGGGCATGCCGCTTTGGCGTATTTTGGTTTTTTACTGGGATACCAGTACGGATGGGAGGCATTGGAAAATGCGGACATTTATACAGATGTCCGGGGTGTGATGCAAGAATCGAGTGAAGCGATATCAAAGAAGTATCATATCGATCCAGTTGCGCTCGATGCTTATTCCCAGGAATTGATCCAGCGTTTTCAGAACAAAGCTCTGGGTGATACGTTATTTCGATTGGGGCGGGATCCCATGAGGAAACTTTCCCCAGAGGATCGCCTGGTGGGGGCTGCCAGGCTGGTTGAGGAAGTTGGCAATATTCCACGCTTTCTCCCCAAAGCGATAGCTGCCGGCTATCACTTCCATCATCCTCAAGATGAGATTTCACTCGAAGTTCATGGGCTGATTAACTCCCTTGGCATTGAAGGCGCGATTCAGAAAATCAGCGGTATTTCGCCCAACGAAACCCTTGGCCAATGGGTCTTGCAGGCTTATAACCATCAAACAATGTCCTTCTGATGAGTGATAGTATAATTTCATCTGGTATGATGGGTGGTAGGATAGAAGCGTTTGTTATGGTGTAACAGAGTTATGAATAAATTCCCAAAAGAGTTATTGTCATTGGCTGTAATTGTGTTTACCGCAGTCGCACTATCTGCCCCATTGGATGTGCAGTCTGTATTTGCTTTAGATTATGGACCGCAACAGGTGATCAATGCTGTGAACGAAATTCGTTCGCAATATGATTTGCCGCCATATGATGTAAGCCAAGCTTTGATGGATATTGCACAGCAGCAAGCCAATTACATGGCTGAGATTGGGCGATTGACCCATGATAGGCCTGATGGTTCGGGTGTACCGACCACAGCTGAAAATATCGCTTATGGGCCTGTAAATCTAGCGATTGCATCCTGGATCGACGACCAGTTACATTTTGACACACTCACGGGCTGGTCAACAGGACAGGTGGGTGTGGGGATTGCTGAAGGGGATGAAGGGTTGGTGTATATCAGCCTTAATTTGAACCGTTATGGCGATTCGGTGTTCACCTCTATACCCTTTACCTTACAACCGGGTGTTACCCCCGGGCCGGTTCCCACCCCGGCGTCAGTGACTGTTATTACATCTGTTGATGCAACAACAGATGATCAAAGTGATGCAGAAGTAGAACAGCGAGCGGAAGTTGCTTACGTCCTGCCTGAAGAAGAGCGCAGAGAAAATTATCCCGTGGTATCTGATAAACCTGTTTTATTGATAATGCCTGAACAACAAGGTAAGGCTTTAGAAAGTGACAACCGCAGTGAAACCACCGCTTACATCCTGGTTGGTGTGGGCGCGTTGGGTGTGATTGTTTCATTCATAGGGCTGATATATGCTTTGCGCATGATGGGTGCCAATCGAAAGGCAATCACCGAGTCGCAGGTGGTTATCGAATCTGCTGGTAAACAGAAAATGAGAAAATCTGAGCCAGGCGACACCAGCAGTTCACAGGAAATTCCCCAAGAAGCACAGGAAGAATAATCAATCATCCCAATGAAAAAGCCGTTCGGCATTTTGGGCGGTTTGTTTTTCCACGAATTCGACTGGGAGTTGTTTTAATTCCGCAATCTTGGCTGCGACCAGAGGAATATAGGCAGGTTCGTTGCGCTGGCCACGATGGGGATGCGGGGCGAGGAAGGGTGCATCTGTTTCGGTAACGATGGATTCGAGGGGTAAATCGGCAACGATTTCCTGGCGGTTTTTTGCATTTTTGAAGGTTACAGGACCCCCGACGCCTATGAGAAAGTGATGTTCTATAGCTATCTCAGCTTCTTCCAATGAGCCCGGGAATGCATGCAGAATGCCGGGTGTTAAAGCCTGAGGGTGGTTATTCTTTTCCAATTGCTTCTGCCATTGAATTATCATATCAAAGGTATCGGCTATTGATTCGCGGATGTGGACGATGACGGGCAGACCCAGATCTGTTGCCAATTGTAATTGGCTGGCAAATGCTTCTTTTTGCTGCTGAGGGGCAACATGATCGCGGTAATAATCCAAACCGATTTCGCCAATTGCCCGTATCTTATTACTTTGTGTTGCGAAATTTTTCAAAGTTTCAATGGTATCGGTGTTCCATTGATCGGCATCATTGGGATGGATGCCAATTGCCGCATAACATGTATCGCAGGTTTCAGCTATCTGGATGGCTTTGCGACAGGCAGCCAGATCAATGCCGGGAATCATGACTCGTCTGACATTCTGTGCGGTGGCGCGAGTGATGACTTCCGTAAGGTCGTTGTCGAAACTGTGGTAATTGAGGTGGCAATGTGTGTCGGTAAACATGGAGTTAAAATAAGCAGGAACAGTTGAACTCTGTTCCTGCTGTCTTTTTGTCAAATACTAGTCGATCCCGGCAATCTTCAATCCATCTTGCAGAATTGCCTGCACTTTATCTTCATGCAGAGTTTCGGTATAAACACGGATAACGGGTTCCGTGCCAGAGAAACGGATCAGCATCCAGCCGCCGTCCTCTAAATTAAACTTGAATCCGTCAGTTGTATCCAGGCTTATTACTTTTAAACCGCCGATGGCGGCAGGATTGGCTCGGCGGATGCGGTCCTTCTTTTCTTCGGAATCACCGGTGAAGCGCGTATCAATGCGGTCGTAGTAATGCGCACCTACCAGGCTATAAAGCCTGTCGATGAGTTGTGATGGTTTCAGGTTGGTCTTCACCATCATGTCAAGGAAGTATAGGCCGGCAAGAATGCCGTCACGTTCAGGCACATTGCCCTTGAAGGCGTAGCCGCCTGACTCCTCACCACCAATAATGGCGTTGGTTTCAGTGAACTTCGGGGCGACATATTTGAAGCCCACGCCGGTTTCATAGATGGGTACGTCATAGAGTTTGGCAAGTTTGATCAACATGTTGGTGGTGGATAACGTTTTTACAATGGGACCACGTTCGCCGCGCACTTCCAACAAGTAGTAAGCGAGCAGTGCGTATGCCTGCAGCTGATTGATGAAAACGCCATTTTCATCGCCAAACCCGACCCGGTCCGCGTCACCGTCATTGATCAACAACACATCCGCACCTATTTCGGTGGTTTTTTTCAATCCAACATCAACATTGGGCGGGATGGGCTCGGGACGGATCATTTCCGGGAACATGGGATTGCGATCGGCATGAATCTCGATTACCTCGGTTTTTCCGCCGCCGATCATTTTGGGGAACCAACCAGCTCCGTTGCCCCACATGGGATCAACGAGTACTTTCAAGCCAGCGTCTTTGATAGGCTGAAGGTCAATCAGTGATTTGATATGTTCGATGTAATTGATGGAAGCATCAAACACCTCAATCTGACCTGCTTCGACCGCTTGCTGATAAGGAGTTGTGATTACTTTTGAGGCTGAATCTGGGATGAGGTCCTCAATCAATTGCAATCCTTCTGGAGCGATGGCACCGCCGGTGGCATCGCGTACTTTAAAGCCATTATCAGTGGGGGGGTTGTGCGAGGCGGTTATATTAACACCACCAGCTGATTTTGAATCAACAATGGCGTATGAAATGACGGGGGTTGGGGTGGGGGCGCTTGTCAGCAGGATCTTGAACCCATTGGCAGCCAGCACGCTGGCTACTGTTTGTGCAAATTCTTCTGCCAGAAACCGGCAGTCGTGACCGACCACAAGAGTTTCACCGGTTTTTCCCAGTGAATTCATGTAGTTGGCAAAACCCTGCGCACAGCGTTGTATATTTTCAAAAGTGTAATCTTTGGCAAGGAATGCGCGCCAACCATCGGTGCCGAATTTTATTCTATACGTCATTTTGTCCTCCGTAGGGTGAGATTGAATGAACCCAAGTCAGTGTATTATTAATGGAATCATTGTTGAAAATGATTACTGATTCAAGTATAGTACAACAATGCCCATGAATCAAAAGAAAACCAGAAAGGCGGCGCAATTGGAATCGGTATTGGTAGGGATGAGCGGTGGTGTGGATAGTACGGTTGCCGCATTTCTCTTAAAACAGGCGGGATATAACGTAAAAGGGGCAATGCTGCGCATGTGGAAGGCAACCAATCCGGATGAAGACTGGTATCAGAAACAGGAATCGCTGGTTGCTGAGGCGGCAGCTGCCATCGGTATTAGGTTTGATGTCCTCGATGCGCGTAAAGAATTCCAGCAGCGAGTAGTGGCTTACTTCGCTGAAGGATATGCTGCTGGTGTTACACCCAACCCCTGTTTCTATTGCAACCGAGAATTAAAGTTTGCCGTTCTGCAAGAGTATGCCGATCAAGAGGGCATTCAATGGATTTCAAGCGGCCATTATGCGCGGGTATTGCATGAAGATGATCAGGTGCGTTTATTGCGGGGGATTGACCCCCAAAAAGACCAGGCTTATATGCTGGCAAGTTTGGAGAAACCTCAACTTAGACGATTGCTGCTCCCGATGGGCAGCCTTACAAAAGTAGAAACCCGCCAAATTGCCAGACAGCAAGGCTTTCGGGCCGCGGATACTGATGAAAGCCAGGACGTTTGTTTTCTGCCTGAAGGCGATTATGTCACATTCCTGAGGCAATATAGGGAGTATGTGGTGCAGCCAGGAGATATTGTCAATCAAGAGGGCGAAGTAGTAGGGCAGCATCAGGGATTGGCTTTTTACACAATCGGGCAGCGTAAAGGGCTTGGCATTTATGCACCTAAACCAACCTATGTTATTGCCAAAGATATAGCCAACAACCGCTTGATCGTTGGCAATCAGGAAGCTTTGGGGAATGATAGTTTTCAGGTATCACAGTTGAATTGGCTCGCTGTTAATGAAGATCAATTTCCTCTCGAATGCGATGTGGAGATCCGCTATCATGCACGACCGATTCGGGCGGAAGTATCTTCCATTGCATCTGGAAAGGCGAAGGTGCGGTTGAAGAAAAAAGCCCGTGACATCACGCCTGGACAGGCATCTGTTTTTTATGAGGGCGACGAAGTCCTGGGTTCTGGCATAATTGATATATAATCATGGCGGAGAGGAAACTTACGTGTGTTTAATTTGACCTTACCCAGCATATTATTTGGATCTATTGTTGCCATTTTGCTGGCAGCCATTTTTCACATCATTCGCGGCGGCAATTGGAAAGTTCTTCTGCTTGCCCTGATCGCATCTTTCTTGGGATTTTGGTTTGGTCATTTTCTCGGTTTTGTGATCCGTCTGACTACCATCCAGTTGGGTCCCATATACATAATACACGCGTTGATCGGCAGTCTGATCGCGCTGCTGTTTGTTTTTTGGCTCAGCCAGGGTGAAAAGTAAGAGAGAAGGGACAACAATTATATGACATGGACTTTACACGGAACTCACGCCAAAGAAGGCGATCTGGTGCAATTGGTTGGACTCAGCCATAAACATTTTTTGATCACACTCAAAGCAGGGTCCACCATGCAGACCCATCGCGGGGTAGTCGCTCACGATGATATTATCGGGAAGCCCTGGGGCAGCAAAATCCAATCACACCTTGAACGGCCTTTCTTTCTGTTACAGCCCAGCATTGCCGATCTACTGAGCGAGTTGCCAAGATCCACCCAGATCATGTACCCGAAAGATGTCGGGTTTGTCCTGATGACAATGGGGATCGGACCGGGGCAGCATATTCTTGAAGCAGGCACCGGATCGGGCGGGCTGACCAGTGTTTTCGCCTATTATGTGGGTGATTCTGGCAGAATTTTCACTTACGAACGCAATGAGCAACACCAGGCGCGCGCGAAGAAAAATGTCGAGATGCTGGGATTAACCGATCGGGTTGTGTTCCATACCGCTGATATTGAGAGTGGTTTTGAAGAGACTGATGTGGATGCTATCTTTTTGGATGTGCCCAACCCATATGACTTTATTGCCCATGTTAAAGACACTTTGAAAAGCGGTGGTTTTTTCGGCAGTATTCTGCCTACCACCAATCAGGTATCCAAACTGGTAAGTGAATTGCGTACGCATGGGTTTCAGTATATCCAGGTGGTGGAGACCTTTTTCCGGTACTATAAGCCGGAGCCTGACCGTTTGCGACCTGTGGATCGCATGGTGGCACACACAGGCTTTTTGATCTTTGCCCGCAACATGGTTTTTCAGGGCGATGACGAAGGCATATTCAATGATTCTGAAGAACCATCAAACAATTGAGTGATTTGAAGAAAATTGTGATTATAGATCCTGTTAAAGTAAAACAACTCATGGCTTTGGCGAACCTGAAACAGGATGAGGTTTCAGGTGGACAACCGGCAGGGGTTTTGATGCCACTGCTCCGGTGCAATGGTGAAACCTGCTTGCTTTTCACACGCCGCTCAGAAAAGGTATTAAATCACAAGGGCCAGGTGGCGTTTCCAGGCGGGGCAGCAGAACCCTTTGATGAATCCATTGTTGCAACGGCTTTGCGTGAGGCACAAGAAGAGATCGCGCTGCCGCCGAACCAGGTTGAGATTTTGGGGATTATGCCTGCTCTGGTGTCTACCAGTCGTTTCCATGTGACACCGGTGGTGGGATGGATTCATGGTGAATTTGAGATCATGCCCAACCCCGATGAGGTAGCACGGGTATTTGTGATTCCGGTGAAATGGTTGCGTGATCCTGCCAATGTCGAATATCGCACTCTGGAAACACCCTGGGAACGGCATGAGAATGTCGTTTTTTACCAACCGTATGATGATGAAGTGGTTTGGGGCTTCACCGGAGCATTAACTGTGCAGTTTTTAAAATTAATTCAAGTGTTCGGCGGTTAATTCTCTGCGTCTTCCCAATTCAGTGTGCGGTTGACGGCTTCTTTCCAGCGCCCGTACAGATGCTCTCGTCGTTTTTCCGGCATGGTCGGATTCCATTGTTGATCCGCCGCCCAGGCGCTGCGCAGTTCGCTTAAATTTGACCAGACCCCAACCGCCAGGCCGGCGGCATAGGCAGCGCCAAGAGCGGTGGTTTCTTTCACTTTGGGACGCACGACGGGCACATGCAGGATATCTGATTGGAATTGCATCAGGGTTTCATTGACAGTCATGCCACCATCTACTTTGAGGGTGGTGAGAGCGACACCAGAATCTGCTTGCATGGCTTCAAGGACTTCGCGGGTTTGGTAGGCGGTAGCTTCCAAGGCGGCGCGAGCAATGTGCCCTTTATTCGCATAGCCAGTCAATCCAACGATGATGCCACGCGCATCCGAACGCCAATAAGGGGCAAACAACCCGGAGAACGCAGGCACAAAGTATACACCGCCGTTATCGGCAACTGAATTGGCCAATTTTTCAATGTCGGCAGAAGTTTCTATCAAGTTGATGTTGTCGCGCAGCCACTGCACCAAAGAACCTGTAATGGCAATGGACCCCTCTAAACAATAGATTGGTTGCTGCGATTCGATCTGGTATCCCATGGTGGTCAAGAGGCCTGAATGGGAGGGGACGATATTTGTTCCGGTATTCATCAGCATGAAACAACCAGTTCCGTAGGTGTTTTTTGCCTCGCCTTTCTCGTAGCAGGTCTGTCCGAACAGAGCTGCCTGCTGGTCTCCCAAGACGCCAGAGATCGGTATACCGCGCAATATATCTTCCTGTATGATTCCGAAGTTGCCAGAGGAAGGGCGGATATCTGGCAGAATGGAGCGCGGGATATGAAACGATGCCAACGTGTCCTCATCCCAGTCCAAAGTTTGCAGATTCATGAGCATGGTACGGGATGCGTTGGTCACATCTGTGAGGTGCAACCCGCCTTCAACACCGCCGGTTAGTCGCCAGATTAACCAGGCGTCGATGGTTCCGAAAAGGGCATTGCCTTTGGCGACTTCTTGCGGCAAACCATCCACATTTTCCAACAGCCACTTGATCTTGGTACCGGAAAAATAGGGATTCAGTGGAAGTCCGCAAATATCACGAAATCGGTCGTTGCCATACCCTAGTGCCAACTGCCGGCAAATTTCCGCCGTGCGTGTATCCTGCCAGACAATGGCATTGTGATAAGGCAGGCCGGTGTGTTTGTTCCAGGCAACTGTGGTTTCACGTTGATTGGTGATGCCTACTGCAGAAATGTCGGCAATTTTGGCATTGCCTTTGATCAAGGTGTTTTCAATGACCTCACGCACGCGCTGCCAGATTTCAATGGGGTTGTGTTCAACCCATCCAGCTCTGGGATAAATCTGTTTGTGTTCCTGTTGATCGACACTGATGATCTGGCTATCATGGTCAAAAAGAATACAACGCGAACTGGTCGTTCCCTGGTCAATGGCAGCGATATACTTTGTCATGCCCGCTCTCCTTATTCGGTGTATGGTCTATCGTCAGACACATTATAGCGGAGAATGAGCGAATTTGGTACTTATGGAGTGGCCAAGCGAGCTTCTAGTTGCTCAAACGATGTGATCCAGGCGACCTGTTGCAGGAAGGATTTTAGTGAGGTCGAGTTCTCAAACAACTGCCAAACTGCAGGCCCAACAGGGTCCAGGCCGGCAGCACCGGTTTGTCCGGTCTCTCCCGTAGAAGGTGCATTAACATAGGCGGAGTGGAAGGCAAAATAAGCCTGGTTCAATTTCCTGATGCGATAACCATTCTCCCAAAAGAATAAACGCCGCATTTCCATATATTCTTCAGCCTCTTCGATCCTGCCATCTGCAAGCAGGCGGTCAACCTCAGTGCGTGTCAGGTACATTTCATAAGCAAAATCGAAGGTGGGCTCTTCGTCGGGAGTTGGAGGTGGTAGTTCGATCAGAGGGGTAGTGAGGTTAGGCAGCAGTTCGGGATAGTACAGGGAGATCAATCCATATTGAACTGTGTACCCGACAATGTCGGCGGTGGTTTCATTCATCGTGCGTAATTCGGCGGATGTACCATAATTAATCCCCAGGGGGCGCAGGGTTAAGTAGTTGTGTGCCCATTCGTGAGCAACGGTACTGATCAACCACTCCAAATTGAAGGATTGCAGGACCATGGCGGGATAGGTACCCACCCCGCCAATATCGGTGATATAGGCGGACACATCAAGGTCTTCAGTGATCTGCTGTTCGATGTTTAGCATTGCTTCTAAAGGCAGGTCTGGGGTAAGGCTGAGGTTAGCATCCTGGCGGATTACGTCGCGGGGTGAGACGATCAGTGCTTTTGGGAGCGGCGAAAACCTGAATAGCACGGGAGGTATTGGTTGCCCGCTGAATGATAACTGCTTTTGAGATAGAACCTCACTGATCTGCTGTTCAAAGATGGTTTCAGATACTGAGGCGGACAAGCGGTAGTCTGACTCGGTCTGCTCTAATTCTATAAATAAGTCAAACATCGATATATCATCAGCCTGCATGGCAGGATCTGCGAGGATTTGGTTGATCTGGTTCTCCAGTAACCTGATTTGCCGTGCCAGATGCATGGTTTGATCAATGACACCGCGTGCATTTTCCTGTGACAGCCTTTTGGGCAGGCCAAGCGAATACATTTGCAATTTCTCCCAAACAGCCTCAACAGACCAACCAAAGTACTCAAATTCATGCATGCGGGAATACGCTCGGATCTGTTCAGTCTGTGCATTAATATCGACATTGCTTCTGGTGACCAACAAAGGGATCAATAGCAAGAAGCCAAGAATATACAGGGTAGGTTTGACAGTATTTCTTATCTGCATGCAAGCATTATACCTTTGGGGTGTTTGATGATTCTTAACTCATGGCTAAAAGGTTTATAATAATTTTCATGGTGAACATTACACTAAGGAGCCTCTATGACCTGGTTTGACATTATCGCCATTGTAGTTCTTTTTATCATTTTGGGTCTATCCTACTACTTTGGTCGCATGATAATCTTTCCCAAAGTGCACCCTTATGAAGAGGTGTATCAGATCAAGGTAGATGAGGGAACGCTCAATACCATGGATTGGGCGACCTGGGAAAAAGAAGAGATCTGGATCGATTCACCAAAACAATATCAACTGCATGGATACTGGCTTCCGGTGGAAGACGCGCTAGGCACAGTTATCATCGTTCACGGTATCACCGTGAATCTCTACGCTTCTGTCAAGTATATAAAGCCTTTTCGTAAGCGTGGGTTTAACGTGTTGGTGTATGACCATCGTAACCATGGCAAGAGCGGGGGCAATTTCACGACCTTTGGATTCTTAGAAAAGAGAGATCTCAAAGCTGTGGTTGATTGGGTTGAAAGACAAACCGGCCACAGAACAATCATTGGCACCCATGGGGAATCATTGGGGGCGGCTACCTGCTTGCAGCATGCTGCCATCGATCCGAGAGTTTCTTTTGTCATTTCTGATTGCAGTTTTGCCGATTTGGCTGATCTGCTGTATTACCGCCTGCGTAAGGAATATCGTTTGATGGGTTGGATATTAATTCCGATTGCGAGTGTGTTTGTGCGTCTTATGGGTGGTTTTTGGCTCCAGGCCATCTCACCGGTGAAGGCTGTCCAGGATGTCGAAGCACCGGTATTCATCATTCATGGGGCTGAGGATGAATATATACCGCCTTCTCATGCCGAAAGGATTTTCGCTTCGAAAAAAAGGGGTGTAAAAAAATTGTGGCTGGCACTTCATTCTGACCATGCCGAATCACAACCAGTCAACCCGACCTTGTATGACCAAAAGATCGGTGAATTCCTGTCTGACGTTATGGGCTCTAATTTGACAGCGGAAAAAGCTGATGACTGATTTTTTATTGATTCGTCACACAACCACGGATGATGTCGATGACCGTCTGGCAGGCAGGATCGATACACCACTGAATGAAATTGGCTTTGCCAAAGCGAGGCAACTGGCTGACGTTTTTTGTCGTTTAGATATATCTGCTATCTATACCAGTCCAATGCTGCGTACGATACAGACTGCTGAGGCGCTGGCTGTTGCCTGCGGATTGGCGGTTCAGCCTGATGAGGCATTTATCCAGGTTAATTATGGCGACTGGGAATCCGTTCCTTATGAGGAATTGCAGGAAAATCCAGCATGGCGTTCTTTTATTACCTCTCCTGGGGGCCAGGTGCCGGGCGGGGAACACATCGACGATGTAATTCAAAGAGTAGCGCGTCGGTTAGAAATTTTGTCGGCAAAGCATAATGAAGATGATGTGGCGGTGATTGTGACCCATGGCAGCATTATCCGATTCACCCTTGCCCATTACCTCGGCTTGCCCGCTGGTAAATCCAATCGTTTAAAGGTCTTGCCTGGTTCGGTTAATGGGCTGCGATTGGGTGGCAGAGTGCCAATTGTGTTCAAGTTGAACCATGAATACGCGTGACCAGTGGGCAAGGATGCGCCTCATTTCTTGTTTTCTCTGCTGCGGCAATGCCGATTCTGTCATCATCTGTTGCGATTTGCTGTCAAGCATTTTTCCAGGATATTGCCTGTGAAAACGATCCTCGAAACTGAGCACGCACTGGTTATCAAGCACCCATCACCGACGTATCCGCTG
>Ga0334887_1003337_pt1 | contig 16125 bp, 17 predicted proteins | sample GraSluR1_MG_10_FD_207217 | JGI IMG/M metagenome (GOLD analysis project Ga0334887, IMG submission 207217) | Sludge microbial communities from methane-producing bioreactor in Wageningen University, Netherlands - Granular Sludge_18_07-R1 | ecosystem: Engineered > Bioreactor > Anaerobic >...
GAGTCACGCCCTTTTTGTCCACCCCTTCGGCGCGGACGAAAAAGTGGGGAATTACCTTGGCGCTGCTACTGGGGAATTACCTTGGCGCTTTTGGCCTTTAAGTGGGGATATACCATGGCGTTCGACATCTAGAGCCCCGGGCGGGTTCTCTCATCTGGCAGTTTCAGACATTCATACATTCCATTCAAGGAGAAATGCCATGTCAGCATACAGAGCTCAGACTTTAGCCATACACGCGGGACAGGAGTCGGCGGACCCGGCAACGGGCGCGCGGGCCGTGCCCATCTACCAGACCACGTCATACGTTTTCAACGATACCGATCACGCAGCGAACCTTTTTGCTCTCAGGGAGTTCGGCAACATATATTCGCGGATCATGAACCCCACGAACGATATCTTCGAGCGCAGAATGGCCGCGCTGGAAGGCGGGGCCGGCGCGCTTGCCGTCGCGTCGGGACAGGCGGCGGAGGCGCTCACGCTTCTCGCCATAACGGAGGTCGGCGATGAGATCGTTTCGGCGAACAACCTCTACGGCGGCACGTACCAGCTTTTTCACAACACCTTCGCGAGGCTGGGGCGGTCGGTACGGTTCGTCGATTCCTCAAGGCCGGAGGAGTTCCGGAAGGTCCTGACCCCGCGGACAAAGGCGTTCTTCGCCGAGACCATCGGGAACCCGAAGCTCGACGTCCCGGAGTTCGAAAGTATAGCGGCCATCGCCCACGAAGCGGGGATACCCTTTGTCGTGGATAACACCGTGGGGACGGGTATCGTGAGACCCATCGACCACGGCGTGGACATCGTCGTCATATCGGCCACGAAGTTCGTGGGCGGTCACGGCACGTCCATCGGCGGCGTTATCGTCGATTCCGGCAGGTTCGACTGGGGGAACGGGAACTTCCCCGGATTCACGGAGCCCGACCCCAGCTATCACGGCCTCAGGTTCTGGGAGGCCTTCGGGAACGTACCGGGTGCGGGGAACATTGCCTTTATCATCAAGGTGCGTGTCGAATGGCTCAGGGACTTAGGGCCCGCGCTGTCCCCTTTCAACGCCTTTCTTTTCCTCCAGGGACTGGAAACGCTCCCGCTGAGACAGAAAAGACATTCGGAAAATGCCATCGGGGTGGCGAAGTTCCTGAGAGGGCATCCTCTCGTCAGCTGGGTCAGCTATCCCGGCCTGGCCGATCATCCAAGCCACGATACCGCCGCAAGATATCTTCGCGGCACTTACGGCGCGCTCGTCGGTTTCGGCATAAAGGGCGGGCTGGAGGCGGGGAGGCGCTTCATCAATTCCGTGAAGCTCCTGTCCCACGTCGCGAACATCGGCGACGCCAAGACCCTTGTCATCCATCCGGCTTCCACCACGCACCAGCAGCTGACCCCCGAGCAACAGGAAACAACGGGCGTTACGCCCGACTTCATACGTCTGTCCGTTGGTCTGGAGGATGTGGAAGATATAAAGGAGGACATCGATCAGGCCCTGAGGAAGGCGGTTGCGGCCGCTTGAATCGCTTGAGCAGCTTGAAGGCTGGAGACGATGAAGGCAGTGGACAATGAGATGATGGAGACAGATAAACATATCAGTCTAGTTGAGACGCGGTATTTCACGTTTGCTCAGCCTCCCGCGGTGTTTGTTCTTGAGAGCGGCGAGGTGATCGGGCCCGTCACCCTTGCGTACGAGATGTACGGCGAGCTCAATGCCGGACGTTCCAACGCGGTCCTGATCACCCACGCCCTCACCGGCGACGCGCATGCCGCCGGATTCCGCGAGGGAGAGGAGACACCGGGCTGGTGGCACGATATGATAGGCCCGGGCAAGGCCTTCGATACTGACCGGTATTGTGTCATATGCAGCAATGTTCTGGGCGGCTGCAAGGGGTCGACGGGACCGTCATCGGAAGACCCGAAGACGGGCAGGCCTTATGGCCTCAAGTTCCCCCTCATTACCATCAAGGACATGATCGACGCCCAGAAGGCCCTTCTCGACCACCTCGGAATAGAGAAGCTCCACGCGGTCGTCGGCGGGTCCATGGGGGGAATGCAGGCCCTTCAGTGGGTGGCGTCGTACCCGGACAGGGTCGCCTCGGCCGTCCTCATTGCCACGACCTCGGAGCACACGCCCCAGCAGATCGCCTTCAACGAGGTGGGAAGGCAGGCCATAATGGCCGACCCCAATTGGAACAACGGGGATTACTACGGCGGAAGCCTTCCCGACAAGGGCTTAAGCGTGGCAAGGATGATCGGCCACATCACGTACATGAGCGACGAATCGATGAACGAGAAGTTCGGCAGGCGCATGAAGGACAAAAGGCAGCCCTTCAAGTTCAGCCCTGAGTTCGAGGTGGCCGGATACCTTCATTACCGGGGGCATAGCTTCATCAACCGCTTCGACCCCAATTCGTATCTCTACATCACGAAGGCAATTGACTGTTTCAGCCTTTCCAACGGCAAGCCGCTCCACAAACTGCTGAAGGGGATTGAGACAAAGATTCTCATCATTGCCTTTTCTTCGGACTGGCTCTATCCCCCCTACCAGTCGCAGCAGATAGCGAGGGCCTGCAAGATGGCCGGCGTGGACGCCACCTACTGTGAATTGCGGTCCAACTACGGCCATGACGCGTTTCTTGTTGAGTTCGACGAGCAGACGTATCTCTACAAACATTTTCTCGAAAAGGTGCCCGATGAGCGTCGACGCAGGTAACACGAGGAGCGGCAGGGACAGGATCGACCACAGGCTCATTCTGGAGATGGTGGAGCCGGGGTCATCGGTTCTCGATCTCGGCTGTGGAACGGGAGAGCTTCTCACCCTTCTCGCGAGGGAGCGGAACGTGAAAGGGCAGGGCATCGAGATAGACGACAGGGCGATATTCGAATGCGTTGCCCGGGGCCTCAGCGTCTTCCACGACGATATCGACACTGGGCTTCCCGAGTACTCGGACCGTTCCTTCGACTACGTCATCATGAACCAGTCCTTCCAACAGGTGAAGAAGCCCGACACGGTGATGCGCGAAGCTCTGCGCGTAGGGAAGAGGGTCATCGTCGGCATTCCGAATTTTGCTCATATCATCTCCCGGTGTCAGGTCTTTTTCCAGGGCAGGGCGCCGGTGACACCGGCACTTCCCCACGAATGGTATGACACGCCAAACCTTCATTTTCTGAGTATCACAGATTTTATCGGGTATTGCAGAGGGCGCGAAATAGAGATTGAAAGGGCCCGCTACGCCGGGGAGAGAAGGTGCGTGGGCATTTTCCCGAACCTTCTTGCCCGCACCGCAATATTCAAACTGAGGATGGAGCAATGAACGCAAAGACCGTACAGGAGATCTACCTCGATTACGCGGCGACGACCCCCGTGGATTCCGAGGTCATGGAGGTCATGGCCCCTTATTTCAGCCGCAATTTCGGAAATCCCTCGAGCCTGCACGGCTTCGGTGCACAGGCCAAAAGGGCCGTCGAAAACGCGAGGGCCCAGGTTGCCCGCCTCATAAACGCAAGAACGAGCGAGATCATCTTCACGAGCGGCGGCACGGAGAGCAACAACGCGGCCATAAAAGGGACCGCGCTGGCCATGCGCAAAAAGGGGAACCATATCGTCACTTCGTCCGTTGAGCACAGCTCTGTCTATGAACCGTGCCTGTTTATGAAGGAACTGGGGTTCGATGTGACCTTCGTGGATGTCGATGGAACGGGCATGGTGGACCCAGAGGATGTCCGCAGGGCGATCACGGACAGGACGGTGCTGATTTCCGTGATGCACGCGAACAACGAGTTCGGTACCATCCAGCCCGTAGAGGAGATCGGCAGGATAGCCCGGGAAAGGGGCGTCTGTTTTCACGTGGACATGGTCCAGACTTTCGGCCATCTCCCCATCGATATGTCGAACCTCGATATCGATCTCGCAAGCTTCTCGGCTCACAAGTTCTACGGGCCGAAGGGGGTCGGCGGCCTCTATGCGCGGACGGGTACGAGCCTCCACCCCATCATCCTGGGGGGTCACCAGGAGAACGGGCGCCGTGCCTCCACCCACAACGTGCCCGGGATCGTCGGCATGGGCAAGGCGGCGGACGTGGCGGGACTAAGGATGGATGAGGAGATATGGCACCTAACTGAGCTTCGCGGCCGGTTCATCGAAGGCTTGCGCGCGAGGCTGAAGTTGGTTCGCTTCAACGGGCACCCCATCAACAGACTTCCCGGCAACGTCCACATATCCATTCCTCACGTGGAGGGAGAATCGATAGTCATCCGGCTTGCTATGAAGGGGGTGGCCTGTTCGGCTGGCGCGGCCTGCTCTTCGGGAGGGTCGGCGCTCTACCGCGTCCTTAGGGCCCTTGGTCTCCCACCGGAGTTTGTCCGCGGTTCTGTGCGTTTCAGCATGGGGCGGTACACGGAGACGGAGGATATCGACTACGTGCTGGATGTGCTCCCGCCGATTCTGGAAGAGGTCGGTCGGGGATCACGGCACACCGGGTAGAAGACAACCTTTGCGTCATCCCTGAGGAGGCGCTCGTTTAGAGTCCGGGATCGGGCGGATACTATCTACTGACGGATTGGAGGAGCATAATGACGGGTGATGGAACGGATAACAGCGCAGCGGCTGAACCGGCCGAAATATCCAGTCAGGAGGCGCGAAGACTGATGGACGGACACGGCGCTGCCTTTGTCGACGTCCGCCAGCAGTGGGAGACGACCCGAGGCATCATCGAAGGCGCCATCCGCATCCCTTTCGATGAGCTCGAAGAGAAGAAGGACCTTCTTCCCCTGGAGAGAAACGCGACGCTCATCGTCTACTGTGCGGTCGGAATGCGGTCAGTCTTCGCCATCCCGAAGCTTGCCGCCATGGGGTACGGGAGCGTCTATTCCCTCGAGGGAGGCATAACCGCGTGGATCAGGGAAGGATATCCTGTCGTCGACATGAAGAGCCCCTTCGGCCAAGACGAATATGAGCGTTACAGCAGGCAGATCATTCTCAGGCAGATGGGCGAGGAAGGACAGCTGAAGCTTGCCTCCGCCAGGGTGCTCATCGTGGGGGCCGGGGGGCTCGGTTGCCCCGCGGCGCTGTATCTCGCCGCCTGTGGCATCGGGACCATCGGCATCGTGGATTTTGACAGGGTGGAACTGTCGAACCTCAACCGGCAGGTGCTGCACGGCACGGCCGATGTCGGCGTCCCGAAAGTGCGGTCCGCCAGGGAATCAATGAGTTATATCAATCCTCTTGTCAACGTTCTGGCCTTCGATGAGCGACTCGATGTCGGCAACGTGCGCCGCGTTCTCGAAGACTTCGACATGGTCGTCGACGGCTCAGACACCATACAGACGAAGTTCCTTCTCAACGATGCCTGCTTCTTTGCCGGCAAGCCATACATCTTCGGCGGCGCCGTGGGTTTCGACGGCCAGGCGGGTGTCTTCCACCCGAAAGGAGGCGGGCCGTGCCTGCGGTGCATGTTCCCGAAGCCTCCACCTCAGGACCGCGTCCAGAACTGCAATGAGGCAGGTGTCCTGGGAATAGTCCCGGGCCAGATCGGTCTCGTTCAGGCGATGGAAGCGGTGAAGCTCATTGCCGGCATAGGCAGGCCCATGATGGGGAGGTTCTTCGTCTACAACGCGCTGGAGGCATACTACAAGACGATCGAGGTCGACAGGAATCCCGACTGCCCTCTCTGCGGGGACAACCCGGGGATCAGGGAACTGAGACAGGAAGAGGGCGGTGTGTGTTCCGGCAGGAGATGAGAGACGTTTCAGGTTTCAGGTTCAAGGTTTCAGGGTGTGAAGAGATCGAAAGAAAGCCTGTTGCACAGGTGTTTTGTGGAGGGTAATGCATGGAAGAAAAGAAGAGTTGTCTTGATTATTGTCCTTTCACCGGGAGGGCATGCACGGAATGCGGCGTGTATCGCGGGAGGCACCGCCACATCGTATCGGCGGGTCATGAGAAAATGTCTGCCGCCGATCCCGTCGCCGAGTATTTCAAAGCAGTGGCCAGGCACCTGAGCCCCTGGACGGGCGAGAGTGCCCGGATGAAGGAAAAACCGAAGATCACACTCAAGGTAGTGAATATGGAGAACCGCCAGACGAGGATCTGTGAGTTCACGGAAGCCAGAACGTGGGATTGGGGCGATCCGACCATGATGCGTCTCATCGACGGATGGCACGTGAAGAGCTTCGATAATCTTGTGGACATACTCTGCTACAAGGAACAAAAAGGCCACGGGGAGGCTGAGCTCCAGGAGTGCCCACGTTTCATGCTCCTGTCCGGCGGCTAGGAGAAGACATGAACAGAAAGGCTGTATCGCTGCTTTCGGGTGGCCTCGATAGCATACTTGCCACCAGACTTGTCATGGATCAGGGTATAGAAGTGGAGGCTCTGCATTTTACCTCTGTCTTCTGTACCTGCACCAAGGGCGACAGGGGTTGTGGAATGCAGGCGCCCAGGACGGCCCGTGAATTGGGGATCAAGCTGACTGTGAGAATGAAGGGCCTTGATTATCTGGAGATCCTGAAGAAACCGCGCCATGGATACGGCAGGGGAATGAACCCCTGCATCGATTGCCGGATCTATACCCTCAGGAAGGCAAAGGAGTTCATGGACGAGATCGGTGCGAGTTTTGTCGTCACCGGGGAGGTCCTGGGCCAGAGACCGATGTCCCAGAGAAGGCATGCCATTGAACGCATCGAGAAGGAAAGCGGATTGAGCGGACTCATAGTACGGCCCCTTTCGGCGAAACACTTTCCACCCACGGAACCCGAGAAGGAAGGTATACTCGACAGGGGGAAGCTTCTCGATATCGAGGGCCGGAGCCGCAAAAGGCAGTACGAACTTGTGGATGAGTTTCATCTCACGGAATTCGGCTGCCCGGCCGGGGGATGCCTCTTGACCGACCCAGTTTTTGCGGTCCGCGTCAAAGACCTCTTCGCGCGCGCCGCCGACATTGCCATGAAGGATCTGACGCTCCTTCGCGTCGGCAGGCATTTCCGGCTGTCGCCGGAGGTAAAGCTTATTCTCGGGCGTAACAGGGAGGAGAATGACAGGCTCCTTTCGCTGTGGTCTCCGCCGGAGGTCATCCTCAAACCCTGCGGTTTCAAGGGGCCCATAGGACTTGCCGGGCCCGGTCTGGATACGGAAACGCTCGGCACGGCCGCGGGTCTCATGGCCTTTTACGGGAAGGTCTCCGGCCCTGAGGTGACCATCGATTCCGACAATGGGACGCCTCTGCGTCACACCCTGCCTGTCGAACCCGTCGACACAGATAAACTTGTCATTTAGAGAATACGAGGAGACCGTTCATGACTGAAAGACTGAACCAGCTGACGAAGCAGGCAATCGACAACAAGGACATAGGCGAACGCGAAGCCAGGGAGATACTGGACCTCGGCGGGAAGGAGCCATTCGCCGTGATGGCGTCGGCCTCACGCATCAGGGAACACTTCAAGGGAAAGAAGATCATGCTTTGCGGGATCGTCAACGCGAAATCGGGGCGGTGCACCGAAGACTGCCGGTTTTGCGCCCAATCCATCCATTACGACACGGACGCGCCGGTGTATCCCATGGTGTCGTGCGACGACATGGTCGAAAAGGCGAGGCTGGCAAAGAGCAACGGCGTCCACATGTTCGGGATCATCACGAGCGGTACCCGTGTCGATTCCGATGCGGAGTGGCAGGAGGTCTTCGACGCCACGCGGTCCATCGGCGAGATGGGTTTGAGGCCTTGCGTGTCCCTCGGCCTCCTCGACGACGGGAAGGCGCGGGAGTTGAAGGCACGGGGTCTCTTCCGGTACCACCACAACCTCGAGACGGCGCGGAGTTTCTTCCACAATATCTGCAGCACCCACGACTACGAACAGGACATAGCAACGGTCAAGGTTGCGAAGAGAGCGGGGTTGTCCACGTGCTCGGGCGGCATCATCGGTCTCGGGGAGACCATGGAGCAGCGCATTGAGCTCGCGATGACCCTCAAGGAACTCGATGTGGACTGCGTGCCCGTCAACATCCTCAACCCCCGGCCCGGCACGCCGCTGGCGGGCGTCAAAAAGCTCCATCCTCTTGAGATACTCATGACCATAGCGATCTTCAGGTTCGTACTTCCCGACAAGGACATCAAGCTGTGCGGAGGGAAGGAAATGAACCTGCGCCAACTCTTGCCCCTCGGCATCGTCGCCGGGTGCAACTCCCTCATGACCGGCGACTATCTCACCACCGCCGGAAGAAGCACCGCCCTCGACATGGAGATGATAGAAGACCTTGGACTTACCACCCGTTTTGATGTAATTTAATAGTAGCAATGACGAGGAGAAAACCATTCAGCAACGACCTCTACGTCGTTTCCTCGTCCGTCAGCGAGCTGAAGCGGGCGGTGGATGACGGTGCCGCCATCGTTCAGCTTCGGGACAAGACGGGTGACGAAGCGACGGTCCTCGAAAAGGCCCGTGAGCTTGTCGAGTACAAACGCGTGCGGCCCTTCGTCTTCATCCTCAACGACGACCCTGCCCTCGCCGTAAAGGTCGGGGCCGATGGGGTCCACGTCGGTCAGGATATGTCCACACTGGACGCCCGGGCCATCGTCGGCGAGGAGATGATCGTCGGCAAGACCACGCACAACCTGGAGCAGGGGCGGCAGGCAATAAAGGACGGCGCCGATTACATATCCACCGGGCCCGTCTACGCCACGCCCACGAAACCGGGCAGGACCCCGGTGGGGCTCGCCTATGTGAGAGAGGCGGCGGAGCATCTCGACATCCCTGCCGTGGCCATCGGCGGCATCGACCTTTCCAACATCGACGACGTGCTGGCCGCGGGCGCAAAGACGATAGGCGTTGTCAGGGCCTCATCGGACGCGGTGGAGTTGCTGAAGAGAATCAGGAAGGCAGTGAAATGAAGATAACAGTCAACGGCAAGGCGATGGAGATCGCGGAAGGCATGGATCTCCACAGGCTTGTCCATTCCGGCAAGGCGGACCCCGACAGGGTGATCCTTGTCCTTAATGATGGCGTCGTGAAGAGCGACCGGTGGTCCCTGACCGTCCTTTCTGAGGGTGACCGGGTTGAACTGGTGTCCTTCGTGGGAGGAGGGTGATATGGATGACAAACTGATCGTGGGCGGACGGGAGTTCGGGAGCCGCTTCTTTCTCGGCACTGGAAAGTTCGGCGACAAAGAGGCCATGCGCAGGGCCGTCGTCAGCTCCGGCTCGGAACTTGTAACGGTGGCGCTTCGCCGCATCGACCTCGACGAGACGGACGAGAATATCCTCTCCTTCATCCCTGAGGGCGTGACTATCATGGTCAACACGTCGGGTGCGCGCAACGCGGAGGAGGCCGTGCGCATCGCGCACATAGCACGGGAGGCGGGATACGGCGAATGGATCAAGATCGAGGTCATAAACGACAGCCGGTACCTTTTGCCCGACAACCAGGAGACGATAAAGGCAACGAGGATCCTCTCAGGGGAAGGTTTCGTCGTGTTGCCTTACATGCATCCCGACCTTTACGTGGCGAAGGCGCTCGTTGAGGCGGGGGCGGCAGCCGTCATGCCCCTCGGTTCCCTGATCGGGTCAAACCAGGGACTGAAGATGCGCACCCTCATAGAGGTGCTCATCGAGGAGATCACCGAGATTCCTATAGTCGTCGACGCCGGTATAGGACGTCCATCACATGCCGCCGAGGCAATGGAGATGGGGGCCGATGCCGTGCTGGCGAACACGGCCGTTGCGGACGCCGAGGACCCGCCGCTCATGGCCGCCGCTTTCGCGCGGGGCGTCGAAGCGGGCAGAATGGCGTACCTGGCAAAGATGGGGCGGGAGAGAAAGGGAGCGGCCGCTTCCTCGCCGCTGACGGGGTTCCTCTATGATGAGTAAGAGCCTCAGCGGGATAGATCTCCTGCACCTGACCATCGATGATATCCGCCGCATATTCTCGGCGGATGACAGAGATTTCCTCGAGGAGATGGCCCGCGCCGCGCGCGAGTTGACGAGGCGTCAGTTCGGCCGGACGATCAGTCTCTACGCCCCGCTCTACATAGCGAACTATTGCGAGAATGAGTGTGTCTACTGTGGTTTCCATGCCTCTCAGAAGAGCATGCCGCGGAGCAAGCTCACCATGGAACAGATAGACAGGGAGTGCGAGGCTCTCGCCGCCACGGGGAACCGCAGCATCCTTCTCCTGACGGGCGAATCCCGTTTCCATTCCCCTCCCCAGTATATCCGTGAAGCCGTCAGGATCGCGGCGCGGTATTTCTCCTATGTCGCCCTGGAGGTCTATCCTCTCGACGAAGAGGAGTACAGGGAACTTTACCTTGCGGGAGTGGACGGGGTGACGCTCTACCAGGAGACCTATGACCGTGCCCGCTACGACGAGCTTCATCTCGCGGGTCCCAAGAAGGTCTACGATTACCGGGTTTCGGCGCCCGACCGCATAGCCCGGTCCGGGATCAGGCACATATCAATGGGGGCCCTTCTGGGACTCACGGACTGGCGCAGCGACGTCATCGCGCTCTTCGAGCATGTCCGCAGCCTCGAAAAGAGGTATCCCGGTGTGGAGTTCGGTCTCGCCTTTCCTCGTCTGAGACGCGTCGCAGACGACATCCACCATTATCAGGAGGTCTCCGACAGGGACATGCTGAAGATCATGACGGCCGCGCGGCTCCTCTTCCCCCGCGTGGGGATCAGCATCTCCACCAGGGAGACGCCCCGGTTCCGGGACAGCATACTCGAGTTCGGCGTCACCAAGATGTCGGCCGGTTCCTCGACGCGTGTGGGGGGATACCTCGAAGGGGAACACAAGTACGAGGACGGCCAGTTCGAGGTCTTCGATCCCCGGAGTTTCGACGAGATCAAGACCATGCTCAAGTCAAGGTGCTTCGACCCCGTCGTGACGGACTGGAGAAACATAGTAAACAGTTGAAAAGACGGTTTCAGGTTCCAAGTTTCAGGTTTCAGGAAGAAAAGGCAGTCTCAAGTTCCAGGTTTCGAGTTCCAGGGGAAAAGACGGTTGCCGGTTGCGAGGTTCGGATGTTCGCGTCTTTGTCCTTAGCTTGAAACCCGAAACTTGGAACCTGACGCCGTCAATGGGACAAGAGCATGGGGAAGCGGATTCAGACAAACCGCTCTGCTTTTTTCTTTTGACCTGAGACTTGAAACCTGAAACTTGAAACGGTTTTGTTGGAGGTTCTTTGCCCGTTAGTTCCCGATTGTTGCAGCCTGTGAGCATGATCGTTCTTACCGGAGGGCCCTGTTCGGGGAAGAGTTCGTCGCTTGCCTATCTTACGGAGAAGCTTTCCGATCACGGCTTCATGGTCTTTGTTGTGCCCGAGACGGCGACTCTTATCACGGGCAACGGCATCGACCGGCGCAAGATGGACAAACCGGGTCAGATCGTCGTCTTCGAGGAGGCCATCTTCGACATGCAGATGTCCTTCGAGGACACATACAAGCAGGCTGTATCGAGGATATTCCCGGAGCGCAGAAAGGTGATACTCCTCGATAGGGGCATCATGGACATCAGGGCCTTCCTTACCGACGACGTCTTCAACGGCATCCTGAAAAGGAAGGGTCTGACACGGGCGGCGATCCGTCACCGCTACGACGGCGTCATCCACCTCGTCACTGCGGCGGACGGCGCCGCCGAGTATTACACGGGAGAGAACAACACAGCCCGCCTGGAGACCCCCGAAGAGGCGCTCGGCATAGACCTGAGGACCAAGGAGAGCTGGCTCGGCCATCCCCGTTTCAAGATCATCGACAACAACACCGATTTCGAGGGGAAGATAAAGAGGGCCTTTTCGGCAATAGCCAGGTTTCTCGGGATACCCGACGTTCCTCCCACGGGAGAGAAATACCTCGTCAGACACATCGACCTCGCCGCTCTTCCGGCCCATCAGAGGATCGATATGGAGCAGGTGTATCTCCGCTCGAGGGACAGGAGGGAAGTGACCAGAATACGCAGAAGGGGGCAGGATGGCGTCTACCTCCATTTCCTGGCAAGGACGAGGCATGCGGGTGCCCGCGGTCTTCCGATAGAAGAGGAGGAACTCATCCCCGAGCAGGAGTACCAGAGCCTTGCCCGCCTTATGGATCCGAAGACGGAGATCCTTGTCAGGGAGCGCATATGCTTTCTCTGGAACAACCAGTACTATGAACTGGACAGGTACAGGGGTAGACATGAGGGGCTCATGATGCTCCTCGCGGAGTCTTCGATACCACCCTTCGTCACCGTTGGGAAGAGGGTGACCGATGATCCGCGTTATGCCGACAGGACCCTGGCACGGCGAAAGACCGGCAGGCACGCCTGATGGTTTATTATGTAGTATATTGACTATAAAAACATGCTGCAGGGATATCGTAGGGCATATAGGAAACTAAAAAGATTGTACCTGACAATCATGTCCTGCTGAAACGGTTGCAGGGCGCGGCGAAACATAGTACCTTTAAGAGCATGAAATCATCACCGACATCGAAGGGGATCATCGGTTTTACCACCACGATCCCCGTGGAACTCATCTTCGCCGCGGGGTACGAGCCCTGCGACCTGAACAATATCTTCGTTACGGACCGCGACCCGGGCCGCTTTATCGAGCGCGCGGAGCGCGACGGTTTCCCGAAGAGCATGTGTAACTGGATCAAGGGCATCTACGGCGTCATCATGGAGAAGGAGGTGGCCGGCGTCATCACCGTCATGGAAGGCGACTGCAGCAACACGCAGGCCCTCGCCGAGATCCTTCGCTACCGGGGGGTAAGGACGATCCCTTTTTCTTTTCCCTACGATCGCGACAGGGAAGTGCTCGCGAGAGAGATAGAGAAGCTGAGCAAGGAGCTCTCCGTTGACGAGGGGTCTCTCACGGACGTGGAGGTGCGGATCGCCGGGGTAAGGTGCAAGCTCTCCGAGATCGATACGATGACGTGGAGCGAGCGCAATGTGACGGGGGCGGAGAACCATCTCTGGCTCGTCGGCTCCTCGGACATGCTCGGCGACATGGAGGGGTATGGCTCGTCGGCGGACGAGTTCATCGCGAGCGCGCGAAAGAGGGAGAGTTTCCAGGGGATACCTCTCGGGTACATCGGTGTTCCCCCCATTGTCACCGGTCTTTATGACTTCGTGGAAAGCGTGGGGGGGCAGGTCGTCTATAACGAGACACAGCGGCAGTTCGCCCTGCCTTACGAGACGGAGGACATCGTCGAGAGGTACCTTCTCTACACGTACCCTTACGGCATATTCGCTCGCCTGAAGGACATAGGCGACGAGATAGCGCGGCGGGGGATCAAGGGCATCATCCATTACGTGCAGGCCTTTTGTTTCCGGGCCATTGAGGACGTCATCCTTCGCGAGACCATTTCCGTTCCCATCCTCACCGTGGAGGGAGACCTCCCTAGGGCCCTCGACACGAGAACGAAGATGCGCATCGAGGCCTTCGTGGAGATGCTCGAAGGGATGCGCCGCCAAACGTAAGGGTCTTGCCGGGGGAGCCCATCATGATCGAGGAAAGAACGAAACGGTTTCTTGTTGACCGCGGCGGGATCGGTTTTTTTAAGGCCATCCTCGAGTCTTACGAAGACGTCGCAATCTTCTCCGTGATCGACGGAGACCGGGGGCTCATCGAGCTCATCTACCCTTCCGGTTTCGAGGACGATGTCAGGGGAATAATGGCCGATATGGTAGACTATGGCATCAGGTTCAGGGAGGTTCCCGATGTTCAATGAGAAAAGGGTTCTCGAGACGCTCATGGAGCGCTCCGGCGTCTATGCCGATGTATATATCGATGAACGGGCCTACACTCTCATCCAGCTCGAATCGGGCAGGGTGGAGAAGCTCGAGAAGGGCGAGGACGCGGGGGTGGGCTTAAGGGTCATTACCCCCTGGAAAAGCTATTATGCCTCGACGAACTCCTTCGATGAAGGCCGTCTCGTCGATCTGGCGGGACAGCTTTCCCGCTACGGGGGAGATCGTGGGGAGGGTACGGTCGGTATCGCCAGGGGCGAAGGGGCGGCGGCATATCCTTTTTCCATAGGAGAAGACCCCGGGGGCGTCCCGGTTGAAAAGAAGCTCGCCCTTGTCAGGAACTTCGAGTCCATGGCACGCGGGATGGAGCCCCGCATCACCCAGGTCCGCGTCATGTATCGCGACACCCGCCAGAACGTCAGGATCGCGACCACCTCTGAAGGCATGAGGAGCGACAGCCGCATGCAGGTCGTTCTCACGGTGCTTCTCGTCGGCAGGGACGGCTCGGAGATGCAGACGTCCTATGAGGCGGTGGGCGGCTTCCACGGCTTCGAGTTCTTCACCGACGAACTCATGGAGGGGCTCGCGCGAAAGACCGTGAGGCGCCTTCAGGGCCTTCTCGCGGCACGCGAGGCGCCCATGGGGATGAAGACGGTCATCCTGGCCTCCGAGGCGGGAGGCACCATGATCCACGAGGCCATCGGGCACGGCCTGGAGGCGGACCTCGCCATGGAGGGGCTCTCCTGCTACAAGGGGCTTCTCGGCACCGGGATAGCGTCGCCCCTGGTGAGTGTTGTCGACGACGCGACACTGCCCCACATGCGGGGGACCTATGCCTTCGACGACGAAGGTGTCCCCTCTGAAAGGACGGTCCTCGTTGAAAAAGGCGTTCTCAGGAACTATCTCTTCGACCGCTTTCATGCCATGAAGCACTCCATGGCCTCAACGGGCAACGGCAGGCGCGAGTCCTACCGTTTCAGGCCCATCCCGAGGATGAGCAATACGATGATCCTTCCGGGAAGCGACGATCCCGAAGAGATCCTGGCCTCCGTGGACGACGGCATCCTTGTCGTCAAGATGGGGGGCGGACAGGTTGATACCGTGCGCGGAGACTTTGTCTTCGAGATATCGGAAGGGTATATAATTGAGAAAGGTACGGTGGGGCCTATGATAAAGAACGCGACGATGATGGGCAACGGGCTCAAGGTCCTCAAGGACATCGACATGGTGGGCACGGACCTGGGGTTCGGGATCGGCACCTGCGGCAAGGACGGGCAGGGCGTCCCCGTGGCCGACGCGCAGCCCACCCTCAGGATCCCGGGGATCATCGTAGGGGGCCGCGGCGGGTAGAGATGAAGGGTCGGACGGATAACCTGTTGACCGACAAGTCTTACCGAAGGCTTCTCGACAGCCTCTACGAGGGTGTCTATCTCGTCGACAGGGACCGTACAATCGTCTATTGGAACGACGCCGCCGAGCTGATGACCGGGTACAGGCGCAGTGAGGTTGTCGGAAGACACTGCTGGGATGGTCTTCTCATGCACGTGGATAACCGCGGCACCAGTCTCTGCGCGGATCGATGTCTTCTCCACGAGGCGATGGAGTCAAAAAAGAGCGTGGAGGGGAAGGTCTTCTTCCACCATCGTGACGGCCACGAGGTTCCCGTCACCGTGCGGGCGACACCCATCCTGGGCGACCGCGGCAAGGTGCTCGGCGCCGCGCAGATATTCAGCGACAATTCATCCACCGAGGACCTGGAGCGCAAGATCCGTGAGCTTGAACGGATGGCACTTCTTGATCCGCTGACGAAACTCGGCAACAGACGATACGGTCAGATGAACCTTTCGGGGAAGCTCAGGGAATTGAAGCGCTACGGCTGGCCCTTCGGAGTCCTTTTCATCGATATAGACAGGTTCAAGACCGTCAACGACACATACGGTCATGACGCCGGAGACCGGGTCCTGCGCCTTGTGGCAGCCACCATCCGCAACGGTCTGAGGTCATCGGACGTGGTCGTGAGGTGGGGCGGCGAGGAATTCGTCGCCATAGTAGCCAGCGTGGACGAAGAGAAACTGCGTCACGTGGGAGAGAAACTCCGGGTCCTCGTCGAGAGGTCATCGATCTCCCTCGAAAAGGAAACGAAGAGCATCACCATATCCCTCGGCGCCACCCTCGCCCGGAAGAAAGACTCCACCGCCGCCCTCGTAAAGAGGGCCGACGCCCTCATGTACCAGAGCAAGAAACAAGGCAGAAACAGGCTATCCATCTAGAAACCGGCTTGAATAAGAATAAAGGGCTTGAATCGTTTGAGTGACTATGTTATAGAACGGCCTTGCCCGACAGACAGTTAAAAGGCTACCATCTTTCTTGGATCTTAACAGTGGTGCAGGAACACCACGACTAAAAGAAAGGGAGGTAGCCAAATGAACA
>Ga0334887_1003338_pt1 | contig 16125 bp, 11 predicted proteins | sample GraSluR1_MG_10_FD_207217 | JGI IMG/M metagenome (GOLD analysis project Ga0334887, IMG submission 207217) | Sludge microbial communities from methane-producing bioreactor in Wageningen University, Netherlands - Granular Sludge_18_07-R1 | ecosystem: Engineered > Bioreactor > Anaerobic >...
CCCTTCAGATAGATCAGTCCCTTCAACCAGGCAAGTGCCGGGATACAGCGTCAGCGAGTCGAGTGTAGGCAGATTCGGCGAAGGGGGCACGAACGGGAGACCCGTATGATTGAACCACATGCCCCGCTTCCAGCCGGACATGGGGACCACCTCTAGCGAACAGCCGATGCCAAAGGATTCGTTGAACAGACGGGCGATTTCGCCGATGGTCATCCCATAGCGAATGGGAATGGGGTAGGGGCCAACAAAGGAACGATAAGCCGGATCAAGTACCGGCCCTTCAACCTTGTGACCGCCAATGGGAGCCGGGCGATCCAATACGATCACCGGCAAGTTCTGCTCAGCAGCCGCTTGCATGACATGGGCCAGCGTAGCCAGGTAGGTGTAAAAGCGCACCCCAGCATCCTGGAGGTCGAAAACCAAAACGTCTACGTCCCGAAGCATTTCCGGGGTCGGCTTCTGAGTGTCGCCGTACAGACTGTAGACAGGCAGGCCGGTAACGAGGTCAGAGTAGGTGCTGACCGGCTCTCCGGCCTGCGCTTCTCCCCGCAGACCGTGCTCCGGGCCGAACAGGGCAACCAGATTGACCCTGGGGTGCTGGTGCAGTCTGGTGACCGTGCTGGTCAGGGCCTGGTCTACGCTGCTGGGGCTGGCTACAAGACCCACGCGCCGCCCGGCGATCAGATCAAGCCGTCTGGCAAGAAGATTCTCAAGCCCCAATTCAACGCTCATGATACCCTGGCCGTTGAGTGGCGAATGGCCGGTTCTGGAGACAAGACGGCCTGCCTGGCCGCTGGCTGTCCGCCGACAGGTCTCACAAGCAGCGAGACTTCATTCGACCGCGTGACTCTTTAGCTCAATACTACAGAGAGTCCACGATTCGGGCCAGGAAGCCGGACAGAAGGAATGCACCTTTCCTTTGACATATGGCTGGGTTCCGCTTCATAATCTGCCAGCCCAGCAGTGTGTCTGCGCTGGCAGTAGCACCCGAATTGACGGGGACACCAAGCGGGGCCATGCCCGGATACTGGTTGTGGCCCGCCTGATCAACCGGGTCTATCCTGGGCGCGAGAAGACCGGCATTCTCGCCTTGCGGTGTGCGCTTCACAATGGATCGTGGAAGCGGTGGAGCACCCCTGATGAGCACGGTGGCGCGTTGTTCCTATGTGATGGGGATTGACGGCGGCGGCAGCACGGTGCGCGCCGTGATCACAACCCCTGAGCTTGCCGTCTGTGGGCAAACTTCCGGGCCGACCGCCAACCCAAACGTGGTGGGGCGTGACGCGGCGGCTGAAACGATCCGCGCTGCCATGCAGGGCGCGTTGGAGGATGCCGGTCTGCTGCCTGAGCAGATTAGCGCGGTGGGTATTGGCGTGGCGGGTGCCGCCGCCAGCCATTCTGAGGCGTGGCTGCGCCAGGTCGTGACCGCCGTGACGCCGCACGCCCGCCTGGCGCTCAGCGCGGACTACGAGATAGCGTTGGCGGGCGCGCTCGGCCAACGCTGTGGCGTGCTGGTTCTGGCGGGAACTGGGAGCCTGGTCTATGGGGTTAGCAGCGCGGGCGAGTCGGCGCTGGTGGGCGGCTGGGGATACCTGCTGGGCGACGAGGGGGGCGGCTACTGGATCGGCATGGAGGGGCTTCGTGCTGTGGCGCGCGCCCTCGACGGTCGCGGGCCAGCCACAACCCTGACCGGCACCCTGGCAGCGGCGCTCGGCGTGCGCGACCGGCACGATCTGATCCGCTGGTTGTACGGCGGGGCCGAGCGCACGCACGATACTGCGGAGCTGGCCCGCCAGGTGTTGGGGCAGGCCGCCGGCGATCCTGTGGCCGCAGCAATTATCCAGAGGGCAACGGACGCACTGGCTCAGGCTGCTGAGGCTGTTATCCACCGCCTGAACATGGAGTCGCCGGAGTTTGCCTTTGCCGGAGGGTTGCTTTCTGAGCCTAATCCGCTGACCGATGCCTTGTGCCGTGCACTTCGGCTGCCGGCTGTGCCTGTTCCGCGCTTTCCGCCGGTAATCGGCGCGGCGCTGCTGGCGCTGCAACTCGTCCAGGCGTCTGGCTGACGGTTGATCGTGTGCGGAGAGAGCTGAGAGACCATGCGGAAACCTCACCCCCCGGCCCCCTCTCCGTTCACGGAGAGGGGGAGTCGCTGTGCGGTTAAGTCCCCTCTCCGCGTGCGGTACTGTCGGCGAACTAAGCACGCGCTGGCTTCGTAGGGATATTGCTCTGCTGCGCCCCCGTAGGGGCGTATTGCAATACGCCCCTACGGAGGCATCTCGCCAATAGTATCGCGTGTGGAGAGGGGATTTAGGGGGAAGGTAAATCGTAGCGCAGGTCTTTCCGTATGGTCTCTGATGCCTACACCTGACGATGACCGCATTCTGTGGTGGTATTGGAAACGCTCACCGGAACAGGGATAGAACCCGCAAGGGGCGAGCAGGAAGACCGAGCCGGAGAAATGCTCCCATGAACAGCAGGGAACGGATGGCCGTGGCGATACAGCACGGCATACCTGACCGCGTGCCGGTGATGTGCCAGTTGTCGCTGGGACACTACTTTCTCAACATGCGGAGCAGGTGGAAGCCCCACGAGATCTTCTTCAGCAGCGAAGCCTTCTCCGATGCGCTGGTGGCGATGTGCAGACGCTACCGCTTCGACGGCATCCTGATCAACATTCCTGGGCGCGACCCGGCCTGGCGGGACGCCATCAGGAGCGTTGAGGAGCGCCAGGACGGTGAGCTTCTCACCTGGCAGGATGGCAGCCATACGCTGATCCCCTGGGACGACAGCCCGCTTTTCGAGGCGGATGACCCGCATGTGGTTCCTCGCCCGGACTACAACACCTTTGACCCGGATCGCGACATGGATCGGCTGGATGACTGGCCCCTTTACACCTGGGGCGTTTACCACATACCCCGCGTGACTGGCAAAGCGCCAGGGCTGCTGCTGGAGCCACCGGACACCTTCTTCCGCACGATTGATCTCGTCCGGGCCGCTGTGGGAGATTCCCTGTCAGTTCACGGCGAGGTATTCTCGCCCTTCACGCACTTCATGGAGCTATTCGGCTACCAGGAGGCACTACTGGGGTTAGTCACCGATCCGGCAAGGGCTGAGGCGATCCTGGCGCGTTTTACCGAGACCACCATTGCCTGGGGGCAGGCGCAGGCCGGACGTGGTGTGGACGCGGTGCTGATCTCATCGGCGTTTGCCGGCGGGGGGTTCATCTCGCCCCGCATGTATGAGCGGTTCGTCCTCCCCTATGAACGCGCAGTGGCCGACGCCCTGCATACGGCGGTCCCCGGCCTCCCAGTCTACACCCACACCTGCGGCCTGCTAAACGACCGGCTCGAATTGCTCGCCGAGACACACGTTGATGGCGTTGACACCCTCGATCCTCCCCCTCTGGGAAATGTGACGCTGGCTGATGCCAAGGCGCGCATTGGAGAGAAGCTGTTCATCAAGGGAAACATCAATTCAGTCGCCATCCTGACCGACACCAGAGAGCAGTTCATCCGGCGTGCAACCGACACACTGCTCGCGGGCAAACCGGGAGGAGGCTACATCCTGAGTACGGCCTGTTCGGTAGCCCCGCGAGTGGAACCGTGGAAGCTGGAGATGCTGTTCGACATTGCCCTGGAACACGGTACCCTATGATGGCTGCTCACCGTGCCCCAGGGAACCCTATCAACGATGCGTCATTCATGATGGCCTATGGCCCTTGAGCGTCACCCCAATCACCCCATTGAGCCTGTCGAGCACCGGTGCTCGGTACAGTGCCGCACTTCGGGCATGTTTCCTGCCCGCAAGTGGCTTCTGAGAGACCACGTGGAAAGACCTGCCCTACGATTTACCTCACCCCTAAATCCCCTCTCCACACGCGATACTGTTGGCGAAATGCCCTCCGTAGGGGCGCATCGCCATACGCCCCTACGGGGGCGCAGCAGAGCAGCGCCCCTACGAAACCAGCGCGTGCTTGGTTCGCCAACAGCATCACAGGCGGAGAGGGGACTTAGCCCCGCGCTTACTCCCTCTCTCCGTTTACGGAGAGGATGCCGGGGGGTGAGGCTTCTGCGTGGCCTCTCAGAAGCTATTTGAGCGCAGGAATCGAGTCCTAAGGTGTAGCTCACCAGGGTGCCGAAACCGGTTTTCGACAGATTCCGCGATCTGGTACTGCACAGCCGAGGATTCCCACAGAGCGCCTGGCGATCCCATGTACACCGACGCATACGTTGACCAGCCTGAGCATGAAAAGGTGCTGTTACATCAGTGAGGCACTCATCGCGCGAACGATCCCTCATCCCGGCTGCGTTTCGCCCAGCAGGTGATAGCTCAGCAGCAGGGCGCGTGGCAGGTGGAACGGCCCCTTCCACACACCCCCCTTCAACGGCGTAAGCACGGTGCCGTCGCGGTGCAGGTACCCGTACCACTCGCCATATTCCGGGTCGGCGAAGTGGCCGAACGCCCAGTCGTGCACCCGCTCGTGCCATTCCCCGCACCAGGCTTCCCCGCTGAGGTGTTCGGCCAGCAGCAGGGCGTAGAGGGCCTCTGTGTGCGGCCACCACAGCTTCTGATCCCATTCAAGCTGAGTCGGCGGCTTGCCCTCGTAGTCCACAAAATAGAGCAGCCCGCCGTAGTCTTTGTCCCAGCCAATCTCTAGCGACCAGCGAATGATGTCCAGCGCGCGCTGGATGATCGTCCGGTCACCCCGATAGCGAGCCTCGTGCATGAGGAACCAGGCCGACTCGATGGCGTGGCCGGGGTTGATCGTGCGGCCCGCCACAGTATCGAGCATCAGCGAGCCGTCTGCGTTGAGCGTCTCGAAGAGCGCGCGCTTGTCCGGCCTGGTGAACAGCGTCAGAATCTGGTCGGCGGCTTGCCCGGCCACCTGATCGTAGAACGGATCGGGGTCTACGCGGCGCAACTCCTGCGCCGTGGCCAGCAGCACCATCGGCACCGCATGAGAGAGCGTGCGCCGTGTGGCCGGGTTGACTTTGGGCGTCACCCGGCCCGGAGTTGTCGCCAGGTCCACGATCTGGCGGAAGAGGTCGCGGGCGCGCTGCAGGGCCTCGTTGTCGCCCGCTGCCTGGGCGTACCCCGCGCAGGCCATGGCGGCAAAGACTTCGCTGAAGAAGTAGCGACGTTTGATGAGCGGGCGTCCGTCGCGCGTCACCTGGAAGAACATGCGCCCATCGCTGTCGAAGCCGTGCGCCATCAGGAAGCGATAGCCCAGCCGCGCCGCGTCGAGCCATTCCGCCCGCCGCTCGACCGTGTTGTACAGCGTGGCGTACATCCACACGCCGCGCCCTTGCAGCCAGATCGCCTTATCGGTGTCGTAGACCGATCCGTCGCGGTCGAGCATGTTGAAGTAGCCGCCGTATTGCTCGTCCAGCGAATTGGCCAGCCAGAAGGGGATGACATCCTCCAGCAGAGTCTCCCGGTAGAATTCGCGCAGTTGTGCGCGGCGCGCCTGATTCATGGCTCTTCCCTTTCTCTGACACGCTCAGCGACGAACTCGACGGGATGCAGCGCGTGCCGACCCGTGCCCTGCGCGATCTGCTCGCGGCACGACACGCCGCTGGCCAGTATCACCGCGTCCTGCGCGGCGCGCACCGCCGGGAATAGGCGCTGCTCACCGATCTTCATCGAAAGCTCGTAGTGCTCGGCTTCGTAGCCGAAGCTGCCCGCCAGCCCACAACAACCGTCGTCCGGCTCGGTGACGGTGCAGTTGGGGATCATCTGCAACAGGCGGTGCGCCGCGCCGGTGCCCCACAGCGCGCGCTGGTAGCAGTGCCCGTGCAGCAGCACCTCGCTCGGCGTGGCGTCGAAGGCCATTTGCAGCGCCACCTCCGAGCCGACGACCTCGGCCAGCCACTCCTCGACGGTGATCACCGCCTCGGCCACGCACTGAGCGTCGGCGCGCATCTCCGCCGGCACCAGATCGCGGTATTCGTCGCGGAAGGCGGCGGCACAACTTGGCTCGATGAGCATGAACCGCTCCCCGCTTCTGGCGACCGGGGCCATGCGCCGCACGTTGCGGATGGCCAGGAAGCGCGCGTCGTCCAGCAGCCCCTTGGAGATCAGCGGGCGACCGCAGCAGTCCAGCTCGCGCGGCCCCCACACCTCGACGGCGAAGCCTGCCGCGCTCGCCACCTTCAGCGCGGCGCGCCCCAGGTGAGGGTAATTGTACTCCGTGTAGGTGTCGGAGATCAGAATCGGGGCCTGGGCCGTGCCGCGCTCGCGCGCCGGGCGCGCGTAGTGCTTGCGATACCACACGCTGAAACGCTCGCGGGCGAAGAGGGGCATCTGGCGCTGCGGGGCCACGCCGATGCGCCCGAACAGCCAGCGCGCCACCGGCGAGCGCAGCGCCAGATTGGACGCCCAGGGCACCAGGCTGCCAAGCTGGTTGAGCCGGTGAATGTGCCCGAACATCCACGCGCGCAGCGGAACCCGGTGCGTGTCGTAGTACGCGGCGGTGAACTCGGCTTTGAGCCGCGCCATGTCTACCCGCGACGGGCATTCGGACTTGCACGCCTTGCACGACAGGCACAGGTCCAGCACTTCGCGGGCGCGCTCGTTGGCGATCTGCGGCGATCCCAGCGCACCCATCATCGCCAGGCGCAGCGCGTTGGCCCGCCCCCGCGTGGAAGCGGCTTCGTCCCGCGTGGCCATGTAGCTGGGGCACATCACGCCGGTCCCTTCCTTGCGGCAGACGCCCGCCCCGTTGCACATCTCGACCGCGCCGGGGTACCCGCCGTCCACCGACCAGTCCAGGCGGGGCCGCGCAGGCGCATGGGGCACGGCGTAGTCCGGGCCGTAGCGCAGCGTGCGTGGGTCGTCCATCGGGCCAACGTCCACCACCTTGCCGGGGTTCATCAGCCCGGCGGGGTCGAAGGCCCGCTTGACCTGGCGAAACGCCTCGGTAAGCTGCGGGCCGAACAGCCGCCGGCTGAATTCCCCGCGCGAAAGCCCCTCCCCGTGCTCCCCGCTGGTCGTGCCCTCGAACCTGATCACCAGGTCAGTGGCGGCCTCGGCGATGGCCCGGTACTGGCGCAGCCCCGCCACCGTCTTCAGGTTGAGCAGGGGCCGGATATGCAGGCAGCCGGCGCTGGCGTGCGCGTAGATCGCCATCGTCGTCCCCTGGGCGGCGACCACTTGCTGCACCCCCGCCACATACTCCGGCAGGCGCTCGACCGGCACCGCCGCGTCCTCAATGAACGGCACCGGCTTCAACTCACCGCGCATACTCATCAGCAGGCCCAGCCCGGCCTTGCGCACTTTGGTCACGTTGCCCATCTGCTGCGCCGTGACCGCCAGCGTCGTGTTCCCCCGATACCCGGCGCGCGCCAGCCGTTCGCCCAGCCGCTCCACTTTGGCCGCCAGCTCCGTCTCTGTGTCGCCATAGAATTCCACCATCAGGATCGCCGCCGGATTCCCGTCCACGAAGGTCAGCAGCCTGGCATATTCGGGATGGGTGCGCGTCATGTCGAGCAGCATCCGGTCGAGCAACTCGACGGCGGATGGCCCCGTCTCCAGGATGGCCGGCACGGACTCCAGCGCCGCGCGCAGGTTGTCGAAATGCAGCAGGGCCATGCGCGTCATGGCAGGCAGGGGAACCAGGTTCAACTCGACGGAGACGACGGTGCCCAACGTGCCCTCCGCCCCCGCGAACAGCCGCGCCAGGTTGAGATGGTCCGGGTCGAGCGTGTTGAGCGCATAACCCGCCGCATTGCGCCACGTCTTGGGAAAGCGCGCGGCGATCTCGGCAGCATTCTCGCGTAGAATCTCCCCGATCCGCTCTTCCAGCCGCGCGCGGATGGGATGCGCCGGAGCGCCCTCGCCCAGCGTCAGGCGCGTGCCATCGGCCAGCACCACATCCACCGCCCGCACATGATCGCCGAACATCCCGTACAAGATGCTGTGCATCCCCGTCGCATTGTTGCCCAGGCTGCCGCCAACCGTCGCCCGGTCGCCGCTGGCCGGGACAGGGCCGAACATCAGCCCCAGCGGCGCAAGCTGCGCGTTGAGGTGGGCCATGACCACGCCGGGCTGCACCGTCACCGTGCGCGCCGCCGCATCCACGCGCATCACCTGGTTGAGATGGCGCGACAGGTCCATCACCAGCGCGTGGCCCACGGTCTGCCCGGCCAGGCTCGTGCCCGCCCCGCGCGGCAGCAGCGGGACGCCGTGCCGGGCGGCGACGCTGTGTGCGGCCACTACATCGTCGGCGTGTTTGGGGAAGACGACACCGACCGGCTCGATCTGGTAGTTGCTGGCGTCGGTGCTGTACAGCAGGCGTGACACCTCGTCGAAGCGCACTTCGCCTTCAAGCTGCTGCGCCAGCTCAGCAACCAGCGGCGCGGTCTCGCCGGCCCTGGTGGATCGTTCAGAGGTGAGCATCAGTCTCCTCGCTGCAACGCAAGGCAGCGGGCGGCGGTGCAGCGCCGCCGCCCGCACAGGACTTCAGCGCAGGGGCTGCCAGCCGCAGGGCTGTGCCCCTATGCGTCCAACCAGCAATCCAGCAACACTTTCACGGCACCATCCTGCTTGGTCTGAGCAAGATAAAAAGCGCCTGGCGCGTCCGCCAGCGGCAGGCAATGGCTGATCAGCGGCGACACGTCCAGCCGTCCCTGGGCGATGAGATCTACAGCCAGCCGGAAACTCCTCAGCCCTGGCTCCTGCTGCGTGAAAGCGCACGACGTGGTGCGCAGCAGCTTGCGCAGGAACTTCTCGTACTCAAAGACGAACGCGCTGCGCTTGGGGATGCCAAACAGCAGCATGTCGCCGTTCTGCCGGACGAGATCAAGGCTGTAGTTGATCGTCTCCTCTTTGCCCACTGCCTCGATCACGAGATCAACCAGCGCACCGTCGGTCAGCTCGCGCACGGCCTCAGCGGGATTCTCACGCTCAGCATTGATGGTGTGGGCCGCCCCAACAGCGCGGGAGACGGACAGGCGATGATCCACCACATCCAGGCCGATGATCTTCTTGGCTCCGTAGTGGGCCATGAGCATGGTGAAGAACAGCCCTACCGGCCCCTGACCGACCACGGCTACCGTCTTGTCAACCACGCTCGGCAGCCGCTTGCAGGCGTAGAGCACGGTGCCCAACAACTGCGCCAGCACGCCGCGCTGCGAATCCAGGCCGTCGGGGATGGGGATCAGCCACTTCGGTTCAACAGTGACGTATTCAGCCATGGCGTTGATCTTAGGGGGAATGATCAACATACGCTCACCACGTCGAACCTCGGTGGAGTCCGCCTCCTCGACCACGCCAATACACTCGTGGCCCGACACCCCTGGGGCAAAGGGGAAAGAGGCCGGCGCGCTGTCGTAGAGCATGTGCAGGTCGCTGCCGCAGATAGCTACCTTGTCCAGACGCAGCAACACTTCGCCAGCAGGCCGCTCAGGAACCGGCACGTCTACCACTGTCACATGGCCTGGCGAAACATATTGGACTGCTTTCATGGTTTCCTCTCACCTGTATACAGATCACATCGCACTTGGATCGGTGCTGAGCTTGCACAGCCTCTCTTGTGGCGCGAGCGCTGCCCTGGCGATACCGATCGAACCGTCAGGGTCTATGCCCGGCTGCGCCTGCTCACAGAGCAAGGCTGTCAAGCAGAGCGAACAGCTTCTCTCTCTGATCAGCCGTCAATTCATAGAAGGGTGGCCGCACCGGGCCGCCGTACAGACCAACGTACTCCAGGGTTGCCTTGATGACCGCTGCCGCGAAAAGGTACTGTCCCCATCCCCCTTCGCGGGAGAACAGGCGCGTATACGGGGCGATGCGTGCCTGCCACTTCGCGGCTTCGTGATACTGCTGTGCTTCGAGCAAGTCCCAGTAGTGTAGCTCGAAAGCGGGCCAGCATGTGACCGGCGCTGAGACAAAACCATACGCGCCGTGCATGTGAGAAATGATTGACGTGAAGTCCGGCGAGCCGTGAATGAAGGCGAAGCGCCCGGCAAACTGCTCCAGCGCCGGGATCATGTCGAGATGCTGCGCGGGACCGCCATACTTGAACGAAATGAGGCTGGGGATTTCAGCGAGGCGGGCAATCCCTTGCAGCCGCAGCCCGGCTCCCAGGCTCGCGCGGCGGAAGACCTGATCGTAGACCATGATCGGGATGGTCACCGCCTGGGCGAGCGTCGCATACCAGTTGAAGAAGACTTCTTCATCCAGCTCGTAGTAGAAGGGCGCCGGAATCATGACGCAGCACGCGCCAGCCTGCTGGGCGGTGCGCGCCATCTCGATGGCGTCCAGATAGCTGCACGTGCCGACTCCGGCCACGACAGGGATCGTCCCGTCAGTCGCGCGGACGGCGGTCTCCACCATCCGCCGGTGCTCGTCTTTGGTCAGGCTGACATACTCACCGGTGCCACAGGGAACCACTAGAAAGCCCCGACTCCGCCGCAGCCCGGCGTCAGCCATGTAGCGTATGTTCTGGGTGAGTGCTTCGAGATTCAGGCTCAAGTCTTGGTGAAAAGGGGTCATCACGAGCGCCGCTGGCCCGCGAAGTACCTCTTTAGTCTCGATCCAGTCCACGAGATTCTCTCCGGTTACGATTCAAAGCGACAGTGCCACCTTGCAGAGACTCGATAGCGTTGAAAGGCGCGGTGAGCCAGACACAGCAAGCCCTGGGGCTTCGTCTGAGACAGCTTGCATGTCCGAGCTTGCATGTCCGGCCTGGCCACCTCTCATGAGGGGTGGCGTCTCTACGAATCCCTTTGATGCCGGACAGCTCTGGAGCGATTGCGCTCGAAGGCAGCAATCGCTCCAGTTTCAAGAGATGGCGTTACGGCTGCGCTTTAGCTGGGGACAGTGAAATCAATCGTGTCCAGCATGGCGAACAGGTCGTCTTTCTCCTTCTGGTTCAGCGCGCGGAACGGGGGCCGCACTGGGCCGCCGTACAGCCCGACGTACTCCAGCATAGCCTTGAAGGTCGCGCCATCGTGGAAGACGAAATCGCCCCCAAACTCATCGCCGGTCAGGTAGCGGTGCATGAACGGCACCAGACGCGCGCCAAACCGCTCGGCCTCCACGTACTGGCCCGCTTCCATCAGGTCCCAGCGATGCAGCTCAAACTCAGGCCAGACGGTGGCCGGCCCCGCGATGTACCCCTGCGCCCCGTGAATATGGCTGATGGTAGCCGTCAGCGCGAGCGAAACGTCAATGAAGGCGAAACGCCTGGAGAAACGCTGCAACGCGACCAGCAAATCCGTATAGGTCACCCAGTTGCCGTACTTCAGGCTGATCAGGTTGGGCAACGTCGCCAGACGTTCCATCATGCCCAGAGAGACGCCGGTGCCCAGCTTGCGCCAGGTCTGATCGTAGATCATCACGCCGATCTCAACGGCTGAGGTCAGCCGCTGATACCAGGTGAAGAATGAGTCCTCGTCCAGCATGTAGTAGAAGGGCGGCGGGACCATCAGGGCCGTTGCGCCGGCGTTCTTCAGCGCCTGAGCCATCTCAATCGCTTCGTGCAGCCTGGCAGTCGCCATGCCAGCCACAACTGGCAGCTCCCCATCCGTCGCTTCAACGGCGGCCTTCACCATCTGCACATGCTCGTCCAGAGTCAGGCTCATGAACTCACCGGTGCCGCTGGGACAGATGATAAATCCCCGTCTCCGGCGGAAACCAGCATCATACAGCCGCCGGATGATCTTCTTCAGCTCTGCAACATTCAGGCTCAGGTCGTCGTTGAAGGGCGGCATTTGCAGCGCCGCTGGCCCGCGAATGACGTCCTTTACTGCATCCCAGTCCATGATATCCTCCAGGAGGTTGTTGTGATGTACAGGGTATAGCGGTTGTTGCTGATAGTTGGTGACATCCCGCAGTGGCCTGACCACTCACGGGTATTTTCTTTGGGTCTATGCCATGCTCCCCTCCACAGTGCCGTCTGACCTGCTCACCGCTCGCCTCACCAGACGCAAGTTGGCCGGACAAGTCCATCATTCGACCAGGCGCGGGTCAAGCGCATCACGCACGGCGTCGCCCAGCAAGTTGAAGCCCAAGACCAGGCCGAAGATCGCCAGACCAGGGAACGCAGTGATCCACCAGCCCACCCGGATGAAATCACGCCCTTTGGCCACCATCGCACCCCATTCCGGTGACGGCGGTTGCGCCCCTGCCCCGATGAAGCTCAGGCCAGCCGCGAATAGAATGGCCATGCCAAAGTCCAGGGTTGCCTGCACCAAAACGCTGGTGTAGCTGTTGGGCAGAATGTGAACCAACAGCACGCGCGTAGGCGAAGCGCCAAGTGACCGGGCTGCCAGCACATAATCCTCGGTTTTCCTGGTCAGCACTTCGCTGCGCATCAGCCGGGCGTAGATCGTCCAGCGCGCCAGGGCAATGCCAATGGTCAGGTTGGTGATGCTCGGCCCAAGCGCGATGGAGACCGTGACGGCCAGGATCATCGCCGGGACCGACAGAAAGATGTCCGTGATGCGCATGAGGATTTCGTCCAGCCAGCCGCCGGCAAACCCGCTGACGAGGCCAACCAGCGAACCCAGCAGTGTCGCCAGGACGACCACGAACAGCCCAATCCGCAGGCTGATCGGCGCGCCGAGAATCACCCGGCTGAACACGTCGCGGCCAAACTCGTCGGTGCCGAAAAGGTGGGCGCTGCTCGGCCCTTCCAGCAGAGGCCCCACGCCCATCTCGTCGTAGGGATAGGGCGCAATATGCTTGCCAAACAGGGCCACGCCAACGTAAATAAGGATCAGCAGCAGCCCCACCAGACCGGTCGGCTGGGCGCGCAGGCCGCGCGCGATCCGCGCAGGCAAGGATCGATTCATCCCAGGAGATTTCAACGATTCTGCGAGTGGGCGGATCTCAGCTTCAGCGGTCAAGGTTTACACTCCAGCAAAGATTCAGTATTCAATTCTTGGATCCAGGAAGGCAACGAGGATGTCTACTGTCAGATTGACCAGGGAATAGACGACTCCGATCAGCAAAGTCACGCCCATCACCACCGGTCGATCCATGTAGAAGATGGCATTCACCGCATAGCGCCCGATGCCCGGCCAGGCGAAGATCGTCTCCGTCAGGACAGCGCCCGACAGCAACCCACCAATCATCAGCCCGGTCGCGGTGGTCGTCGGGATCAGCGCGTTGCGCAGGGCGTGGCGCACCACAACAGTGCGCGGTCGCAGGCCCTTCGCATGGGCGGTGCGAATATAATCCTGGCGCAGCACCTCCAACATACTGGACCGGGTGACGCGGGCGATGAGAGCCACTGCCGAAAGCGCCAGCACCGCGCTTGGCATGATCAGATGGTTCAGAGCGGACTTGAAGGCGACCAGGTCTCCGTCCAGCAGTGCGTCTACCGTGTACAGCCCGGTGACAGTGGGCGGCGGCGTCAGACTGATGGCGATACGCTGTGACGAGGGCAGAAGCCCCCATTTGAAGAAAAAGAAATAGATACCCATGACGGCCAGCCAGAAGATCGGCATCGAGACGCCCACGAGCGATATGACGCGCGTCACGTGATCTACCAGCGAGTTCCGGCGCAGGGCTGCAGCGATCCCGGCAGGGATACCCACCAGCAGCGCAAAGAATGTGGAGACGACCGCCAGCTCTACAGTCGCCGGGAAGAAGGCGGCGAGATCTCTGGCAATAGGGCCGTTGGAGACCATAGATTTGCCGAGATCGCCCCGGAGCAGGTTGCCCATATAGTGGAGGTACTGCTCGTGCAGCGGCTTGTCCAGCCCCCACATCTCGCGGAACGCCTGGTAAGCCTCCTGGCTGACTCCGCCTGCCGACCAGACGACCACAGACGCCGCCGGATCGCCGGGCACCAGGAACATCAGGACGAAGGTCAGCACAGACAGTCCTAGCAGGACGAAAGTCTGGAGGAACAGCCGTCTAGCGATGAACCTTGACATAGCCCAAATACCTGACCGTCTCTCAGAAAACGGCTCGTTGTAGAGAACCCAGTAAACTCGATACAAGAGAACAGGGGGCTGGCCAGTGGCCGGCCCCCTGGGTCTTACCTGGCAGGATTACTGTTTGGCGATATACTTGAAGTCAATGGGGAAATGGCCCGGCACGGCGTAAATCCCGGTCACGCCTGGTGCCGCTGCAACGACATCATCAACCTGGACTACCGTCAGGTACGGGCCGGTTTCCACCATCAGCCGCGACAGTTCGGCGTAGATCTCGTGCCGCTCTGCCGGGTCCATCGTCTGCTGGCCCAGGGCGGTCAGTTCCGCCGCACGGGTCGCGGCTTCTGGGTCAACTGCCATCCAGCCAAGCTGGTTCAGCTCGTAGGTCGCGCGCATGGTGGCCGGCTGGTCTGCGTCGAAGTACGTCGCACCCAGGCCCGAAGTCCCGAAGTCACGCAGCTTGCCCTCGCCGTCGTGCACCAGGCCCCAGAAGTTGGTGCCGGTGGTCTCGACGATCTCCGCCTCGATGCCGATCTTGGCTAGGTTCTGCTGCCACCATTCGATCGTCGCCGGATAGCTGATAGCGCCGCAAGCGCCGGGACGGCTCAGCAGAGTGACTTTGAAGCCGTCAGGATACCCGGCTTCGGCCAGCAACTGCTTGGCCTTGTCAGGATCGTAGGTGTAGTAGTGAGCCGTTTCCTCTTCATAGCCAAGCATCCCCGGCAGGATCAGGCTCTGCTGCACGGTGCCGTAACCACCGCCCAGGACGTTGAGGAAGCCTTCGTAGTCAATCCCGTAGCGGATGGCCTGCAGCACCTTCGGATGGCCGGCCTGCAGCGGCTCGATGCGCAGGTCAACCATCATGTTGCAGGTCATGGCCGAGGGGAAAGTGTGAATAGTGACATCCGGGCTGGTCGCTTCAAGCGTGCGCAGGTTGATCGGGTCCAGATAGAGCGCGACATCCAACTCGCCGCCAGCCAGCATCAGCTCGCGGGTAGCGTTTTCTGGCACATGGAGGAAGATGAGACGATCTGCCCAGGGCTGGACCCCATCCGCGCCGCCCCAGTAATAGGGGTTGCGATGCATAACCAGCCGCTGGTCAACCTGATAGTCCGCTTCGGTGAAGGTGTACGGGCCACTGCCCGCTGAGTTGTACGAGAGCCAGCCAGCGCCCAGGTCTCCATCAGCCTCGTGAGCGAATACTTCTTCCAGGTCAACGATCGCGAAGAAGCCGCTCGAAATCGTGGCCAGGAAGGGAGCGTAGGGCTTGCTGAAGGTGAAACGGACGGTCAGTTCATCCAGCACTTCGATAGACGCAATCTGGTCAGTCCAGGGAAACTGCGAGGCGAGACCAATGTTCGCAATCACGGCAATGGCACGCTCGAAGGATCCCTTGACCGACTCAGCCGTGAGAGGACGGCCTGTGCTGAAGAGGATGTCGGGCCGAAGCTTGAAGGTGTACACCAGCCCGTCGTCCGAGACTTCCCACGACTCAGCCAGGTCGGGGACAGGCTCAGGTTGCTCACCAGCCGCAATAGCCAGAGCATCCCAACCGGTCAGGCTGTCATAAGCCGCGTGAGTGACGCGGAAACTGAAGAACGTGCCGATACCTGGCGGACCAAGACCGGTGGCAACAATGAACACGTCGCCGATCACCAGGTCCTTGGTCTCAGCATCTTGACCGTGCACTGCCATGCCGCCCATAGGGAGCATCATCAGGGCGACAAGCAGCACGATCAGCAGGGTGCGTTTTCTCCGAAGCATTGTCTGGTAGCCTTTTCTCCTAGAAGATTCTCTGAACGTCGCTGAAGGGGAAGGGATGAGCTATGCGATATGCACCTCCTGTGAGCACACGGCAAAAGACAGAACCTACTGCCGGGCAGTGCAGCGCCCGGAGTATCACCTGGGCAAGGAAGATACTTGCCGCATCCAGACCGCCCATTAACGCACCCTTATGACCGGGCGGCTTTGACTTGGTAGCGGAGGTTCCACGCACTGATACCCCAACTCTTCGGAGATGCAGCGCGCCACCTCAATGACCTGCTGGACGATCCAGGGTTCGGCCTCTGAGGTCGCTTCCAGGGTCGTACCCGTCACACTGATGGCTGCGACAATCTCTCCGCTGGCGTCGCGCACTGGCGCGCCAAAACACTTGTTGCCAGGGACGGCCTCTTCGTTGTCAACCGTATAGCCGCGCTCGCGAGAAAGGGACAACTCCTCAAGCAATTGCGGGAGGCTG
>Ga0334887_1003344_pt1 | contig 16102 bp, 15 predicted proteins | sample GraSluR1_MG_10_FD_207217 | JGI IMG/M metagenome (GOLD analysis project Ga0334887, IMG submission 207217) | Sludge microbial communities from methane-producing bioreactor in Wageningen University, Netherlands - Granular Sludge_18_07-R1 | ecosystem: Engineered > Bioreactor > Anaerobic >...
CGTCGTCTTGCCCGAACTCTCCGGCCCGTACACCTCCACGATGCGCCCGCGCGGCAACCCGCCTACGCCCAGCGCAATATCCAAACTCAAACTCCCCGTCGGTATCGCCTCTACTTGAAGCTGGCTCGCTTCCCCCAACTTCATGACGACGCCGCCGCCAAAGCGCTTATGCAGGCCTGCCAGAGTCGTTTCTAGCGCTTTCTGGCGACCGTCCGTACTCACAACTGGCTCCAAATCATTCGGGCACTATTCCACTCCGGTAACGAAACGCCGCCGGCGGATTCCTCAACGATGTTCCAATGCGACTATAGCGCTTCTTGGTAGTGTACTGTAGTTGGTTCGAGATCGCAAAACCAAATGAAAACAACGGAGTAAATCAAACGCGCCTGGCAACGGGCCGCCAGGCGCGTTTGGCAACGTCATGTGAACAGGTTAGGCCGGGGGGGCGTATACCTTGTCGCGCAGCGTCATAATGGTCTGGCGCAGCGCTTCGTCGTGTTCCAGGTCCTCCGTGATCTTCTCGACGCCATAGCGCACGGTGCTGTGATCGCGGCCGCCCAGATGCTCCCCGATGGCGGGCAAAGAGAGATCGTTTTCTTGGCGCAAGAGGTACATGGCGATCTGGCGGGCGTTGGCGACTTCCTTGGTGCGTTTGCGTCCCGTCAGGTCTTCCTGCCGCAAGTTGAAATATTCCGCCACGATGCGCAACACCGCGTTGGGCGTGCACGCCACGCGCTGCGGCACGAGGTTCTCCAGGATGACGCGGGCGAAGTCCAGGGTCAGCGCGTTGTTGGTGAGCCGCGCCTGCATGAAGAGCCGGTTGAGCGCGCCCTCCAGCTCGCGAATGTTGCTGTCCACGCGTTCCGCCACGAGCATGAGCACATCGTAGGGCACGGGGATGCCCATGCGATTCGCCTTGGACTGGAGGATGGCGACGCGCGTTTCAAAATCCGGCTGGGCGATGTCGGTCTGCAGGCCGCCTTCGAAACGGCTGCGCAGACGTTCCTCCAGGGTCGCCAGCGCCTTGGGCGGGCGGTCGCTGCTCAATACGACCTGCTTGCCCGCCGCGTGCAGCGCATTGAAGGTGTGGAAGAACTCCTCTTGGGTGCTTTCCTTGCCGCCAATGAACTGGATGTCGTCGATGAGCAGAATATCGAGCTGGCGATATTTGTTGCGGAACTGCTCGGTATTCTGGTTGCGGATCGCCATGATCAGCTCGTTGGTAAACTGCTCGGACGAGCAATAGAGCATGTTGTACCCGCGCTGCTTGGCGCTGTTGCCGATGGCGTTGAGCAGGTGAGTCTTGCCCAGCCCCACGCCGCCGTAGATGAACAGCGGGTTGAAGACCTGGCCGGGCGAGTCGACTACAGCCAGCGCGGCGGCATGCGCCAGGCGGTTGTGGTTGCCAACCACAAAGGTCTCGAAGGTGTGGCTCGGATTCACTTGGGCGGAGAAGCGCGTTACGTCATCCACGACGGAGCGGCCTTTCTTTTCCTGCGGCTCCTCGATCACCGGCTTGTAAAGGGGCGCCGACTCCACCGTCGCCGGATCGACGACGGGACGCGGGCGCACCCGAAACTGCACCTGCACGCCGCGATGCAAAATGCTGCTCAACGTACGCTTGATTGTATGGCGCAGCCGGTTTTCCAGCCAATCGCGCGCATAGGCGTTCGGCATGCCGATGATGAACTCGCCGTCCTCATAGCCGATGACCGTGGTATCCCGCACCCAGGTGTCATAGGTGGCGGAAGGCATCTGTAGGGCCAACTCGCTCAACACCATCTGCCACACGACGTGGGGATCGAAGCTCGGCGTCGCAGCCTCATCCGCCGTCTCAGGATGCGGCGCATCCTGAGACGCATCCTGCACCCCGTCGTCGCCCAACAAAGGCGCAGACAGGCCGCCGGCTGCGCTGCCGGAATCTCCGATATCACCGCGTGCCGGCTGTGTGCCTGCACCGGGCGATCGCCCGGCTGCCGTACGCGGCGACATGCTGTTCGCTGCCCACCCCCGGTATGGCGGGGAGGAAAATGGCGATGAATGATATTTCATGAACCCCTCCTCAAGCGGCGGGCCGAAAACCGGCGGCGGATTCCCGCGCATATGCCGGATAGTGTGAAATAGCCCGATGTGCGCACGGGCGCGTGTCTGCGCTGCTTCTGGTTTGTCTCTGTCTGTCTTGTCGACTGGGCCGGTGCGAACGCTTGGCGCAACACGCGACTCGGCCCGTGCAGGGTGACGCTATACTGTTACGACGCCAACTCGACGCCGTAAGATACGCCGTCGTTGACCGGTGCGGCGGACCGCTTGCGGGACGACGGCAAAGCGTCGGGCAAATTGCTTTCAGATGCGAACTTTTACGCCAGAAGTGTACCAAAGATCCCCGGCGCTTTCAACGGCGAAATCGGTGTGACTAGGTGAAACTTGCTGCGTTTATCGTCAATATGTAGAACCCGAACAATCGTCCTATACAATATATCGCGTATATGGCAGCGGGCGGCGCGAGATGGCCCGCCCGCCGCTGCGCCGCGGGCGCATAACTTTAAGCTAGGAGAGTAGTTTGCATTTGGGGGTAAATTTATCTTCAAAACTTGTCCTCACGCACAGGCGGCTTATCCCATGATTCCCCGCGTTTATCCCCAACGCTATCCCCCAAATGGGGATAACGCTGCGCCAAACAGCGCGGTTGGGCGAGCGCAGCAGCAGTGATAAGATAACTGCCTCAACTGTGTGCGCTACAAGCCGGTGAATGGGCGGGAGCGTGAGCGGATACTTCAACTACAACCCCCAAATTGCCGAGAATCGTTGGGATCGATCAACCTTCGTGCGCAACTGGTGGCGCATCTATGCCGGCGACACGCGCTGGGCGCCGCCGCACTATGCGCTGCTGCGCAAGATGGCGAACGCCGCCGATCCTTTTATCGCCCGCCAGAACCCGCTGCTCTGCTCGCTAGAGGCTTTCCCCGGCAGACGGCGCACATCAGGCGGTATGGAGTTCAATCAGCCCGCCGCCATCATGGACGTCCCCGTCGCCGCAGCGATGGTTTTGTCTGACCCACGGCGGCAGGACGGCACGGCCTACCTGAGCTTGCTGCGCTGTGTGAACGATGTCGAGAGCCTGGAGCGCTTCGTGGGCGTGGCGCTGGAACAGGCCGCGTACTTGGGGCGCTATCGCTTAGTCGGCCCCACCGGCCTGTCTCCGCACCTGGGAAGCGGCGTTCTCCAAGATTATTTCCACGTCGTGCCGCCGCTGCACACGGCCTATAACCCGCCCTACGTCCCCGAAGTGATGGAGAGCGTCCTCGCCCCGCTACAGACCCAGCGCCTCTATCACGCGGTCGTTCCCGCGGAAACGCCCGCCGCGCAGGGGCCGGCGCAGATCGTACACCTTTCTACGGAGGCGTGCCGCAAGGAATTGATCCACCTGATTGTCGAGACGTTTATGGCGGACGGAGAATTCCCCGCACCCGATACAGAGGAAGCGGCTTTCTTGCTGCGCTGGCTGGCGGCTTGGCCTCTGACGGCGTGGGGAGCGGTCGTGGATGGGCGGCTGGCGGGCTATGCGATCGTGCAACCAGACCTCGCCGCTGCCGCAGCCCGAGCGCGCGGCGGCAAAAGCGTGCTCTGGCGGCTGTGGCTCGCCTGGCGCAGCGCACGGCCCGTGACAGCCGGCAGGCTGCTCCTGGGAGGCGTCTTGCCGGCGGACCGCGGCCGGGGCATCGGGCGTCAACTGTGGGGCCAAGCCATGCACGCCGCGCACGCAGCCGGATGGCGCACGCTAAGCGCCGGTCCTCTGCCGAGAATGCACCCGGCAGCGCGCTTTCTCGCGGCCTGCGGTGCGGAAGCGCGTCAGTCGTATACCGTCTACGCCAGTGAGTTCTAGCCGTTTGCCTATTGGTAGACTATTTTGTAATCAGGCGGGACGATGCTGATCCAACTTTGCCCCGGCTTGAGCGGAATCTCGGCGCCGGCGGCGTCGTAGAAGCGCGGAGTATCGCCGCGGCTCTCGCTGCGCCAGGCGCCCTCAAGCGCCTGCCCGTCGCGGAAAACAATGGCGCGCCCGCTGCCGAACAAGTCCAGTCGGATGCTCGTGCTGCCCAGGCTGTCCTCGACAATATTAGTCGCCTGATGCGCCACGAACTGCACGATCACGTTGTCCACCGCCAATTGCGCGCCCGTGTTGCCGTCCACATGTGGAGCTCCGCCCAGCGAACGTAGATAGCGTCCGCTGCCCGCGTCGTAGCGATAGGCCGTCTGCGAGCCGGTGGCGCGGGGGTAGGGGATGTCAATGGACGCGGCGGGCGCACCACCCGATGGCGCACTGCCGAAGGTGAAGCCGCGGATGGCCGCGGGCTTGTCGACGCCCCAGTCCGCCAGCCAGCGGCGCAACTTGTCGGTAGCCGTGCGCAACCGTGTGCGATAATCCGAACCGATGCTGACGGAATAGCGCGTGTTAGAAGCGTCATCCAGGTCAATATCCATGTAGGGGAAGGGCGCCTGGTGCTTGAGGGCATAGCGCACCTGATCGCTGGCCCCGGAACAGGCCAGGCCGGCGTCGTAGAGCGCGCCCATGTAGTAATTGACAAGACGGGCGCTGCGCACCGGGCCGATCTGGCTGCTGGGCTGGCCGTAATAAATGGCGCTGAAGCGGGTGATGCCGTAGCCTTCCATGAGGTACTCATAGACGACATCGGCCTGGCCGAGGCCGAACTGCGGCCGTGCCGCATAGTCGTTGTTGATGCAGACGATGATCGGCCGCCCGCTCGCGGCGTCGCCGGCAAGAGGCCGGCCGGTGAGCGGGTTGGCGCCGCCCGGCGACGCGAAACTGCCTGGACCGGGCAACCCCAAGGCGGAAGCCGCGGCTAGATGCGCGGCGGACTGCGCATTGCCCCTGCTTGCCGCGCTCACGACCGCAGCAACCGGCGTTGGCGGAGCCTCCGAGACGGGGAGATCGGCTAGCGACATGCCGTCCGGCAGCGCTACGTCGACAAACTCCGCCGCGATCCAGTTCTGTTCGATCTTGGCATCCGAAACACAGCAGATTTGCAGCCATGCGCCGCTGTCGTTGCGCCCGCTGATGGCGAAGTCGGACGATTTTTGCAGGGTTCCGACGATAGCATAGACCGTCCCCGGCCCGTTGCGCACGTTGACACGGTCGGCCGTGACCATGCCCACGGCTCGCCCGCGCGTCGATTGTGCGGCCAATATCTGTGGCGTCGGCGTCACCGTGGGCAGAACGAACGCGGCGGCAGCCGTCGGCTTGGCGGCCGGCTTGGCGGCGACGTCGCCCGGCACAGGCCACACCGGTTTCGGCGTTCTAGGAACCGGACGTTGCAGGAGTTCGTTGACCTGACGTGCGGCGGGATCGTCCGCGGGCTGTGCATCCGCCAGTAACGGTGACGGCGGCGCGTCTGTGGCAATGCCGCTCATCGCGGCCGGAGCCGGGTTGCCCGCGCTTTCAGCCGGGTCACAGGCGGCGATCAAGACGAGGACCAATGCGATCGCAAAAAAGCAGATGAGTTTGTTCATAAAAGATGGCATGGGTGTTGGCGATGGATGCCGGCTTGTGTGTGCAGCGCTGTTTGCCTGACATCATACTGCCCTGCACTGTGGGCGTCAAGGTTTGAGGCGGGAGTGGGTGCATTTCACGATGGGGGCAAATTGTCATGCTTCGCTACGCTCAGCATCTATTGGTCAGCGAGACCCTTCGCTCTGCTCAGGGTGACGGCTTGCGCGCCCCAAAGATGAAAGGCGCCCGGCGGGAGTCAGGCGCGAATAGCGCTGTTGCTCTGGCATGCGGTGGGGGCTATAATACTTGCGACGATCAATCCGGCCATAACTGCGGGCGCCCGCCCGCCCTAGACGCGAAACTGCCACGCTTTGCTCGTGGCGAATAGAGAGGCCAAACAATGGATGTCGTAAATCTGACGCTGTGGGTGCTGGCAGCGATGCTATTGGTGACGCTGATCCGCGCCTCGGTCAAGATCGTAGCGGAATACGAGCGCGGCGTCATCTTCCGCCTGGGCCGTGTGCAGGGCGCCAAAGGCCCCGGCCTGTTCTTCATCATCCCCTTCATCGACCAGATGGTAAAGGTGGACCTGCGCACTGTGACGCTGGATGTGCCGACGCAAGAGGCCATCACGCGTGACAACGTGACTATTAAGGTGAACGCGGTCTGCTATTTCCGCGTGCTAGACCCGGTAGCCGCGGTGGTCAACGTCGCCAACTACCTGTTGGCCACAGGGCAGATCGCACAGACGACGCTGCGTTCAGTGATGGGCCAGAGCGAACTGGACGAACTGCTGTCGCAGCGCGACCAGATCAACCGGCAGTTGCAGCAAATCATCGACGAACAAACCGAGCCGTGGGGCATTAAGGTGAGCGTGGTCGAGGTGAAAGACCTGGAACTGCCGCAGTCGATGCAGCGCGCCATGGCGCGCCAGGCCGAAGCCGAACGCGAAAAACGGGCCAAAATCATCCACGCCGAGGGCGAATTCGAGGCCGCCAACCAGTTGGCCGAGGCTGCGCATATCATGACGACAGGGCCGGGCGCGCTGCAACTGCGCTTCCTGCAGACGCTGCGCGAGATCGGCGCCGAAAACAGCAGCACGATCGTCTTCCCCTTGCCGCTCGAGTTTTTCAGCGGCATGCTGGGCGGAGAGAAGGCGTCCACACCGCCGGACAACACGCCCAAGGCGGACGCAGACCATGCCGCAGAGCGCAACGCACCGTCCTAAGGACATCGCCGTCGACCGGACGGCGGGCGATGTCCGGATCACTTGGGCCGACGGGCACATGAGCGCCTACTCGCTGCGCTGGCTGCGCGCCAACTGCCCATGCGCCTCCTGCCGCGAGGAGCGGCGCGCAGCCGTTCTGCGCACCGAGAGCCTCAGCCTGTCTGCGCTGCCGCCGCCCAGCGCGGAAGTTGCCGGCGCCGAGTTGGCGGGCAACTATGCCGTGCGTTTTGAATGGGCGGACGGCCATGCTTCGGGCATCTATACGTTTGCCGCACTGCGCGCCTGTTGCCCTTGCGAGCAATGCAACCCCAATGGCCCGCCGCCGTTGTTAGACGACTAGGCCGGCTGGAAGCGCGGCGCGCGGCGCGCCGCCTGGCCGAAACGGATTCGGGGACTTACTAACTGATCTAGACATGAGGAACTCATCATGGGCACGTCGCTAACCATCTTCCGATTCCGCGGCATTAGCGTGCGAGTGCACTGGTCGTTTCTGCTCATCTTGGCCTACGGCGCTTTCGTCTACAGCGCCAGCGCCGCCGCGCCCATACTCGGCGCGGTCTACGGCGTGATCACCATCGTGCTGCTCTTCGCCTGCGTTACGCTGCACGAATTCGGGCACGCCCTGGTCGCCAGACATTATGGCATCGGCGTGCGCGACATCACGTTGCTGCCCATCGGCGGCGTAGCGAATTTGCAGCGCCTGCCCGAAAACCCAGGCCAGGAGCTTTTCATCGCCATCGCCGGCCCGCTGGTCAACTTCGCCCTGGCGCTGCTCCTCCTGCCCTTCACGCTGCTGGCGATCGGCTGGGAGATGCGCAGCGGCTCGATGCAGCCGGGCTTATTCAGCATCCTACAGAACCTGCAGACGCCGGGCTTCGCCAACCTGCTTCTGTATCTGCTGACCACCAACATCCTGCTGGGCGTCTTCAACCTGCTGCCCGCGTTCCCCATGGACGGCGGACGCATTCTGCGCGCATTGTTGGCGATGGCAATGAACTATGTGCAAGCCACGCGCATTGCTGTGCTGGTCGGCCGCCTGATGGCGGGGTTGCTGGCGCTGTGGGGCATCTTCCTCTGGACGGCAGGCGGCGGCGGCGTCATCCTCCTCCTGATCGCCTTCTTTGTCTATGTGGGCGGCGGCGCAGAGCGCGAAGCCGTCGAGAGCCGCGCGGTGTTGCGCCACCACCAGGCAAGCGAAGCCCTGCCGCGCGACGCCGTGAACCTCTATGCCAGCGAGGAGTTAAGCCGGGCTGTCGATCTGATCATGAACAGCTATCAGACCGATTTCGCCGTGTTCGATCTGAGCGGCTCCTTCATCGGCGTGTTGACGCGGGCGCGCCTGATCCATGCCCTGCGCGAACAGGGGGCGGATGCACGCGTGGTAGACGTGATGCTGCCTGCCGCCGAGATACCAGTCTGCGCGCCGACCACCAGCCTGGCCGACGTGTGGGAGAAGATGACGACGAGCGGCAAACGCGTCGCCGCTGTCTTTGAGAATCGCCAATTTCTCGGCCTGATCACGCTGGACGACATTGCGGAGGTCCTTCACGTCCTGGCCGCGGCCATGCAGGGCCAGGGACGCAGCGGCGCCGGTGCGTATGGCCAACGCGTCGGCGAGCCGGCGCAAGATGCCTGAGTTTGAGACGACCGCCGGACGGATCTTTTATGAGATCATCGGGCCGGATGAGCAGAACGCCGCAGGGTGGGTGACACTGCTCCACAATTTTATGAGCACAGGCGAGGCGGCTTGGGGGCCGGTTGTCGAGCGTTTGGCGCAACGCTGGCGGGTATTGTTGCCCGACCTGCCCGGCCACGGGCGTTCGCTCGGCCACCCGTTGGCCTTTCGCCACCCGGATATGGCCCGCCAGCTTGCCGGCCTCATGACAGCATTAGGCGCCGATCGCGGCCACCTGGCCGGATGCAGTTCCGGCGGCATGCTGGCCCAACTCATGCTGCAGCACCGTCTCGTGCAGCCGGCCACGCTGACGCTGGTGAGCAGCACATATAGCGTCAACCCGCAGACGACGGGCGTGATGACGAGTTTGGATCCAAAGGATTTTCGCGCCAGCCGCAACTGGGTAGAAGGAACCGCGCGGCTGCACGATCCGTATCGTTATGACGGCTATTTTGAAGACGTCCTTCTCAACGGGTTTCGACGTCTGCGCGCCGGCGATGTCATCGACCTGCCGCTGGCCGCGCTGCGCGAGTGGACCTTGCCTGTCTGCCTGATCCACGGAGAGGAAGACGAGATTTTTCCGGCGGAGATTGCTAAAGCCATGGCCGCGACACTGCCGGATGTCGAATTGCACATCGCCCCCGGCCAGACGCACGCCCTGATCTTCCGCCAAGCCTGGTTCGTGCGCGACCGCTTGGCAGACTTTCTGGACCGTCATTCGCCCGGCCCCAAAATCACACCAAATATGGAAATGATAGAACCATGATGATCACACAGCACCCTCTCAAAATCGCGCCTTCTATCCTTGCCGCCGATTTCGGCCATCTGGCCGACGAGGTTCGCATGGCGGTACAGGGCGGCGCGGACTATATTCACCTGGACATAATGGATGGGCGGTTCGTGCCGAACATCAGCTTTGGGCCGCTGATCGTGGCCGCAGTGCGACAAGTGACCGACTTGCCGCTCGACGTTCACTTGATGATCGAGGAGCCGGAACGCTATGTAGAGGCCTTCATCGAGGCGGGCGCCAGCATTTTGACGGTGCACGCAGAGGCGTGCGTCCACCTGCATCGCACGGTGCAGCGCATCACCGAACTGGGCTGCCGCGCCGGCGTCGCCTTGAACCCGTCCACGCCGATCGAAGCCGCGCGAGAGATCCTGCCCTTTGTGGACATGATATTGGTGATGACCGTGAACCCAGGATTCGGCGCGCAGCGCTTCATCGAGACAAGCACCAGCAAGCTGCGCCGCATGCGCAAAATGCAGGCCGAGCTGAACCCCATTTGCGAACTGGAGGTGGACGGCGGGATCTACGCCGATAATATCGACGACGTGGTGCGCAACGGCGCCAACGTGATTGTGGTAGGGTCCGCCGTATTCAACAGTCAGGCGACCGTGAAAGAGAATATCGCCGAACTGCGCCGATCAGCCAGCAGCGCCGTGTGGCGGCAGGCCTAGCAGGCCGTCACTGCGTGAGCAGCAAGGCGACCGTAGCGATGAAGGGCAGGACGAAAAGCAAGCTGTCGAGACGGTCGAGAATGCCGCCGTGACCGGGGATGAGATGGCCGGTATCCTTGACGCCAGACTGGCGTTTTAGCATGCTGATCGAGAGATCGCCCAACAGCCCAAGGACGCCGCAGGCGCCGCCGATCAGCGCAGCTAGCCCCACCGCATCGGGCAACGGCGTCAGCGACACGACAGCCGCACCGGCAATGGCCGCGCCGATCCAGCCGGCGATAGTGCCTTCCCACGTTTTCTTGGGGCTGATGCGCGGCCACAGCTTGTGCCGTCCCCACGTCACGCCGACAAAATACGCCGCGGTATCATTCGTCCAGGCAACGACAAGGCCATAGAGCAGCCACCATAAGCCGTCGGGCAGTTGGCGCAAAGCGAGCGTCTGGCCGGTGGCGATGCCGAGGTAGATCGCCCCTATGCCGGTCGACATCCATCTGCCTGCCGGGTTTTCCTTAATGCGCAGCGCGTCGGTCACGCTGATGAGCAAGCCTGCTACCAACACTGGCGCTAAGGGAAAGAGATCGGGCCGCCAACCGTTGAGCGCCAGAGCGCTCAACCACACGATGCCCAGCCAGCGGTTAGGATGGAAGCCGCCGATCTCCATGAGTTGAAAAAACTCCAGACCGGCAATCACGGCCACAGCCAAGAACAGCGCCGTACACCACACCCCTCCCAGCCAGATAGGCAACAAGACCAAAGGCAGCCCAATAAGAGCGGTGATGATACGCGTTTTCATAGCGGATGGCGGTCGGGCGGGTCAGCTTTGGAGGACACGGCCGAAGCGCCGTTCGCGCGCCGCATATTCGAGGAGAGCCTTGTGCAGTTCCGTTTCGTCAAAGTCCGGCCAAAAGATGGGCGTGGTGTAATACTCGGCGTAGGCGGCCTGCCAAATCAGGAAATTGCTGAGACGCCATTCGCCGCCGGTGCGAATGATCAGGTCCGGGTCAGGCAGATCGCAGGTATAGAGATACTGGCTGAACAAATCCTCGGTCAAATCATTGGGGTTGATGCCGTCGGTGATGATGTGACGGACGGCATCGAGGATTTCGGCGCGGCCGCCATAATTGAAGGCGACGTTGAGGACGATGCGGTCGTTATGTCGAGTCACTTCCAAGGCGTGGCGGATCTGATCCTGGAGTTCGGGACTGATACCGGCAAGACGCCCGCTATGGCGAATCTGCACGCCGTTCCGATCTAGTTCAGCGAGCTGGCGCCGGATGGTCAGCCCCAAGAGGCGCATCAGGCCCCGCACTTCTTCGGGCGGCCGCCCCCAATTCTCAGTCGAGAAGGCATAGAGCGTCAGCACTTTGATGCCGTGCTCCACGCTCGATTCCAGAATGCGCCGGATGTTGTCGACGCCGGCTTGATGACCGGCCAAACGAGGCAGGCCGCGTTGCCGCGCCCAGCGCCCGTTGCCGTCCATGATGATGCCGACGTGGTAAGGGGCGGCGCCCGCCGTCTCGTCCTTCTGATTCAATTGGCTATTCATGTCGTTCCTTCTCGCTGCCTGCTTGGACCCCAAACCGGCGAGTTGCCGTAGATGCAGCGATGAAAAAGAAGGGTGAGCCGTCACCCACCCCCTCCTGCACGTGCAAATCCGCCGTCTTATATACGACCATAACCTGACCGGAACGAAGCGTCTGATCGCGCCGGCCTAGATGGTCATGATCTCTTCGTCCTTCTCGCGCGCAATCTCGTCGACGCGCTTGATGAAGTCGTTTGTCTTTTCCTGCACGCGATCTTGGGAGCGGTGGAGATCGTCTTCGGAGATGATGCTTTCCTTCTCCAGTTCACGCAAGTCATGGATGGCATCGCGCCGGATGTTGCGGACGGCGACCCTCGCTTCTTCGGCCCGCTTCGCCACCTGCTTCGTCAACTCGCGCCGGCGTTCTTCGGTGAGGGACGGTATGACCAGACGGATCTGCTGGCCGTCGTTGTTGGGCGTCAGCCCGATGTCGGACTTGGCTATGGCCTTGGCGATAGCGCCGATATCCGATGCGCTGTAAGGCCGGATGAGCAGAACCTGGGCCTCGGGTACGGAGATGGTCGCCAACTGCTGCAGCGGCGTCGGCATGTTGTAATAATCGACCATCAGGCGCTCTACCAAGGCCGGAGACGCGCGGCCGGTGCGGATGGATTTCAGATCCAGTTGAAGGGCCTCGATGGCCTTTTCCATACGGTCGTCGGCGTCTGACAATACATCTTCGATCATGACGTTTCCTCCTGGCGGCTATGTCTTGCAAGCCCGCAACCGCAGCCGGCATCCGCTCAATGCGTCCCCGGCCTCCACGGGCTAAGCTCTCAAGTGGTATACGTTGGTCCGCTCTCCAGGGTTCCCAATCTGTATTGTATCAAAGCCCGCGCCGACAAGGAAAACGCCGCGGCGAGCGAGGATGCCGCCGCGGTCGCCTAGGACGAAATGAACGTGCCGACCGGCTCGCCGGTCACCACCTTGTGCAAAGAGCCTTCGTGCCACAAGTTGATCACATAAACCGGCAGGTCATTGTCCATGCACATCGCCATTGCGGTGCTGTCCATGACGCCGACGCGCATGTTGAGCGCGTCGATGTAGGTGAGGCGCTCGAAGCGGCGGGCGTTGGCGTTGATCTTGGGATCGCTGTCGTAGACGGCATCCACCTTGGTGGCCTTGACCAATGCCTCGGCGTCGATCTCCATGGCGCGCAAAGAGGCCGCCGTATCGGTTGTGAAATAGGGGTTGCCGGTGCCCGCGCCGAAGATGACGACGCGCCCTTTTTCCAGATGGCGAACGGCGCGGCGCTGGATATAAGGCTCCGCCACGGCGCGCACCTCGATGCCGGTCATTACGCGCGTAGGGACGCCCTGGCGCTCCAGCGCATCTTGTAGCGCCAACGAGTTCATCACGGTGGCGAGCATGCCCATATGGTCGGCCGTTACGCGCTCCATGCCGTGATCAAGGCCGTCCTCTTTGCCGCGCCAGATGTTTCCGCCGCCGATGACGATGGCGATCTGGACGCCCAAATTAAGCACTTGAACGATCTTCTGGGCCAAGTCTTCAGCCTGGCGCGGGTTGATGCCGAAACCGCCCTCACCGGCGAGCGCTTCGCCGCCCAGCTTAAGCAAGATGCGTCTATACTTCAGTTCAGCCATTGGGTCACTCCTGGTGTCTGCACAGATCTCAGTCCGCCCTCCAAGCGCGGCGCAACAGGGCTCCTCGCCGGACAAACAAATGCCCAGCCGGAACCGGCTGGGCATTTGCCCTATTCACCCCCGCCCACTTCTATGCGGGCAAACCGTCCGATACGGACGTTTTCGCCCAGTGCAGCGATGGTCGCCACGATCAGGTCTTGGATCGACCGATCCGGGTCCTTGATGAAGGGCTGTTCGAGCAGGCAGACTTCGCCGTACCACTTGTCCAGCTTGCCCTCGACGATCTTATCGACGATCTGTGCAGGCTTGCCGCTGTCGGCCATCTGCTCGCGGTAGATGTTCTTCTCCTGCTCGATCATGTCCGCCGGCACATCCTCCCGCGAAACGAAGGCGGGACGCGACGCCACGATCTGCATGGCAAGGTCTTTGGCGAGCTGCTGGAACTGCTCGGTGCGCGCCACAAAGTCCGATTCGCAGTTCACTTCGACCATGCCGGCAACTTTGGCGCCGGGATGGACGTAGTAGCCGACAATGCCTTCGTTGGTAGTGCGGCTCGACTTCTTAGCCGCAGTGGACAGCCCCTTAATGCGCAGCTGTTCGACGGCGGCCTCGAAATCGCCGTTCGTCTCCGCAAGCGCCTTCTTGCAATCCAACACGCCGGCGCCGGTCGCCTCGCGTAATTCCTTGACCATCTGCGCAGTTATTTCAGCCATTTGCTTCTCCCAATTTGGATGAGTTCGTATTCTACAAGCGTACCGGTCATGCGCCAGGCGCTGCGCTAGTCTCGCTCGTCGTCGTCATCGTCGTCATCGTCGTCATCGTCGTCATCGTCGTCATCGTCGTCATCGTCATCGTCGCGATCGGAGTCGGAGGATTCGTCTTCTGCCTCTTCCACGATATCCTCGTCTTCGACCTCTTCTTCAGCGACGTCTTCGGACTCTTCTTCGGACTCTTCTTCAGCGACGTCTTCGTAATCCTCGTACTGCTCATCTTCCTCGTATTCGTCGTACTCTTCTTCGTCTACGACTTGCAGCTTAGCCAACGTGCTCGGCCCAAGATACTGCTCCATCTCGGCCAGTTCGGCATCGGTGACCTGGCCCGTGTCCACCATTTCCACCTCGCGAATGCGAATGCCCTCTTCGGCGGCATTGGCGATCAGCGAGACGATCAGCTTAACGGAGCGAATGGCGTCGTCGTTGCTGGGGATCACGTAATCAATTGGGTCAGGATCGGAATTGGTGTCGACCATGCCCAAGATGGGAATGTGCAGCTTATTGGCCTCGTTGACGGCCAAATCCTCCAGATGCGTATCGACCACGAAGAGCAGATCGGGCAAGCGCGTCATCGTCTTGAGGCCGCCGATGCGCCGGTTGAGTTTCTCGATCTCGCGCGTGATGGCGAGCTGCTCTTTCTTGGAAAGGTTGCGGAATTCGCCGGCGTCGTAGCGTCGTTCCAGGCGCAACAGGTAGTCGATGCGCTGTTTGATGGTGGTCCAGTTAGTGAGGGTGCCGCCTAACCAACGCTGATTGACATAAGGCATGCGGCAGCGATCCGCCTCCTGCTGGACGGTCGCCTGCGCCTGGCGCTTAGTGCCCACGAAAAGCACCGTGCCGCCCTTCGCCACGAGGTCTTGCACCATCTCGGAAAAAGTGTTGATCCGCACCATCGTCTGCTGCAGATCGATGATGTGAATCTTGCTGCGCTCCGTGAAGATATACGGGCGCATCTTGGGGTTCCAGCGCTGGGTGCGGTGGCCAAAGTGCACGCCTGCTTCCAGCAAAGCCTTCATGCTGACTACGGACATGATCTATTCTCCTTTTGGGTTATCCATCCGCCTTGTTCACCCCGGCCAGCCGACCGCTCTTGACGAGACGGCACCCGGCGTCCGGTCCCAAGGCGTGCCAAATAGAACGCACGGCGCTTCAAACGCGCCAAGTGCGTATCCTATCACAGACAGGACAGTACGTTCAAATCTGCGGGGCGCGCTCAGACGTTATGCTTCGCGCCGCTTATAGTCGATGAAGCGATAGCCCAGACCGCGTTCGGTGAAGATATAGCGGGGATTGGCCGGGTCCGGCTCGATCTTTTTGCGCAAGTAGGTGATGTACAGCCGCAGCAAATGGTTGTCGTTGATGTATTCGTGGCCCCACACCTTGGTGAGCAACGTTTCGTGGGGCACCACCCAGCCCGCGTTCTGGATGAGGTGGTAGAGCAGGCGGTATTCGGTGGGCCGCAGATTGATGCGCTCGCCGTCCACGATCACGTCGCGGCGCTGCAAGTCCACTTCTAGCCGGTCGTCTATCTTGACGATCTGGGCGTCGGGCCGGCCCGGCTGTTCGAAGCGGCGCAAAACGGCGCGGATGCGACTGGACAGTTCGCGCGGGCTGAAGGGTTTGGTCACATAGTCATCCGCGCCCAGGTCCAGCCCTTTGATGCGGTCTTCTTCATCCGAACGCACAGTCAGCATGATCACGGCGGCGTCGCTGATGGCGCGCAGGCGTTTCAGCGTCTCAAAGCCGTCCATGCCCGGCATCTCTACGTCCATCAGCACCAAATCCGGGTTATAGTCCCGCACCTTCTGGAGCGCTTCGATGCCGTCATTAGCCTCCAGGGTAATGTAGCCTTCCAGGTCCAAATTCATCTTGACGAACCGCACCATGCGCGGCTCGTCGTCGACCACGAGTATGCGTTTCTTCGGTTGGTCAGACATTGTGGTCATGGGTTGGGCGTCGTGCGCCAGGCGTGATTCGCGATGCGCGACTCGTCATACATGACGAGTCAGCGCGATTCCTCACGCGTCAGTATACCACACGGCCGCGCGAGCGCAGCATCCGCCTGGCGGCTAGTCAGGCCAGCGCGGCTGCGATCTCAGAACGCACCCATTCGTCGGATTCCTGCCGAAGCGCATCGGCCAAGGCGCGTGCCGCCCCGGCATGCCCATGTCGCGCAGCGAGTCTGCCCAACGCCCAGGCCGCATGGCCGCGGGCCAATGCCGCGCTGTCGTGCAGGGCGCGCAGCAGCGCGGGCATGGCGCTGGGTTCGGCCC
>Ga0334887_1003345_pt1 | contig 16097 bp, 11 predicted proteins | sample GraSluR1_MG_10_FD_207217 | JGI IMG/M metagenome (GOLD analysis project Ga0334887, IMG submission 207217) | Sludge microbial communities from methane-producing bioreactor in Wageningen University, Netherlands - Granular Sludge_18_07-R1 | ecosystem: Engineered > Bioreactor > Anaerobic >...
ACCCGCTATGTGGTGGTCGGGCTCGCCGTCACCGGGGTCTTCCAGCGGTTCTCGTGAGCTCGGCCGCATCGCGCCGACCGGCCGGTCTCAGGCCGTGATCCCCATCAGGATCTTGTAGAAGTAGTTGCCCAGCAGGAACAGAGCGACCACGACCGCCGAGAAGATCCCGGTGACGGTGAAGCGGACACGCTTCTTCTGTTTGGTGGTCGGGACGCGCTGCGGCCCCCACTCGCCCACCTTCGGCTGCACCCGCACCGGGATGTCGGAGTTGAGGTTGAGGTCGCTGAAGATGACGCCCAGCCTGTTCACGATGGACTTGAACCGCATGGTGTCGATGGTACTGGGCGTCAGCCGGCAAGTTGTTCGGTGACGAGCCCACCGGCCTGCTGCAGATTGGTCAGCAGCCGCGCGGCCGACGCGACCGGCCAGCCTGCCAGTCCACAGGCCGGGGTCAGCACGACCTGGGGGCCGAGCACCTCCGGCGGCATCTCGAAGGCCCGCAGGATGCGCACCGTCGCGGTGGTCAATTCGTCGGCCGAGGGCACCCGAACCTCATCGGTGCGGGCGATACCCAGGGCAAGGGTGCCTCCGTCGCTGATCCAGTTGCCGCAGGCGTCCAGCTCCGCGGTGCCGAGATAGCGAGCATCCAGCGAAAGCCCGGTGAACCCGGCCCTGCCCGCCAGGTCGACCGGCAAACCCTGGCCGCAGCTGTGAATCCAGACGCCGTCGACGCCCTCGACGGCGTGCACCGCGGAGACGATCTGGCGCCAGCTGCTGGTCACCACGCCGCGGTCGGGCACTGGATAGCGGTGCAGCCCCGAGAAGGTCGGCAGTGTGCCGCCCAGCACCGCCCCGATGACCGGCTCGTCGAGCTGGACGATGAGCCGCCGTCCCAACCGCGCCACCAGCCGGGAGGCCAGCTGCGCCACCGCCTCGGCGAGCGCCTGCGTGAGATCGCGGCAGGCCCCCTCGTCGGCAAGAACGTGGGTCATGGTCGGATGAGCGAGCCGCACCGACGTGGCCAGCGTCCAGGGACCGGCCAGCGCAACCTTCAGCGCACCGCCGTAGTCCTGGGTGAGTTCTTCGATGTCGTCCAGGTCGCTGCTCCACCAGCGTTGGGCGCGCCGCTGCGCCGCATCGGCGCGGGCGGCCAATCGCCAGCCGTCGGCGGTCAACTCGCAGGGTTGTTCGAGCAGCCCGAGGGTTCGCCCGATCATCGCCGAGGACGCGTCCCTGGCGGGCAGTTCGGGCCAGGCCAGCAGATCGGGCAGCAGATCGGCGACGATCCGGGTGGACTCCCGGAAATCGCGTCCGGGCATGGAGCCCAGCGCAGTGATGATCATCAGGCCGCCCTGTTGGCGGAGCGGACGGCCGAACTGATGACCGAACTGCCGATCACCCGGTCGCCGTCGTAGCAGACCGCATACTGGCCGGGTGCCACCCCTCGGTACCCCTCGTCCAGACGCATCACGATCTGCTCGTCCTCCATGCTGATCCACCCATCACGCGGCTCGCCGTGAGCTCTGACCTGCACCTTGCCACGCCAGCGTCCACGGGGGGCGCTACCGGTCCAGGTCGGCCGGATACCTCTCAGTTCATCGACCGCCAGGTCCTCGGCGGAGCCGACCGTCACCTGCCGGGACGCGGGGTCCAGCCCGATGACGTAACGGGGGCGTCCGTCGGCGGCCGGGATACCCAGGTTCAGGCCCTTGCGCTGACCGATGGTGTAGCGGAACGTGCCCTGATGCTCGCCGAGCCGGCGCCCGTCGGCATCGACGATGACCCCGGGCGCATCCCCCAGCTTCTCGGCCAGGAAGCCTGCGGTGTTGCCATCGGGGATGAAGCAGATGTCGTTGGAGTCGGGCTTGTCGGCCACCGCCAGGCCGAGTCCGGCAGCCTCGGCACGCACCTGTGACTTCAGTGAGTCGCCCAGGGGGAACAGCGAATGGGCGAGCTGGTACTGGTCGAGCACCCCCAGCACATAGGACTGATCCTTCCCCGGATCGCGCGAGCGCCACAGCTCGAGCCCGTGATCCCCGTCGATCAGCCGGGCGTAATGACCGGTGGCGACCGCGTCGTAGCCCAGCGCAAGACCCTTGGCGAGCAGTGCCGCGAACTTGATCCGCTCATTGCACCGAAGGCACGGGTTGGGCGTGCGTCCGGCGGCGTACTCGTCCAGAAAATCGCCGATCACATCGTCGGCGAAGCGCTCCGAAAAATCCCAGACATAGAAATCGATACCCAGCCTGTCGGCAACCCGGCGGGCGTCATGCACATCGGCCAGCGAACAGCACCCACGCGAGCCGACCCGCTGGGCGAGCGGGGTGCGCGACAACGCCAGATGCACACCGGTGACCTGGTGGCCGGCGGCGATCAGCCTCGCGGTGGCAACCGACGAATCGACGCCACCCGACATGGCCGACAACACCCGCATCTGATATCTCCTTCGCTGCTTCGCTTTACGCCTCAACCAGTCTAGGTTCGGTCGCAATCCGCCGCTCAGCGCGGCACCCGGCGGGCCCCGGCGACAGCAGCGGGCAGCTCGGCGATCAGCCGATCTACATCGGCTTGCGTCGTCGTCCAGCCGAGGCTGATGCGAACCCCTTCGCGGGCGGCCCGGTCATCTCGTCCCATGGCCAGCAGCACCTCACTGGGGCCATGGACGCCGGCCCGGCACGCCGAGCCCGTGGAGCACCAGATCTGCTGCTGGTCGAGCAAGAACGTGACATCGTCGGCAGAGGCGCCCGCGAAACCGATATTGATGATCGCAGGAGACGCCGGTCCAGTCCCGTTCAGCCGGGCGCCGGGAATCTGCTGGGCAGCTGCGACGATCTGCGCTTTCAGCCCGGCCAGCCGCTCGCTCTCCTGCGACCGCCCGTCGACCGTCTGGCGCGCGGCCGCTGCGAAGCCCACCGCAAGCACCGTGGGTTGAGTCCCCGAACGGATCCCACCCTCCTGCTTGCCGCCCAGCCCGTAGGGCGGCAGTGAAAGCCCCCGGCGCACCAGCAGGGCTCCGATACCGACCGGACCACCGATCTTGTGTGCCGACACCGACAGCAGGTCGGCGTCCAGCTCGGCGAAATTCACCGGGTAGTGACCGAAGGCCTGCACCGCGTCGGTATGGAACCAGCCGCCCGCTCGGTGCGTAACTTCGGCAATGTCGGCCACCGGTTGGACGGTGCCGACCTCGTTGTTCACCAGCATCACGCTGACCAATCCGACCGGGCCGGCCGGGTGGCCGGCCAGCAACCGGATCGCGTCATCAATGATCACGTGGCCACCCTCGTCCAACCCGGTCTGCTGCACCCGCGGCCCCAGCAGGGCCTGGGCCGACTGGACGGCAGGATGCTCGAGCCCGCTGATCACGATTCCGGGTCGATCAGCCGCCCAGCGGGTCGCCGACCCCCATACCGCTGCTGCGTCCGCTTCGCTGCCGCCGGAGGTGAAGACCACCTCGTCGGGCCGTGCGCCCAGTAAAGCGGCCAGTTCCTCGCGAGCGTCCTCGAGCAGCGCCCGCGCTGCGCGTCCGGCCCCGTGCAGCGCGGCCGGGTTTCCGACCAGATCTGCGTGGGCGGCGAGCGCATCGCGACTCACCGGACGCAGCGGCGAGGTTGCGGCGTGATCAAGATAGACCGGCTTCGCTGTGAGTCTGTCGCGAATTTCGATCATGAGTGCCTATCATTCAGGTTTAACGCTGTAGCATCTTGCGCCAAGGGTAGTTGACTGACACCCGGACGCACAGAGTGCGGCTGACAACAGTCGGGTGAGGAGTCCAATATGCCGGCTCGAGCCACGGGCTTGCCTGGCGCGCATTTGACTCGCGAGGGTTGCGAGTTCCGCTTGCCCGCGCCGCGCGCGAAGGCCGTCGAGCTGGTATTGCTGGATGCCGACATGCATCAGCGGACCTTCCCCATGTCGGTGCTGGAGGGCAGTTGGTATGCGCGGGTTCTGGACGTGCGGCCCGGGCAGCGCTACGGCTACCGCGTCTACGGTGAATGGAATCCTTCCGCCGGGCTGCGCGACAATCCCGCGAAACTGCTCGTTGACCCGTATGCGCGGGCCATCACCAGCGGCGTCGACTACGGGGGTCCGGTGCGCGATCATGTGCCGGACGCCTCACACGTGATGGACGAACGCGATTCCTTCGCGGCCGTCCCTCTGTCGGTCGTCGTGTCCCATACTCCACCGCCGCTGCCCATCGCCAAACGGCGCCCGCTCAGCCAATCGGTGATCTACGAAGCCCACGTCAAAGGCCTCACCCGGCTTCACCCCGAGGTGCCGGAGCATCTGCGCGGCACCTATGCCGGGATCGCCTATCCGGCCGTGATCGACCACCTGAAGCAGCTAGGTGTCACGGCCATCGAGTTGCTGCCGGTACACCACTTCGTCAGCGAGTCGGCCATTGCCGCGCGCGGCAAGACCAACTATTGGGGTTACTCGACGCTCGGCTTCTTCGCACCGCACGGCGCCTACTGTTCGGTCGGAACCACCGGCGAGCAGGTCGACGAATTCAAGGCCATGGTGTCGGCGCTGCACGAGGCCGGTATCGAGGTCATTCTCGATGTCGTCTACAACCACACCTGCGAGGGCGGTATCGACGGGCCGACGCTGTGCTTCCGCGGTATCGACCATCGTGATTACTACCGGCTGCACGCCGATCTGAGCGACTACGACGTGACCGGGTGCGGCAACTCCCTCGACACCTCCAAGCCCGCCGTGCTGGCGCTGGTGCTCGACTCGATGCGCTACTGGGTCACCGAGATGGGGGTCGACGGATTCAGGTTCGACCTGGCCACCACCCTGATCCGTGATTCGCACCATCATGTCGACCAGAATCACCCGTTCAAACGCGTGATAGCCGACGATCCGGCCTTCGACGACATCAAGATGATCGCCGAGCCCTGGGACATGGGACCGTTCGGCTATCAGGTTGGACGCTTCGGCCGCGGCTGGAGCGAATGGAACGACCGCTATCGCGGCTTCATGCGCGACTACTGGCGCGGCACGGTCGGCGTCCAGGAACTCGCCACCCGGCTGAGCGGCTCCGCCGATCTGTTCGACGGATCCGACCGTCCGCCGTCGGCCAGCATCAACTTCATCACCGCGCACGACGGGTTCACCATGCGCGATCTGGTCAGCTACAACCACAAACACAACAAAGCCAACGGCGAGCACAATCGTGACGGCTCCGACGACAACCGGTCCTGGAACTGTGGGGTGGAGGGCGAGACCGACGATGAGGAGATCAATGCGCTGCGCCACCGCCAGGTGCGCAATCTGATAGCGACCCTGCTGCTGTCGCGCGGGGTCCCGATGATCACGGCCGGCGATGAAATGGGCCGCACCCAGTTGGGCAACAACAATGCCTACTGTCAGGACAACCCCACCAGCTGGATCGACTGGAAGCTGGCCGAGGAGTGGTCCGAGCTGACCAAGCTGACCAGCGAACTGACCGAGCTGCGGGCGAGCTCGCGACTGCTGAACTACGACGACTACCTGTACCGCAGTGAGATTCTCGACGCGCACGGCCAGTCACTCCAGCGCTACAACCTCGCCTGGATGAACGGCTATTCCGGCGAGATGCAGGCCCACGACTGGCAGGATGACGGGCGCCGGTTGCTCGGCATGTACCTGTCGAGCCGCACCGAGGCCATGCTGATCTGGTTCTACTCCGGGGCGCATCCCATCCAGATCGTCATGCCGGGCGGGCCGTGGGGCTGGGACTACAAGATCGTCTCCTCCACCGCTGATCCTGGTGAGTTGCCCACGATCAGCCTGCTGCCCGGCGACTCGATGGCGCTGCCCGGACGCACCGTCGCGGTCATGAAGGTCAAAGTGCCCTCCGATGCCAAGACGCTGCGCCGGGCCATCGCGTCACTCACTCGGAGTCGCGGCAGCAAGCGCTGAGGCCTACTCCGCGACCGCGGCCAAGCCCATCTCGGCCATGCTCGCCAGCAGTGGGTTGTCAGGCACCACGCGGACGGTGTAGCCGATCAGACCGGCAGCCTTGCTCACGTCGGTGAGCGTGAACAGCACGCTCTCGGCCGCGGGGTCGCTTCCGGCGGCCAGTTCGAAGCGGCTGATCTGCACATTGCGCAGCTCATCGGTGGCATCCACCTCACCGCTGACCAGTTCGACCGCCACATCGGCCGGCGCCAGCCCATTGAGCCGGACGGTCGCCTCGATGACGTGACTGGAGCCGACCTCGACGGTCTCCGGCAGCCGGGACTCCACGCGGACGACCTCCACACCGGGCCACGCCGCGCGCACCTTCTGCTTCCAGGCGGCCAGCTCCTCCGCGGTGCCATTGTCGGCGACCCGTGCCGCCGATGCCGCCGACGGCGCGTAGTACTGGGTGACGTAGTCGCGCACCATCCGGGTGGCCCGCACCTTCGGTCCCAGCCCCGACAGCGTCGAGCGCATCATGGCGACCCAGGCGAGCGGGATGCCGTTGGCGTCGCGGGTGTAGAACATCGGGACGATCTCCCGCTCGATGAGCTCGTAGAGCGCCTCGGCCTCGGCTGCATCCCGCTCGGCCTGATTGCCGAGCAGCTCCATCGATGGGATGGCCCAGCCGTATTCGGGGTCATACCATTCGTCCCACCAGCCGTCACGAATCGACAGGTTGAACGCCATGTTCATCGCGGCCTTCATACCCGAGGTGCCGCAGGCTTCCAGCGGGCGCAGCGGATTGTTCAGCCAGACATCGCAACCCGGGTACAGCGGCTTGGCCAGCGAAATGTCGTAGTCGGGCAGGAAAACGATCTTGCCGCGAACATCTTCCTGATCGGCGAACTGCACCATCTCCTGGATCAGGCCCTTGCCGATGTCGTCGGCCGGGTGCGCCTTGCCGGCGATGACGATCTGAATCGGGGTCTCCGGGTCATTGAGCAGCGCCTTGAGCCGGTCGGGCTGGCTCAGCATCAGCGTCAAACGCTTGTAGGACGCACCACGCCGCGCGAAACCAATGGTCAGCGTGTGCGGGTTGAGCGCTGTGGCCACCCAGTCGGACGTCATCCCGCGCGCCGCGGCACTGGCGGCCAGCCGCTCGCGGGCCATCGAGATCATCTGACCGCGCATCTGGCGCTTCAACGTCCAGATATCGGTGTCATCGACGCGGTCCAGCGCATTCCAGTCCCAGCCGTCCAGGATGCCCTCGGCATCGTCAAGCGGCGACTCGAGGATCTTCTGCAGCTCGGGATGCATCCAGGTGTGCCCATGAACGCCGTTGGTGACCGATCCGATCGGCACCTCACTGACATCGAATCCGGGCCACAACGGCTGGAACATCTGCCGGCTGACCTCACCGTGCAATTCGGACACACCATTGGCTCGCTGGCTCAGCCGCAGCCCCATCACAGCCATATTGAACCGGGACGGATCCCCGCCCGGGAAGTTCTCGGCCCCCAGGCCCAGGATCCGGTCGATCGGCAGCGGAGCGAACGAGGCGAACTGCGAACGCACCTGGTCCATGCCGAAACGGTCGATACCGGCCGGCACCGGGGTGTGAGTGGTGAAGAGCATGCCGGCGCGGACCTGCTCCACCGCCGAATCGAAGGTTTCGTTCTCGTTGGTCATCCGCTCGCGGATGCGTTCCAGGCCCATGAAGACCGCGTGGCCTTCGTTGGCGTGGAAGACCGTGGGCAGGGCATGGCCGGTCACCCGACAGAACTCCCGGATCGCACGAACGCCGCCGATGCCCAGCAGCACCTCCTGCGCGAGCCGGTGGTCAGTGCCGCCGCCGTAAAGCTTGTCGGTGATCAGCCGTTCGCGCTCGTTGTTGATCTCCAGGTTGGTGTCCATCAGCACCAGCGGGACGCGTCCCACGCTGGCGACCCACAGCTGCGCATGGACGAGCAGGCCCTGGACGTCGATCTTGATCATCACAGGAGAGCCATCGGCGTCGGTCAGCAAGGTGATCGGCAGCTCGTTCGGGTCCAGCAGCGGGTAACGCTCCTGCTGCCAGCCGGAGGTGTTGAGCGACTGAATGAAGTAGCCGTGGTGGTAGAGCAGGCCGACACCGATCAGCGGCACACCCAGGTCGGAGGCCGCCTTGAGATGATCGCCGGCCAGGATTCCCAGGCCGCCCGAGTACTGCGGCAAGACCTTGGAGATACCGAACTCCGCGGAGAAATAGCCGATAGCCTCCGGAGCCTGGGCGTTGTTGGCCGCCCAGGTCTGGTACCAGCGCTCGCCGGTGAGGTACTCGGTCAGGTCGTTGCGGACCAATTCGAGATTACGGACGAAGCGGCGGTCACGCGCAAGCACGTCGAGCCGTTCGGGGCTGACCTGGGAGAGCATCTGGAGCGGATCGCCGCCGGTGCTCATCCAAAGGTCGGGGTCTACTGCACGGAAGACCTCTTGAGTGTCGGGATGCCAGCTCCAGCGCAGATTACGCGCAAGGTCCCCGAGGGGCCGCAGCGCCTCCGGGAGCACGGGCTGGACTATGAATCGTCGAATGGCACGCACAAGCTCAGGCTAGTGGAGTCATCTGTGGCACGCCGAAACGTCCCAGATTCAAGAAAAGCTGCTGGTCTTGTCCCATCTACTCGCTAGCCAGGCGACGGACCGCTAGCGTTGCACACGTGAGTGACCTCGACAACGTATGCCCCTCGCCCACGACCCGATTTGACCAATTCAAGTTCGGGCGTTTACCGATCGGGAAGGTAGCCCCGGTCATCGAACACGGCGCCTACCCGGCCAAGGCGGTCGAAGGCGAACAGTTCCCGATTTCCGCACGCATCTATCGCGAGGGCCATGACAAGGTCGGCGCCACCGTGGTGCTGACGGCCCCCGACGGTCAGCAATCGCACGTCGACATGGTTCAGATCTGGCCGGAGGGCCTGGACATCTGGCAGGCCTGGGTGCGTCTGGATACCACCGGGGACTGGACCTTCCGCATCGAGGCCTGGGCCGACGACTGGCACACCTGGCATCACAACGCAGACATCAAGCTCGCCGCCGGCATGGATCTCGAACTGGTCTGTGCCGAAGGTCACGATCTGTTCGTGGACGCGCTCAGCCGCGCGCGGTCGGCAGGCGCCGACGCCGAGGCCGTCGTCATCGAGGCTGCCGATGCCGGCCTCAAGCCGAGCAGGCCGTTCGCCGAGTTGCACCGGGTCGCGATGGCCACCGATCTGGACGCTGCCATGACGCGCTTCGGCCGTCGCCGGCTGACGACCCCGACGGTCGACTACCCCATCCAGGTCGACCGCAAACGGGCCTTGTACGCCAGTTGGTACGAGTTCTTCCCGCGTTCCCAGGGTGCGACCCGCGATCCGCAGACCGGGCAATGGCGATCCGGCACGTTCAACGACTGCTACCCGATGCTCGAGCACATCGCCGAGATGGGCTTCGACGTGGCCTATGTCCCCCCGATCCATCCGGTCGGCCGTCAGTTCCGCAAGGGCCCCAACAACTCCCTGGTGGCGGGTCCGGATGATCCGGGATCCCCCTGGGCGGTCGGCGGTCCGGAAGGCGGCCATGACGCGATCCATCCGGACCTGGGCACCATCGAGGACTTCGACGCATTCGTGGCGAAGGCCCATTCCCTCGGGCTGGAGGTAGCTCTCGACTTCGCGCTGCAGGCCTCCCCCGACCATCCCTGGGTCACCGAGCATCCGGAATGGTTCACCACGCGACTGGACGGCACGATCGCCTACGCCGAGAACCCGCCGAAGAAGTACCAGGACATTTATCCCATCAACTTCGACAACGACCCCGATGGCATGTACCACGAGGCGCTGCGACTGATCGAGTACTGGGTCGATCACGGAGTGACGATCTTCCGTGTGGACAACCCGCACACCAAACCACTGGAATTCTGGGACTGGCTGACCACGCAGGTGCACCAGACGCATCCTGAGGTGATCTTCCTCGCCGAGGCGTTCAGTCGCCCCGAGGTCATGCAGACCCTGGGCAAAGCCGGCTTCCACATGAGCTACACATACTTCACCTGGCGCTTCACGAAGAAGGACCTCGGCGCCTATCTGATGGAACTGGCTACCGAGACCGCCGACTTCATGCGTCCGAACTTCTTCGTCAACACCCCCGACATCAACCCGCTGTCGGTGCGTTCGGGCGCGCCCGCCGCCTTTGCGATCCGAATGATCCTGGCGTCCATGATGAGTCCGCTGTGGGGCATCTACCAGGGCTTCGAGCAGTTCGAATTCGAGCCCCTGAAGCCCGGCGGGGAAGAGTACCTGAACTCCGAGAAGTACGAGTATCGCCCGCGCGATTTCAATGCCAAGCCGAACCTCAATGAATTGATGCGCCGGCTGAACGAAATCCGTCGTGAGCACCCGGCGCTGCAGCAACTCCGCCGCACTACCGTGCTCAAGACGACTTCAGACGAGATCTTCGCCTTTGCAAAGAATGACGGTGACGACACCGTTATCGTAGTTTGCAGCCTTAACCCTCATGAGACGGTGAGCGGCGAAGTAACTGTGGACCTCAAGGACCTCGGCATCGCAGCCGAGACCTTCGATGTCCATGACGAACTGACCGGAGCAGACTTCGTCTGGGGAACCCGCAACTTCGTTCTCCTGGACCCCGCCCGTCCGGCCCACATTCTCACCGTCCGCGCGCATCACTGAAAGCAGGAAGACATGCACGACAAGTTCGGCAATCTGACCGGTTGGGATCTCGAAGGTTTTCACAGCGGTGGTGACACCGAAGCCTGGCGCAGACTCGGCAGCCATGTGGTCACAGTGCACGATGACGAGCGCGGCGACCTTACGGGCACCCGCTTCGCTGTCTGGGCGCCCAACGCCCGGCGCGTCCAGGTGATGGGCGACTTCAACTGGTGGCAGGGCGACGACATGGAGTTCGTCCCCGGCACCGGGGTCTGGGCGACCTGGAAGGAAGGCGTCGGAGTAGGAACGCAGTACAAGTACAAGATCCAGCACGGCGACGGCTCCTGGCAGGAGAAGGTGGATCCCTACGCCCGCTTCGCCGACACTCCTCCGGGCAATGCGTCCATCGTCTGGGAGTCCGACTACGAGTGGGGCGCCAGCGAGCAGGAATGGCTCGACAAGCGCTCGCAGACCAACGTCTATGAATCCCAGATGAGCATCTACGAGTTGCATCTGGGCAGCTGGCGCAAGGGCCTGACCTATCTGGAGCTCGCCGAGCAGCTCCCCGCCTACGTCAAGTGGCAGGGTTACACCCACGTCGAGTTCATGCCCGTGATGTCGCATCCGTTCACCGGCAGCTGGGGCTACCAGGTCACCGGCTATTTCGCGCCTGATGCCCGGCTGGGCACCCCGGACGACTTCCGCGTCCTGGTGGAGGCGCTGCACGCCGAGGGCATCGGGGTCATCCTCGACTGGGTGCCCGGTCACTTCCCGAAGGACGATTGGGCCCTCGGCCGCTTCGACGGCACCGCACTGTACGAGCATGCCGACCCGCGTCAGGGCGAGCAGCCCGACTGGGGAACCTATGTCTTCAATTTCGGGCGCAACGAGGTCAAGTGTTTCCTGGTCTCCAACGCCTTGTACTGGGTGCAGCAGTTCCACGCGGATGCGCTGCGGGTGGACGCGGTGGCGTCCATGCTCTACCTCGACTACTCGCGTGCGGAGGGCGAGTGGGTGCCCAACAAGTACGGCGGCCGGGAGAATCTCGACGCGATCGACCTGCTGCGCTATGTGAACAAGCATCTGTACGCGCGCACCCCCGGTGTGGTCATGATCGCCGAGGAATCGACGAGCTTCGGTGGGGTCACCAAACCCACGAACTGGGGCGGTCTGGGCTTCGGTTTCAAGTGGAACATGGGCTGGATGAACGACTCGCTGCGCTATCTGAGCCTCGATCCGATCTACCGGCAGTACCACCACAACGACATGACGTTCGCAATGGTCTACGCCTACTCCGAGAACTTCATCCTGCCGATCAGCCATGACGAGGTCGTGCACGGCAAGGGATCGATGCTCAACAAGATCCCGCAGGACGACTGGCGCAAGTTCGCCACGCTGCGCACCTTCTACTCGTTCATGTGGAGCTTCCCCGGCAAGCAGCTGCTGTTCATGGGTCAGGAGTTCGCAGAACGGGCGGAATGGAACGAGCAGGAGGGCCTGGAGTGGTGGGTCGACTCGCTGCCGGGTCACAACGGCGTGCGTCAGCTCATCCGGACCATGAACGAGCTGCAGGCGATTCATCCGGCCTTGCACCAGTTGGATTGCGAGCCCGAAGGCTTCCGCTGGATGAACGCCAACGATGCCGCCCACAACACCTACAGCTATGTGCGGCTGGACCGTGACGGCGAGATCATCGCCTGCCTCGCGAACTTCTCGTCGGAGCCCTACCCGGAGTACTCGGTCTTCTTGCCGAAGGCAGGTGCCTGGCGCCAGATCCTCAGCACCGACGCCGTCGAGTTCGATGGCACCGGCCTGTATGAGAACGTCGAGCCGGTCATCGCGGTGCCGTCGGAGACCGACGATCCGGACGCTTGGGCGAGCGCGACGGTGTCGGTGCCACCGATGGGCGGCGTGTGGCTGCGCTATGAAGGCTGAGGCCTGAGCCGTTGGATGACGCGTTCGAGATCAAGCTGACCGTCAACGACGGCATCGGCATCCTCGAGTGGGCGGGCCAGACTGATCAGGCGACCTTGGATCGCGGGGTCAGCCTGGCCGCCGACGACGCATTGATCGGACGCGGGGTCGAACGCCTGGAAGTGCAGATACCGGCCGATGATCAGATGGCCATGCGCGCGCTGCATCGTGCGCGTTTTCGTCGCGAGGGACGCCGTCGCAAGGCGGTGCGCGGGCCCGATGGTAGCTGGCGCGACGTGCTGGTCTACGCCAGGCTGGCCATCGATCAGGTCTACGGGCCGGACGGCTTCAGCGGCGTGATGAACACGGTGCTGCCCACTCACCGCATCATCGGGCATGTGCTGTTCCGCGATGAGGCCGGGCGCATCCTGCTGGTCGAAACCACCTACAAGGACGATTGGGAGCTGCCCGGCGGCGTCGTCGAGCCGAATGAACCACCCCGGGTGGGGGCCGAACGCGAGGTGCTCGAAGAGCTCGGGATTCATGTGCGGCTCAACCAGCCCCTGGTCGTCGACTGGATGCCGCCCTATCTGGGCTGGGACGACGCCGTCGAGTTCATCTTCGACGGCGGAGTGCTGGACCAGGCGACCATCGCCCGGATGCAGCTGCCCGAGACCGAGATCCGCGCCTTTCGTTGGGTCTTCGAGGACGAGATGGACGCACACATCTATTCGTTGTCGGCCCGGCGGCTGCACCGGCTGCTGGCCGGGCCGACAACTATCTACACCGAGGACGGCCGGGAACTCGACTAGCAGGGATCAGAAGAGCGCCATCGACAGCGCCCGGCGGGCCTTCGTAACGGCTGGATCGGCCGGATCGGCGGTCTCGAACAGCTCCACCAAACGGACGCGTACCTGCTCGCGCTCGTCGCCCGAGGTGCGGCGCACCAGATTCACCAGCCGCGTGAACGCCTGCTCGGCATGGCCGGTGACCAGCTCCAGATCGGCGGCGGCCAGTTGCAGGTCGATATCGTCAGGAGCCGCGTCCGCCTTCGCGATGGCAGCCGGGTCCACTTCGGCAGTGCGCAGTAACAACGACGCCTGGGCGCGTCCGGCCTGTGCCTCACTGTCGCGGGGATTGGCCTTCAGCAGCTTGTCGAACTCCTGGACGGCCTTCGCGAAATCACCGGCCTGCAGGGCCTCGTCGGCGGCCGCGAAGCGCGGGTCGACGGCCGGCTCACCATTGGTCTGTTCGGGTGCGGGGGCGGCCGCCTGCGGCTGAGCACGTCCGGTGAGTCCGTTGGCGACGGCGATCTGGGCGACCTGGTCGAGCAACGCCTTGATGTCGGCCTTGTCGCGGGTGCCCTGGAACAGCGGGGCCAGCTGGCCACCGATCAGCGCGACCGCTGTCGGCACGGCCTGCACACCAAGGGCCTGCGCGATGCGCGCCTGGGCGGCAACGTCGACCACGCCCAGCACCATGCGTCCGCCAAGACCATTGACGAGCTCGGCAAGATCTGTGGCTACTTGCTGACTGGACCGGTCGCCGCCCGAGACGAAGACCAGGATCACCGGGTACTGCATCGACTGCTGCGCCACCTGTTCGAAGACCGCCTCGGTCACCTCGAGCACGTAGCTTCCGCCGGCACTGGCGGGCGGCTGAGTGGCCGCGGAGGCAGTCAGGGAGGACAGGTCAATGGCTCCGGGACGCGAAAAACTCTGATCAGCGTTCATGGGCCTATTCTTCCACCGTCGAACAGTGCCCACGAACCGCTACGAAACCTGCGCCGAGGCGGCAAGATAGTCTCATGGCTCATCCACGTGCAGGCCAACTGGCCGATCCCTCAGACTTGATCAATATCGATGAAGTTCTCGGCGCCTATTACGACAAAGTGCCTGATCCCACCAACCCCGACCAGATGGTCTCCTTCGGAACCTCCGGACATCGCGGGTCAAGTCTCGATACTGCGTTCAACGAAGCGCATATCGCGTCCATCACCCAAGCAATCATCGAGTACCGCGCCGGTCAGGGCACCACGGGTCCCCTGTTCATCGGCAAGGACACCCACGGGCTTTCGCTGCCGGCCTGGAAGACCGCCATCGAGGTGCTGGTCGCCCAAGGCATCGAGGTACTCGCCGAACGCGAGGACGAATACACTCCGACCCCTGCCGTGTCGCGGGCGATCATCCGGTACAACCGTGAGCACGCCGGTGGGCCGCAAGCCGACGGAATCGTCGTCACCCCGTCGCACAATCCCCCACGCGATGGCGGCTTCAAGTACAACCCGCCCAATGGCGGCCCCGCTGACACCGATGCCACCGGCTGGATCGCCGATCGCGCCAACGAGCTGCTGGCCGACTTCCGGACGATCGCCCGGGTGCCCTACGACCAGGCCGCCGGCAAGGTCGTGCGCTTCGACTATCGCACCCCGTACTGCACCGAACTGGCCCAGGTCGTCGACATGGAGGCGATCAGGACGTCCGGGCTGCGCATCGGTGCCGACCCGATGGGCGGCGCCTCGGCGCAGTACTGGGAGTACATCTCGGAGAACCTGCTGCCCAACCTGACTGTCGTGAACAAGGTCATCGATCCGACCTGGTACTTCATGACACTCGACACCGACGGCAAAATCCGGATGGACTGCTCGTCGCCGAACGCGATGGCGTCCCTGGTGGCCAACCGCAATGCCTATGACATCTCGACCGGCAATGATGCGGACTCCGACCGGCACGGCATCGTCACTCCCGACGCCGGCCTGATGAACCCGAACCACTACCTGGCGGTGGCCATTCAGTACCTGTTCGGCAACCGCCCGGGCTGGCCCGCGAGTACCGCGATCGGCAAGACCCTGGTCTCCAGCTCGATGATCGACAACGTCGCCAATCTCCTCGGACGCACACTGATCGAGGTGCCGGTCGGCTTCAAGTGGTTCGTTCCCGGCCTGATCTCGGGCGAGCTCGGATTCGGCGGCGAAGAGTCCGCGGGAGCCTCCTTCCTCGAATTCGACGGCTCGACGTGGACGACCGACAAGGACGGCCTGATTCTCGATCTGCTGGCCAGCGAGATCACCGCCAAGACCGGCAAGACACCGTCGCAGCACTACGACAGGCTCGTCGATCAGTTCGGCACGTACTTCTACGCACGCATCGACGCCGAGGCCAACCGCGAGCAGAAGGCCCGTCTCAAGGCGCTGGCGCCCGACGACATCAAGGCCGCAGAACTGGCCGGTGATCCGATCACCCACGTCTACTCGCATGCTCCGGGCAACAATGCGGCCATCGGTGGCATCAAGGTGACCACCGACTCCGGCTGGTTCGCGGCCCGCCCGTCAGGTACCGAGGACAAGTACAAGATCTACGCCGAGAGTTTCCGCAGCGCGGAGCACCTCGCAGCGATCCAGGACGCCGCCAAACAGGTGGTTTCGGAGGCCCTCGAGGGCTGACCGGCAGGCCCAACCCAGATGTATCGTCCACAACTCACTATGAAAGAATCAGCGCATGGAAAACTCTGATCTGTTCGTTTGTATCGATCATGTCGCCTACGTCGGCCCGGACAACGAAGATGCCGTCAAGTACTACACCGAGGTTCTTGGCTGGCATGAACTGCACC